>Ga0209283_10000727_pt1 | contig 16846 bp, 15 predicted proteins | sample CZO8metaG_2_FD_188354 | JGI IMG/M metagenome (GOLD analysis project Ga0209283, IMG submission 188354) | Vadose zone soil microbial communities from the Eel River Critical Zone Observatory, Northern California, USA - CZOApr15con2H1.8 metaG... | ecosystem: Environmental > Terrestrial > Soil >...
CGCGGCCGCTGAACGAGCTCGAGTGGCGGGCGATCCGCAGCGGCCAGAGCATCTACGCCGAGCTGATTCCGGGGACGTACCGTCCCGCGGCGAACAAGGACAACGATTACCTGATCGACCGCGAGGGACAGAAGAGCGGGCGCTACTACAGCGGCGTGAAGGGCATCTCCATGCAGGACGCCTCGATCCAGGAGAGCATGGGGCCGATCACCGACCGCACGCTCGAGTATCTCGCGCCGACCGACATCGCCATCGTCAAGGCGCGCCGGCGCCTGCTCGACGCGGCGGCGGCGCTCGCGAAAGGCGCCGAGCCCCCGGGTCTCGATCCCGAAACGCAGCGCGTGCGCTCCGCGTCCTTCGTCTCGTCGTCGGCGCGCTTCAAGGACGCCGCGCAGGAAGCGAGGCTCGCCGCCGAAGCGGGCACCGCGCACGTTTCCATCTAGATGAAGATCCGCGCCGCCGTCGCGCTGGAAGGCAAGCGCACCGAGGTGCGCGAGTTCGAGCTTCCTGCGCTTCCGCCCGAGGGCGGCCTCTTGAAGATCGAAGCGGCCGGTGTCTGCGGTGCCGACTGGCCGTATTTCCTCAGCTATCCGAAGGCCAAGGGCCCGCTCATCCTCGGCCACGAGAACGTCGGCTTCGTCGCGCGGGTCGGCAAGGCGGCCGCCGAGCGCTGGGGCGTCAAGGAGGGCGACCGCGTCGCGCTGGAGGAATATCTGCCCTGCGGCCATTGCGAATACTGCCGGAGCGCGGAGTTCAGGTTGTGCGACGCGACCGACACGCTGCTCGGCAACGGCGTGCGCTACGGCTCGACGCCGATCAGCGTCGCGCCTTCGCTCTGGGGCGGCTACAGCGAGTATCAGTATCTTCACCCGAACGCGGTGTTCCACAAGGTGCCGGCGCACGTGCCGGCCGAGCAGGCGGCGCTCGCGCTGCCGATCGGGAACGGCGTCGAGTGGACGGTGCTGCAAGGCGGCGCGGGAATCGGGCAGACGGTCGTGATCCAGGGACCGGGCCAGCAGGGGCTCGCCTGCGTGATCGCCGCCAGGGAAGCCGGGGCGGCCTGCATCGTCGTCAGCGGCCTTTCGCGCGACGCGCACCGGCTCGCGCTCGCAAAGGAGTTCGGCGCTCACCACGCGATCGACTCCGAGCGGCAGGACCTGCTCGAGGCAGTCGCGCGGCTCACCGGCGGCAGGATGGCGGACCTGGTAATCGACTGCGCCTCCGGCGGACCTTACGCGGTCGTGTCCGCCATCCAGCTTGCGCGCAAGGGCGGCCGCGTCATCCTCGGCGGACAGAAGCGCCAGCGCATCCCGGATTTCGACAGCGATCTCCTGATCAGGAAATTTCTCACGGTGAAGGGCATGCGCGGGCACAGCTACCCATCGGTCGAGATGGCGCTGCAGATCATAGCGAGCGGACGCTATCCGCTCGCGAAGATGTGCACGCATCGCTTCAGCCTCGCCGAGGTCGGCGAGGCGTTGCGCACCGTCGGCGGCGAGGGCCGGCCCGATGCGATTCACTGCAGCGTCGATCCGTGGCGATGACTGACTGAGGAAGGAGCTCGGAGTGGTGTCGATGATGACGAAAATTCTCGCGCGCCTCGCGCTCGCGGCCGGTTCGCTTCTTTTCGCTGCGCCCGCGCTCGCGCAGCAGGTTTATCCGGCGCCCGGCAAGATCGTCACGATCGTCGTGCCGTTTTCCTTGGGCACGGGGCCCGACATCCTCGCGCGCCTCACGGGGCAAAAGCTCGGCGAGCGCTGGGGCGCCTCGATCATCGTCGACAACAAGCCGGGCGCGAGCGGCAACATCGGCGCGGGCCTGGTCGCGAAAGCCCCGGGCGACGGCTACACGCTCATGATGACGGCGACGTCTTTCGCGCTCAACGCCGCGCTCAACAAAGCGGCGCCCTACGATCCGGTGAAGAGCTTCGCGCCGGTGTCGCTCGTCGCGACCGGCGCGCTCGCGTTCGCGACCAGCGCCGAGACGCCTGCGAAGACGCTGAAGGAATTCGTCGCCCTCGCGAAGGCGAAGCCGGGCGAGCTCAACTACGCGTCCTCCGGAAACGGCACGCCGCAGCATCTCACGATGGAGCTCTTCAAGCTCGCCGCCGCCATCAACGTCACGCACATCCCCTACAAGGACAGCGGTTCGGCGACGCGGGACCTCGCGGGCGGCCACGTCAACGCGATGATCTTTCCCGTGAACACCGCGGCGCCGCTCGTGCACTCGGGCAAGGTGCGCGCGCTCGCCGTCTTCGGCAACGAGCGCTCGCCCGTCTTCCCGGACGCGCCCACGATGAAGGAGGAGGGCTACACGAGCGTCGAGGCCCACGTCTGGTACGCGCTCTTCGCGCCCGCCTCGACGCCGCCGGAGATCGTGCAGAAGCTGAACGGCGAAATGAATGCGATTCTCGGCCTCGCGGACGTGAAGGAGCTGCTCGCGAGGCAAGGCCTCGTCCCCGCCGGCGGCGCGCCGGAGAAGCTCACCGAGATGGTGAAGGCGGAGCTCGCGCGCTGGACCCGCGTGATCGCCGAAGCGAAGATCATGCGCGACTAGGGCGCCGCCGCGCTAGATCTTGATATTTTCGTCGGCGATGTAGTCGCGGATGACGGCGCCGATGTCGGGATCGGCCCTGAAACCCATCGCGAGCGCGCGCGGGGTCGCGAAGCGCACCGGCCAGGTTTTCACGATCGCCTCGATGCGCGCGTCGGGCTTGAAGGCGACGCGCTTCGCCGTTTGCGCACCGGAGATTCCCGCCATCGTCTCGATCGTCTCGGCCACGGTCACGGTGATGCCGGGAAGATTCACCACGCGCTTCGAGCCCCATTTCGCAGCGGGCAGGTCGTGCGCGTGGATGAAAGCCTCGACCACGCGGCGCGGCGAGAGCAGCCAGACGCCGGTCTCGGGCGGAAGCGGGCACTCGTACGCGAGGCCGTTCAAGGGCTCGCGTATCACCGCGCTCGCGAACGAGGACGCGGCGGCGTTGGCCTTCCCCGGGCGCACGACGATGGTCGGCAGGCGCAGCGACCTTCCGTCGATGTAGCCCTTGCGCGAATAGTCGCTGACGAGATATTCGCCGATGACCTTCTGCGAGCCGTAGGAAGTCTGGGGCGCGGGCGTGGTCGAGTCGTCGAGCACCTCCGGAAGCTCGCCGCCGAAGGCGGCGACCGAGCTCGCGAAGACGAGGCGCGGCGGCCGGGCGCACAGGCGCGCCCGCTCGAGCACGTTGCGGATGCCCTGCAGATTCACGCGCATGCCGAGATCGAAGTCGGCCTCCGCGGCGCCCGAGACTACCGCAGCGAGATGGAAGATCGCGGTCGTGTCGGAGGCGATCGCGCGCGCGGCGAATTCCGGATCCGAGATGTCGCTCGCGAGCGCCTCGAGCCGCGCGTCCTTCGGAGAATCGGGAAACGCCTGGTCGACGAGGACGAGGCGCGTGATCTTCTTCTGCGCGCCATCCGCACCCGCGAGCGTGCCGCGCGCGAGCAGCGCGCGGGCGACTCTCGAGCCGATGAAGCCGCCGCCGCCGGTGATGACGACTTTCACTTGGCGGATCCTATTTGAAGAAGCTGCCGACCGCCTCGGTCATCGCGGCGGAGTGCTTCGGCAGCCAGAGCACGATCTCGGGGACATAGGTGCACACGATGAGCGCGGCGAGGAGCGGGATGAGCCACGGCAGTATCGCCATTGTAGTGCGTTCCACCGAAAGCTTCGCCGTGCGCGCCAGCACGAACAGCACCGTCCCGAGCGGCGGGTGAAGGAGGCCGATCATAAGGTTCAGCACCATCACCAGGCCGAAGTGCACGAGGTCGATGCCGAGCGTCTTGCAAATCGGCACGAGGATCGGCACGAGCAGCGTGATCGCCGCCACCGGCTCGAGGAAACAGCCGACGACTAGCATCAGCACGTTCGCGAGCAGCAGGAACACCCAGGGCGCGTGCGTGAACGAGAGCACCCAGACGGCGACGGCGTCGGTGACGCGCGTGACGATGAGCAGCCAGCCGAAGATCGAGGCCGCCGCGACGATGAAGAGCACGGTCGCGGTCGTCTCGATGGTGTCCATCGAGATCTTGGCGAGCATGCGCCAGTCGAGGGTGCGGTACCAGGCGAGACCGAGGACGAGCGCATACGCCGAAGCGATGATCGCTCCCTCGGTCGGCGTGAACACCCCGAAGGTCATGCCGCCCAGCAGGATCACGGGCGTCATCATCGCAAGGAAGGCATCGATGAAAGTACGCAAGAGCGCCGACCACGAGAAGCTCGCATCGCGCCCGTAATTGCGCCGGTGCGCGTACCAGGTGACGGTCGCCATCATGAACAGGCCCATGACGATCCCCGGGATCACGCCCGCGAGGAACAGCTGCCCAATCGAGACTCCGGCCATCATTCCGTAGATCACGAAGGGCAGCGAAGGCGGAATGATGGGGCCGAGCGTTGCCGAGGCCGCGGTGACGCCGACGGAAAAGTCGATCGGATAGCCGTGGTCCTTCATCGCTTTGATCTCGATGGTGCCCAGGCCCGCCGCATCGGCGATCGCGGTGCCCGACATCCCTGCGAAGATCATCGATCCGACGATGTTGACGTGGCCGAGACCCCCTTTGAGCCATCCGACGAGCGCGAGCGCAAAGTTGTAGATGCGGTTGGTGATCCCGGCCGAATTCATCAGGTTCCCCGCGAGGATGAAAAACGGCACCGCCAGCAGCGGGAAGGAATCGATGCCGCCGTACATGCGATGGATCACGACGAAATCGGGAATGGTGCCCGAGAGCATGACGTAGGCGAGCGAAGCCGTCACCATCGCGAGCGCCACCGGCAAGCCCGCGAGCATGAGGACAACGAAGGCGATCAGCAGCGCCGCGGTCATGCTTCGTCCTCCAGGGGCGCGTCCGGGCGCTCGAGCGCGCTGTAGCCCTGGCGCCAGTGCTTCCAGGCGACCTGCAAAGAGCGGCCGAACATGAGCGCAAACCCGGCGAGCATCGCGCCGAACACGAGGCCGATCGGCAGCTCCACGATCGCCATGCGCTGCGAGCCGATCTTGGCCAGCAGCAGCCAGGTCAGCCACGCCGCGTAGCCGAAGAAGGCGGCGCGCACGACGTCGACGAAGAGGGAGAGCGCGCGTCCCGCTGCGGGCGGCAGAAAGCGGTAGACGAAATCGACCTGGATGTGGGTGTTCCGCCGCACCGCCATTGCGCCGCCGAGAAAGGTGACCGCGACGAGAAGGTAGCGCGCGATCTCCTCGGTCCAGCCGGCCGCGTCGTTCAGCACGTAGCGGGTGAAGACCTGGTAGAAGACCACGACCGCGAGCGCCCAGAACACGGCGAGCACGATCCAGTCTTCCCAGCCGTAGACGGAGAGGCGGACCTCTTCGTCCGCGACGTGGAAGCGGCCGTCGGCGCCGAGGACGTGCTCCTCGGGCGGCTCTGAAGTGACGCTCATCGCTCGGGTTCGGCGGCGCGTCGCTTACCGGATCGCCTGAAGCTGGTCGTAAGTCTCGCGCGGCCAGGGCAGGGCGTTTCCGTCCGGGAGCTTTCCAGTCTGGTAGTACTTCTGCACCGCTTGCATGAACGGGCGGCGGTCGACCTTCACCACGGTCTTGCCGCGCTTTGCGAACTCTCCGGCGAGGCGGGCCTCGATGTCGATGATCTCGCCGGTCGCGCGCGCGGCCGCCTCCCTGTATACGGCCTCGAAGATCTTCCGGTCGCCCTCGGAAAGCTTGGCCCATAGCGGCCCGCCGATGATGGTGAGCAGCGCGTCGGTGATGTGGGCGGTCAGATTGATGTGCGATTGGACCTCGTAGAACTTCTTCGCGTCGATCGTGGGCAGCGGATTCTCCTGAGCCTCCACCGTGCCGTTTTGCAGCGCGAGGTAGACCTCGGCAAAAGCGATCGGCGTCGGGTTGGCGCCGACAGCGCGCGGGAAAAGCGTATACAGCGGCGCATCCGGCACGCGGATCTTGAGCCCCTTCATGTCTTCAGGCCGGTTCAGCGCCTTGTTGGCCGTGGTCTGGCGGTTGCCGTAGTAGGTGATCGCCACGACCGTGTTGCCTCCCGAGGCCTTCTGGTAGCCGGCGGCGAGATCGCGGAACAGCGGCGATTCCGCGTACTTCTTCCAGTGGTCGAAATCGCGGAACATGAACGGCGCGCCGCCGATCGAGATCGGCCCGTAGCTGCGCCCGGCGAAAAGCTGCCCGGTGTAGATCATGTCCACGGTGGCGAGCGTCAGGCTCTGGTTGATCTGCGTCTCGTTGCCGAGCGAAGAAGCCGGGAACACCTCGACGACGTAGCGGTTGTTGGTGCGCTTGGCGATCTCTCCCGCTGCCCAGAGTGCGGCGGTATGGTAGGGCTCGCCGGTCTCGTATACGTGGGCGAACTTGAGCTTTTGCTGCGCGAGCGCCGCGGCGGATGGCAGCGCAGCAAATAGCGCGACGGCAACGAATTTCGTCAGACTGGTCTTCATGACATCTCCCTTCCAAGGAAAACTAGTGGTTGTCCCGCGGCACGAAGGCGCCGCTCTTGCCGGCGAGGAAATCCAGGTCCGCCCCTTCGTTCGCCTGCAGCACGTGATCGAAGTAGAGCCGCCAGTAGCCGCGCTCGAGGGGCGGCTTCGGCGCCTTCCATTTTTCCCGCCGCGCCGCAAGCTCCTTCTCGGATACGAGCAGCTCGAGCCGGCGCTTGCCGACGTCGAGCTCGATCTCGTCGCCGTTCTCCACGAGCGCGAGCGCACCGCCCGCGGCGGCTTCCGGCGCGACGTGCAGCACGACCGTGCCGTAAGCGGTGCCGCTCATGCGCGCATCCGACACGCGCAGCATGTCGGTGACTCCCTTTTTCAGGAGCTTGGGCGGCAGCGGCATGTTGCCGACCTCGGCCATGCCCGGGTAACCCTTGGGTCCGCAGTTCTTCAGCACCATGACGCAATGCTCGTCGATGTCGAGCTCGGGATCGTCGATGCGCGTGTGGAAGTCCTCGATGCTCTCGAACACCACGGCGCGGCCTTTGTGCTTCATCAGCTTCGGCGTTGCCGCCGAAGGCTTGATGATCGCGCCGTCGGGGCACAGGTTGCCGCGCAGCACGGCGATGCCGGAATTCTCCTTGAACGGCTTCCCGAACGGAAAGATCACGTCGCGGTTCCAGCAGGGCGCGTCCTTGTTGTTCTCCCAGATCGACTTGCCGTTCACGGTCAGCGCGTCCTTGTGCAGGAGCCCGTTTTCGCCCAGCTCGCGGATGACGATGGGCACGCCGCCCGCGTAGTAGAAGTCCTCCATCAGGTATTTGCCCGAGGGCATGAGGTTCGCGAGGCAATGCACGCCGCGGCCCAGGCGGTCGAAGTCCTCGAGCTTCAGATCGACGCCGATGCGCCGCGCGATCGCGATGAGGTGGATCACGGCGTTGGTCGAGCCGCCGATCGCGGCGTTGACCCGGATCGCGTTCTCGAAGGACTCGCGCGTGAGGATCTTCGAAAGCGTCACGTTCTCGTTCACCAGCTCGACGATGCGCCGCCCTGCAGCGCGCGCGAGCACGTTCCTGCGCGCGTCCACCGCCGGGATCGCCGCGTTGCCGGGCAGGCCGACGCCCAGCGCCTCGACCATCGAGGCCATGGTGGAAGCCGTGCCCATGGTCATGCAATGGCCGTGCGAGCGGTGCATGCAGGACTCGGCCTCGTGGAATTCCTCGATGGTGATCTTCCCGGCGCGCAGGTCCTCGGACATCGACCAGACGTTGGTGCCCGAGCCGATGTCCTGCCCGCGGTACTTGCCCGAGAGCATCGGACCGCCCGACACGCCGATCGCGGGGATGTCCACGCTCGCGGCGCCCATCAGGAGCGAAGGCGTCGTCTTGTCGCAGCCCATCAGGAGCACCACGCCGTCGAGCGGGTTGCCGCGGATCGATTCCTCGACGTCCATGCTGGCGAGGTTGCGGTAGAGCATCGCCGTGGGCCGCAGAAGCGTCTCGCCGAGCGACATCACCGGAAACTCCATCGGGAAGCCGCCCGCTTCGAGCACGCCGTTCCTGACGTGCTCGGCGAGCGTGCGGAAATGCGTGTTGCAGGGCGTGAGCTCCGACCAGGTGTTGCAGATGCCGATCACCGGCCGCCCGTCGAACTGGTCCTGCGGCACGCCGCGGTTCTTCACCCAGCTGCGGTAGATGAAGCCGTAGATGTCGTCGCGCCCGAACCACTTGACGCTGCGGAGCTCGTGATTTTTCTTGGCCATGTCAGTACGTGGCGCGCCCGCCGGAGATATCGAACACCGCGCCGGTGGAAAACGAACAATCCTCGGAGGCGAGCCAGCACACGAGCGCGGCGATCTCCTCCACGGTCACGAAGCGGTTCATGGGAATCTTGGAGAGCATATAGTTGATGTGCTCCTGGGTCATCTGATCGAAGATCCCTGTTTTCGCTGCGGCCGGTGTCACGCAGTTGACGAGCACGCCGGTCTGCGCGAGCTCTTTCCCGAGCGACTTGGTGAGCGCGATCACGCCGGCCTTCGAGGCGCTGTACGCGACCGCGTTCGGATTGCCCTCTTTGCCCGCGATCGAGGCGATGTTGACGATGCGGCCGTATTTGCGCTTCACCATGTGCGGCGCGACCGCGCGGCAGCACAGGAACTGGCTGGTGAGATTTATCTTTAGCACGCGCTCCCATTCCTCGACCGGGTAATCGGTCGTCGGCACGTTCAGACCCGCGATGCCGGCGTTATTCACCAGGACGTCGATCTTGCCGAGCTCGGCAAGCGCTTTTGCGGTGGCGCGCTCGACCGCGCTCGCATCCGAAACGTCAACCGTGCCCGTTTTTGCGGCGAGGTCCCAGATGCGGACCTTCGCGCCCGAGGCTTCGAGGCGCTTCGCGATCGCCGCGCCTATGCCCTGCAGGCCGCCCGTGACGATCGCGGCGCGGTTCTTGAAATCCAGCTGGTTCATTCTTTCACCGCTCCGGTCATGCCCGAGACGTAATACTCGACGAAGAACGAATACAGGATCGCGACCGGCAGCGAGCCGAGCAGCGCGCCCGCCATGAGGGCGCCCCAGTGATAGACGTCGCCTTCGACGAGCTCGGTGACCACGCCCACCGGCACGGTCTTCACTTCGGAGGAGGACACGAAGGTGAGCGCGTAGATGAATTCGTTCCACGAGAGCGTAAAGGCGAAGATCCCGGCCGAGATCAGGCCCGGCACCGCGAGCGGCAGGATGATCTTGGTGAGGATCTGCCAGCGCGTCGCGCCGTCGATGAGCGCGCACTCCTCCAGCTCGTACGGGATGGTGCGGAAGTAGCCCATCAGGAGCCAGGTGCAGAAGGGGATCAGGAACGTGGGGTAGGTGAGGATCAGGGCCCAGCGCGTGTCGAAGATCCCCATCTGGAACACTACCGTGGCGAGCGGGATGAAGAGGATCGAGGGCGGCACGAGGTAGGCGAGGAAGATCGCCATGCCGGTGCCCTTCGCGCCGCGAAAGCGCAGCCGCTCGATCGCGTAGGCGGCGAACACGCTCGCGAGAAGCGAGGCGAAGGTCGAGGCGACCGAGACGACGATGGTGTTCCACATCCACGCCGGGTAGGAAGTGTGGAACAGCAGCTTCTCGAAGTGCGCAAAGGTCGGATGATGGATCCAGAAGGGATTGGCTTCCCGGCTCATCAGCTCCGCGTCCGGCTTGAACGAGGTCATCGTCATCCAGTAGAACGGGAAGAGCAGCACGAAGAGAAAACAGAGCAATGGCAGGTACAGCGTCACCCAGCGACGCGGCAGCGATTCGAGGTATTCCAATCCGCGGGAGTCTTCGGTCTGTGGGCTCATACGGTTTTGTCATCCCGAGCGCAGCGAGGGATCTCTGTCGGCACGCTGTGCATGAGGAGAGCCTTCGCTTCGCTCAGGATGACCATGGTTCCCGTGGTCACTTGTCTCCCCCGCCCTGCTGCCAGGCCCGGCGCTGCAGGCCGAAGTAGGAGAACAGGATCGCCGCGAGGAGGAACGGCACCATGGCGGTGGCGAGCGCCGCGCCTTCGCCCAGGTTCCCGCCCGGGATCGCCCGCTGGAAGGAGAGCGTCGCCATCAGGTGCGTGGCGTTGAGCGGCCCGCCGCGCGTGAGCACGTAGATGAGCTGGAAGTCGGTGAACGTGAAGAGCACGCTGAAGGTCATCACCACCGCGATGATCGGCGTGAGGAGCGGCAGCGTCACGTGCCGGAACTTCTGCCATTCGGTCGCGCCGTCCAGCGCCGCCGCCTCGTAGAGCGAGGGCGCGATGGTCTGCAGCCCGGCGAGCAGGCAGATCGCGACGAAGGGCACGCCGCGCCAGATGTTGGCGGCGATCGTCGAGAAGCGCGCCATCCAGGGCTCGCCCAGGAAATCGATGTAGCGGTCGATGAGCCCCATCTTCACGAGCAGCCACGAGACGACGGAGAACTGCGCGTCGTAGATCCACCAGAAGGCGATCGCCGAGAGCGCGGTCGGCACGATGAAAGGCAGAAGCACCACCGCGCGGATCATGGCCTTGAACGGCAGATGGCGGTTCAGGAGCAGCGCGAGCCACAGCCCCAGCCCGAACTTCACCACGCTCGCGACCACCGTGTAGAAAAGCGTGTTGAAGAGGGAAAGCCGCGCGAGCGAGTCGTCGAACAGCGACTCGAAGTTCTCCATGCCCACCCAGTGGCCCGCGCGGCCGATGCGCGCATCGGTGAACCCCAGCCAAAGGCCCAGCCCGAGCGGGTAGGTGAGGAAGACGAGCAGGAGCGCCGCCGCGGGCAGCATGAACGCGAGCCCGAGGGCGGTGCGGTTGTCGAGGAGTCGGTGCATAAGATCTCCCTCTCCCTCTGGGAGAGGGCCCCTCACCCTATCCCTCTCCCCGCAAGCGGGGAGAGGAAGTCTCTCGTCAGACCTTTGTAATACCGCTCGGCGCGTTTCTGAGCGCGCTCGGCTGCTTCCTTGGGGGTTTTTGACCCGCTCGCGGCTTCGGCCACCATGTTGACCACGATGAAGTCGGCCATGCACTGCGCCGAGGCGTATCCCAGCTTCCCCGAGTAACCGTTCGGCAGCATGATCTTCATGCAATCCCGGTAGGGCGTGTGCTTCGGGTCCACGGTCCAGATCGGATTCGATTCGTACGCTTTCAATGGATGCGTGACGTAGCCGATCGAGGCCTGCTGCCAGGGCTCGTACTGCTCCTTCTCCATCATGAAGCGCAGATACTCCTTGGCCGCATTCGGGTACTTGGTGTATTTGAAGATCATCTGGTTGAAGAACAGGTGCAGCTCGGTCGGGCGACCCACCGGCCCGATCGGCAGGTTGGCGTGCCCGATGTCGGCCGCCATCGCCTTGATCTTCGGGTCCTGCGAGTTCTTCGCCGCGTAGTAGATCGAGATGCCGTTCTCGGTGACGCTGATCTGGTCGTCGAGAAACGCCTTGTTGTTGTTCGGATCGAGCCACGCGAGCGTCCCCGGCACGAAGGTCTGGTAGAGCTCTTTCGCGTACTCGAGCGCCTGAAGGGTCTGCGGGCTGTCGACGACGACGTTGTTCTTCTCGTCTACGAGCTTTCCGCCGAAGGACCACACCAGCCAGTGCGTCCAGGTGTTGCCGTCGCCGGTGGCGTTGCCGAGGGCGAAGCCGATCGGATGGTTCTTCGCCTTCAGCGCCTGGCACAGCTTCAGGAACCCGGCCGTGTCGCGCGGAAAGCTGTCGAACCCTGCTTCCTTCATCTGGCTTATGCGGTAGACAAAGGCGTTGCCGGCGCAGCCGAGCGGCAGCCCGATCCAGCGCTTGCCGCCGGGCTGGAGATATTGCCGGCACACGTCGTACCAGCCGCCGTACTTCTTGCCCAGATAATCGGCAAGGTCGGTCACGTCGAGCAGCTTCTCGGGGTACAGGTTCGCATCGTCGAAGGTCGAGAGGATGATGTCGGGGCCCGAGCCGACGTTCGCCGCCACCGCCGCCTTGGGACGCACGTCCTCCCAGCTCTCGCTGTCCACGCGCACCTCGACGCCGGTGCGCTTCGCGAACTCGGCGGTGTTCTTCATCCACACGTCCTCGTCCCCCTGGACGAAGCGCTTCCACCGCAGCACGCGGAGCTTCGCGCCCTTCTCGGGCTTCCAGGTTTGGCCCTGGGCCTCGGCGAGCAGCGGCACGCCGCCCGCCGCGCCGGCGGCAAGACCGGCGGAAATCTTCAGAAAATCGCGACGCTTGATGTTGCTCATAGCCCCTCCTTTTGGGTGATGACGTTTTAGGCGAGCCTCGTCCCGCTCGCCGGATCGAAAATGAAAGTGAGCCGGGGCTTCAAGCGCACCGGCTCCCCCGGCCGAAAAGCGTGGCGCTCGCGCACCACCGCCGTGACGTCCACGCCCGCGAGCTTGCAGAAGATCTGCGTGTCGGCGCCGGTGGGTTCGACCACGACCACTTCCGCGGGCACGCCGTCGTCGGCCACGGCGAAATGCTCCGGCCGCACGCCGACCACCACTTCGCGGCCCTCGGGGATCTCCGCGCGCACCGGCATCGGCAGATGCACGCCGCCGCCGACCGCGACCGCAAGGCCAGCGCCGTTTCTCGCCATGCGGCCGGAAAGGAAATTCATCGCCGGCGAGCCGATGAAGCCCGCGACGAACTGGTTCGCCGGGTTGTCGTAGAGCTCGAGCGGCGAGCCGATCTGCTCGACGCGGCCCGCGTTCATGACCACGATCCTGTCCGCCAGGGTCATCGCCTCGATCTGGTCGTGGGTGACGTAGACCGAGGTGGTCTTCAGGCGCTGGTGCAGCGCCTTGATCTCGGTGCGCATCGCGACGCGGAGCTTCGCGTCGAGGTTGGAGAGCGGCTCGTCGAACAGGAACACCTGGGGCTTTCTCACGATCGCGCGCCCCATCGCCACGCGCTGGCGCTGGCCGCCCGAGAGCTGGCGCGGATAGCGCCGCAGATATTCCATGAGCCCGAGGATCAGCGCCGCCTCCTCGACCCGCACGCGCGTCTCCTCGCGCGACTCTCCGGCGAGCTTCAGGCTGAACGCCATGTTGTCGTACACGCTCATGTGCGGATAGAGAGCGTAGTTCTGGAACACCATGGCGATGTCGCGCTCTTTCGGCGCGACGCCGTTGACGACGCGGTCCCCGATCGCGATCCGGCCGCCGGAGATTTCCTCCAGCCCCGCGATCATCCGCAGCAGCGTCGACTTGCCGCAGCCCGAGGGGCCGACCAGCACGCAGAACTCGCCGTCTTCGACTTCGATGTCCACCCCGTGCACGACCTCGGCCGAGCCGAAGCTCTTGCGCACGCCGGAGAGGGTCACCGATGCCATGCGAGTGTTCGATTTTCCAGGGGCGTAGCGTCTTTGGGGGATTTCGGGAAGGCGAGGGCAGGTTAGCCGTGCCCACTGTGGCGGTCAAGTGGATTCGACCCCCGCGACTTAAGTTGTATGATGCGCGAAAAGACAGCGCCTTGATGAAAAAGATCCTGATTACCGGGGCGGCCGGCGACGTCGGCGGCCATCTGCGCCGCGAGCTTGCGGGGCGCTACGAGCTGCGGCTCTCCGACATCCGGCCGCTGAAGAATCTCGCGTCGGGCGAGGAGTTCATCCGGGGCGACTGCGCGAGCCTGACGGACATGCTGCGCGTCACCCAGGGCGTCGCTGCGGTCGTGCACCTCGGCGGATTTTCGGTGGAAGGGCCCTGGGAGGTGATCCTGCGCGCGAACATCGTCGGCACCTACAACGTGTTCGAGGCGGCGCGGCGGAACGGCGTGCGGCGCCTCGTGTTCGCGACCAGCAACCACGCCGTGGGCTTCTACGACCGCGACGACACCATCGACACCCGAGTCTACCCGAAGCCCGACAGCCGCTACGGCGTGTCCAAGGTGTTCGGCGAGGCGCTCGGCAGCCTCTACGCCGACAAGTACGGCATGGAAGTGGTGTGCCTGCGCATCGGCAACGTCAATCCCCGTCCGATGGACAAGCGCAGGCTCTCGATCTGGCTCTCGCCGCGCGACCTCGCGCAGCTCGTGTCGATCGCGATCGATCGCCCGGGCATCCGCTTCGAGATCGTCTACGGAATCTCCGGCAACCGGCGACGCTGGTACGACAACTCGAACGCCGAGCGGCTCGGCTACCGCCCGCAGGACGACAGCGAGCCCTGGGCCGAGGAAGTACTCAAGAACGAGAAGCCAGGCGCCGATCCGCGCACGGAGAGATTTCAGGGCGGCACTTTCGTGACGGCGGAACACGGCGGCGACCCGACGCGGGATCCCGTGAGGCCGCAGAGCGCGAAGAAGCGCAGGCGCCCCGCAAAGAAGAAACCCTCGAGGAAAAAGAAATGAGCGAATCCCGCCCGCGGCTCGCTGCGCCTGCGAACTCGTGCGACACGCACATCCATATCTACGATGCGCGCTTTCCGCAGGCGCCGGGCGGGCCGAAGCCGCCCGGCGAATTCACCGTGGAAGGGTATCGGAAGCTCCAGGCGCGGCTCGGCGTCTCGCGCGTGGTGATCGTCCAGCCGAACGCCTACCAGGACGACAACCGCTGCTCGCTCGATGCGATCGCGCAGCTCGGGGCGGGCGCGAAGGGCGTCGGCGTCGTGAAACCCGGCGCGACCGACGCGCATCTCGCGGAGCTCACCCGCGGCGGCATCCTCGGCATCCGCTTCATGACGCTCCCCGGCGGCGCGCTCGGCTGGGACGTGATGGACGCGCTCGCCGCGCGCGTGCACGCTTTCGGCTGGCACGCGGTGGTGCAGCTCGACGGCCGCACTCTTCCCCAGCACGAGGCGCAGATCCGGCGCCTGCCGGGCCGCTTCATCATCGACCATGTCGGCAAGTTCCTCGAGCCGGTGCCGCCTTCGCATCCGTCGTTCAAATCGCTCCTGAAGCTCGTGGACACCGGCCGCTGCTGGGTGAAGCTCTCCGCCGCCTACGAGGTATCGAAAAGCGGGCCACCGAAATACGAGGACGTCGGCGCGCTCGCCAAAGCGCTGGTGAAGGCCGCGCCGGAGCGCATGCTCTGGGCGAGCAACTGGCCGCATCCGACCGCGCCCAAGGACGCTCTTCCCGACGACGCGAACCTGCTCGACCTGCTGCTCGAATGGGCGCCGGACGAAAGCGTCCGCCGCAAGATCCTCGTCGACAATCCCGCCGAGCTCTACGGTTTCGGGTGAAGCGTGAAAGAGCGTTTTTCCGTCGATCAAGAAAGTTTTCCCGGCCCCGTCGTGGTCACGGGCGCGGGCGGCTGCATCGGCAGCTGGGTGCTGGCGCTGCTCGCGCGCTCAGGCGTCAAGGTCTGCGCGTTCGACCTCTCCGACGACAAGCGGCGGCCGCGCCTGCTGATGCCTGAGGGCGACCTGGAAAAAATCCAGTGGCGCACCGGCGATATCGCCGACAGCCGTGCCGTCGCCGGACTTCTGGAGGCGGTCCGCCCCAGCGCGATCATTCACCTCGCCGCGCTGCAGGTGCCGTTCTGCAAGGCCGACCCGGTCGCCGGAGCGAGGGTCAACGTCGTCGGAACCGTCAACGTATTCGAGGCCGCCCGGCGACTGGGGCTCAAGCGCATCGCCTACGCGAGCTCGATCGCCGCCTACGGCGCGATGGACGAAGGCCATGGCGCCATGCGCACGCTCTACGGCGCGTACAAGCACTGCGACGAGCAGATCGCCCGAGTCTATTCGGATGACTGGGGCGTGGCGAGCGTCGGTATCAGGCCGGGCGTCGTCTACGGCGTCGGCCGCGACCAGGGGCTCACCTCGAAGACGACCTTCGCGGTCCTCGCCGCGGCCGAGGGCAAGCCCTACGAGGTGCCGTTCTCGGGCGGCGTGTCCTGGCTCTACGCGGGCGAAGCCGCGAGCGCATTCATCCACGCCGTCGCGCGCGAGCGCGCGGGCGCCCCGGTGTTCGACATGAACGGCGTTTATGCGCCCGTCGAGGAGGGGCTTCGCATTCTCAGGCAGCTCGCGCCCTCGGCGGCGATCAGCTCCTCGGGGCAGCCCCTCGCATTTCCCATGCACCTGCCCGACGAGCCGCTGCGCGCCTTTCTCGGCGATTACGGGAGCATGCCGCTCGATGAAGGCATCCGCGAAACCTACGAAACGTTCCGCTCGCTCATCCGGCGCGGGATGCTCGCCCTGCCCGCGGCGGCATGACGAACATGAAATCCCTTCATTCTAAAAATTCCATCAAAAGGAGAAACCCCATGCGCCCGATCACACGCATCCTCGCAAGCCTCGCCGCCATTCTGGCGGTCGCCGCCCACGCCAAGGAGTTCCGCTCGGCCGACGTGCACCCGCTCGATTATCCGACAGTGCTCGCGGTCGGCTACATGGGCAAGCTCATCTCCGAGCGCACCGGCGGCCGGCACAGCATCAAGGTGTACGGCAACAGCGCGCTGGGCAGCGAGAAGGACACCATCGAGCAAGTGCGCATCGGCGCGCTCGACATGATCCGCATCAACGTCGCGCCGATGAACAACGTCGTCCCCGAGACCATGGTGCCGACCATGCCGTTCGTGTTCCGCTCCACCGCGCACATGCGCAAGGTCCTGGACGGCCCGATCGGCGACGAGATCCTGAAAGCCTGCGAGAAGCAGGGCCTGGTGGGCCTTGCCTTCTACGACAGCGGCTCGCGCTCCTTCTACACCGTCAAGAAACCCATCAAGGCGCTGGCCGACATGAAGGGCATGAAGATCCGCGTGCAGCAGTCCGACCTGTGGGTGGCGATGATGCAGGCGCTGGGGGCGAACGCGACGCCCATGCCCTACGGCGAGGTGTATACGGCGCTGAAAACGGGCCTCGTCGACGGCGCGGAGAACAACTGGCCCTCGTACGAGTCCTCGCGGCACTTCGAGGCGGCCAAGTTCTATTCGATCACCGAGCATTCGCTCGCGCCCGAGATCATGCTGTTCT
>Ga0209283_10000729_pt1 | contig 16835 bp, 11 predicted proteins | sample CZO8metaG_2_FD_188354 | JGI IMG/M metagenome (GOLD analysis project Ga0209283, IMG submission 188354) | Vadose zone soil microbial communities from the Eel River Critical Zone Observatory, Northern California, USA - CZOApr15con2H1.8 metaG... | ecosystem: Environmental > Terrestrial > Soil >...
TTCGGACTCGACGTTGAAGCATAGAACCCCTGCGCCAAGCGCCGCTCGCATCTCCGCTTCGGTCTTGCCGACGCCGGAAAAAACGGTCTTGGCGGCGCTGCCTCCCGCTGCGAGGACGCGCGCAAGCTCGCCGCCGGAAACGATGTCGAAGCCCGAGCCGAGACGCGCGAGAAGGTTCAGCACTGCAAGATTGGAGTTCGCCTTGACCGAATAGCAGATCAGGGCGTCGCGCCCGTCGCACTCCTGCTCGAATTCCCGGTATGCGGACTCCAGAGCGGCGCGCGAGTAAACGTAGCAGGGCGTGCCGAATCGCTCCGCGACTGCGACGAGCGGCACGTCTTCCGCGCAAAGCGTGCCGTCCCGGTACGAAAAAAAATTCACTGGCGCTGCGCGGGTTTGTTATCCTGCTGCGGATTGTGTTCCGGCGGGGGAAGATAGAGCGCCGCTTTGTTGCCGCAAGCCGATAGCGCGAGGAAAACGAGGATAAGTGCGGCGGCGCGGCTCATGGCGATGCCGATAGTTAGTTTGTTGCAAGCGAGTTTATCACGGCGATGAAACCGAGCGAGTTCGAAAGCCTGGCCGACACGGCACTGCTGCGGATTGCGCAGGCTCTGGACGAAAGCGGTGCTGATTGCGACTGCGAAACCAAGGGTGAAGGCGTGCTCGAACTCGAATTTTCCGACGGCAGCCGCATCGTCGTTAACCGCCATTCGGCGGCGCAGGAAATCTGGGTGGCGGCGAAATCGGGAGGTTACCATTTCCGCTGGAGCGGCTCGGATTGGGTCGATACCCGTGATGGCGGCGAGCTGTTCGCGTCGCTCTCCAAGCTGGTGAGCCAGCGCTCGGGCAGCCCGGTAGTTCTAAAGGGCGGCTAAGCAGCCGATCAGAGCGGATCAAGAAATTCGTTCAGCATCGGTGGCGATCCGCGATCAGAAGAGCTGGTTCTTGACTTCCTCCGCGGTGCGTACCCCCGGATCCCCCGGGGCCTGCTCAGGCGGCAGATTTTCACGAAAGAAGAATTCCGGTTTTCCGTCGGGCGACTGAAGCCCGTTCTCGTTGACCTTGACCATGACGACGCCCTCGGGATTGCGCTGGAACATTTCCGGCGTGCCTTTGAGTGCTTTGCCGATGTAGCTCATCCAGATCGGCAGCGCCGCGACCGACCCGGTTTCCCCGGGGCCGAGCTTCTTGGGTTGATCGAAACCGACCCAGGCGACGCCGACCAAGGTGGGTTGGTAGCCGCTGAACCAGGCGTCCACATAGTCGTTGGTCGTGCCGCTCTTGCCGGCAAGATCCTGGCGACCTAGGACCATGGCGCGCGCGCCGGTCCCGTAACGCATTACGTCGTGCATCATACTGTCCATGATGAAGGCATTGCGGGCGTCGATCACCCGCAGGGACTCGTCTCCTGCCTTTACCGGCTGTGCCTGCGCGAGCAGGTTGCCGCGGTCGTCGACGATTTTCTGAATCACGTACGGCTCGGTGCGGTAGCCGCCGGTGGCAAATACCGAAAAGGCGCGCGCCATCTGCAGCGGCGTGACTGAGCCTGACCCGAGCGCCATGGTGAGGTACGGGGGATGCCGCTCGGCGTCGAAGCCAAAACGCGTGATGTAGTCCTGCGCGTACTGCGGTCCGATCGTCTGCAGGATCCGGATCGACACCATATTCTTCGATTTGGCGAGCGCAGTGCGCATGCTGATCGGACCCTCGTACCTGCCGTCGTAGTTTTTCGGTTCCCATACCTGCCCACCGGTGAGGGCCGCGTCGACCACCACGGGAGCGTCGTTGATGACGGTGGCCGGCGTGAAACCCTTTTCCAGAGCGGAGGAGTAGATGAAGGGCTTGAAGCCAGAACCCGGCTGGCGCCAGGCCTGGGTGACGTGGTTGTACTGGCTTCGGTTGAAATCGAAGCCGCCGACGAGCGAGCGCACGGCACCATCCTGCGGGTTGGCGGAGATAAAGGCTCCTTCGGTGTCCGGGATCTGGACGATCTGCCAGTTTTTGCCGTCGTCTTTCTGGATGCGGATCACGGCTCCGGGCCGGATTCTCCGGGTCGGAGGCGTGCGGGGATCGAGCATTCGCTCGGCGAACTTGAGCCCCTCTCCCGATAGGGTGACGGTTTCTCCTCCGCGGCGGTAGGCCCTTACGCGCTTGGGCGTCGCTTCGAGCACGAGCGCCGCGAGGATGTCGTCGCTGTCGGGATAGTCCTGCAGCGCCTCCTCGTAATCCTCCTCCTGCGCATTCTTCAGATCGATGAAACCCTCCGGGCCGCGGTAGCCGTGGCGCCGATCGTATTCGAGCAGACCCTGGCGAAGGGCGGCGTAGGCCGCCTCCTGGTCCGAACGCGTAATGGTCGTATAGACGCGAAACCCGCGCGAGTAGACGTCCTCCGGATAGCGTTCGTAGAGCAGCTGACGGACCATCTCTGCGACGAATTCCGCATGAATCTCGTATTCGGTGACGGTTTCGCGCTTGACGCTGATCGGTACTGTCTGGGCCCGCTCGTACTGCTCGTCGTCGATCAGTACGAGCTCGTGCATGCGCCGCAGAACGTAGAGCTGGCGCTGCTTGGCGCGCTTCGGATTGATCACCGGATTGAACAGGGACGGCGCCTTGGGCAGCCCGGCGAGCATCGCGATCTCGGCCTCGTTCAGCTGGGAGAGCGTCTTGCCGAAGTAGACCTGCGCGGCCGTGCCGAAGCCGTAGGCCCGCTGGCCGAGGTAAATTTGGTTGATGTAGATCTCCAGGATCTGGTCTTTAGTGAGGCTGTTCTCGATTTTGAAGGCGAGCAGCGCCTCGTACAGCTTGCGGGTGAGGGTTTTTTCCCGGGACAGGAAGAAGTTACGCGCGACCTGCATGGTGATCGTCGAAGCCCCTTGAGTCTTGCTGCCGGCCACCAGATTGGAGTAGGCTGCCCGCAGCACCCCCTGATAGTCGACACCGGTGTGCTGGTAAAAACGCTCGTCCTCGGCCGCGAGGATGGCCTGTTTCATCAGGGCTGGAACCTCCTCCATGCGGACAACCGAGCGGCGTTCTTCGCCGAACTCCCCGATCAGGACGCCGTCAGACGTGTAGACGCGCAGCGGGATCTTCGGCTGGTACTCGGTGAGCGCCTCGATTGAGGGCAGGTTGGGGTAGGCGAGCAGAATCACGAAACCACCCAGCGCCAAACCCACCACGCCCAGCCCGGCCACCGCGAGCACCGGGAAGGCGAACCATCGAAGCCACATTTCAGGGAATATCCGGGAAAAGGTCGCCCATTATAGATAAGTGAAAAGGTAGTAAGTTCGCTCTAAGCACCTAATATCTTGCGTGAAAAATTTACTTTACAGGGTGGGGAGTTGTTGCTAGCATTTAACGTAAATTATACCAATCGCGCCTAACCGGCCATACCTGAAGGAGAAATCCGGGTTGCAGCTCACGTTTGATCTGGATATTTTCAAGCCGAAAAACCCGCCGTTGTTTGGCATGGATATCTCTTCGTCCTCGGTGAAGCTGGTGGAACTCACCGACGCAGGCAAAGGGAGCCCCCGGGTCGAGCGCTACGCCATCGAGGCCTTGCCCAAGGACGCGGTCCTGGACGGCAACATCGCGAACCTCGATGCGGTGGTCGATTCCGTGCAGCGCGGCTGGAAGAGAATGGCGACGCGCACGAAAAACGTGGCCCTCGCTCTGCCGACCGCCGCGGTGATAACCAAAAAGATCATCGTACCCGCGGGGCTTCGCGAGGAGGAACTGGAAATCCAGGTCGAGACCGAAGCCAATCAGTACATTCCGTTCGCGCTCGAGGAGGTCAACCTCGACTTCCAGGTAGTAGGTCCTTCCCCCTCGGGGCCGGAAGAGGTCGAGGTGCTCATCGCCGCGTCACGCAAGGAAAAAGTCGAGGATCGCGTCGCCGTGGCGGAAGCCTCGGGCCTCAAGGCAATCGTCATGGACGTCGAGTCCTACGCCATCCAGGCTTCTTTCGAGCTGATTCAGGAGCAATTCCCGGATCACGGCAAGGACCAGAACATCGCCCTGGTCGACCTGGGCGCAAACGTCATGAACATCACGGTGCTGCGCAACGAGCAGACCGTCTACACGCGCGAGCAGGCGTTTGGCGGCAGCCAGCTTACCCAGGACATCATGCGGCAGTACGGGATGAGCCAGGAGGAAGCCGAAGCGGCCAAACGGTCAGGGGGACTGCCGGAGAACTACGAATCGGACGTGCTGCGACCCTTCATGGAGAACGCGGCGCTCGAAATGCAGCGGGCGATGCAGTTCTTCTTCACCTCGACTCAATACACTTCGGTGGAGCACGTCTTGCTCACCGGCGGCTCCGCCGTGATTCCGGGGCTCGATGAGATGGTGCAGAGCCGCACCCAGATCAACACCCTGATCGCCAATCCTTTCGCCAACATGGCGATCTCCTCGCGCGTGCAGCTGAAGAAGCTCGTGGCGGACGCGCCCTCGCTGATGGTCGCCTGCGGGCTGGCGATGCGGAGATTTGATCCGTGAACCGCATCAACCTGCTCCCTTGGCGCGAAGCGCGCCGCAAAGCCCAGCGCCAGCATCTCGGCGTGCTGGGAGGGATGGTGGCGGTCCTGGCGTTCTTGATCGTCGGCGCAGTGCACCTGACCATCGCCGGGTACATTGCGGAGCAGAGCAGTCGCAACGAATTCCTGAAGAGGGAAAACGTCCGGCTCGACAAGGAAATCGAGGAGATCAAGAAGCTGAAAGGCGAGATCGCAGCCTTGCTTGCGCGCAAACAAGTCATCGAGCGGCTGCAGGCGGACCGCGCCCAGGCCGTCTATCTGCTCCAGGAGCTGGTGCAGCAGATGCCCGATGGCGTGTACCTCAGGTCGATCAAGCAGACTGGGTTGAAAGTCAACATGGTGGGCTACGCGCAATCCAACGCGCGCGTGTCCACTCTCATGCGCAACTTCGCCGCCTCGCCTTACCTTGAAAACCCCGACTTGGTCGAGATCAGGGCGGTGACGGTGAGCAACAAGCGCGTGTCCGAATTCAACATGAACGTGAGCCTGAAGCAGTTGCAGGCCGAGGACGCCAGCAAGGCGGGCAAGGCCGCGCCCAAGGCCGCGGCGGCCAAAGGCTAGGCCCGGATGAAAGAGTTCCTCGAGCAGTTCAAGAATCTCAATCCGCGCGATCCGGGCGCTTGGCCGCCGTTGCCCAAGGCGATGCTGCTCGTCGGGCTGCTGGTCGGCGTCGTCGTCCTGGGTTACTTCCTCGATTGGCAGGAGCAGATGGAGTCGCTCGAGGCCGGGCGCGTACAGGAGGCGAAGCTCAAGGACGAATACGTCGCCAAGCAGCAACAGGCGATCAACCTTGACCTCTACCGCCAGCAATTGCGCGAGATCGACAGCTCCTTCGGCGCGCTGCTCAAGCAGCTTCCCAACCGATCGCAGATGGACGCGCTGCTCGTGGACATCAACCAGGCGGGGCTCGGCCGCGGTTTGCAATTCGACCTGTTCAAGCCGGCTCCGGCCGAAACCAAGCGCGAGTTCTACGCCGAGCTGCCGGTGACGTTGAAACTCAACGGCAGCTATCACGACATGGGGCAGTTCGCAAGCGACATCGGCCAGCTGTCGCGCATCGTCACGCTTAACGATATCGCGCTGACAGCGGCGAAGGAAGGCTCGCTCGTCATGGACGTGACGGCGAAGACTTTCCGCTATCTGGACGAGGAAGAAGTGGCGGCCCAGAACAGGGCCGCGAAGACGGCCAAGGCCGGGAAGAAATGAAGGCGATTCCCGTCGTCGCGCTCGCGTTGCTGCTCGGTGCGTGCGGCGGTGAGGAGTTTAGCGACCTCAAGTCCGAACTCAAGGACAAGACCAAGGACCTGCGCGGGAGGATCGAACCGCTGCCGGTCGTGAAGCCCTACGAGCCGGTGCCCTACAAGGTTTTCGATCAGACCGATCCCTTCAGCAGCGCGAAAATCGAGCTGGTCACGAAATCCGCGAGCACCGGCGGCGGCGGCCTGCTGAACGAGGAAGCAAGAAGGCAGGGCGTGCGCCCGAAGGAACCGCTCGAAGCCTATCCGCTGGAATCGCTGAAGATGGTCGGCGTGCTGCAGCAGAAAAGAGCGAATTTCGCCTTGGTGAAGGCCGATACCGGCCTGTACCGCGTCAAAGTCGGCAACTATCTGGGCCAGAATTTTGGTCTAATCACCGCGATCACAGACAGCCAGATCCAGTTGCGCGAGCTGATCCAGGATGCGGTGGGCGACTGGACCGAACGCCAGAGCACCTTGCAATTGCTGGAAGTGGGAGGAGGTAGATGATGAGGAACGTCTTCGTGCGAAGGTTTCTCCGGCGGGCGGTTTGCGCGTTCGGTGCGCTAGCGCTTGCACCGCTCGCTTGGGCGCAAAACAGTATCGAAAACCTCGGTGTGACGCAATCGGGCGGACAGGTGCTGGTCCGCGTGACGCTGAAGAATGCGCTCGCTGCCACCCCGGGCAGCTTCACCATCGCCAATCCGGCACGCATCGCATTCGACTTTCCCGGCACGAACAACGGCCTGGGACGCAACAGCCAGGATATCGGCGAGGGGGTGCTGCGCTCCATGAACGTGGTGCAGGCCGGGGACCGGACGCGCCTGGTGCTCAACCTGCGCAACATGGTTTCGTATGAAACCAAGATCGACGGCAGCAACCTCCTGATCACCCTCGCCGCGACGGCAGGAGCGCCGCAGGCCGCATCCGGCGCCGCGCGCTTCGCCGAGGGCAGAACCGACCTCCAGCATGCGCTGAAGGACATCAATTTCCGGCGCGGGCGCGGTGGCGAAGGCCGTGTCATCGTGGAACTGTCGGACACTTCCACCGGCGTGGATATCCGGCAGCAGGGCCAGACGGTGATCGTCGACTTCCTCAAGACCAGCCTGCCCGATGCGCTGCGCAAGCGCTACGACGTGGTCGACTTCGCCACTCCGGTGCAGACCCTCAGCATTTTCCCGCAGGGTGACAACGTGCGCATGGTGGTCGAGCCGCGGGGCTTGTGGGAGCACAACGCCTACCAGACCGACACCCAGTTCGTGCTCGAGGTAAAACCGATTCAGTACGATCCCAACAAGCTGGTTCAAGGCACCCGAGTCGGCTACTCCGGCGAGAAGCTCTCGCTCAACTTCCAGAACGTCGAGGTGAGGAGCGTATTGAACGTCATCGCCGACTTCACCGACCTGAACATCATTACCAGCGACACCGTGAGCGGGAACCTCACGCTGCGGCTGAAGGACGTGCCCTGGGACCAGGCGCTCGACATCATCCTTCAGACCCGGGGCCTGGACATGCGCAAGAACGGCAACGTGATCTGGATCGCGCCGCGCGACGAACTCGCCACCAAGGAGAAGCTCGCGCTCGAGTCGAGCGCGCAAATCACGGAGCTGGAACCCTTGCGCACCGAGACCTTCCAGCTCAACTACGCCAAGGCCGACGCCTTTGCGAAGCTCCTCGCCGATCCGCAGCAGCGCATCCTGTCCAAGCGCGGAAGCGCCGCGGTCGATGCGCGCACCAACCAAGTGTTCGTCCAGGACGTTTCCGTGCGGCTGGAGGAAGCGAGGAAACTGCTCGGTCAGGTCGATGTGCCGGTGCAGCAAGTGCTGATCGAAGCGCGCATCGTAGAAGCGAACGACACCTTCTCGAAAAATCTGGGCGTGCGGCTGGGCAACGTGGCGCGCCCGTTAGTGCAGAACAGCACCAGCACCGGCCCCAGCCCGGTCGGCATCAACACGTCGGGGGTGTCCGTGACTCAGTCCGGCACCCTCGCCGACTTTCCCAATCTTTTTCCCGCTGCCGGAGGAAACATAACGACCACGACTCCCCAGAACTTGTCGGTCAATCTGCCCGCTGCGCCAGTCGGGAATGCCCAGGCCGCGGGTTCTATCGCCTTGTTGATCACCAATCGACTCACCGGAGCGCTTCAGCTTGAGCTCTCGGCGCTGGAGGCCGACGGCAAGGGCAAGATCATTTCGAGCCCGCGGGTCATGACCGCCAACAACGTGCCGGCGCTCATCGAGCAGGGCACGGAGCTGCCTTATCAACAGGCGACTTCGAGCGGGGCGACTTCGGTATCGTTCCGCAAGGCGAACCTCGCGCTCAAGGTCACGCCGCAGATCACACCCGACGGCAACATCATCATGAACCTGGATATCAACAAGGACTCGGTTGGCCAGCCCACCGCCTCCGGGTTCGCGATCGACACCAAGCACGTGCAGACCCAGGTGCTGGTGGAGAACGGCGGGACGGTGGTGATCGGCGGCATCTACACCCAGGATACAAACACCACCATCACCAAGGTGCCTTTCTTCGGAGATATTCCGCTGCTGGGCGCGCTGTTTCGCGGCAGCTCGCGCCGCGACAACAAGACCGAGCTGCTGGTATTCATCACGCCGCGCATCGTCGAGCAACGCGCGAGCCAGCGCTGACAAGGGCGACTCGCGCACCGACACAGGGCCGGCGTCGCCGGCCCCTTTGCTTTCCGGCCCGCCGCTGGCGGGTTGCTACAATACCGCCGTGAAGACGACTCACAGGCTTTTCCTCGTAGGCATGATGGGCGCCGGAAAAACCACCGTCGGCCGTCAGCTCGCCAAGCGTCTCGGCAAGGTATTTTGCGACAGCGACCGCGAAATCGAGGCGCGCACCGGCGTGCGCGTCGCCGTGATCTTCGACATTGAAGGCGAGACCGGCTTCCGCAGGCGCGAGGCCGAAGTGATCGAACAGGTGACCGCCCTGGACAACATAGTGCTTGCCACCGGCGGAGGCGTGGTGCTCGATCCGCGCAACCGCGAGCATCTCCGGACCCGCGGCTTCGTCATCTACCTGCACGCGCAGCCCGCGGTGCTGTGGCAGCGCACCCGCAGCGACAAGTCCCGGCCGCTTCTGCAGGACGGCGACCCGCGCGATCGGCTCGAGAAGCTCTATGCGGAGCGCGATCCCCTGTATCGCGAGGTCGCGGATCTGGTGATCGATACCGGTCGCCAAAGCGTCGGCTCGTTGCTTGCGCAGGTGCTGGCGAAATTCGGCGAAGCATGCAAACTCTCGGCGTAGCGCTCGGCGAGCGCTCCTACTCCATCCACGTCGGCACGGGGCTGCTCGACCGAACCGATCTCGTTCTGCCGTGCCTCGCGCAAAAGAAAGTGGCCGTCGTGACCAATACGACGGTTGCGCCGCTTTTCATGGAGCGCCTCGCCGGCGCCCTCGCCCGCGGGGGGGTCGAGGTGGTCCGCATCGTGGTCGCCGATGGGGAGGAACACAAGGACTGGGGCACGCTCAACACGATCTTCGATGCGCTGCTCGAGCAGCGCTGCGGGCGCGACTGTACTCTCGTCGCTCTCGGGGGCGGAGTGATCGGGGACCTGGCCGGCTTTGCCGCCGCCACCTATCAGCGCGGCGTGCAGTACATCCAGGTTCCCACGACGCTCCTCGCGCAGGTGGATTCGTCGGTCGGCGGCAAGACCGCGATCAACCATCCGCTCGGGAAAAACATGATCGGCGCTTTTCATCAGCCCAAGCTGGTGCTCGCCGACCTCGATACCCTGAAGACCCTGCCCGAGCGCGAGCTGCGCGCCGGAATCGCCGAGGTGATCAAGTATGGCCTGATCCGCGACGCGGCGTTCTTCGGCTGGCTCGAAGCCAATCTCGATCGCCTGCTCGCGCGCGATCCCGATGCACTCGGCCACGCGGTGATGCGCTCGGTTGCGATCAAGGCCGAAGTCGTCGGCAAGGACGAACGCGAGCGAGGCTTGCGCCAGCTGCTTAATTTCGGCCACACCTTCGGCCATGCCATCGAGACGGGCCTGGGCTATGGCGCCTGGCTGCACGGCGAGGCGGTCGCTGCCGGAATGGCCATGGCCGCGGACTTGTCGCGTGAGCTCGGGTTTCTTTCGGAGGCCGACACAGGCCGCATCGGGTCGCTTCTGGAGCGCGCGGGACTTCCTGTTGCCGCTCCAGGGATCGACCCGACACGCATGCGGCAACTCATGAGCGTCGACAAGAAGGCAAGAGAGGGCCGGGTCCATTTCGTCCTGCTGGAACGCCTGGGCGCTGCGACGCTCCGGGCAGACGTTCCGGCTGCGGCGATCGAGCGCACGCTTTCGCGCCTGGCCGCCTAAGTGGGCGCTGACGACGCTGGGATTGCTGCTCTGCAGCGCAACTGCTAAGCACTTGAGGCAGAAAGGAAACGCAGGTATAGTTCAAGAACCCGGCGTCGAAAAGTGTCCCATGGATTAGGCGGCCGGCAACCGAGTTCTCGAGCCCGAACGTGAATCCAAGCTTCCGCCCCGAACCCCAAGGCCTGTACCACCCGGCAAACGAGCACGATGCGTGCGGCGTGGGGTTTGTCGCCCACATCAAAGGCAGGAAATCGCATTCGATCGTCGAGCAGGGGCTCACGGTCCTGCGCAATCTCACCCACCGGGGCGCCGTGGGCTGGGACCCGAAGCTCTCCGACGGCGCGGGCTGCCTCATCCAGATTCCAGACAAGTTCTTCCGCGAGATCATGGCGAAGCAGGGCGTGAAGCTGCCCCCTGCAGGCCAGTACGGAGTGGGCATGGTGTTTCTGCCGCGCGATCCGGCATCGCGCCTCGCCTGCGAGTACGAGATCGAGCGTGCGGCCAAGGACGAGGGCCAGGTGCTGCTCGGCTGGCGCGACGTGCCGGTGGACAACAGCGACCTCGCCGAGCCGGCGAAGCGTATCGAGCCGGTGATGCGCCAGGTATTCATCGGCCGCGGAAAGAAAGTGACCGTCACGGACGCGCTGGAGCGCAAGCTCTACATCATCAGAAAAAGCGCGGGCCATGCGATCCAGGCGCTCGAGCTCGCGCACGGGAAGGAGTTCTATGTCCCGTCGATGTCGGCGCGCACCGTGTGTTACAAGGGTATGCTCCTTGCCCACCAGGTGGGCGAGTACTACAAGGACCTCCAGGACTCGCGCGTCGAATCGGCGCTCGCGCTCGTGCACCAGCGCTTCTCGACGAACACTTTCCCTTCGTGGGATCTCGCGCATCCGTTCCGCATGATCTGCCACAACGGCGAGATCAATACGCTGCGCGGCAACGTCAACTGGATCCGCGCGCGCCAGGGCGCGATCTCCAGTCCGGTGCTCGGCAAGGATCTCGACAAGATCTGGCCGCTCATCTACGACGGGCAGTCCGACTCGGCCTCGTTCGACAACGCGCTCGAGCTGCTGGTCATGAGCGGGTACTCGGTCGCCCACGCCATGACGATGATGATCCCGGAGGCCTGGGAGAACCACACGCTGATGGACCCGGCGCGCCGCGCATTCTACGAATACCACGCGGCGATGATGGAGCCCTGGGACGGCCCCGCGTCGATCGCCTTCACCGACGGACGCCAGATCGGGGCGACGCTGGACCGCAACGGCCTGAGGCCCTCGCGCTACATCGTCACCGCCGACGACCTCGTGATAATGGGTTCCGAATGCGGCTGCCTGCCGGTGTCAGAGGAGAAAGTCGTCAAGAAATGGCGCCTGCAGCCCGGCAAGATGTTCCTGGTCGACCTCGAGAAAGGCCGCATCATCGACGACAAGGAGTTGAAGGACTCGCTCGCCGGCACCAAACCCTACGCCGAGTGGATCGAGCGGATCCGCGTCAAGCTCGACGAAGTGGAGACCGAAAAGACCCCGCCGTTGAAGAGCGCGGTGCAATTGCTCGACCGCCAGCAGGCGTTCGCTTATACGCAGGAAGACATCAGGTTCCTCATGACGCCGATGGCGGCGAACGGCGAGGAGCCGGTCGGGTCGATGGGCAACGATTCGCCGCTTGCGGTGCTGTCGGACAAGGACAAGACGCTCTATCACTATTTCAAGCAGTTGTTCGCTCAGGTGACCAATCCCCCGATCGATCCGATCCGCGAAGAGCTGGTGACCTCGCTCGTGTCCTTCATCGGGCCGAAGCCGAACCTGCTCGGCATCGACGAGATGAACCCGCCGCTGCGCCTGGAGGTCAGCCAGCCGGTGCTTGATTTCTTCGAGATGGAGAAGATCCGGTACATCGAGCGCTACACCGGCGGCAAGTTCCGTTCGCTTGAGCTCGACGTTACCTATCCCCTCGCGTGGGGCAAGGAAGCGATCGAGGCGCGGCTCGCCTCGCTGTGCGCCCAGGCCGAAGACGCGGTGCGCGCGGGCTATTCGATCATCGTCGTGTCCGACCGGCTTGTCGATCGCGAGCGCGTGGCCATCCCCGCGTTGCTCGCCTTGTCCGCAATCCACCAGCATTTGGTGTCGAAGGGGCTGCGCACCAGCGCCGGTCTCGTCGTCGAAACCGGCTCGGCACGCGAGGTGCACCAATTCGCGCTCCTCGGCGGCTACGGCGCGGAGGCCGTCCACCCGTATCTCGCGCTCGAGACCCTGCTCGAGCTCGCCGCAAAAGGCCACTTCGGACCCGAGATCGACGGCAGGAAGGCGATCAAAAACTACGTCAAGGCGATCGGCAAGGGCTTGAAGAAGGTGATGTCCAAGATGGGCATCTCGACCTACATGTCCTACACCGGCGCACAGATCTTCGAGGCGGTGGGTCTTGCGAGCTCGCTCGTCGAGAAATACTTTACCGGCACGACTTCTTCCATCGAGGGCATAGACATTTTCCAGGTTGCCGAAGAGGCGATCCGCATCCACAAGGCTGCGTTCGACGAGGACGACCCGGTGCTGAAATCGATGCTGGACGCGGGCGGCGAGTACGCCTGGCGCGTGCGCGGCGAGGAGCACATGTGGACGCCGGACGCGATCGCCAAGCTGCAGCACTCCGCGCGGCAGAACTCCCCGCAGGCCTACAAGGAATACGCCGCCATCATCAACGATCAGTCGAAGCGCCACATGACCTTCCGCGGATTGTTTGAGTTCCGCTTCGGCGAAGTGAAGCCTGTCCCGATCGAGGAGGTCGAGCCTGCCGCCGAGATCGTCAAGCGCTTCTCGACCGGCGCGATGTCGCACGGCTCGATTTCGGTCGAAGCGCACACCACGCTCGCGGTGGCGATGAACCGCCTGGGCGGCAAATCGAACACCGGCGAAGGCGGCGAGGACCGCCGCCGCTTTGCGCCCGTCAAGGCGGGCGAAACGCTGCGCTCGCGGCTGGGCGCGAACCGGGTCGCAAAGGACATCGAGCTCAAGGAAGGCGACGTGCTGAAATCGAAGATCAAGCAGGTCGCCTCCGGCCGGTTCGGCGTGACCGCCGAATATCTCGCGAGCGCCGAGCAGATCCAGATCAAGATGGCCCAGGGTGCGAAGCCCGGCGAGGGCGGCCAACTGCCCGGACGCAAGGTCTCCGATTACATCGCCGAGATCCGCTACTCGACTCCCGGCGTGGAGCTGATCTCGCCGCCGCCACACCACGATATCTACTCGATCGAGGACCTGGCGCAGTTGATCCACGACCTCAAGAACGCGAATCCCTCCGCCTCGATCTCGGTGAAGCTCGTCTCCGAAGTCGGCGTCGGCACCGTGGCGGCGGGCGTATCCAAAGCCAAGTCCGACCACGTCACCATCTCCGGCCACGACGGCGGCACGGGCGCCTCGCCCTGGTCGTCGATCAAGCACGCGGGCACGCCCTGGGAGCTGGGGCTTGCGGAGACCCAGCAGACCCTGGTGCTCAACCGCCTGCGGGGCCGCATCGCGGTACAGGTGGACGGGCAGATCAAGACCGGCCGCGACGTGGTGATCGGGGCGATCCTGGGTGCGGATGAGTTCGGTTTCGCGACGGCGCCGCTCGTGGTCAGCGGCTGCATCATGATGCGCAAATGCCACCTGAACACCTGCCCGGTGGGCGTCGCGACCCAGGACCCGGTTCTGCGCAAGAAGTTCTCCGGGAAGCCCGAGTACGTGGTCAATTACTTTTTCCTTGTCGCCGAGGAAGCGCGCGAGCTGATGGCGCGTCTCGGGATCAGGAAGTTCAACGATCTCATCGGTCGCGCCGACCTGCTCGACACGAAGAAAGGCATAGAACACTGGAAAGCCAAGGGTCTCAACTTCTCGAAGATCTTCCAGATACCCGAAATGCCCGCCGAAGTCGCGCGCTACAACAGCGAGCGCCAGAACCACGGACTCGAAAAGGCGCTCGACAACCGGCTGATCGAGCTAGCACAGCCGGCGCTCGAGCGCGGCGAGAAAGTGGCGATCGACATGCCGATCCGCAACGGCAACCGCACGGTCGGCACCATGCTCTCGCACGAGATCGCGCGCCGCTACGGCCACGACGGACTGCCCGACGACACGATCCACCTCCGGTTTGCCGGATCCGCGGGACAAAGCTTCGGTGCGTTCCTCGCGAGGGGCGTGACGCTCGACTTGATCGGCGATACCAACGACTATTGCGGCAAGGGACTCTCGGGCGGACGCATCATCGTTTCTCCCTCGCCGAAGTTCCGAGGGGAGCCTACTGAAAACATCATAACGGGCAACGTCGTTCTCTACGGTGCGATCGCCGGGGAAGCGTATTTCCGCGGCGTCGCCGGAGAGCGCTTCGCGGTGCGCAACTCCGGCGCTGCCGCCGTCGTCGAGGGCGTCGGCGACCACGGCTGCGAATACATGACCGGCGGTACGGTGGCCGTTCTCGGCGTCACCGGGCGCAATTTCGCCGCCGGCATGTCGGGCGGAATTGCGTACGTGCTCGACATCGACGGCGAATTCGTCAAGCGCTGCAATGCCGCGATGGTGGATCTGGAACCGGTGCTTTCGGAGTCCGAGCAGCAGGGCAAGCTGTCGCGCGAACTCTGGCACCGTGGGCAAGCCGACGAAACGATCCTGCGAGAGATGGTCGAGCGCCACGCCAAGCTCACGAACAGCCGCCGCGCACGGGAGATCCTCGAAAATTGGGCGGCCTACCGCCCGCGCTTCGTCAAGATCTTCCCCAAGGAATACCGGCGCGCCCTCGGCGAGCTCGCTGCGGCGCAACGCAAGGCGGCCGCGTAGATGGGGAAAATCACGGGATTCCTCGAGTTCGAGCGGCTCGAGGAAGCGCACCAAGCGCCCGAGCAGCGGAAGAAGCACTATCGGGAGTTCATCCTCCGCCTTACCGAGGAGGATGCAAAAGTCCAGGGCGCGCGTTGCATGGACTGCGGCACGCCGTTTTGCATGTCGGGCTGCCCGGTCAACAACGTCATTCCGGACTTCAACGATCTCGTCTACAAGCAGGACTGGCAGCGCGCCATCGAGACGCTGCATTCCACCAACAATTTTCCCGAATTCACCGGCCGTGTCTGTCCGGCTCCGTGCGAGGAAGCGTGCGTGCTGCGCATCAATGACGACCCGGTCGGCATCAAGTCGATCGAGCACGCGATCATCGACAAGGCGTTCGAGGAAGGCTGGGTCAAGCCGCAGCCCGCTGCGCAAAAGACCAGCAAGAAAGTCGCAGTGGTGGGTTCCGGTCCGGCGGGGCTTGCCTGCGCTCAGCAGCTCGCTCGTGCCGGCCACGACGTCACGTTATTCGAGAAGAACGACCGCATCGGCGGCCTGCTGCGCTACGGCATTCCCGATTTCAAGATGGAAAAATGGCTGATCGACCGCCGGGTCGATCAAATGAAAGCCGAAGGCGTGACGTTCCGTCCTGGCGTCTTCGTCGGCAAGGGGCGTGGGGGAAAAGGCGTCACCGATTGGGCCACCGAAACCGTTGCACCGGAGAAGTTGATGGCAGAGTTCGACGCGGTGGTGCTCTCGGGCGGAGCCGAGCAGCCGCGCGACCTGCCGGTACCCGGGCGCGAGCTCGACGGTGTGCACTTCGCGATGGAGTTCTTGCCCCTGCAGAACAAGCGCGTCGCCGGAGACAAGGGCGTGCCGGACCTGTGGGCGACGGACAAGCATGTCGTGGTGATCGGCGGGGGCGACACGGGCTCGGATTGCGTTGGCACCTCCAACCGCCACGGCGCGAAATCGGTGACGCAGTTCGAGCTCCTTCCCATGCCGCCGGATCCCGAATTGAATCCGGTATGGCCCTATTGGCCGACGAGATTGCGCACCTCGTCCTCGCACGAAGAGGGCGTGAATCGCGACTGGTCGGTCGCGACCAAGGCGTTCGTCGGCGAGAACGGGAAGGTGAAAGCGCTCAAGACGGTTCGCCTTGAGTGGAAGGACGGCAAGGCGAGCGAAGTCCCCGGCTCGGAATCCATCCTCACCGCCGATCTGGTGCTGCTCGCGATGGGGTTCGTGTCGCCGGTACCGCAGGTGCTGGAGGCTTTCGGTATCGAGAAAGATACGCGCGGCAACGCAAAAGCCGAAACGGAGGGACGGGGCTGCTACTCGACTTCAGTCCCCAAGGTGTTCGCCGCCGGAGACATGCGCCGCGGGCAGTCGCTCGTCGTGTGGGCAATTCGCGAGGGCCGCCAGTGCGCTCGGGCAGTCGACGAATTCCTGATGGGGTATTCGGAATTGCCGCGGTAGGGCGGCATTTCACGAAGGCGCTACATCGTCGGTGAGCCGGGCCTTGAAGCGCGAGTCGGGTCGAACATAGGCCTCGATGGCTTTGGGGTAGAGATCAATGCGGACCGGGCCGGGACAAAAGGACGAGTCCGCAGCGGCGGCCGCAGCACCGCGACGCTTGGCCCGTAAGGGGCGTAGGTGGGATCGAATCCCGAATAATCGCAATCGACCCGCCGGTCGCGCAAGCACTGCTCATAACGCTGCTCCAGTGCCGTGGCTTGCGCGTCCGCGAGGCTCTGCCGGTGGTAGCGCTCAGCGTCCAGTTTCCGCTCCAGGCCGGCGATTCTCTCAGTAAGCACTTGCTCCTTTGCGCTCGCCATCGCCTCGGCGGTCCGCGTCGCCGTTTCCACCGGCGTATAGGTGGACACCGAGACCGAATTCGGATCGAGCAGGACGGATTTCCGATCGGCGGGCGGC
>Ga0209283_10000730_pt1 | contig 16829 bp, 12 predicted proteins | sample CZO8metaG_2_FD_188354 | JGI IMG/M metagenome (GOLD analysis project Ga0209283, IMG submission 188354) | Vadose zone soil microbial communities from the Eel River Critical Zone Observatory, Northern California, USA - CZOApr15con2H1.8 metaG... | ecosystem: Environmental > Terrestrial > Soil >...
CGGCTCGGTGGCTGCGCTGGCTCGCGCCTTCAGCACCTATGCGAGCGAGGTCATTCCTCTTTCGCCACTCGGCGCCAAGCTCGTTGCCGTTGTGATGGTTGCCGTTCTTACCGTCGTCAACGTCTGGGGAACGCGCAAGAGCTCCGATCTCCAGAACTGGACCACCCTGGCAAAGGCCGGCGTCATTCTGGTCATCAGCGCGATCCTGCTTTCTCTGGGACGCCATTCCTCCGAATCCGTGCGCGCTCTTTGGGCCCCGCAACCCGCCGGTTCGCTGATTTCCAGCTTCGGCCTAGCGATGATCGCCGTGCTCTGGGCTTACGAAGGATGGCAATTCGGCACCTACAGCGCCGGTGAGGTTGTGAACCCGCAGCGAAATTTTCCGCGCGCATTTCTCGCCGGCATGCTCGCCCTGATCGGAATCTATCTGCTCGCCAACGTCGCGTATCTCGCCGCGCTCGGCCCCTCCGGCGCCGCCAATACAGACGCCATCGCCGCCACGTCCATCGCCGAGGTCCTGGGCAAGAAGGCGGCGAAGGTCGTCGCCCTCACCATCCTTGTCTCCACCTTCAGCGCCGCCAACAGCGTGCTTCTCACCGCTCCGCGCGTCTTCTATGCCATGGCTGCCGACAAGCTTTTCTTCCGCAAACTCGCCGAAGTCCACCCAAAATTCCTCACTCCGGCATTTGCAGTTACCGCGCTTGGGATTTGGTCCGCCGTCCTGGCAGTTGCCGGCAACTTTACCGAGTTGATTGGCGGCGTGATTTTTATTGGCTGGATTTTTTACGGGCTCGGGGCGGCAAGCATTTTCCCCTTGCGCCGGATGGCGGCGGGAGCGTCTCGCCCGTATAGCACTCCCGGTTATCCGTGGACCCCTCTGCTTTTCGTTCTCGCCGCGGCAGCTTTGGTCGCCAACGCCTTCTATGCCGCAGTGCATGACCCCAACGGTTTCAAACATCTCGCTGTGGGTTTCGCTCTTCTCGTCCTCGGACTTCCCGCCTACTACCTCTGGCGCAGCCGCAGCCGGCGCGCTGCGGCTTAGAACAAGCTCACCGGATCCACATCGGCCAGGATAGCCGTCCCGGGAATTTCCTGCCGCACACAAAAATCGAGTGCGCCGGAAAGTGCGGCCGTCAGCATCCCTCGCTTCGGCGACTTCAGCAGAAACTGAAACCGGTATTCATTTTTCAGCCGCGCTAGCGGTGCTGCTGCCGGACCCAGCACCTTGATTCCCTTCGCTTCGTATGGCGCAAAAAATTCCCCCAGCCTCCGCGACCATCGAATGGCATTCTCAATTTTACGGTCCCGCACGATCACATTCGCCAGAGCCGTAAACGGCGGATACTGCATCATCCTCCGGAAGTGCACCTCGCGCTCAAAATATGCCGCATAGTCCTGCCTCACGGCGTCCTGAATCGCATAGTGCTCCGGATAGTAAGTCTGCACCAGCACCGTTCCCGGCAGTGCGCCGCGTCCCGCGCGGCCCGCCACTTGCGTCAACAATTGAAACGTCCGCTCCGCCGCGCGGAAGTCCGGCAGACTCAGAGAAGCATCCGCCGCCACCACGCCCACAAGGGTCACGCGCTGAAAATCGTGTCCCTTGGCCACCATTTGCGTTCCCACCAGAATGTCGAGCTGCCCCTCGGCGAAGGCCCCGAGAATCTCTTGGTAGGCGCGCTTGGTGCGGGCCGTGTCCCGGTCGAGCCGCGCAATTCGTGCCTCGGGAAATTCTTGGCGCAGTTGTTCCTCGAGCTGCTCCGACCCTTCGCCGAAAAAATGAATGTGCTCCGACTCGCATTTCGGGCAGACCTTCGGCACGTCTCGCGTGGCCCCGCAGTAATGACACGCAAGCTGGTTGCGCCGCTTGTGAAACGTCATCGAAATGCTGCAATGGACGCACTGCACCGCCGCGCCGCAGCTCCGGCACATCACAAACCACGAATACCCGCGCCGGTTGATCAGCACCACCGCCTGCGTGCCGTTTTGCAAGCTTTCGGCTATCGCCTCGCGCAGCCGCGTGGAGATCGGCCCGACCTTGTGGGTTTTCTTGAATTCTTCGCGCAGGTCCACAATCTCCACGCGCGCGAGGGGCCGGTTTTCCACCCGCGATTCCAGCAGGAGCAGCTTGTATTTCCCGGACCGCGCGTTGTGGTAACTCTCGAGCGATGGCGTCGCCGACCCCAGCAGCACCACGGCTCCCTCGCGCTTGGCGCGGACAATCGCCGTGTCGCGGCCGTTGTAGCGCGGCGTTTCTTCCTGCTTGTAACTGGCCTCCTGTTCTTCATCCACAATCACAAGGCCCAGATTCTCGAGCGGGGCAAACACCGCCGAGCGCGTTCCCACCACCACGCGCGCTTCTCCCCGCCGCACGCGCCACCATTCCCGCGCCCGCTCTGCGTCGCCGAGCGCCGAATGCATCACCGCGACTCCCTCGAACTCTGCTCCAAACCAGGCGCGGCACAATCGCCCCACCCACAGCGTCAGCGCAATCTCCGGCACCAGTATCAACGCCGTCCGCCCCCGCGCCAGCGCCTCCTGTACGCTGCGCAAATACACTTCTGTCTTTCCGCTGCCCGTCACCCCGTGCAGAAGTCCCACGGTAAACTCTCGCGCATCGAGCCAGTTGCGTATCTCCCCCATCGCCCGTTCCTGCTCCGCATTCAGCGCATTCGCAGGCGGCGTGAAGTCTGTGTCGAAGGGATCTTCACCCGGATCGCACGGCTCCTCCCAGCTCTCCAATGTCCCTGCGCGAATCAATCGGGCCACTGCGGCACGGGAGACCCTCGCGATCTTCAGCAGGAGCGGCACGGGCAGCGGCCCGCGTTCCTCCGCCAGGATTCTCCGTATGCGCTCCGTTGTGGCGGCGGATTTGCTCTCCTCCGCGGCAGCCGTCTGGCCCTTCCATGCCACAATTCTTTGTGTCCGTCCCTTGCGCCCCGCGGCCACCTCGTGTATCTCGATCCATCCGCGTCGTTGCAATCGCCCGAGCACCGCTTCCGCGCGCAGGTTCTTCCGCAGCGCAGTGACGCCCACCGGCTTCCCCTCGCGCAGCAGCTGCGCCAGCAAACTCCACTCTTCTTTTTCCGCATCCTTCAGGTCGCGGTGAGAAGAAAGTTCCCCGTGTCCTTGCGTCCCCGCCGGCGTAAGACTCACCTCGCGCGTTGTCCGCACTTCCACCAGCGGCGGCAGCATCGCCCGGAAAACTTCTCCCACCGGAGCGACGTAGTAGTCCGCGACCCATCGCCCCAGCTCCAGCAAGCCGGCAGGAAGCGCCGGCACAGTCTCGAGAACTTGAACAATCTCTCGAATCTTCGGCACTTCGGGCTTTTCGCTTGTGCGCCGCAGCGCCACTCCCACCATGGCCCTCCGGCCAAACGGCACCACTACGCGGCTGCCCGGCACGGCCTGTTCGCGCAGCGTTGCGGGCACCGCGTAAGTGAACACACTCCGCAGCGGCACCGGCAGCGCAACTTCGCAATAGGGAGCGTCCATGAGTGCAGTTTAGTGTACCAGCAGCCTTGGACTCGCTGCTGCGATGGAGTGTGACCCCTCTGAGGCTCGCGTTCTTTGTCTTCGTTTACGGATTTCGAGTTTCGCGTCTCGGTTTCAGCTTAATCGCAGGAAAACAGCAAACGCCAGATGGAACGCTACGGCCGCGCCCCTTTTTTCGGCGGCAGTCCCAGGACGTTCATCACTTTCTGAAGATCTTTCCAGACGTCGCCCTTGGCACTTGGGTTGCGCAGCAGGTAGGCGGGATGGTAGGTGGGCATCAGCCGGGTCCCGCGGTATTCGAGCCACTGTCCGCGCAAATGTGTAATTCCCCTTTCGGCCCCGAGCAGCGCTTTCAGCGCCACCGCGCCGAGGCACACGATCACCTTCGGCTGGATCACATCGAGTTGGCGCAGAAGAAACGGCGAGCAGATGGCGATTTCATCTTTTTCCGGAGCGCGGTTTTCCGGCGGCCGGCATTTCACCACGTTGCAGATGTACACGTCCCGCCGCTGCAAACCCATCGCTTCGATCATTTGGGTCAGCAGCTTCCCGGCGCGCCCCACGAAGGGCAGGCCTTGAACGTCTTCGTCGTGCCCCGGCCCCTCGCCGATAAAAACCAGCTCGGCCTTTCCGTTTCCGTCGCCAAAGACAATGTTTGTCCGCCGCTCGCACAGACGGCAGCGCTTGCAGTCACCGATGTCCGCGCGAATCCGCTCCAGCGAATCGTTTTGCACCCGCTCGATCGCTTCAAACAGGGACGGCCCCTGGGGAACAGGAATCCCCGCAAGCATTGCGGATTCCGCTGCTGCCACAACCCTGGCTCGCGGCATCGAAGCCGCAGGCAAAACCGGAGCGGAAATAGCCTCTGCCTCTCCCGCGGCTTGTAGCGCGCGGTCGAGAAAATATTCGCGCACACCGATGTCTTCGTAGTAGCGAAGCGTGTCTTCCAGTTTTTTTCGAGTGGATTCGTGGAGGGAAATGGTCATGGCGGGCCGCTAAGACCCGGCGCCACTTGTTGCGGGCGAATGCCGCAGCACATCCTTCAGGCGCAGCACTTCGTCAAGAACGCGGTTTGCGGTGTCCCATTTGCTCATCTTGGGCAGCGAGACTTCCCGGCCATCCCGCGCAAACAGCGTCACCTCGTTTGTGTCGTGATCAAATCCTGCACCCACGGCGGTCACGTCGTTGGCCACGATCAAGTCTGCCCGCTTCGCTTCGAGCTTTGCCTTCGCGTGCTCGGCCATGTGGTCGGTCTCCGCGGCAAAGCCCACCAGGATGCGCTCCCCTTTGTCGCGCGCTACTTCCGCCAGGATATCGTGCGTCGGCTCGAGCTCAATCGTCAGCCGCCCTTTCCCGCGCTTGATTTTTGCCTCCTGCTTCGCCACGGGACGGTAATCGGCCACTGCCGCCGCCTTCACCACCACGGTCGCGCTGGAAAGCTCCGTAAACACGGCGCGGCGCATGTCCTCTGCGCTGCGCACCGAAATTCGCCTCACGCCCTCCGGCGCCGCGAGCGCCGTCGGCCCACTGACCAGCACCACGCGCGCCCCGCGCCACGCCGCTGCTTCGGCCAGCGCATATCCCATTTTCCCCGAGGACCGATTCGTGAAATACCTCACCGGGTCCAGGTCCTCGTAAGTCGGCCCCGCGGTCACGAGCACGGTTTCTCCCTCGAGGTCGTGACGAATTTGCAGCGTGTCCAGCACCTTCCGCACAATGGTCTCGACAGCCGCAAGCCGCCCCGCGCCCGTCATCCCGCAGGCCAGATACCCTTCATCCGGTTCGATCACGTGCACGCCCCGCGCCCGGAGAATCTGCAGGTTCTCCTGTGTCGCCGCGTGTTCCCACATGTTGACGTTCATCGCCGGCGCCACCACCACCGGCGCCGTTGTCGCCAGATACAGTGTGGTCAGAAAATCGTCGGCGATGCCGCGGGCCAGCTTGGCCAGGGTATTCGCCGTAGCCGGCGCAATCAGCAGCAGGTCGGTGCGCTGCGCCACGGCGATATGCTCGATGGCACTCTCGACATTTGCCGGCCCGCCTGCCTCTTCTGCAAACATTTCGGTGATGACTTTTTTTCCGGTCAGCGCCGCAAACGTCAGCGGGGTGATAAATTCGCGCGCGTTCCGCGTCATCACCACTTCCACGTCGAACCGCTCCTCCTGCAGGCGGCGCACCAGCTCCGCCGCCTTGTAGGCGGCGACTCCGCCGGAAACCCCGAGCGTAATTCTCATCGTCGGCTTACCCCTTGCGCCGCTTTCCGTCTTTGTCGTCATCGGGCTGAGGAATCTCGGCCATCTCGTATTCCAGCACGCCCTGGTCCAATTCTTCCATGGCCACGCGTGTCGGTTTCTGGGAGTGGGGATGATCCACAATCGGAGGCGCTCCGGCCATCAACTGGCGCGCGCGCCGGGCTGCCACCACCACGTACGCAAACTTGCTCTCCGGTGCTTCTTTCAGTACCGTCATACGGAATTTAGCCTCCGAAAGACTCCAGTAGCTTCGCAACCCGTCCGCCGTTCCGCGCGCTCGAGCAACGCACTGCGGTGACGATGGCCTGCACCTCGCGCCCGGCGCGCTCCACGTCGTCGTTGATGACACAATAATCGTAGTACTTACGGAACGCCAGAATCTCATCGCGCGCCCGGTTCAGTCGCCGCGTAATCTCTTCTTCCGAATCCTGCCCGCGGTCCCGCAGCCGCCGTTCCAGCTCTTCGCGCGAGGGCGGCACGATGAATAATGCCACGGCGCCCGGCAGCTTCTCTTTCACCTGCGCCGCGCCCTGCACGTCAATCTCGAGCACCAGGTCGAGCCCCTTTTGCCGCGCCTCATCCAGCCAGCGTCGCGGTGTGCCGTAATTGTGTTTTCCGAACACGCGCGCGTATTCCAAAAATTCACCGCGCTCCGCCATCTGCTCGAATTCCGCCTCGGAAACGAAATGATAGCATTTTCCGCTGCTTTCGGTCGTGCGCCGCGGACGCGTTGTGCACGAAATCGAAGGCATCGTCCCGGGCAGCTCCAGGATGCGCTGCACCAAGGTGGACTTCCCCGAGCCCGAAGGCCCCGAAACGATGACTACCAGCGGCTGGAGTGTTTCTCCCATTTCTATTCGACGTTTTGCACCTGTTCGCGCAGCTTTTCAATTTCTCCTTTGATCTCCAGCCCCAGCGAGGTGATCGCCAGTCCTTCCGATTCCACTCCGGGCGTCTTCGACAGCATCGTGTTGGCTTCCCGGTGCATTTCTTGGAGAAGAAAATCCAGTTTCTTGCCGAGTTCGCCCGCGCCATCCAACAATTTCGTAAATTGTTCGACGTGGCTGCGCAGCCGCGCCAGCTCCTCGCTGATGTCTCCGCGCTCCGCCAGAAGGGCCGCTTCCTGCGCCAGCCGCGCCGGGTCCATCGCGGTTCCGCCCAGCAGATCTTTCAACCGCGCATCCAGCCGCCGCGCATACGCCGGGCGGATCGTTTCCGCAAGCGCTTCCACTTTCACGGCGCGTTCGCCGATCTGCTTCAGCCGCGCGCGCATCTCTTCCACCAGATGGCGGCCTTCGGCGCACCGCATCTCTTCCAGCCTCCCCAGCGCCTCCTCTAAACATGCCGTCACCTGGGCACCCAGCCTCTCCACCTCCTCCACGTCAAACTCGCCGGCGGTCGTTCCTGCCGCGATCACGCCGGGCAGCCGCAGCACCGCCACGGGGTCCGGCTCGGTCTTCAGCCCGAATTGCCGCCGCAATTCATCCGCTGCTTTCCAATACGCTTCCGCCAGCGCCCGATTCACCTGCACCGCCGCCGGTCCCGCCGGATCGAAGTGCAAGGTCACGTCCACGTGGCCGCGCCGCAGCCGTTCGCGCACCGCCTGGCGGATGAGCGGCTCGAACGTATCGAACCCTTCCGGCAATCGCAGGTGCAGGTCCAGAAAGCGGTGATTGACGCTGCGCAGGCTGATGCGCAGCGCCCAGCCGTTGTGCTGGACGCGCGCCTGCGCGTATCCCGTCATGGATTTGCATGCCTGCGCGTCCGTCTTCGGCGATGGCGGGGTTTTCCGGCTCATGTTCCCATGGGCCGCTCCACCGGCCGCTCGACTGGCGCTGGTGAGGGAAGATTGTCCGCATCCGCGAATTGCAGCTCATGCAGCCGTGCGTACGTGCCGCCATTCGCCAGCAGCTCCGCGTGCGTTCCCGTCTCTCCGATTCGTCCGTCTTCCAGCACCACGATCTTGTCCGCGCGGCGAACCGTTGAAAGGCGGTGCGCAATCACAAACACCGTGCGTCCCACCATCAAGTTTCCCAGCGCCTTCTGCACCAGCATTTCCGATTCGGCATCCAGCTCCGACGTCGCTTCATCGAGAATCAGGATCGGCGAGTCCTTCAGCAGCGCGCGTGCGATTGCCAGCCGCTGCCGCTGCCCGCCGGAGAGCCGCTGCCCTCGCTCGCCCAGCAGGGTCTTATATCCCTGCGGCAGCCCGCTGATGAAGTCGTGCGCCAGCGCTGCTTTCGCTGCCGCAATCACCCGCGCTTCCGGCAGTTCCGGCTGCCCGTAACAAATATTGTTCCACACCGTATCGTGAAACAGAATGTTCTCCTGCGAGACCATGGCCATCTGCTCGCGCAAGGAGCGCAGCGTTACCTTGCGAACGTCGGTTCCGTCTATCCGCACCGTCCCCGACGTCGCCTCATGGAATCGGGGCAGCAAATTCACCAGCGTCGTTTTCCCGGCGCCGCTCAGCCCCACAATCGCCACCACTTCCCCCGCGCGCACCCTTAAGTGAATGCCGCGCAGGATGGGCCCCGAATCGTAGGCAAACGCCACGTTGTCGAACTCGATCTCCCGCGAAAAGGGCGGCAGCATCGGCGCGCCGGGCTCGTCCTGATTCTCTTCTCCTTGCGCCAGAAAGGCGAACACCTGCTGCGTGGCGCCTTGCGCTATTTGAAACTGGTGATACACGAAACCGATCCGCTTGATGGGAATGTAGGCGCTGAACAGCGCGTACACGAATGTGAGGAACATCCCCTCGGTCATGCGCTGCATCCGGATTTGGTCGCGCGCGTAGAGCAGCACCAGCACGATCACCGCCGCCGCCAGCAAATCCATGATGGGCGCGGTGACTACGACTGCGCGCACCCACCGCATGCTTTCCCGCAGCAGCCGCCGCGACGTCTCCCGGAATTTCCGGATCTCAAAGTCTTCCATCCCGAAAGCCTTCACCACTCGGTTCCCGCTCACCGTTTCCTGCAGGATCTGGCTCAGTTCCGCCAGTCTCGCCTGGCTGTTCTCCGCCGACCGCCGGATTTTTCTCCCCAGTTTTCCCACCGGCCATACGATCAGGGGAATCAGCACCGCCGAACCCAGCGCCATCTTCCAGTTTGTTAGCAGCAGAACGAGGGAGAACACCACCAGGGCAAATCCTTTTTGAAATAAATCCGCCACGTATTCTGACAGCGCGATGCGCACGCGCTCGATGTCGTTGATCGCCGCGGAGATCAGCTTCCCCGTGGGATTGTGCTGAAAAAAGCCTACGGGCTGGCGGATTAATTTGCCGAACACCCGGTTCCGCAAATCCGTCACGGCGGCATGCCCGACATATTGAATCTGCAAATTGCCAAGGTACTCGGCCAGGCCTTTCGCGAGAAACACGCCCACCGCCGAGATGGCAAAGATGGTCCAGACATTGTGAATTCGCGGCGGGAAAAACCAATTGAGGTCCACCACCTGACCGGTGATGGGATTTTTGAACAACGGAACGCTTGAGCCTAGCACCGAGGGTTTCAGCACAAAGTCAAACGCGGGCCTGATCAGCAACGCGATCACGCCCTCGCACAGCGCCACAAACGCCATGAGCGCGATTCCCGCCGCCATGCGCACCGCGTGCGGCCGGACATAACTCAGCAGGCGTTTCAGTTGTGGTGAAATCAGCAACGCTTCAGCCCGGCGTCCTCTCCTCTGGAGAGGCAAACGCATTCCCTTCCCAACGCCTTGCGCAATGAATGCCCCGCCCGTCGCGCTTACTTCTCGATGTCCCGGTGCACCACTTTGGCCGCGTACCCGTGCTTCTTGAGCGCTCGTCCCACGGCTTCCGCCAGCGTCACCGAACGGTGACGCCCCCCGGTGCAGCCCAGCGCGACCGTCAGGTAGCTTTTCCCTTCACGAATGTAATGGGGAATCAGGTACTCCAGCAACCCCTCGATTCGCCGCAGGAACTCCCCCGTCTGTTTGAACGACCGGATATAGCGTGCCACTCGGGCGTCCTTCCCGGAATGCCTTCGCAGCGCGGGAACGAAATGCGGGTTCGGCAAAAAGCGCACGTCAAAAACCAAATCGGCGTCGCTCGGGATGCCGAAGCGATAGCCAAAGCTCACCAGCGAAATCAAGAGCGGAAGGTGATCGGGATTCTTGAACCGGTCCGTGATGAATTGACGCAGTTCGTGAACATTGAACTGGGTCGTATCAATCACCACGTCCGCGAGCTTCCGGACGGGCGCGGTCAGGGACCGTTCCCAGCGCAGGCCGTCGCGCACCGACCGGTCCGGCCCCATCGGGTGCGGCCGCCGCGTCTCGCTGAAGCGCCGCAGCAGCGCGTCGTCGCTCGCTTCGATGAACACCAGCGTCGCGGGGTAATCGCGCCGCAGGCCCCGGTACACCTCGGGCAGCTTCCGCAGGTGCTCGCCCTCACGCGCGTCCACCAGCAGCGCTGCGCGTTCGGTTTCCCGGCCGCCCTGCATGTGCAATTCGGCGAATGTGGGGATCAGTCCCACCGGCAGGTTGTCCACGCAGTAAAACCCCAGGTCTTCGAAGGCCTTGAGTACCGTGCTTTTCCCCGAGCCGCTCAAGCCGGTGAGAATCACCAGTTGCCGCGCGCCGACCCTTGCTCGTCGCTTCACGGCTGCGCGGGCCTAGGCCTTCACCCGGCGCTGGTGCGTGCTCGGGATGCGCAGATCTTCCCGGTACTTGGCCACCGTCCGCCGGGTCACGTGGATGCCGCCTTCGTCCAGCTTCTTGGCAATTTGATCGTCGGTCAGCGGCTTGGCCGCGTTTTCTTCCTCGATCATTTTCTTCACCAGCCGCTTCAGCGTCGGCAGCGACATCCCGCTGCCTTCCGGCCCGTTCACCGACTCGGAGAAAAACGATCGCAGCTCTATCACGCCCTGCGGCGTGTGCGCGTACTTGCTCGCCACCGCCCGGCTCACCGTCGAGGGATGCACGCCCACTTCTTCGGCCACTTCTTTGATCATCATCGGTTTCAATTGATCGGGGCCGTAGTCCAGAAACTCATGCTGCCGCGCAATGATGGATTGGCACACGCGCAGGATGGTGTGCTTCCTCTGCTCGATATTTTTCATCAACTGGATGGCTGCGCTGAACCGCTCCTTCACGTAATTCCGCACGTCGCGGTCGGCGGCGTCGCGCGCCAGCAGCCGCCGGTACACCGGGCTCAGCCGGAGCTGCGGCAGGTCGTCCTCATTCATGAACACCTGCCACTGATCGTCCACTTTGCGGAAGTACACGTCCGGCTCCACCAGCCGCGCCTCGGTTTTGTTGTAGCGCAGCCCCGGACGCGGATCGAGCTTCTTGATTACGTCCACGGCGCGCTTCACCAGCTCCAGCGGACGGTTCAGGGCCCGCGCAATCTCCTTCAATTGGTTCGATTGCACTTGCTTCAAGTGCTCCGCCACCACTTGTTGTGCCAGGCTGTTCTGCGGGTCGAGCGTCTTGAGCTGGATCAGCAGGCATTCGCTGAGGTCGCGCGCGGCGACCCCCAGAGGATCGAACTCCTGCACCACCGCCAGCGCTTCTTCCACGTCTTCCGCGGAGTACTTTCCGTTCTGCGCAATCTCCTCGAGCGAAGCCGTCAGCGTGCCGTTTTCGTCCAGGTTGCCGATGATGGTATCCGCGATTTCGCGCACCGTCTCCGAGCAGATGGTCACGCTCAATTGCCACTGCAGGTGCTCGCTCAGCCCGCGCGGCGACGAGAGGAACTTGTCAAACGACGGCCGCTCGATGGTTTCTCGCTCGCGCGAGGCTCCTCCGTCGGCGCCCGTGTCCAGGTATTTGTTGAAAAACGATGCGATGTCGAACTCGTCGAAGGGATTGGCCGCCTCGGTCTCCGGAACTTTCTCGGTCTCGGCTTTGACGAACGCTTCGTCGCTGTAGTTTTCGCTGACCACGCCGTCTTCCGACAGCTCTTCCAGCACCGGATTCTCAATCATCTCCTGATTGATCATCTCGCGCAGCTCCAGCCGGTTCAGCGCCAGCACGCTGACCATCTGCACCAGACCCGGTGTAAGGATCTGCTTCTGCGCTACCCTTAGATTGAGTTTGAGGCCTTGCCAGCTCATCGTTCTTCAATTCAATCGGAAATTGTCGCCCAGGTACACTCGCCGCACTTCGGTGTCCTGGCTCAATTGTTCCGGCGTCCCAGTGCGGAAAATCTTTCCATGATTGATGATGTAGGCGCGGTCGGTTACGTTCAGCGTTTCCCGCACGTTATGGTCTGTCACCAGCACGCCTATCCCCGCCCGGCTCAGGTCCCGGATGGCCACCTGCAAATCCTCCACCGTCAGCGGGTCAATCCCGGAAAACGGCTCGTCCAGGAGAACAAATGCCGGCTGCAGCACCAGCGACCTCGCGATTTCCAGCCGCCGCCGCTCGCCGCCCGACAGCGTGTACGCCCGGTTGTACCGCACCGTTTCCAAGCCCATCTGCGCCAGCAACTCCTCCTGGCGATCTTTCTGCTGTTCGGCCGTCAGCGGAAGGGTTTCCAGCACTGCCAGCAGATTCTCTTCGACAGTCAGTTGACGAAAGACCGAGGGTTCCTGGGGGAGGTAGCTGATTCCGCTGCGGGCCCGCAGGTACATGGGGAGGTCGGTGATTTCATCACCGTTGAGCAGCACCCGGCCTGCATCGGGACGCGCCAGGCCGACCAGAATGTAAAATGTTGTGGTCTTCCCGGCTCCGTTGGGCCCCAGAAGCCCGACCACTTCGCCTTGTCCGATTTCCAGCTCCACGTCGTCAACGACTTTGCGCCCTCGATACGACTTGCTCAGCTCGACGGCCTGGAGTTTCAGCATACCTCGTCATTTCTCGACTCGGTGCTTCGTTAACGTGCGCGATCCGTTTTCGGAATCAACGACAATCGTATCATCCGCTAAATAGAAGGTCAATTGACGCCCCGTCGTTGTGCCTCGGGAGGCATCTGTAAGCGTCGGACTTCCCCCCGACAAAACGAATTTCCCCTCCGTCGCGGAATATTCGCCGCGGTCGGCCGTCCCCCGGCGGTCCTGCTCTTGCACCGTCACTCCTCCCGTGGCCACCGCGCGCTCCATTTGCTTTGCCTGGCCCACTTCTGCGCCCGCGGAAAAATAAACGTCCAGCTCCGATGCCGTAATCTCCCCCTGTTGCGATTTCGCATCCACCCCGTTCTGTAGATGCGCTCGCCCTTCCGTGCTCCAATAGCTCATCGCTCCGGCCCGCACGCGCCAAAGCGATGGCCCTCCTTTGCTCGGCGCTCTCGCCGGTTTTCCGGTCGCGTCGCGCTTCCCCGGCCCCGCTGCCATCTGCGGAAAGACGGCCAGCACGTTTCCGTTGGCGTTGAGCTGCTTCGCGTCGCGCAGCAACTCGATCGAGTCGGCCTCGATCACCGAGTCTCCCTGCCACAGCCGCGCATGCCCCGAAAAAAGCGCCCTCCCCGACGTCGAATTCGCCTCCAAATGGTCCGCCGAAATGTGCGCCGGCTGCGGCGCCAGATTCACCCCGCTTCCTCCCGTCTTCAAATCGCTCGACCGCACCTGCCCGTCCGCGCGAATCTCTCCGGTCGCCTGCACAAACGAGAGCTTCTGCGCCGTCGTTCGCGTCTTGGCATCGCTCACGACCGCATTCCCCGTCAGCAGCGCCGCCTGGCTCGCCCGCTGCATTTGCGCTTGGTCGGCCTGCGCGCTTCGCTCCCCTTCGCGCATCTTCACGTCGCCATTCAAGTCAATCTCCGTCCAATCCCCTTCCGCTCCAAAGTTCGCGCGCAGCTCCCGCGAAGTTATCGTCTGCGTCGGCCGTCCGGGAAGTTTCCGCTCCACTTCCGCCCCTCCATCCGCAGTAAGGGAATCCGCCTGGCCGCTCGCCGTGAATTTCGCCGTCATCCGCTGGCCGCCGAGGCGCGTACTGCTCCCCGCATCCTTTCCCGGGTTCGTCCCTCCCTGCCATTCCAGCGTTGCCGGGGCAAGAGTTTCCGCACTCTCGATCCGGGCGCCCTGTTTTCCGCTGGCCTCGGCAAAATGGACCAACAATTCCTCCGTCCGCAACTGGCGCGTCCCGCCGTTCTTCCCGTTGGCGCGCAATTCCACGAAAACGTTTCCGCTGGCTCGAAGCTGTGTTGGTTGCTGTGTTTTGGGCGAGACATCGAGCGCGGCGCTCGAGGCCGCCAATTGCCCGTCTCCCCGCGGCCCTGAAAACTTCCCTGTGATTCCCCCCAGCGCCTCGACTCGTTCCACCCATCCCTTCGGGTTGAACACCGCGCGGAATTCATCGGCGGAAAGCGTCACCTCTCCGTTCGCATCCTTCCGGTGTAACTCCGGCCGGCTTCCCGGCGCTTCTCCCTTTGGCGCAATCAGTTTTTGCACGTGAAATTCCGGGTCGAGAGTCAGCTCCAGCGACGCCGCCGTCAACCCGCGCGTTCCTTCCACCACATGGACCGGCCCGGACATGCGCAGCGTCCGCGTATCTCTGCGGAACTCCAGGCGTGTTCCGGTTACGTTCGTCTGCCCGGCTGTTCCCCCGGCGCCCGGCCGCTGCAGCTCCAACTCAACATTTTTCAGAAGCTGTACAACCCCGTCCCCCGATTCGTACGCTACGCCTGCCGCCTTGGCCTTCCCTTGCGGAAACTGAATCTCCACCGCTTCCTCGGTCTTCGCCTGGCCGCTTTCACGGTCAAAGGAAACATTGCGCGTCTCCACGTGCACCACTCGCGACGCTTGTCCGCCGCTTCCCGCGCGCCGCGCGTCTTCCGCGCTTTCCAGATCAATCTGCACTACGCCGGTGCAGCGGATTTCCCCGCTGCCCTTGCGGTACTCGCAGGATTTTGTGTGAATCGAATCGTTGCGGTCTCCCTTGCGCCCGTAGATGGTGATCTGCACGTCCTCGAGCAGGCTCTGGTTGTCCTGTTTGTACTCCGTGGCTCGCGACGCCCTCACCGTAAACAACGTCTGATTCTGCTCCACCTTCGAAAACGAAAACACCGTGGACTGCTTCTCCACCGCTGCTGGGGGAGGGGGTGGTGCTTGTTTCCTGACCTGCCGCGCCTGCCAGGCGTGCTGGAGATACACCACAGCCACGATGCCCGCCAGAAACATCGCCACTCCGGCAGACCACCTCGCATATTTCGCCGCTTCGCTGGTTCGCATTTTTCCGCGGTGAGCGCGCTGGTTTCTTATTGGCTTACCGGCCCGCTACTTCTTAGAAGCCCAGTATAGGCGAGAGGTTTCCGCGGAACAACTTCGCTCGGGGATGGGGTACTGGGACTCCGAAGTTATGGACAAAATCTGGATGAGGTTCTGTAGAGAAGTTTTCCCTTGTCGGAATAACATTTCTATTTTCACCTAGTTACAAGTTTTTGGATCGGTCCGAGAATGGCCTGCCTCGCTCTGGACTTCTCCCAGCCGGGGCGTGTCCCGGGTTGACTTTCCTTTCGGCTGATGCGGCTTCTTCTGCCTGCTCACGCATGGATTTAGTGCCCAGGCAAAAAAAACAACTTCTGCTCCCTGATCTGTGTTAGCCTTCCTCCCCCAGTTCCATGCAAACAAAAACTCAGATGAACCAAGAGTCCCCGGCGGGTCTCCTCGTCGTCGATTCCGGGAATCAACCCGTGTATGCAGACGCAGAGGCCATTCGCGTTCTCGCCTATCCGGAAGACCCTGAAAAGATCAAGTCCTCAGGCAGGTATCTCGCTGAGAAAATCCGGTCCGTCGTCCCGAACGGTGAAGCCACCACTCGTCTCCTTTCCGCGAGGGACTTCGTCTCAGGGAGGCGACGCTATAGGTGTCGCTCCTTTGTTTTGGAGTCTAACTCCAACAAATCCGCCCTGCGAATTGTGGGCATCCTTATGGAGCGAGTGCACCACGCGTCCTTTCTTGTCTCGGCGAGGGGGGACCAGTTCCACCTAACCTCCCGGGAGAAAGAGACCGTAGGACTGCTATCCGCGGGGCTCACCACCAAGGAGATTGCCGGGCGGATGCTGATCAGCCCCAATACCGTCAAAGCTTTCTTACGGCAGATTATGTTCAAGATGGGCGTTTCAAATCGGTCAGGCATCTTGGCGAAGGCACTCCGGCACTAAATCCAGGCAGTGAGCTCCGGCCCGCCTCGGGGGCAAATGCATTTGCAGATTTGCTCCCCGGGCACGGCTTGTGTGGCCGGTCCAATTCCTCCTCTAACGGGCGTCTGGCAGGCGTTTACGGCACCACCCTCGGCGGCATGAAGCCCGCCGCCAAGTTGTGAAGGCGCCCCGGTCTTGCTTCTCGCCTGTGCACGGTCTCAACGGACTTTCGCCCCTAAACGGACTAATTCTTTCGCAGTAAGCCCTCCGGGCAATTGACCCCTGGCCGCCTTGGGCTATATACACAACCCAAGCGACTGCAGTCCCCCTAGTCGTGACCGGCACCAAGACGCACACCTCTAAGTTGTTTGAAGCCGAGGCTATTTGTGTGGGGGACATCCCACAGGTTCAGTTTCTCGAGTGGGACCCCGCGCACGTCCGAGACTAAAGCAGCAATGAGAAAGGAATATGAGGAGAAAAAATGCGAACTAGAATCCCCAGGTTAACTCGATGTACCACCTCGAAGTGGTTTGTCCTGTTCCCTGTCGCGCTGCTCGCGATGGCCATTCTGGCCCCGCCCGCATCCGCACAGACTTGTTTGCAGAATGAATACAACATCTTTAACGGGGCCGCCGCCGATTCCACCAGCCAATCACTAGCACTGAACTGTACGGCCAATGATGTGAGGGTCGCGGCGGTCACTGGGGTCAGGGACCTCAACGGCAACCCGCTGACGACATGCTTCCAAGGGACGACCTTCAATTTTCTCGCCGACTTTGAAATCGTGACGAGCTCGACGAGTTCGCGATCAAACATCGGCCTCTACTTTGCCAGCCAGAACCAGGCAAACGCGTTGACCGGTAGCTGCGTGGATAACATCATATCTCCCCAGCATCAATGCCCTGGCGCTGCCGCCGGCGTTATGTGCGGATCGGACAACTACCACGAGCTCGATCCCCAGGTCAATTCCAAGGGCGGTCCCGTGCCGGATAACTGCGGCGACACCAGCAGTACTGACTCCAGCCCGGTTTTTGGGACTG
>Ga0209283_10000733_pt1 | contig 16791 bp, 13 predicted proteins | sample CZO8metaG_2_FD_188354 | JGI IMG/M metagenome (GOLD analysis project Ga0209283, IMG submission 188354) | Vadose zone soil microbial communities from the Eel River Critical Zone Observatory, Northern California, USA - CZOApr15con2H1.8 metaG... | ecosystem: Environmental > Terrestrial > Soil >...
CGCTGGAATGCTCCGGTCCCTGACCTTCGAAGCCATGGGGAAGCAGAAGCACTACGCCCGAAGGCAGGTCCCATTTGTCCTCGCCCGCGCTAATGAACTGGTCGATGATCACCTGGGCTCCGTTGGCGAAATCTCCGAACTGCGCTTCCCACAGCACCAGCGCCTCGGGAAAATCGCGGCTGAAGCCGTATTCGAAGCCGAGACATCCCGCTTCGGAAAGCGTGGAATTGTGAATCTCGCACCAGGCTTGCTTTGGCGCAAGGTGCTGGAGCGGGAGATATTCTTCTTCCGTTTCCGTGTCCACCAGCGCCGCGTGGCGCTGGTTGAACGTGCCGCGCACCGTGTCTTGCCCGCTGAGCCGTACCGGAGTGCCTTCCAGGAGGAGCGTGCCGAGCGCCAGCGGCTCGGCGAAGCCATAATCCACGGCGCGCTTTCCATGGCCCATCTCCGCGCGCTGCCCGAGAAGCTTCTGCACTTTCGGGTGGACGTGAAAACCCTCGGGCGCGCGGGTCAATGCATCGGAAACGTCGGCGAGCTTTTCGAGAGGCACTCCGGTATCCACCTCGTACGCGGAGTCGTAGCACCCGCGTTTGTACGCCGACCAGTAACGCGGCAATTCGTGAAGAGAGGGAATTTTCTTCAGCGTCTTGGCAATTTTCTGGGCCGCTTCATATTCGGCGCGAATTTGCTCAAGCGTCTTGGGAGGTTCCGCTCCTGTTTCCTTTGCATAAATCTGCCAGAGCTGCGGGTGATCCTTGATCTTCTTATAGAGCAACGGCTGCGTGACGGTAGGGTCGTCCACTTCGCTGTGGCCGTGGCGGCGGTAACCGATGACGTCCACAACGACGTCGCTCGAAAAGGCGTAGCGATACTCGGCCGCGAGGCGGCCGACGCGAACCACGGCGGCGGGATCCTCCCCGTTGACGTGGAAGATGGGCACGGACTGCCGTTTGGCGAGGTCCGCGGCAAAGCGGGACGAATGCAACTCGGGTGGGCGCGTGGTGAAGCCAATCAGATTGTTCACGATGATGTGGATTGTGCCGCCGACGGTGTAGGCGGCAATATCGGCGAAATTGAGCGTCTCCGCCCAGATTCCCTGGCCCGCGAATGCGGCATCGCCGTGCAGGACAACCGGGAGCACCTTGCCGCGTCCATCGGCGCCCTGGCGCGTCTGCTTGGCGCGCGCGCGGCCGATGGCCACGGGGTCCACAGCTTCCAGATGGCTGGGGTTCGAGACCAGGTGGATGCGAATGGAGGCGCCGCCGGCGGTCTGATACTCGCCGGTTGCGCCAACGTGATACTTCACGTCGCCCGCGCCCAGAACGCTGCGCGGGTCCACATCTTCAAAGCCCGCGAACACTTCATGGAACGGGCGGCAGGCGATGTGCGCCATCACGTTCAGCCGCCCGCGGTGGCTCATGGCCAGAACGCACTCGGCGGCTCCTTTTGCGCCGGCAGCGTCGAGAACCTCGTCGAGCAGCGGAATCAGCGCGGTGACGCCTTCGAGGGAATAACGCTTCGAGCCCAGATAACGCGTTTGCAGGATTTGCTCGAACAGGTCGGCGCGGGTCAGCCGCTCGAGAATACGTGGGCGATTGACGGCCGGGGCGTTCGCTTCGAGACGCTGCGCAATCCAACGGCGGCGCGCCGGATCCTGGAGGTGCATGAAGTCCGCGCCGATCGTGCCGCAATAAATCTTTCGCGCCTGGTCGGCCGCTTCGCCGGTCACGACCAGCTCCGGATGCGGCTGGGGCTTCAGGAAGCCGAGCGGATCGAGGTTGGCCTCGAGATATCCCCAGCGGCGAAAGGCATCGAAGACGCGCTCGCGGTCTTCGCCCGCCGAGCGGCTAAGTTGAACTGTGCGACCTTGTGCCATGGAAACTCAATTCTGCCACATATAAGTGCTGGCAATAGCCTTTGCCGGGGACCCCGGCGTTAGAACTGCGGACCCACCCCCACCCTTTTTTTGAAAGTGTATGAAACGAAAGGGTTTTAAGTCCTTTGTTTTGAAAGTGTGTGATTCTAAAGGGTTTGCGGACGTGTTTTTGGGAAAGTGTCTGAAACTAAAGAGTTTAGGCGGCATTTTGGCCTCATTTAGGGTTTCTGAACCCTCTCTGACGCTTCTCGGCGGGCTCTAAATGGCAAGACCAAACCAACTAGCGGGCGCCTGGCGATTACGACAGAGTAATAATACCATACTGGAAAACGAAAGTCAAGGCCTAATTTTGTACCTTGTCAAACCTCTTTGAAAAATGTCCTCAGCACTCCTCACCGCGCTCTTTGGGCGGGATGCCGCGCATGAATTTGCGATGGACTTCACGGGTGGAGGGCGGCGAGAATGAACTCACCCGCCCGGGAGGATTTCGTGCGCCGGACTCACGCCATTATTTCAGGCAGGCTGTTTAGCAGGTCGTCGTCGAATCGAAGAGTGTGCTCGTGGGGTTGTATCGTTCTCCCCACGCTTTTGGTTTTCTCCGGCTGCGGCAGTGGCCAGAGCTCCCAAGTACCTCCGCCCAACTTACAACTCGAACTCGTGCCTGTGGGCACGGGCCTGACCAATCCGCTGGATATTCAGGCGCCGGTTGAGCCGGCTGGGGCGCCCTCCGGACGCCTCTTCGTGGTGGAACAAGGCGGGAGGATCAGGATCATCCAAGGCGCACAAGTTCTGCAAATCGCGCCGTTCCTTGACGTAAGTGCGCGTTCGGGTTTCACCTCCGGCGGTGAAACCGGTCTTTTAGGTTTGGCCTTTCATCCCCAGTACGCGTCCAATCGCCGCTTCTTCGTAAATTACACAAGCAATACGGGCGGCCTTCACACGGTCATCGCGGAGTTCACCACGTCTGCGGGAAACCTCAATTTCGCGGACCCCAACACGGAGCGCATCTTGCTCACTGTCGGTCAACCCGAAGCCAATCACAATGGGGGAGGTCTGGCCTTCGGCAACGACGGATTCTTGTACATCGCCCTCGGCGACGGCGGGGGCAGCGGCGACATGCATGGAACGATTGGCAATGGGCAGGACACCACCACGCTGCTCGGCAAGATCCTGCGCATTGATGTGGACTCTTCGCCCGACGCGGGGCTTGCCTATCACGTTCCCTCGAGCAATCCTTTCTTTAACCAGCCACCCGCTCGCGGCGAAATCTGGTTCTACGGCCTGCGCAATCCTTTCCGTTTCTCGTTCGATAGGCCCACGGGAAACATCTGGATTGGCGACGTCGGCCAGGACAGCTTTGAGGAGGTGGACCGCTTGACGAGCGCACAAGGCGGCGCCAACCTTGGCTGGAGATGCAAGGAGGGAACGCACCTCTTCAATTTCTCTTCCAACTGCCAGACTGCGACTTTGGTGGATCCCATCTTTGATTACGACCATACGCAAGGGGACGACACGGTTATCGGGGGCTACGTCTATCATGGAACGCGAATCCCGGGCCTGGCAGGTAACTACGTCTTCGGCGACTTCATCAGCGGGCGCATGTGGTCGCTTACCCAGGACTCTCAAGGCAAATGGGTGCGCACGTTTCTCCTGAATAGCGCTGCGAACGACCTCGCCGGGTTTGGCCAGGACCAGAATGGCGAACTCTACACCGCCCGCTATTCCACCGGCGTCGTGGCGCACCTCCATCAAGTGGGGACGCCTTAGCTTTTCGCATCCCTCATAGTCCTCGAACTCGTGATTCAAGGTCGCGGGCGATTTGTTCGGGGGGAGTTTCGGGCGCGAAGGAAACAGGCGCACCGACGGTGACGCGAACTTTGCCGGGGCGGGCGAAGCGCCAGCCGGTGAGTTTCACGTCCCAGAGGCCGTCAATGCGCATGGGCACAACGGGAAGGCGCAGATTTTTCGCCAGCAGGCCGATGCCGCTTTGAAAGGGATGCAACTTTCCGTCGGGGGTGAGTTCGCCTTCGGGGAACACCAGGACGCTGTAGCCGCGGTCCACGGACTCGCCCGCAAACCGGAAACTCTCGCGAAAGCCGGACCGCTGCGGCAACGGAAACACATTGAACAGGCCGACAACGAGCCAGTAGCCAAGCCAATAGCCCCAGCGCTTCAGGAAAAACCATTCGCGCGGGGGATGGCGCATGTCCCGCAGGGTTTCCCCGCCGATGGTGGCGGCCATGCGGTGGCGGAAGCGCGGCGGCAGAGCGGCCAGGATGAAGCCGATGTCGGTGCGCCGCGTGACGTGGTTCGAAACAATCAGCAGCGGGCCACGCACGCCGCGCAGATTCTCGCGCCCGCGCACCCGCGGGTGCGCCAGGATGTGCGTGGCGGGCCACACAAGCAGATAGTAGATGACGAAGCGAATCCAGGGGATGGGAAAGCGCTGCGTCCAGCGAGGGTAGCGATACTCGCTGCGGCGCTCCGGCGTGGCCTGCAACAACTGTTCAATGTCGGCGAGGGTTTCCGCTTCGGCGAAGCGGGTTTCGTTCAAATCAATCTGGAAGCGGTCTTCAATGGCGCTCATCAGCTCGACGCGGTCGAGGGAGCTGAGATTCAGGTGCGTTTCGAGATTTGCATGAGGCGGCGCAGCGGCGGAGGCGCCTCTCGCGGTGACGCGCGCGATCAACTCCGCGAGGACGCCCGCGCGATCCCCGGCCCGAGCGCCTTCGGCAGCCTTCGCGGCCTGTGTTCCGGCGGCGCTCAACGCGTGCTGCGCGGCATCGCCAATGACGCTGGTGCGCGGCTTGCCCGTCGAAGTCCGCGGAAAATCGGCTTCGGGCCACACCAGCCACCGGCGGATTTTCTGGTATTCGGCGAGTGATTCGTTGGCACGAGCGACGATTTGCGCAGCGCGGCTCTCCGCCACGACACCCGCAGCAGCGCGCGGCGCGCCACCCTGTGCCTCGCTGAGGAGGAGCACGGCGCAAGCTTCGGCATTGCCGTCCTGCGCGAGCGGCACGACCACGCAATCCTTCACCGCAGCGTCGCGCCGCAGAGCGGCCTCGAGATCCTCGGGATAAACATTCATCCCCGCGGGGGTGACGATGACGCTTTTCTTTCTTCCCTTGAAATACAGGTTGCCTTCGGCGTCGAGCGCTCCGATGTCGCCGGTGTGAAACCATGCGGCACCGCCGGCGGGCCGCAACTCACCGCCCTGCCAGTAGCCGGCAGCGATGCTGTCTCCGCGCACCAGGATTTCGCCGCCTTCGCCGAGCTTGATTTCACGCCCCGGGAGAATCTTCCCGATGGAGCCCTGCCCGACGCGGAACGGGTGATTGACGCTGATGAGCGAAGTGGTTTCCGTCAGCCCGTATCCCTGAATCACGGCATAGCCCATGCGGCTGAAAAAGGTTTCCGTCCCTGCGGAAAGCGCCGCGCCTCCGGAGAGAAATGCCCAAAACTTCCATCCGAACTGGCGGTGGATGCGGCGGAACTTCCAGGCGCGCCGCAGGAATTTCTTGCCTTCGGCGGCGCGGAATTTCGCGTCAAATTTTTCGCGCCACGCGCTGTCTGCCTGCGCCTCGATGTCGCGCTCGATTTTCCCGCGCAGGGCATCGAGCACGCGCGGCACGGCGACGAGCAGCGTGGCGCGTTCGCGGCGAATGGTGCGCACAATCTCCGAGGGGTTGAGCGTTTCCTCGAAGACGACCGCGGCACCCATCAACGGAGGAATGAAGATTCCGAGGAATTGGCCGAAGACGTGGCTCAGCGGAAGCAAATTCACGAAGCGCAGGGGATGAAAGAAACGCTCGTATTTCAAGTAGGGCTGAATTCCCCGCTCGAGCGGCTCGAGATTCGCAAGAATGTTGCCGTGCGTGAGGACCACGCCGCGGGGCTCGGCGGTCGTACCCGAAGTGAACACAATCTGGGCGATGTGATTCCGCCCCAATGGCTCATCCGGGCTTAACGTGACGCGCCCGCGCGGGTCCGGCACACGCTCCGGCAATTCTTCCAGGACGAACACGGGCAACTCTGGATCGAGGACAGGCTTGCTGCGGGAGGCGACCATCAGTTTCGCGCCGGCCTGTTTGGCCACGCGCCGCGCAAAATCCGGCGCTGCACCATCATCCATCGGTACGACGACTGCGCCGCGCAGCAAACAGCCCCAGAACGCGGCCACCCACTCCATGGAGTTCGGTCCCCAGAGCAAGACGCGGTCGCCCGCGCGAACGCTGCGTTCACGCAACTCCATCGCAAAATGAGCGGCTACACCGGCGATCTGGGCATAGGTCCATGCCTCGCGGCGGTAGCCGCGCTTCTGCACGAAGGCGACTTCGCGCCCGAGGCGGAGCAAATCGTTGAACAATTCCGTGAGCGATGTGCGCGGCATAAAGCGGCGGCTGCGGCCCGGCAGCGCCTCGGAGGAGATTATAAGCCGCGGCCCGCGGTGCGACGCCTCGTGTTGTTCCGGCGACGTGGCACGCCGATCGGCGGGTTCAGGCAGCACAGTGCCGCCCGCCGATGACGGTTTTGCAGCGAAAGCTAGCATTTTCAGTGTTATTGGTGCAATCGTTCTACCAGAACCGCGCTCCGCTCGCACCGTCTGGCGGAATCGCCTGGACTAAACGATCTTACAAACCGTTACCCCGAGGAAGCATCCCGGTAAAAAGGCGTTGACGCTTGAAAGATGCGGCGGTACGTTGGCGTAAATACATCGGGGAAACCGGCCTGATTCTTGGGGTCCCACTAAATCGGGCGAAATCGCTTGTTTGATTCGAATTGCGGACGACAGGATGAAAAAATGAAAATGAAACCGTTTTTCGGTGCATGTTGGAGGAGTGTGTCGTTGATGGTTCAGGCTCGAGGCGCGGTCCTGCTTTCCTTGTGCTGTGGAATCCTCGGCCTGGGATTGACGGCTGGAACCGCCCGAGCGCAGGGCACTCCGGGAGTCACCGACAAGGAAGTGACGATCGGCTCGTGCTCCGCCCTCGAGGGGCCCTCCCAGTTTCTCGGCACGCAGACCGTGCTCGGCGCTTCGACGTACTTTCAAGTGACCAACGATGAAGGGGGCGTGCACGGCCGGAGGCTGAAGCTCATCACCCGCGATGACAGTTACGACCCGGAAAAAGTGCAAGCATGCTTCAACAGCCTCATGGACGAGAAAGTGTTTGCGATGGCATTTCTGGTCGGCACCCCCACGGCTTTGAAGCACGCCCCTCTGGCCGAAGCCAGGAAGATTCCCGTCGTGGGACTGTTCACCGGAGCGCAGGCCCTGCGCGTGCCGCTGCGCCACTACGTGATCAACGTGCGCGCCTCCTATTTTGACGAAACCCGCGAACAGGTGGACGGACTCTGGAACACACTGCGCTACCGGAAGATCGGCGTCATCTATCCCGATGATTCCTTTGGCGCGACCGTCCTGGATGGCGTGAAAACAGCATTGAAGAAATATGATTCGGCGCCGGTTGCGGAGAGTTCGTTCCCGCGGCAGACGGCGCAGGTGGACAACGCGATTGATTCGGTTCGCGGAGCCAACCCCGACGCGGTTGTGCTGGTTGGGCCGTATGCACCGGTCGCAACCATCCTCAAGAAGGCGCATGCGAAAGGCTGGAAGCCGATGTTCCTGACGGTTTCCTTTGTGGGCACGGATGAACTGATCAAGGAAGGGGGCGCCGACGCCGAGGGCATGGTGATCACCCAGGTCGTTCCCCCCTACTACCTGACCGATCTGAAAGGTGTCGCACTGTATCGCCGAAGCATGCAGAAATATCATCCGGGAGTCGAGCCGAGCTTTGTCAGTCTCGAGGGGTTTGTGGACGCGATGGTTTTAGTAGAAGGGCTGAAGCGCGCCGGCCGCGAGTTCACGCGCGAGAAGTTAATCCAGGCAATCGAGTCCATTCACGACTTTGACGTCGGCCTGGGGCCAGCTTTGAGGCTCAATTATTCCGTCAAGGAACACCAGGGGTTCAACCACGTCATTCCCACCGTTGTTCGAGGCGGGCGCGCCGTTCCGTTTGCGGACTGGGACATAGCAAGGCCTTCTCATTAGCCTGCGGGCAGGGGCAAGATAAGGAACAGAGCCGGATCGTCGGGGACCAGGGTTATGCCGCGAAGCCGGCGGGCTTGCGCCGGAGCCAGTAGGCAAGAGCTGCCCCGATCACCAGGCCGATCACGTAGCCGTAGGGAACGCCAAAGGCAATCAATCCCACGAGCAAAACGATGGTGAAGTCCGCAGCGGATACGGCCATGTCGCGCACCAGTTTGATCAGCGCCAGCGCCTCGAACAGCAGGATTACGCCCAGTACGGGACGAGGAAACAGGTCCACGATGAGGCGGAATCCAGCCCCGAAGAAAAGTCCGAAAACCGCGTAAAGCGTCCCGGCAATGACCACGGAGCCGCCCGTGCGCGCGCCGAAAGCGTAATGGCCTGCGATGCCGCCGGAGCCGTGGCACGTGGGCACACCGCCGAAAAAGGGATTCACCAGGTTCATAAAGGAATAGGTCAGGCTGATCTTCCGCACGGTGACGTGGCGCTTCGGAAAAAGGTCTTCGGCAACCTGCCGCGTGGCAAGAATCGAATTGCCGAGCGACAACGGCAACTGTGGCAACGCCAAAACTACAAACCCCGTAGCAATGTCCGCCCAAGTGGGGTGGCGAAGTTGCGGCAGTCGGAAGCCAAAGCTGTGCGCGAGGCCCGCCGCGCTCACTTTCGTCAAGAGCGCGTATGCTACTCCCAGGAAAATAATCAGGAGCGCCGGGGGAAAACGCCGGTTGCCAAGCAGCAAGATGGCAATGAGAAACGCAACACTGGCGACCACGAAGCCGGTTTTCCCGTCCGCGGGGACATAATCTTTCAGAGCCAGGGCGGTGAGCTGCAATCCGAGTCCCAGTTGGATCCCGCGCACCACGCTCTTGGGCACCGCGTTGGCGACCCAGTCGATCGCTCCCGTCACGGTGAGCAGCAGCATCATGATGCCGATGGCCAGCCCGCCTCCATACAGGACATTCGCGCTCAATTTCTGGGTGATGACGATGATGGCCATGGCCTTGAGCGGCTGCACGGGCATGGGCATCCCGTAGGAAAGCCCGGTGAAAATCTGCAGCGCGCCGTAGAGAACCAAAACACTTGTGGCGTCAAGGCCGCACACGAGGATCATGCCAACGATGAGAGGGAAGTCGGTGCCGATGTCGCCAAAGGCGCCGGAGAATTCGTTGCGGTCGAAACGAACGCGGCCGCGGAGTGGAGGGAGCACCATCGTCGAATTCGCGCCATTCAACCGGAGAAGATCGTTCTGTACGCTTCCCGTTGCGGCCCAACCCCAACAGGGTAAAGGACGACGAATTTACACGAATCAAATAAGCTAGTCAAGGTGATTCAGTATGATTCAAAGACCCGTTGAAACCTTTTCCCTACGGAGCGGTGGAACTCCGCGAGCGGAAAAATGAGGGCTAGACGCGGAGGATCATTACCTCGGTGGACTTGATCAGGGCGGCGGCGGTGTCGCCCTTCTTGAGGCGCAGTTCGCGGACGGCATCGGCGGTGATGATGGAGGTGATGTGCTGACCCCCGATGGAGAGCGTCACCTGAGCCATCAGGCCGCTGATCTTGATGGCGGTCACGCGGCCGACGAGCTGGTTGCGGCCGCTGATGCGGCGGAATCCGCGGCGGCGTTCTTCGACCGAGCCGCGCTGCTGGGCGGTGTACAGAAACCGGTCCAACTCCGATTCGGGGATGCGGTGATGTCCACCAGCTGTCTTGACGGTGCGAAGTTTGCGCTTATAAATCCACTGCTTGAGGGTGGGATAGCTGACGCCGAGAATTTGAGCAGCTTCGCGGGGCGTGACCAGTTTTTGCGCGGACATTTCAGACTCGGGCGGCTTCTTCCTGTTCGAACGCGTGGTAGGAGGAACGGACCAGAGGACCGGACTCGACATGCTTGAAACCCATGGCTTCGCCGAGGACTTTGTATTCGGCGAACTCGGCAGGATGAACAAAGCGCACGACGGGCAAATGCTCCCGCGTGGGCTGGAGATACTGGCCAAGCGTGAGAATGGCGGTACCCTGGGCGACGAGGTCTTGCATCGCGGCGAGGACTTCGTGCTTTTCTTCGCCAAGGCCGAGCATCATTCCGGTCTTTGTGGGCATTTCGGGCGCGAGGGTTTTCGCGCGGCGCAATAATTCCAGCGAGCGCTCGTAAACAGCGCCCTTGCGCACCTGGCGATACAGGCGCGACACGGTCTCGGTGTTGTGGTTGAGAACGTCGGGGCGCGCGGCGACAACCGTTTCGAGCGCAGACCATTCGCCGCGAAAATCCGGAATCAGCACTTCGATCTTGCAACCCGGGACGCGGCGCCGAATTTCTTCAATGGTGCGTGCAAAAATTCCGGCGCCACCATCGGGCTGGTCGTCGCGATTCACGGAAGTGACGACGGCATAGCGCAGGCCCATCTTCTCGACGGCTTCGGCAACGCGTTGCGGCTCGTCTTCATCAGGCGGGCCAACCGGCTTGCCCGAAGGGACGGCGCAGAAACCGCAGGCGCGCGTGCAGATGTTTCCCAAAATCATGAACGTGGCAGTGCGATGATCCCAGCACTCGCCCATGTTGGGGCAGCGCGCGCTCTCGCAGACGGTGTGCAAGTTGAGCGTGCGCATGATGCGCTTCAGGTCCTGATAGTTCGGCCCGCCGAACAATTTCACGCGCAGCCAGGGCGGGCGCGGATGCACTTCCATCGGAGGCGCTGGAGGCACCAGTGCGTTCGAGATAATGTTAAAAGGCGAGGCCATTGCTCTTTGCCGCTACCCGCTATTGTACCTTCCTCGTGCGAATCTCAAAAGAACATCCACGCCTAGTAGTGGCCTGATTTTGTGTTGCTGCCTCGGATATAATCGCTGCGGCCGATCAACTCCGACGTTAGGAGGAAAATATGATAATCAACCGGTCTGCACCGAGAGCAACGGTGGTACCGATACTTGTCTACGAAGACGTAGAAAAAGCGGTTGACTGGCTCTGCGGCACCTTCGGTTTCACGGAGCGCCTCCGGGCTGCGCGTCCGGGTGACAGTGTGACCCATGCGCAGCTTGCCATAGGCGAGGGCGCGGTCATGTTGGGCCGCCAGGGTGGCGAGTTTCGGCCTCCGAGGCCTGACGAAGTAAGCCAATACGTGACTGTGCATGTTGAGAAAGTCAACGCGCATTTTGAGCATGCCCGCCAATGTGGCGCGCAGATCTTGAAAGCACCAACAGACATGCCTTTCGGAGAGCGGCAATATACGGTACAGGACCCTTGGGGTCACCGGTGGACGTTCTCCGAGTCCATCGCCGACGTTGCTCCCGAGGCATGGGGGGCCCGCCAGCCGGGCCGACGGGAGTGAGCGCGGGTCGCGCGTTCCTTAATTGGCAACACAGTCTTAGGCTACTATCCCCACACCTTACTTGATCTTGGCGATGCGACCGGTAGTTGGGAAGCGCTCGAACTGGAGGCATCGTGGCCGGGGACGACGCGTTCTTTGGCGCCGGCGAGCTGCACCATGCGTTCTTGCGCCTTGATGTTGGCCGGGCGATCGGCCTCTGAAAACGTGGCGCTCGCGGCATGCGTATCGAGATTGCGGTAAAGATAGCAGTTGTCGGACGCGAGGACATAGGTCGGAGTTCCCGCGACGCGAACGTACTGCGACGCGTAGGTGTGGCGCGCGCCGGTATAGACGCGGATGCCGGGGAGGATTTCGACGTCGTCGCCGTCCACCAAATGCACGCGGCCAGTGGGGGCAATGCGGACAAGCTCGGCAAGGTCCTCGGGGTCAACTCCGAGGCGTCCGCCGCCGGGCTGGAACGCCTCGTCCACGTAATACTGAAATTCCTGGCGCTGGAGCCAGATGTTGGCGCGAGGGAACAGGTCAATGCCGCCCATGTGGTCCCAGTGGCCGTGAGTGATGATGATGTCGGTGACATCCTCGGGCTTGACGCCGGCTTGCGCGACGGCTTCATCCGGGGGCAGGTAATCCTTCATGGGGAAAAGCTTGAGCCACTTTTCGCGGTGGAAGCCGCTGTCCACCAGGATCGCGCGTCCGCCTCCGCGCACCAGCCAGAAGACCATGGCGATGTCGAGCTTTTCGTCCGTGGGCGCGCCCATGACCAGGGCTGATACGGGAAACTGCGGGAACATGGCGTAACGAATGGCTTCGATGGAGTATTCCGGCGGGGCTTTCGGTGCGCTCTGGGAATAGGCGTGCGCCACAAGAACGAGGGCAAATAAGCTGGCGAAAATTAGACGTTTCATTGCCGGTTAGCTCCAAGGTTCGGTCTCGAGGTGCTCCTGCGGACTGCCACGCCTTATCCTATCATCCCGTTGCAAAAAGAAAACCCCGCCGAAGCGGGGCTTTTCTTGTGCCGAGATGAACCGGACCAAATGAGCGTCTTACCGGTCGTCTCGATCCTCATCGCCGTTGTGGACTTTGACTTGGCCGCGAATTTCACCACTGGGGAACTTCACGGTGTGGATGTTGACATAGCCTGCGTCCTCGCGGATGGCGCGCAGAGCGCTGGCGAGGTCACCGGCGGCAATGCCCTGGGCAGCTGGTCCGGTGACATTCGCAGCGGTGATGGTGCCCGTGAATGTTGCCGAACTGCCCGCTGGGCAGGCCGGCTGGCCGCCGCCGCCGCACAGGAAGATCATGACCCCAGCTGCGACGCGGAATTGGCCAAAGTGGATGTGCGACACGAGCGGGCTGCCGGAGAGGTTCTTGAAGGTCTCCGTGAAGGTAATGCTGGTAATGCTGCCGTCTTCGTGGATGACGGCCCTGAACGTGCCGGTGCCATCGCTGTTGATCGGTGGCACCTCATTGAGGCCCCGGAGGCTTGCTGTGAGGACGACGTCGTCGTCGGAAGCGACCGTGGCGACGCTAAAGCAAAGAACGATCAAGACCAACGCAAGGAACGCGAGTTTTTTCATGGTTTGACTTTCTCCTTCAAACAAGAAGTTTGCGGAAATTAGTTTCTGAAGGGAATCCCAAAAGACACCATAAGACAAATGGTCGTGGTAAAACACCGCGACAGCGAGCAACTCTAGTACTAACTCTGTTCAAAAACCAGATAAATCACCTCGCATTTCAGCAGCGTCGTGTGTCTACGGTTGACCTTGAATCTTTCTATTGCATGGGGGCGGGGAATTGGTCTATGCTCTCCGTCGGCTCGCGGAGCCACCCGGGGCTGGCAACGGACCCGGTGGGTGTTCTAACCGAAAACAACCACACATTCAAAGAGCTTTTGGCACTACCTGAAAGGGCAGCTGGGGCTCAAATTCGACCGAATTGGAGGCAATGCAAAACATGACAAAGTCAAAGAAGGTGTTAATTGCCGGTGCAGCGCTGGCGGGGATGCTCTCGGGCACCTACGCTATGGCGCAAGCCGGCGGCGACAAGGACAAGACCCCTAAGAGCGAGTCCGGCAAGAAGGCAGGCAAGAGCAAGAAGGATAAGCACGCCTGTAAAGGCCTAAACTCGTGTAAAGGCAAGGGCGGCTGCGGGAGCACCAAGGGCAAGAACGACTGCAAAGGCAAGGGCGAGTGCCGGACCGACGGCAAGCCCATGGACAAGTCGTAATAACTGGGATTTCTCCGGCTGTCAGGAGGACCAGTGGCTAATCGCTGGTCCTCCATCCTTCGGCGCTACACTGAGCTCGGCTGAGCTCCCAGGGTATTTCTATGCCTGCCAATCGCTTTAACGGATTTACAGAATACGGCGTCGGGATCGGCTTACGCGCGCCTCACTACGATCACATCTTGAGCCGAAAGCCCGTCGTGGACTGGTTCGAAATCATCTCGGAAAACTTCATGATTGGCGGCGGGCGCCCGCTGCACATCCTGGATCAGATCCTCGAGCAATATAAGGTGGTGCAGCACGGTGTTTCGATGTATTTCGGTTCGGCGGAGCGTCTGAACCGGGAACATCTCCGGCGCCTGAAAGAGCTGGTAAAACGCACGAAGACCCCGTGGCTGACCGACCATCTCTGTTGGGGGAGCGTGGACGGGCGGTACACGCACGACCTGCTTCCCATGCCGTACACGTTCGAGGCGGCCAAGGTCACGTCACAGAAAATCCGCGAGGTGCGGGATTTTCTGGAAGTGCCCGTGGTGGTGGAAAACGTGAGCAGCTATGCGGAGTTTCACGTTTCGGAAATGACGGAGTGGGAGTTCCTGAACGAGGTGGTGGAGCGGGCCGATTGCGGAATTCTGCTGGACGTGAACAACATCTACGTATCGTCGCGCAATCACAATTTTGATCCCTTTACTTACGTGAACAGCGTCCCCACCGAGCGCGTGGCGCAAATCCACATCGCCGGGCATTCGAAATATCAAAAATATATTCTGGACACGCACGACCATCCGGTGATTGACCCGGTGTGGCGTCTCTATGCCCGCGCCATTGAGCGGGTGGGCCATACGGCGACGCTGCTCGAATGGGACGACAGCATCCCGTCGTTTAAGGAAGTTCACAACGAGGCTCTGAAGGCCAACCGGTTCCTGGCGAGCGCTTCGCTGGCGGCTGCCGTATGAGTCTGCTGAGCCTCCAGCGAAGGATGGCCCGGGCGGTGATGACGCCGCTCACGCCGTCGGAGCACATGCGCCGGGTTGCGTCGAATGGCCGGCCCATGCGTGCGGTTGCGGCGCAGTTCATCAAGCCCAACGACCGGCTGACTTCGTTCGAACGCCTGGAAATCTACAACAAGCAATACTGGTTCAGGGTCCTCTCTAACCTCATGGAGGACTTTCCCGGATTGCGCGCGGTGCTGGGGGACCGCCGCTTCGAGGTCATGGCCAAGGCGTACCTGACGGATTGTCCTTCACAATCGTTTTCCCAGCGCGACCTGGGGTCGCGGCTCGAGGCATGGCTGCGAAGACATCCCTCGTGGGGAGGCTCGAGACAGGCGCTGGCGGTGGATATGGCGCGCCTGGAATGGGCCGACATCGAAGCGTTCGACGGGAAGGCCGAGCCTTCCCTCCTGCCGGAGGATATTCCCCAGACACCGGGACGCGATCTTCGGCTGAGACTGCAACCATACGTGCAGCTCCTGGACCTGCGTTATCCGGTGGACGACTTGCTCCTGGAGGTCAAGGACGACGGGGATAGCGACTTCGCCAGCAATGCCTTCAACGAGCGCCACAAGCGGAAGCGCGTGCTCGCGGTCGCGCGGCTGAAACCGTCACCTGTGTTTCTCGCCGTACATCGCGTGGACTACTCCGTGTACTTCCGCAGGCTCGACCGCGAAGCATTCGGCATGTTGCGCGCGATTCAGCAGGGAAAGTCCCTCAGCCAAGCCATCGAATCCGGATTCCGAAGAAGCGCGATGCCTCCTGCGGAACGTCCCTCCAGCGTCGAGCAGTGGTTCCGCATCTTTACGACGCTGGGGTGGTTCTGCCGCCCGGAAACCGATTCGCCGAAATCCTAAGGCCCGCTGCCGGAAGGATCCAACGCCACGCATGAAAAGCGCCTTGCTTCAGATTCAAAAACTCCACACCCTGTTCGTGAAGGCGGTGTCTGCGCTGCAATCGCCGTTGCTGCTCGTTGTGCGTTTGTACTGGGGGTGGCAGCTTTCGCAGAATGGATGGGGCAAGCTTCACAACCTGGAAAAAGTAACCAACTTTTTCTCCAGCCTGGGTTTGCCGGCGCCGGGTCCGACGGCCGTGTTTATCGCAACTGTGGAATTCCTAGGGGGCATCTTACTCGCGATTGGCTTTCTCTCCCGGCCCGTCGCGCTGGTGATCACGATAGACATGGCGATGGCCTATATCGTCGCGGACCGGGAAGCGTTGTTCTCGTTTTTTTCCGACCCGGGCAAATTTTATAATGCCGATCCCTATACATTCCTCTTCGCAGCATTGCTGGTGCTGGTTTTCGGAGCGGGGAAAGTTTCCGTGGACAGTCTGCTGGAACGCTTTGCCGGGAAGCAGTAGAAGAATCGCGACGAAACGATCTGTTTGCCGAGAGCGTCGAATTGAAATGAACGGGTTTGCGATACGCTTTTGGCGGATGTGATGGCTCGCTCCCTATCTGTTCTAATTCTGGCCGCTGGTGTTTGTCTTGGGATGTTTGCTCCAGCTTTTTCAGCGCAAAGGGCTCTGCCGGGTGCAATGGTCTCTTCCGTCCTGATTGGCGAATCTCGAATTGACATGGTGATGGATGGCGAACCTGCGGGCACTCCCCGGGAAGATTTGGTGTCCTGGGTTCGCGCCGCCGCGGAATCCATTGTTGCCTACTACGACCGTTATCCTCTTCCTCACCTCTCGATCCACATCAGAGCTTACGAAGGAAAAGGCATACGGGGCGGCCGAACCTACGGAAGAGACGGCGGAACCATCATGATTCGCGTGGGAAAAGAGACAACTTCGGCGGAGTTCAACTCGGACTGGATCATGACACACGAGATGGTCCATTTGACGTTCCCTTCGGTGGGGGAGAAGCACCACTGGATCGAGGAGGGCATCGCGACGTACGTGGAGCCGATTGCGCGAGTCCGGGCGGGGCGCCTGGACGCCTCCCAAATGTGGTCGGATTTGATCCGGGACGTGCCCCAAGGCCTGCCGGAGGCGGGAGACAAAGGACTCGACAACACCCACACCTGGGGAAGGACGTACTGGGGAGGCGCGTTGTTCTGCCTGCTTGCCGACGTCGAGATTCATCGCCGGACGAAAAACCGGAAAGGGCTCGAGGATGCCTTGCGCGGAATTCTCAGTGCCGGGGGAGATATTCGCCGAGATTGGGATTTGAAGGAAGCTTTGCGCGTGGGCGACCGCGCAACGGGGGTCTCTGTCCTGACGCCGCTTTACGACAAAATGAAGGATAAGCCGGGCGGCGCGGACCTGGCCGCGTTGTGGAAACAACTCGGCGTGGAACGGAAGGAAAACCGCGCCGTTTTT
>Ga0209283_10000735_pt1 | contig 16780 bp, 12 predicted proteins | sample CZO8metaG_2_FD_188354 | JGI IMG/M metagenome (GOLD analysis project Ga0209283, IMG submission 188354) | Vadose zone soil microbial communities from the Eel River Critical Zone Observatory, Northern California, USA - CZOApr15con2H1.8 metaG... | ecosystem: Environmental > Terrestrial > Soil >...
ATCGGCCTTGCGGAACTCGGCCACCACGCCGCGTGTCTCCATTGGCGCGGGAATGAGGCGCTGATTGACCAGGCGAGCCTTCACGACGATACCCCCCTCGGCGACGGTCTGCGCGAAGACCTTGTCTATCTCATCGGTAGACGGATGCTGAGAGAAGGCCAGATTGGTACCGAATTCCTCATAGAGCAAAGGTGCATCAGGCTGCATCGCCTGCTCAACATCAATAGCCGCGGGAAGTGGCTCGTAGTCAACATCGATCAGCTCGAGAGCATCGGAGGCGATATAGGGGTCTTGAGCGATAACGACGGCAACCGGATCGCCATAGAAGCGCACCTTGCCCTCAGCCAGTGGGCCACGCCGCCCCATGCCTTTCTCGATGTGAGGAGGAAGGAGCACGCCCACCGACATATGACCGACCTTGCCTTTGAGGTCCTCGGCAGTGTAGACGGCCACGACGCCGGGATGTTTGCGTGCCACCTCCGTCTCGATCCTTGTGATGCGTGCATGCCCATATGGGCTGCGGAGAACGGTCATATGGAGCATCCCAATCAGTTTGATATCATCAACATATGTTGCCTGCCCCGTAATCAGACGGGGGTCTTCACGCCGTTTGATCGATGCACCAATCATCGTCGCAATGCCCATGTGTGTGCCTGCCCTTTCTCAAATTACGAGGAATGAAACAGTGTTCTGCTGTGAATGTCAGAGACATCGTATACCAGGAGAGAAATACGAGTAGCGCATAAAATCGTTGATGAGTAGAAGATAGCACACAGCAGGCTCTGCTGTCAATCGCTGTGTCTTAGCCTGCTGTCATGGCCTTATTTTAATAGCTCTGCCAACCATCACCTGAGTAGTTACGAAAACTTGTCAAATACCCGTTATTGTTGTAAAACTGTATCTATAAAAGATGAACGTCTCTCATAACCATCGTTTTTCACGTTTTTCTTAGTGCTCAGTTTCCACATTCGAGCACTCCACGAAAACGGGGCAACCTCAGATGAAAGGACATAGAACATGGATGAACTCGTTTATACCTCGGCGACATTACTAGCGCAAGCTATTCGTGATAAGCGGGTTTCCTCGCATGAAGTAGTGGAAGCCTATATCCATCGTATCGAAGCTGTTAATCCACAACTTAACGCAGTTGTGCAGTTTACTGCTGACACTGCCCTTACACAAGCTAGACAGGCCGATGTTGCTCTTGCTCGTGGGGAGATCAAAGGCCCACTGCACGGCGTGCCAATCACTATCAAAGACTCGTTTGATACTGAGGGTATAATCTCCACAGGAGGCACCAAAGGCCGCGCATCCTATGTTCCACAACAGGATGCTACCACTGTAGCGCGTATGCATGCGGCGGGAGCGATTTTGCTGGGAAAGACCAACCTTCCAGAGCTATCTCTAGCGTATGAGTCCAACAATCTGATCTATGGGCGAACAAACAATCCCTACGATCTCTCACGCACGCCAGGGGGGAGTAGTGGTGGAGAATCCGCCATTATCGCAGCAGGCGGATCGCCGCTGGGTTTGGGTACTGATGGGTTTGGTAGCATTCGCCTACCCGCCCATTTCTGCGGCATCGCGGGTCTTAAGCCAACGTCAGGGCGTATACCCTTCACTGGCCTTATGCCTCCTGCCTTTGGTGCATCCGCTAGATTACGCCATGTTGGTCCCATGGCCAGGTATGTGGAAGACCTGATCTTAACGCTCCCGATCCTGGCTGGAGTAGATTGGCGCGATCCTGCAACCGTTCCCATGCCGCTTGATGATCCCAGGAAAGTCGAACTCAAAAGCCTGCGGGTGGCGTTCTACACTGATAATGGTATTATGACCCCAACACACGAAACCATCGGGACCGTGCGAACCGCTGTACACGCCCTGGCCGATGCTGGTACATCTGTCGAGGAGGCACGTCCTGCCGGCATTGAGCAAAGCTACGCGATCTTTCGTGATCTCTTCGCCGCTGATGGCGGCGCAGGCGTACAGCGGCTCCTACAGATAGCGGGAACGACAGATATTCACCCTTTTGTGCAACAGTTTGGTGAGATTCTGCACCCCTATGCAATGACAACTGCCGAATTCAGCGGCCTTCTGGTACGCTGGGACATGTTCCGCAGTACTCTACTATCATTCCTGGAGAAATATGATGTGATCATTTGCCCTGTGTGCGCAACACCAGCATGGCCTCATAGCTCTACTATTACCGAAGAGCAGTTCTTTGCCGGCAGTTACTCTATGACCTACAATCTGACGGGATGGCCCGGAGTAACTGTGCGTGGTGGCACGTCGCCAGAAGGTTTGCCCATTGGAGTACAGGTAGTGGCACGACCCTGGCGCGAAGATGTCGCTCTGGCAGTTGCGCAACACCTCGAGACTGTTTTAGGTGGTTGGCAGCGTCCTAACTTATAGGCCCAGTATCACGTGATACTGGGCCTATATCCTGAGCAATTTAAGCTCAGATTATCACCATTTGATGGGCTTAAAACGAGACAAAATCCCTCGTCCACAAACTACCGGTAGTGCTACATTCCTCAAATACAATGATAACAATAATACGGAGAAAACAACGTAGATTGCCTCTATAGGCTGATCTGTTTTCTTACCACATTTAAGGAACATAGCAGTAGGATGATGAGAGAAAAGTACGACCTGAAGACCCATTCTTGCTGAGTTCGTATGCAGAGGAGGAATCAGTAATGCATCACTGAAGAGAGTGTTTGAGAAAGCAGAGAAAAGAAAGCCAGCGCAGGAAGGAGACCTCGATGCGAATAAACAAATGTTCCAATAATAATAGAAAGATTAATATTTAATCGAACCGAAAACGACGGGAGTCTGGTCAGTTCGTCGAATCTGATCTACCACATTCAGAGGAAAGTCTCGTTGAGCCTCTTCAGTGACAGCCAGTCAGTACTGGCGTTGAATTAGCTCCTTGTCATCGTCTCTTTGTTGATTCATACCTTTGTATTCTACTAATAATAGATAGCAGATTCTCTGAGATAGCCAACGTGACAGGCAGACAAATTAAGCCACTTCACCTTTTCTGATTGGAGGATGCTTCATGCTGTGAAGCATTCAAGCGTGCCTCTTTCCTGGTACTCAAAGTAGCAAAGCACTTCCCAGGCTCATGGAATCCGGAGATGGAAACGTGGGGGAAAAGGTTGCCCCCCTCATCATCTCCCTTGTCTGCCTGAACCACAACTGTGAAGAGCGTTCCAAAAATAAAGATAGTGTAATTTGCTATTATAAGTAAATTACACTATTTGCACTGGCGGAACCGACGGGGTACGACTACTCTGTCGCCAATTTTATACCTCTTCCAATTGCCCACATCTACACTCTACCGGAATCTTCAGGTCATCCTTTCACAAGAAGTTCAGACGCCCCTTGTCATTGAGACGCAGCGGCGACCAGGGCCGAAAGAAATTACTTATGGCATACCTCCCGAAGAGTGGCCGACTGTTCTGAAGCGTGTCCTTGAGAATCATGAATCCTACCGTAAGGTTGCAAACGATTATGGTGTCTCACACGAAACGATACGACGTCTCGTCTGTTCTGCTCGTTGCGGGTAAGAGGCATTTTTTAGAACAGATATGCCAAGTAGCCAGCACAGGTAGCATAACACGTCCCATTGTGATTTGACAATGGGACGCCATACGGTATAAAGAAACCTCCGCGCTGCGTCAACAGCCGGGGCACGGCCAGTACCTGAGTTGGAGGCACTGACATCGCTTCCCGTCTCGCCGCGGAGGGTCGTGCTGATGGTACGGCGCTATGCGCTCAGTCGTAGTGCTTGACCGAAGGCCACTGCTTGATGATGTTCGACACCCTCGGGTCGGACAAGACGACGATGGGCACGTCGTTCTCAAAGTCCACGCAGTACGCGCACCTCTGGACGGCGGCAAGCGTGATGTGGGCATACGAGTGCTGAAAGTCAGAAGGCGAATATCCGACGGTAATGAGTACCTGGCCGGTACATGTACCTGGCCCCCACAAGAAGTAGTTGTTATGTCCGCTGATGACGGGCGGAAGGCTACCGGGAGCGGCCAGCTGGCTGAGGGCGCTCGCTTCACCGTAGTTGCTGGTCGCCACACACGCCTGTGCGCGCTGCTTCGGCGGCAGACCGGCATAGACCCGCTCAACGGTGTTGGTGAGGCTATCCCAGCCAAGTCGATCTTCGAGTGCTTGCGGGATGGTCTTGTAGATGTGCACGGCTGTGGCGGGCGGAAGGATGGGCATGACATCCGGCGCCAGAAATACTCCGACAAGAGCGAGAAGAGCGACATAAGTGGGCCGGACCCAGGCGAGCTGCGGGCGCGGTATCCATCTCTCGAACATCACCGCTCCGGCCGCAAACAGGATGGGCAAGGCCGGAGCCAGGAAGTAGGGCTTCGTGCCCAGGAGCGTGAGCACCAGATAGACGAAGACGAATGTCCAGCCCAGAAGACGAAAGCGAGCGCCCGACTTGCGAAAGTAGAAAACCAGGCCGGCAACGGCCAGAGGGACGGCGATCGGATTCATCAGGGTGAGTTCCGTTCCAAAGAAGTCGAGGGGACTGGTGCCGATGCCGCCGTAGTGGTGCCAGAACTCAAATGTGGGCCAGCCGTTGAGCGCGTTCCAAATGAGATACGGCAGCAGGCCCAAAAACGCGACGCCGCCCGCCAACCATGGCCACCGTGTACGCAGGTATCGCCTCTCGGGCGTGACGAGCAGCGCCAGGAACAGCGCGAGACCGAAGAAGAGCACTGTCAGCTTGGTCAGGAAAGCGATCGCGGCGACCAGACTGACCAGCAGCCACAGGCGGGGCGCGTCGCGGCGCAGCAGCCTCGCCACGATGAGACTGGCAAGGGCCCACCAGAGTTGATCGAGCACATCCATGGAGAAGATGGACCCGGTTGCCATGAAGTCGAGGCAGAACATGGCTGCAACGCCCGCCAGAATCTGGGCCATCCGGCCACCACCCAGCTCGCGTGCGATGAGGCCGGTGACGACGATGATCAAGGCGCACGCGAGTGCCGGGATAACGTGGATTGCCACCAGGCTGTCGCCGATCGTTACGCGCACGAGCGCGGTAAGCCAGCCCATGAGAAGCGGCTGGTCGACGTAGCCAGCTTGGAGATGATGCCCGTCGGCGATGTAGTACAGCTCGTCCCGAAAGTAGCCGTAGTTCCCGGCGACGAGCATGTGAGCAACGAAAGAGGTTGCACCGAGTCCTACTAGCCAGCGAGTCACCGGTTTGCTAACCGAAGTGCTCAGGTCGGGAGGCGAATCCTTCGGCGGTTGGTCTGCGTCACCCGTAGTCATGGTTGCATCGTAGGGGCCATACGGCTACAGCCCCACCAGGCTTGCGGCGTTCTCATCGAAGGCAGTGGCCAGTCGGATGTAACGGTGCAGCGAAGCCCCGGATCGGTGCCGGGTCTGCGCGGCGATGGAGCGCTCGGAGGCTCCCGCCGCTGCCGCCGAGGTTGCGAACCCAGCGCGAAGGGAATGGCATTGTCGATGACCGGCGCTGCCATGCCCTCTGCATATGACAGCAACGCCTCAACGAAGCCGGGTGGCAAACCAGACGTGTCCGACAGCCGGTTGTAGTGCTGGATGACGGCACAGTCGCGAGTTGAAGACGTTGCGATCGTGCCCGTCGTCACCTCAAGCCGGTAGATCTGCGGGCGCTCGTCATGGGGGTCGATGCTGAAGCGTCGGAGCAGGAACTCCGAGACGTAGTGATGTCGCTTCGCGCCGCTGATGAGACGGCGAATCTCCTCGGGGATCTTCAGATCCTCATTGTCTGTGTGCATATATCTCAATTGGTCCTTTCGTACGTACCGCCGCGCCCACTCTGAGCCACGAGGGCTCCAGCGCGGCCGGCCATGGGACTTGGGTGCGCGGGCCCTCCCGGCGTCCGCGCACGCTCAGCCAGGAATGCTGGCGGGGGAAGGGGCAGCAGCCTAGCCGCGCAGGTGGACGACGAGCTGCCCGCGCTTCTCAGTCGGCGTCGCCCTCGCCCGCGACCTGGTCGAACGCCAGCTCTTCCTCGGTGACGCCGAGCTGGCGCGCCAGCTTGCGCCGCATCCGCTTGCGTGGGATCATCTCCCCACGCTCCCACCTGCCAACGGCGGCTGGCTGGACGCCCAGGAGGAGCCCAAGCTGCACTTGGGTCAGGTGTCGGGATTCGCGCAACTGGCGTACCTGGTTCATTCTGGCGGTAGCATAACACGTCCCATTGTGATTTGACAATGGGACGCCAATATTGCTAGACTTCTCGGCATAAAGAAACCCCCGCGGTGCTTGCAACACCCGGGGGCACGGTCAGCACCTGTAACGGAGGCACTGACATGACGGAGCATACCGTCCACCCCACCGCTGTCCGCATCGTTGGGCATCCCGTGCTGTACGAGCGAGCTGCCGACGTGGAGCTCGCGGGACTGCTCGATGAGTGGAAGCAAGCGCGGCACGCCGTCAGGACCTCACAACGGTTGTGTTGCAAAAAAGGCGGTGTTGTGATAAGCTCTGCTTCTATTCAAGACCACCAGAGGAGTTCTCTTCATGAACCAGCAGAGTCCGTTCAAATGGCGTCACTTCGAAGCCGAGATTATTCTCCTGTGCGTGCGGTGGTACCTGCGGTACTCGCTCAGCTACCGAGATCTGGAAGAAATGATGCGGGAACGCGGACTCTCGGTCGACCACACCACGATCTACCGCTGGGTGCAACGCTATGCCCCAGAACTGGAGAAACGATGCAGGCCGCACCTCAAAGCCACCAATGACTCCTGGCGCGTCGATGAAACCTACATCAAAATCAAAAAAACCTGGACCTATCTCTACCGAGCCGTCGACTCGGAAGGCAACACCCTCGAGTTTCTGCTCAGTGCCACTCGGGATGCCGAGGCGGCTAAACGCTTCTTTGTGAAAGCACTGCATTCCACCGCTTGTTCAGCTCCTGGGGCGCGTCCGCTCGAGGAGCAGGTGGAAGAGCCCACGGCTCTGGCTGACCCCGTCATCACCTCCTCGGCTCCTGGCGTGACCACTGTCGAGACAAACGCGGCCTCTCCAGTGGCCCAGCCCACGGCGGCTGATCCCGACCCCACGAAGTCTGCTCCTCGTGTGATCAATGTCGATAAGAATGTGGCGTATCCGAAAGCCATTGCCGAGCTCAAAGCCGCTGGAATCCTTCCCGCGTCTGTTGAACTGAGGCAGGTCAAATACTTGAACAACCTGGTCGAGCAAGACCATCGCTTCATCAAACGGCTGGTCAAGCCGGGAATGGGCTTCTTTTCCGTGGAAACGGCAGAGCGAACGCTGCAGGGCTACGAGATGATGAACATGATTCGCAAGGGACAGGTCAGCGGGGTGGGCAAAGGAGACAGCAGTGGGCAGGTCACCTTCATCGCTAGCCTCTTTGGAGTAGCTGCCTAAGCACAACAAGAACGGGGAACCTCCTGGCCATTGTGTTCCTCTGCGAGTTTTTGCAACACAACCGCGTCGTGTCCTCGAGAATGGAGGGCTCCTGAGAACTGTTGCAGATGATTATGGGATCTCGCATGAAACGGTCCGGCGTGTTATTCGTGCTGCCCGTAAGCAGAGAATGGGCTAAGGAATTGCTAAAGGGAATGTTGTGAAGAACTTTCTTGATACTGTTCCTTCTGTCACCTTGCTGTAGTGTCTCTTTTTCGGAGACCGGATACAATATATAATAACGTAGTGATACTTACTCGTCATTAAATTTAGTGAACTTAGGGCCAATTAGCCGGAAAGTGGCTACCATGGAGACGACAAATATATTAGCTGTGGCAACATCGATTTCGAGGGATCGAGGCTTTGATCCCCTCGATGCAATCGCTTATGCGAAAGATAAGGAGTTTAAAGGCTTCCAAGCATTTATTGACCAGCAGATAATCGAAGATGCAGAGTTGAGAAGACAGGTTCGTACCGAGTGTGAAGATGAAGAGAATCATTTGACACTAATAGCACATGCTCCAGCAACGCTGAAATGGGCTAATGTTTCAGATGATTCTATTAACTCAGCAATCAGGGATTTACTTGCATCAGAGAGCAAAGCACTCGTTGTTCATCATTATGATGAAACTGTGCGCTTTGAGGAGACTTTGAAGTGTCTACAGTATTTGCGTGATCAGGGATTCACACCCTGCCTGGAGAATTTTTTTATGAGTGGAGCAGAAACTAGTGAGAAAAGCTTTAGGGATTACCTATTCCTCCTCAAGGAAGCCAAAGACCGCAGCATAGAACTTATGCCTGTGTTTGATATACCACGTCTCTATGAATCACAAGTAAAACTGGCTCACTTGTTGATAGAAATGGCTCTTGACGTTTTTGAATTGATCGAAACGCCTATTATCTTACATCTGATAGATACCTATAATGACGCCAAGCTAAAAAGCTCATGGTGTCCGCTAGGGCGGGGTATTATCCCATATACTAATATATTGCAGCAATTGAAGCAGCGCAAGATACCTATCCACATGATAATTCTTGAATTCGAAGATAGAATAAATCCAATAGAAAGTAAGGAGTTTCTTGAAAAACACCTTATTGGCCATGATTCTTGAATGGTCTTTGAAAGCTCAGAAATAGATAAGAGCATTTTCAAGGACTAAATTTTAACCTTTGAGCCACGTGCGGAAAAGTTACAAGAAGCATACTATGGCTGACCTGCTCAACGGATATATCTATCTGTCTCAGCGTTAGGTAGTGCAACCCGACAATCACGCAACACTATAGTTAACAACATCTAGTCAAGTCATAAGCAGCATGATTTTTTTGTATAAGGTTGTGCTGCAAAAGAGCAATATCAAGTTAGCAGTCTTCCACCATTCATGTAGGCATCTGCTCTTCCTCCTCGATTGCTCCCAAAGCTATAAGCATGGCTTTCTGCGCTTCCGTCAAATCTTTCACACCAATGATTTTCATATGCTCATATGGTCCCTCACTTTTCAGGGTTCTGAGGCTTTCACCTCTCTGCACATCCCATAAGCGAATGGTTTTATCCTCACTGCCACTAGCAAGTATGCTTCCATTAGGGCTAAAGGTGACGGACCAGACCCGATTGATATGTCCACTTAGGACTTGAAGGCACTGTCCAGTATTAATATCCCATAAGCGGATGGTCTGATCCTCACTGCCGCTGGCTAGTACGCTTCCATCGGGGCTAAAGGCCACTGATCTTACTCGATTGATATGTCCACTTAGGACTTGAAGGCACTGTCCAGTATTAATATCCCATAAGCGGATGGTTTGGTCTTCGCTGCCGCTGGCTAGTACGCTTCCATTGGGGCTGAAGGCCACTGAATATACCCTATGGGTATGCTCTCGCAGGATCCTAAGGCATTGCCCAGTGCTAACGTCCCATAAGCGGATGGTCTGATCCTCACTGCCGCTCGCAAGTATGCTTCCACTGGGGCTGAAGGCCACTGACCAAATCTGATGGGTATGACCTTGCAGAATCTTGCGGCATTGCCCAGTGCTAACGTCCCATAAGCGGATGGTCTGATCATGACCACCGCTGGCAAGCATACTCCCATCTGGGCTGAAGGCGACCGACCAGACCCAATTGGTATGTCCTTGCAAAATTTTGAGACATTGCCCAGTGCTAACATCCCATAGCCGAACATCTCGATCATCACTGCCACTAGCGAGAATCCTTCCCTCGGGGCTAAAGGCGACCGACCAGATCTTTTTAGCCTGCTCTTGTAGTGTTTTAAGGCACTGTCCAGTGCTAACGTCCCATAAGCGCACAGTTTGGTCATGATTGCCACTAGCAAGCATACTTCCATCAGGATTAAAGCTAACTGACCAGACCTGATTGATGTGTCCTTGCTGTGTTTTAAGGCACTGTCCAGTGCTAACGTCCCATAAGCGGATGGTCTGATCCTCACTACCGCTGGCAAGTAAGGTTCCATCAGAACTAAATGTGGCTGATCTCACCCGATTGGTATGACCTTGCAAAATCTTGAGGCATTGCCCAGTATTGACGTCCCATAAGCGGATGGTCTGGTCAACACTGCCAGTGGCAAGTAGGTTTCCATTGGGATTAAAAGCTACTGAATATATCCAATTGGTATGTCCTTGCAAAATCTCGAGGCATTGCCCAGTGCTAACATCCCATAAGCGGATGGTCTGATCATGACCGCCACTGGCAAGTAATCTCGCTTTGGGGTCGAATGCGACTGAGCATATCCGATTGGTATGACCTTGCAAAATCTTGCGGCATTCCCCAGTGCTAACATCCCATAAGCGGACGGTCTTGTCCTCACTACCACTGGCAAGGATAGTCCCATCTGGGCTGAAAGCGACTGATCTCACAAAACTGCTGTGTTCTTGCAGAATCTTGAGACATTGCCCAGTGCTAACATCCCATAAGCGGATGGTCTGATCCTCACTACCACTAGCAAGGATAGTCCCATCTGGGCTGAAAGCGACGGACCTGATCCAACTGCTGTGTTCTTGCAAAATCTTGAGGCATTGCCCAGTGCTAACGTCCCATAAGCGGATGGTCTTGTCCTGACTACCACTGGCAAGGATAGTCCCATCTGGGCTGAAAACGACGGACCAGACCCAATCTGTGTGCCCTTGACAGGTGAGGAGCGGAGTGCCATCAGTAGTTTGCCATAATCGAATCTCGCCATCGGTGGTTCCAGCAGCGAGCAGTTTACCACTTGGGTTAAACGTCACTGAGAGGATCATACCGAATGCTTCAGTAAAGACAGACCTGGCGAGAGAGGCATGGGCAAAATTGACACTAGGTAAAGCCACACCGCGCAGGTAGGCTTGCCGCAGTATCAAGTGAGAAAAATCATAGCCTCTGAGGTCGCTACGTAACTGTACCAGAAGGTTAAGTGCATTTCCCCCTGCATAGCCACGTATTTGGGGATGTGTCACGTGCAGTGCAAGAAGCATACTCTTTAGTTTCTTCTCAACACCTGCTTTTCCAATGGTAGAAAGTAGACGTTCCGCAACAGGTTTGAGGATGAGGCGGATTTGACTATCCCTTACATAATCTTTTGCTTGTGCTTTGATCAGTGCATGGCTCGCGAACAACACGGGTGCCTCAGTGTTAATCTCATCGTATACATGCTTGACTAACCTGTCAGTCACGTATTCCATGATTACAGGCTGTAAGGTAAAACCTGCTGTCCCCCTCTCGATCATGGAGCGTCGTAGTAGAGATTCCAAATTCCCTAGAACCTCTCTCCACGGTACCTCGCGTACTAAGTTTTCTCGCAGTTCTTCTAGCGACACTGCCTCACGCTCAACCGCTAGCCAATACATGATCTCCTGTTCGGGTTCTGACAGACGTTTGAACTGTTGGTCTATGAGATCATAAATGTTGCGTACAACAGCCTCTCCCTCTTTCAAGAAGGCAGAGACATCTCCTCCAAAGACTTCCCGCACAGGCTCAGAAACCAATTTCAAGGCAAGTGGGTTGCCCGAATAAAGGTGGATCAGATCCACTTTTGCTTCATCTGGCCCAAACAGGCCTTTGTCCTTGAGAATCTCCTTCCCTTCTACTTGTCCTATGCCAAGAAGTTGCAACGAATGTACAGGTGATGTTTTTCCTTCTAAATGTGCAACTTCCAGCGGTTTCTCTCGACTTGTCAAAAGAAGACAGCTTTGATGTTTCGCTTCCCCTATGCGTATAGTTAACTTGCTATATCCTTCGTATCCCTCCTGATACTGGCTAGTGCTCTTGCCACTCTGCAAGATAGTCTCCATATTGTCCAATACCAAGAGACAGCGGTAAGCTCGCAAATACTCAATAAGTAGAGTGATTTGTCCATCTATCTCCTCTGGCAGGTCAATTCGCTGGTGATTCGATAAGAATTGGAGGCAGTTTTTCAGCACACCAGCTGGGGGTGGAGCATTTTGTAGGGAGCGCCAGAAAATGTACGCGAATTCACCTTTGATCCGCTCTATCAACTTCGCAGCAAGCGCCGTCTTGCCGATCCCTCCAATGCCCAACATTGCTACAATCCGGCAATGATCATTTACCATCCACTGCTCCAACTCGACAAGTTCCTTGTCACGTCCATAAAACTGCTCAGTATGGGGAGCCTCTCCCCAATCTACTTTGGACGATATGCCTGAAATTATCTCCGCATCCTTGTTGACTTGCTGGTGTAGTGGACTGGTAGTGGAGTCAGGAGTTTGAGCAACTCCCTTGATATCAAGAGTATCCGTTTGCGTAGGAGGGGGTGGTGACTGAGAGAGAGGTGAAGGTGAAAGCATATGTTGACCGTCGGATATAGGTTGTGGTGAAGAAGTTGTCAAGTGTTCATGTCTGAAGTTGGGGAAAAGCCAGGGAAGCACTTGGGAAAAAGCAATTAGGATTCCAAGAGCAGTAAGCACTGCGATGGGGATGATAGCATGAGCACCTTGGATAATCCAAAGAATCGTACCGACAATAACAACAAGGGGTACAAAAAGGACGATGAACCAGCGTACCCAGAGAGGGAATGGATGTCTTTGTCCATCTCGACGCAGATTATCGTGTTCCTGCTTCTGCGTTTGTTGTGCCATGCCATATCTCTCTTACTCATATGAAACGTATCAGACGTTTATGAGATTATAACATGAGACAGCATGAACGAATAGGAGTATTAAAATCTAAGAAAGTAGTGGCATTTTACCTGCTAATCAGCATACTAAGCATTACCCTATGACGGATAGGCGTTCTGTCTCTTGGCCAATTTTCGGAATACTAATGAATACTAATAAAGAGTGATAGAAGGGACTGAGTCAGTTTAAGGCAAGGGCTTGCGTTCGAGTAGAAGAAAAAGTCTATTTATATAACTATATATAAATAGTCGTGACAGAACCGACGGGCGTCGGATTATCTGCAACTCCACCCGTGGGACAGGTTTTGGTTCTGTTATCAACTGGAAATCGGGAGCAAATGGAATGCCAGTTTGATTTGTCGGCATCTCGCTGCTATGTCTTCGGATGGAAGCGATAGGCTCTGAGTCAACGCCCGCACCTGGGATTCATCGCTCTCACAAGCTTTTCCCGCTTGAAATGATCTCATCCTGTACAGGCACCCGCCCTATCAGGCCGAGTCGCTCCCACAAACACCTTCTGGGTCCAGATGTCCCCCGCTGGACAATTCCCATTGCTCAATGGTCGAACGTATGATGCTGGGTTATCGAGAATCAGGAACCCCCTCCGCGCGGTCCCGTCAACGGCCCCCGGATCTCTGTGAGTGCATAGCCCCGCTGGTGGAGGGCTGCAAGCAACTGTTCCACATGCTGACGGTCACGTGTCTCCAGCGTGAGAGTCACTTCCACATGCTGCACTGGCAGCGATTGCATTGTGGGCAGATAATTCATCTCCCGTACGTTGATCTTCAACTCTGCAATGTGTGTTAGGAGTTGATTCAACTCGCCTGGACGATCTTCAATCGCTGTACGCACGATGGCGATGCGTCCCTGGCTCAGCAATCCATGGGCGATGAAGCCGCCAAGCAGGTTCATGTCGATATTCCCACCCGAGAGGAGCACCACGACCTCTTTGCCTGCCAGGTTGAGCAGTCCGGGGCGCAACAGCGCTGCCAAGCCTACCGCTCCCGCGCCCTCAACCTGCAATTTACAGCGTTCCTGCAACAACAGAATTGCGTTCATCGTCTCTTCGTCTTCCACCGTGACGACCCTATCGACGAGGTGCCTGATGATGGGGAATGTCAGCTCCCCGGGGCTTTTCAAGGCGATTCCATCGGCAATCGTGCTGATGGTTGGCAGTGTTCGCACCTCTCCAGCATCCAGCGAAGCACGGCAACTGGCCGCACCCTGCGCCTGGACCCCAATAATAGTCAGGCCGGGTTTGCGTGCGCGTGCGGCGATGGCGATGCCTGAGATCAGACCTCCACCACCAATAGGAACAAGAAGCGCATCAACGGAAGGAAGCTGGCTGAGGATCTCCAGGCCGAGAGTGCCTTGCCCAGCGATGATGCTGGGATCATCGAAGGCGTGAACGAAGGTTGCCCCCGTGGTCCTCTGGAGCTCGCGCGCATGAGCGGAAGCTTCCTCAAAGGTGGCACCATGCAGAACCACTCTGGCACCATATCCTTGTGTCGCCATCACTTTGACCAGAGGAGCCTGCTCAGGCATCACGATGGTGGCGGGGGCCGCAAAGGACTGGGCGGCAACAGCGACGGCCTGAGCATGATTGCCCATGGAAGTCGCAATCACCCCGCGCCTGCGTTCCTCCTCACTGAGTTGGGCAATCTTGTAGGTAGCTCCACGCACCTTGAAGGATCCTGTTCGCTGCAGATTCTCAGACTTGAGATACACGTTGGCCCCCGTCATGGTACCGAAAGTGCGAGAATGTAACATGGGCGTCACATGAACCGCATCGCGAATCACCTGACTGGCATGCTCGATCTCTTGCCATGTTGGGACGTGAGGAACGGGCTGGAAATTGGCTGGACTCACTGAAGCGTTCTCCTTTCTCGATCGGAGAGGACATCGTTGTCAGAGCATGCCCCTGCTGCAGCTCTGTCATGAATTCTGGCACATATTCTTCTAAATGGAAAGGCGAAAATCCGAACATTGTTTAATCTAGGAAATATGGTTGAGCATTTCCTCCCACTTGCAGTAGCCCACCGAGGTGGCAACGAAATTGCGCACGAAAACACGCTTGAAGCATTCCAGGATGCGATAGATTTGGGGTACCGAAGGATTGAGACCGATGTTCACTACACTCGTCATGGCGAGCTGCTGGCGATCCACGGTCAGACCATCGACGGCTCGGAAGAAATTGAAACACGCGTCGATGCTTATGTGCACATAGGTGAACGGGCCATACGTATCGCCGATCTCACTCGTGCCGACCGCCAGGCCATAGCTCATGACGGCTTTTATATCCCGACGTTGGCAGAAGCACTGTCTCTCAACCGCGAGGTCTATTGGAACATTGACGCCAAACGGCAAGAAGCAGTCGCGCCCTTACTAGCCGTACTCCGTCGGCTTGATGCATTCCCCCGCGTGACATTGGCTTCGTTTGACGAGTGGAGTATTCGCGAGCTGCGAGCGAGGGCACCCAAAGGAACGCAAACTTCACTCGTAGAAAGGGAAATTCGGAAGCTCTATCTGACGAGTTTTCTTCCGTGGGATCCAGTAAACTTTCCGAAGCAGACCCGCGCGCAAGTGCCCTCGACATATAGAAAGAGAAAAATTGTCACGTGGGCGTTTGTGAGGACCGCCCATCGGCATGGCATCCCAGTTGACGTATGGACCATTAACGACCAGCAAGAAATGGAGCACCTACTAGACATTGGCGTAGACGGCATTATGACCGATGAATTACGCACGCTCAAGACAGTGCTAGAGGCCCGCGGTATGTCACTCTCCTATCCTCTGTAAGAAAATCGGTTCATGCTTGACTGAGGAACCCCAACAGGTGCGGATCAATAATGCGAAGTATCATAAATGGTGTGCTGGCTACTTGCGGTATCTGTCTGTCAGATGAGGCCTTTGAGAACAGCTTCCCATGTCTCTCGCATCTTGCAGATTCCCCAGATGTCGGGTAGAATGCAAGATGCATTCAACTCCTCATCTTCACAAAGGGGAACGTCTACTGTGCATGAGATTCTCACCTTCATCAGACGTTGAATAAGCTTTTGCCTTCAGTCGCTCCATCGCCGGTTCGTTGACTGGACCAAACCGACGAGCACCGCTCTTCTCTTGGGTACGCTGACCGATCTTTTTCGAAGTAAGTCCCAACTCGTAGCAGAAAACGCACTCCTGCGAAAGCCTCTCATTATCCTGGGCAGACAGGTGAAACGACCAACATGCACTGAGAGGACCGGATCCTGCTGGTGCTGCTGGCAAGAATGGTGCGAACCTGGAAGCAAGCCCACATCACTCGTTCAGGAAGACGACGTTACTGCGGAGGCATCGCCAAGGTTTGCGGCTCTTCTGGAAGTACAAATCCAGAGCAACTACTCGTACATCAAAGATACCTGCATAGACCGTGGCCTTGATCAAGGAATTGGCCAGAGACACCCGACTGTGGGGGCAGAGCGGATCCGTGGCGAATTGCTCAAGCTGGGGATACGCGTCTGCAAACGCACCATTCAGAAATATCTGCGACAGATGAGCACACCACGACCACGTGGGCAGACCTGGAAGACCTTCTTACACACTCATGCAGAGCAGATCTGGGCCTGCGACTTTCTCCCGGTCACCGATCTCTTCTTCCGCTCGCTGTTTGCCTTCTTCATTATCGAACTGAAATCTCGCAAGGTTATCCAAGTGGGCGTGACACGCTCTCCAACCGATCTTTGGGTCGCCCAACAACTGCGAGAAGCCACCCCCTATGGACAAGCGCCAAAGTACCTGATACGGGATAACGATGGCAAATTCGGATCGTGCTTTACTCGTGTGGCGACCACAAGTCGCATCGAGATTCTTAAGACGCCGGTTCAGGCACCCCGAGCCAATGCCATCTGTGAGCGCTTCTTGGGCAGGGTGCGGTGAGAGTGCCTCGATCATCTGCTCATCCTGCATGAGAAGCAGCACGAGCCGTGTGCTCAACGCGTATATGCACTACTTCAACCGAGCCAGGCCTCATCAAGGGATCAAGCAGCAGATTCCGGAGCAGGAAGCCAGATCAGTACCACCACCTCATGTCTGTGGCAAGGTCCTCTCTTTCCCGGTCCTGGGCGGCTTGCATCATGACTATCGCAGAAGTGCCTGAGTTTTTTAGAGAGGAAGGTCTGACGGCCTGAGGAATGCGTAAGATCCATCAAGATTCACCCGTCTCGTTCTGTTGT
>Ga0209283_10000743_pt1 | contig 16727 bp, 10 predicted proteins | sample CZO8metaG_2_FD_188354 | JGI IMG/M metagenome (GOLD analysis project Ga0209283, IMG submission 188354) | Vadose zone soil microbial communities from the Eel River Critical Zone Observatory, Northern California, USA - CZOApr15con2H1.8 metaG... | ecosystem: Environmental > Terrestrial > Soil >...
GGGCTCAGGGAAAAAGCTTCCGAGTGCGTGTCCGCAAGCACCGCCGCAAGGGTGAATGCATTCTCACCGCCGCGTCCCATCCAGCGGCCGAGAAACGGGAAAAAGGCGTCGCCCGTCCAGATAAAATTCCGCGCCTGCGGCCAGACGCCTGCGGCCAGAGCCGCCGATGAGCACGCTGCGGCCCACTTCCAAGAGCGCGCTGCCACCAGGACGTATACCACCACGGCCGCCGGGACAATCCATCCCGTGTACTTCACTCCCGCGGCCGCACCGGAGAAAAAACCGGCGAGGATCATCCAGGGCATGTGGCGCGTTTCGCTTCCGCGGCCGGCGGCGAGAACGGCGAGCAGAACATAAAATCCCATCCAGATATCGGGCGCGCCCGCAACGCTCATTTGCCAGAACACCATGGGCGTGGCGATAAACGTGAGCGCCACGGCGAGCGCCCAGGGACGCGGCATCCATTGCCGCGACAATTGAAATAACGCCGCGGCCGAAAGGCAGCCGCCCAGAAAAATGAACTCCATCGAGATCTGGCTGCTGCCCAGCGCGAAGCCAAGCCCGATCAGCAGGTGCGCCTGCCCCGTGAAAAAACTGTTCACCACGGCAAACACCGGCTGCCCGGGGGCTTCCGCTTGCAGCCGTGAGGCGTTGAAGTGGTAATGCAGCGCGTCCGAGCCGCTCACGGGAGCGAGCGCCAGGAGCGCCCCGGCAATCAACCAGGCACAGGCGAGCCACACGCAGGCAATTTCCAGCCGAGGCCGGCGCGATCGTAGCGCGCTACCGGCCCACTTGCGGAACAGCCCGCCGACCAGCAGCAAGTGCTTCCCTGCCGCCAGTGCCATGACCGCGAGCAATGCAATCACGGAAGTTCGCCGGAGTCCGCCAAACACCATCAAGAAAAACAGCGCGATTTGCAGGCAGGCGAATCCGGCGCCGGCCGAAAACAAGATGTGTTCGAGCGGGTGTGCGGATGGCAATCCACTTCGTTCGAGGACGCGGCTTCCAAAAGCTGCGGACAAAAACAGGACGGCGAGAACGGCGGCGAGGTGGCCAAGCCCGAGGATCAGCGCCATAGGCGGGGCAGATGCCCGAGCCGCGCCGCAGCCAGGCTTCTGAACTGCAGATAATAAAAATAATTGACGAAAACCAGCCAAGCGAGAAAGAGCACTCCAGCAGCAGTCTGCACCCAGCGTGTAAGACTGCTGCGCGAGCTGTGGCTTTGGTCCGGCAAGCGAGTTCCGAGCGGGATACCGCTTTGCGGCAAGACTGTAACACGGCCGTTTGCGCCGCAAAAGGCCAAAATGCCGCGGCACCTCGCGGAAAGGTCCCGCGCACGGGTTCACTGCATGCGATATTGGACGACGACGTTGGCGTCGGCCGGCGAAGCGGTGCAGCCGGACGCGGCGGTCTGGACCGAAACGGTGAGCACGGCTCCGGCGGCATAATTTTGCGAAAGTGCCCCGGAGTCGTTTGCGGCGGAGCTGAGCGTGACGTTGAGAGGCGAGGCGCCGTCGGTGAGGCGCACGACGGCGTTGGTGGCGCACCCGGACGGCGCGGTCTTGGGCTGCACCTGCACGCGCGTCACGGTGATGGCTTTGTCGAGCGTGAGGGTCGCGCCGCTCCACGTGCTGGTGAGCGCGCCGGGAAGAAATACGTTGAGGATGCCGCGCGGCGCGGCGGAGATATTTTCGCCGTTGAGGATCACGCCGGTCTGGCGCAGCTTCACGGAGCCTGCGTTGGTGAATCCCGGAGCGCTGGGGCAGCAAAGGGTGGAGGCCGTGCCATCGTCGGTAAGTGAAGAAGTCCCTCCGCCGGTAATGATGATGGAAGGGCTGCCGGAAGGATTTCCGTTGGGACTGGTGCCGCGCCACAGCCGATAGCCTGCCGCTCCGCTCACCGTGGTCCAGGTAATGGCACATTTCTGGTTGCCCGTGGAGAGTGCGCAGGAGTTCGATGGCAAGCTGACCACGGTATCTCCAAATGCTGTGGAGCTGTCAGCAAACCCATCCGCGTCAATTGCCGAAAGGTAATAATAGTAGGTATTGACGGCCAGCGAACCACCGGACTGAACCGTCGCCGTGGGCGCTGACGGAGTTGCCAAGTTCCACAAAAGCGGCGGGTTGCCCTTCATCGTAGCGGGATTCGTGTTTTCGGAGTACGTCGTTCCGGTCGGGGCGGTTGTCGTCATGATGTAACTGCTGCTCACTCCAATGAACGGCGACGGCGGGTTGAGGATGATGGCATTGAGGCCCGCCCCGCCTCCGGCAAACAGAGGAGTGCCACCGGTGGCGGATACGTTCTCCACGAGAAACCCGGAAAGGTTAGTGGTATTGGTCAGGTCGAATACCGGCGTGGCGACGCCGACGACCGAATCTGCCCCCGCCACTTGGATGAAAGAGAACTGGCCCAGCGCCGAGTTCTGCGTAACGCTTACACGCATCAGCGGGCCGGCAGTGCTCTCGTAAAACAGGTTCTTGAAGACGTACTGGCTTCCTCCACTGGATGCGAAATTCGACGTGGGATCGTTGTCCAATCTCACGCCCTGCGTATCCAAGAAGGTCTGCTCAACGTAAGCGTTGCCGGGGAGTTGGCCCTGGCTCTGCTGCACGAACATGGTGGTGAAGTGCATGCCGGGGTTGGCAAAGGCCGGGTTCGAGCCTTGCGATTGCACCATCCCGCCACGCAGGAAATAGAAGCCAAAGCCGCCGCCCGTCACGCGCAGCGGCTCGCCGCCCAAGCCGCCCGTAGTCACGTACGTATCGGTGAAGGAGATTTGCACGTTTCCGCAGGGCGCACCGCTTCCGCCGAGAAGGATGCCAACCTGCTGGTTCTGGCTGGGATTGAGGTAGAGATTCTTGAAGGAGATTCCCGTTTTGCAGATCGCGTAAAACGATGGCGTGGTAAAGCTGCCGAACGCGACATAGGGCGCATCTCCGAATGAAGCAGTGTTATTGAAGCCGCCGCTTCCGGGCAATCCTTCGATAGTGTAGAGCGAACCGATGACCACAGACTGAAAAAGGGTAACGCCGCCGTTGAATAACAAACGGACATAGTTGCCGCCGCTGGCTGGCAGCACCAGCGTGGAGTTGATGGGATAGACGGTCTGGAAGCCGCTCACCGGAGGAATGTAAACCGTTCCTCCTCCTGCGTTAATTGCCGCGTTGACTGCCGCCAGTATCGCCGGAGCAGTATCGTGCACAACGGTCTGTGACGTTGCGGTGGTGATTGCTGATGCGGCGAGTGTCAGCGTGGTGGTGCCGCCGCCGCTCGAAATCGTCGTGGCAAGGTACCCCGGCGTCGCGCTGGCCGGAGGCGTTGACGGAACGTACCCTGGAATCAACGCGGCCTGCATTCCGTAACCGAAGTCAATGTAATAGGTGTCTGCGCCGGAGGAAACGCCCACCAAGGCGTTGTTGCGGTAAATCCACCAGCGAATGACATTATTCTGGGTAGTGACGCTGGGGTTTCCAGCGGTGAACCAAGTCAGTTTGTTGCCGGCATTAACCGTTGCGGTTCCGCCGGTGCAGACGCTCGGGTTGTCCACGCGCCCGGCCTGGCTGACCGTGAAAGTTGTCGAGGTCGGAGTGGCCACAATGGCGAGCGTGCCGTTGCATTCCAGGGAACTGGATGAGTTCGCCTGCGCGCCGGCGACCAGGACAGTCGCTCCAGCCGAGAAATTGTGAGCCGCCGATGTCGTGAACGTCAGCACGCCGCCGGCGCGCGCCGCGCTGGTGAGCGTTGCCGATGTGACGCCGAGCGCGGATGCGCCCACCGTTGTCGAGCCAGTCGGACTTGCCGGGGTCAGCCCGCCGTTGAAATCTTCCCCGACAACCTGGTAGTTGTAGGTGGTCGCGCCATTTAATATGCCTACGGGCGTAACAGCGGGTGCAATGGGTGTTTGCAGCGTGGTTGCGGGGCCTGCCTTATAGATGACGATTCCCTGCCCGTTCTGAAAATCAATGGCGCTTCCCAGGGAGAGCGATGTACTGGCTGCGCTAATTGTGCCGGTGGTGGTCTGCGGCGGATAGAGGAACGACGCCCCGCCGTAACGCGTCACATCAAACCACGGCGATGGCCCTTTGCCGGCGAATCCAGCGTCGAAGTTTTGCGATGCCGTGAACGTGTTCGTGACGTTGGTCTGCGCGCCGGTGGTGTTGGCGATGGGGCCGATCTCCGTGCCGGTGTCGTCTTTGTAATAGAGCCGCTTGTCGACAGTCTTGGTGTAAACGGTAACCGTTCCGGCAGAAGATGCTCCCGGCGGTGTGGACTGATTGTTCAGGGTAAGCGTGTTTCCCGAGAGATTGCCTGAGGCGTTGACGCTGCCGGTGGCCGTGAGGTTGCCGGTGAGCGTGAGCGAAAACGCGGTGATGCCGCTGGTGGTGCTGAGCGTGGCGAAGGTGGGCGAGGTTGGGTCACTCGGCAAAATCACGTTGGGGATTTGCTTGGTGGTGATGCCCGGACCGCTGATTTCGATCTCGTATTTTCCCGGTGTGGCGTAGAAAAAATAGTTGCCCAAGCCGTCGGTGGTTGTGGGATTGGCGAGCGCCTGGGTCAGCCCGGCGTCGGAGTAAATCAGCGCCAGCGGCATGCAGGGTTGTCCGGAAGCAGGCATCGCGCAGACCCGCACCGTCGCTCCGGCCAGCGGCGTGCCGCGTGAATTGAAGACGATGTCGTCTTTGCGCGAGCCCTGGGCGCGCGCATCGAGCGGGGCCAACGCCAGAAGCGCCGCCAGCACCAGCGCAATTCGCGCCAGCCTCTTGAGCATCCAGAAAATTCCGTGCATTTCGCGAAATCGTATCATTGTTTTCCTTTCATTTTGGCGCGGCGACGCGCGACTCCCATCGTAGTGATGCCTAGTTGCGTTTGGGCGATGGAGCAGGTGCGCTTTGCTTGGCTGCCGATGGTGGCGCGGTGACGAACGCGTATTCTGCGGCCTTTTCGGGCTTGAGGATCGCGCCGCACGCGCGGCACACGGCCACGCCCGGCTTGAGCTTTTCCGCGCACAGCGGACATTCCATCTGCGCCCGCGGATCGTAGAGCCAGGGCTTCTCGATGCCGAGGACGCGCGCGGCGCGGCGGTCGAGGTCGGTGATGAAGAGCGGCGAGTGGGAGCGCTCCCATTCGAGATCGGCGGCGGCGACGAGTCTGCGATAGAACGCGTCGAGCTTGGCGCGCGCGTCGGCGAGCTCTTCCTTAGTGGGTTGGTCCCCGGCGCAGACGAATACGCCGTGGAAACTTCCCTCCCCCGAGTCGGAATTGATTTCGCGCGCGAGGTCTTCGGCGATGGCGCGCGCGGTGATGGGAAATTCCGTGGTGCGCTTGTCGCCGAGGTCAATGCTGCCGGTGCGTTCGGTGACCTTGGTGAGCGCGTAAGGCGCGCCGGGCGCAGGCGCGGCGATTTCGATCGAGCCGAAATAGGTGCGATGCCGAGGCGGCCATTTTTCGGGAGCGATGTTGCAAAGCATGGCGTGGTCTGGTGATGCGTTCATGAGTAGTCCTTTCGAATGGGGGCGTCCCATTTTTCTCTGTCATTCTGAGGCGGTCCTACCCGCCGAAGAATCCACGTGGCGATTGCCGCATTCGGGAGCACGAGCTGAAACACGGCAACGAATCCGCTCGGCCGTGATCAGATGCGTTCCGGGCATGGATTCTTCGGGCCGACGAGGTCGGCCCTCAGAATGACGGCCTTCTCTGGATCGCGGTCAAGGATAACGAATTAGGAACGGTGACAAAGGGCTGCGAGTGGAATGCCGGGACGGCGTCGTCGAGAATGTCCCCGGCGAATGCGTCGTAGTCTCGCTCAGCGCGACGGTGGTGCCCGTCGAGCGCGCGGCGCCGCGCGAGCCGCGACGCACGGCTCGCGAAGGTGATGGCGCGGGCGATTCGCTCGGCGATGGTCGGGGTGAGCTGGACGAATTTGCCACGCAGCGATTCGAGCGTGAAGACATGCTCGTAATCGCCGCGCGACGGATACGGGCCGAGCGCGGGAATGCTTTGCGCGCCGCAGACCTCGAGCGTTTGCTGATGCCAGAAGCGCGGCGAGCCGTAGGCTTCCGGCGGCAGCCAGCGCTCGATGTGCCAGCGGTTGAGCTGCGGATACTTCGGCTCGAAGCGCAGCGCGGCCACTTCGCGCACAAGTGTCCCGTCGGCGTCGCGGTCCTGGAACAATCCGCCAATCCACGCAAGTCGATTCCATCCCCACACGGCGCGGAAATTGGGCTCGCCGAAGCGGTTCGCGCCGCCGGCACGCGCAAGACGTTCGGCGATGCCGCGCGGGGTGTCGTGTGTTTCGCGGAGAATGGTGATCATTTTAAAGAGGGTCTCATCCCGAAGGTGGCGGGTTGTGCAGGACCGAGGGATCACGGCTGACACGGCAACCGGAGTGGCAACAACGCCGCGATCCCCCGCTGCGCTCGGGATGACAACCAGAAACAACTAGTAGCCGCTAGGCCGGGCGAGCGTGTCGATAAAAGCCCCGCTACGCGGGGAGTCCGACCACACCTGAAAGCCCGTGTCGAAATAAAAGATATACGACGCGGCGATTCCGCCGGAAGCGCCGTAGATCGGGAACACCGTGTTGCCGTTGACTTCGAAGTAGTCAATGTCTTTCACGACGGCGCGGCCCCAGTGGGAGAGGTCCAGAAAATCCACGCGGGTCTGATCGGCGTTGACCGAAGACTTGATGGGCACGCCGCTCATGGTCTTGCGCCCGGAAAAGAGCAGGTCGAGGTCGTCGGCGCGGCCGCCTCCGCCCTCCTTGATGATTTGCGAGACGGTGATGCCGAGATTTTCCCAGGCGTGCTCCTGCTCAACGGCCATGTAGGCGATGAGTTTGCCGATATGGTTGATGCCGAGGGCTTTCCTGACCTTGTTGATGGCCAGGCGGACGTTGCCGGGAGTGAGCGCGGCGTTTCCGGCGTTGACGCGCGGGGTGGCGAGCTGCACGGGATAGGTGGCGCGGTTGAGGTTGAGCCACGTGCCGGTGGTGGCGTTGTTCTGATGATACTTCACGCCGAAGAGCGACACCGGCTGGGCTCCGCTGAGGCCGTCGTGAACGATGACGTCGGTGGCCACGGTGCCGGTGGGCAGCGCGTCCACGGTGATGGTCTGCGCGCTGATGGGATCGGCGGCGGTGACGTTGGCGGTGCCGCGGTTGGTGGTGAGCGTGGTGTCGTAGACCTGGATGGTCTGGCCGACGTACACCAGCGCGGCGCCGAAGGGCACGGCCATGGTGAGCGTTGTTCCGCTAACGGAACTGATCGTGCCGAGAACGCCGTTGCCGGCCGTCTGCATCAGCTTGTCGAGGAACGCGCGGAACTGTTTCATTCCGTTGGCGACTTCGCGCTTGGCGGCGTTTTCCACGGCCTTCTCGCGCGAGTTCGTGGCGTACTCGACGAGCTTGGTGATTTCAATGGCGAAGCGGAAGAAAATCGGCGAAACCGTCGCCACGTCGTAGAGGGTGCCGGAACCGCGGCCGAGGTCGCCGCCATCGGCGTTGTAGCTGCCGGCTTTGCCTCCGGGATTGACTTGCAAAGGCAGACGCATGGCGCGGCTGCTGATTTTTTCGACGTCGCCGCGCTGCTGGATCATGGTGAGCAAGATGTCGTCGCGCTCGTACAGCAGCGGGACTTTGTCGCGCACCTTTTCGAGCTGCAGAGCAACTACGTTGGTATTGGCTTGTGCGGGCATTGAGGAGTCTCCTTTGTGGGATGAATCGGGTTACTTGGGAACTGGCGGCTGCTTACAAATCCAAAATCTCTTCGTCGCTGAGCGCGCGGTAATTGATTGTCCGAGGCGAATTCCCTGCACGGTCATTCTGAGGGACGCGCCGTGCGTGCCCCGAAGAACCCATGCCGCGATTGCCGCGTTCCGAGGCGCGCTCGGAAGCAGCGGCGCCGGTTCGCTGATCCTCAGAAGCGAGGACACCCTGGCGTTGATCCTTCGCTTCGCTCAGGATGACAGACGAAGACGTCGCGGCGCGGCGCGCGCGGTGCGCCGCGAGCGCCGACTGCGTCCATTCGGAGAGAACGCGGCGCGAAGCCGCAGGAACAAGCGAAGTCGCGCGCGCGGCGATCAACCGCACCACTTGCGCGCGGGTGGCATCGTCGAACGTGTGCGAGCGCAGAAGCTGCGCGACCTGTTCGCCAAGCGCGCGGTCCTGGCGGAGCGCGGTTTCGATTTCCGCGTGCACCAGGCCGGACAAGCGTTCCTGTGTGGCGCGCGCCGATTCGTTGTTGCCTGCGGGCAGGGCGCGCTCGAGGACGCGGGCGATTTCGGGACGCACGGCCCGGTCGAGATCGTCGTTGGCGGCGCGCTCGAAGGCGGCGTAGTGCGCGAGGCGTGACTCGTGATTCGTGACTGGTGACTCGTGCGCGGTGCTGATGCGCTCGTCCTTGGAAGCCGGAATACCGGGGCGTTGATCCTTTCCGGCCTGGCCGGAACTCGCAGAAGCGTCGCCTTCGCGCAGGATGGCACCTTGCGGTTGCAGCGCGCGCAGGCCCGCCGCCAGCATTTCGCGAAACGCGGCGGGATCTTCGCGCAGGAGCTGCTGCGCGAGGGCTTCGCGCGATTCTGCGAGTTGGGCGGGCGGCGCGCCGGGCGCGCCGAAGTAGGCGCGGTCGAGCGAGGCAAGCTGCGCGGCTTGTGCGCGGGTCTGTTGCGCAGACTTCCAGAATTGGCGCGCTGGGCCGCCCTGCTGCGGATCGTTCATGGCCTGGGCCAGCCATTCCGGAGGTGACTCGTGATTCGCGGCTTGTGAATCGCGCGCCGCGGATGGTGTTGCGACGTCATTCTGCGCGAGCGCCGGCTGTGCCGGCGAGAGCGAAGAATCCACGGAGCGGTTGGCGCGTTCCGAGGCGCGATCGGAAACAGCGGGGCCGGTCGGGTCGTCCTGGGAAGCGGAGACACCGGGGCGTTGATCCTTCGCTTCGCTCAGGATGACAGACGCTTTTTCGGGCAGCGCAGACGATTTGGCGTCGCGTGGGGGCGGCGCAACTTCCGCGTCGTCAATATCGAGGATTTGCTCGTCGGTCAGCGCGTAGATGGCTTCGCCAATCGTGGACTGGCCGTTCGAGCCGGAGCTTGCAGCGGACGCGTCATTCGTGTGTGGCATGGATGATCCTTTCGTGCGCGGAAAGCAAAGCGCACAGACTGCGGGCCGCGCTACCTGCGCATCGCGCGGAGATGGGCTTCGGCGTGGGCGCGGACATTGGCGAAGCCGGCGGGATTGCTGACCTTGGCGGCTTGGCCGGAGTCGGAGTTGGCCCAGCGCTTGCACTCTTCGAATTCCACGGCGTGGTCGTCGAGCAGTTCGTCAATGGGGACAGAGGGGAGGACGAGGACTCCGCCAGAAAGTGACTCGTGATCCGTGATTCGTGGCTCGTGATCCGTCCCCCCTGAGTTGCGCGTCGCGCGCGTTGGGATGTCATTCTGAGGGGCCGGGGGCCCCGAAGAATCCACGGCGCGATTGCCTTGTTGCGAGGCGCGATCTGAAACAGCGGAGCCGATGGGCTCGTTCTCGAAAGTGGCCACGCCGGGGCGTTGATCCTTCGCTGCGCTCAGGATGACAGGCGGAGCGTGCGGAGGAATTACAGATGGCGCGGGAATGGGGACCACAATGGGCGCGGAGGCGAGGAGTTGCTGGATTTCACGCAACTGTTTGTTGCGCGAGTCTTCGCCGGGGACCACCAACTCGGAGAGTCCGATGACGTTCTTGATGTAGCCGATGTTGGCGGGCTCGGTGAGCGCGCGCTGAATCAACGGGTCGTTGATGCCGAAAAGCTGCTGCAGGACGGCGCGCTGCTGCGACTTCACGCGCGGGAAAGTTTCGTCGGCCTCCGGATGCGCCTGGATGTTTCCCTTCAGGTCGGCGAGACGAATCCATTTCGAATCGTACACGCCGTCGGGACCGAGGGCGGGAATCTCGACGTCGCCGGGGCGATTTTTGCGGAAGCAGTCCACGCCGAGAAGAAGCAGGTCGGCGTAAAACTGTTTCAGTCGGCGCCACACCAGTCCGAGTCGTCCCATGGCCTGATCGCGTGCCAGCGCATAACCGCTGGCGGTCTTGACGTCTTCCATGTTGCCGCCAAAGATCGCGGGAAAAAGGCCCGTCAAGAATTGTGAGATGGGGCCTATGAGGTCCTGCTGGTGACGCAGCATGTCCGGCGGGACCGTCGCCGGAGCGGGTTGGAAAAACCCCGCTGCGAGAGGTTGGCCGGGACGCGCGCGCGCCGGATAGTGCGCGGCAGGCTCGGCGACCTGGTTCTGCAACGCGTCGAAATCGAGCACCTGTGGGTCGGCGTAGATCGGCGGGATGCCAAACTCATAAGTCTCCGCCTGCATGTTGGAGAGCGCGTTGTAGCGCTCCTGCACCTGCACAAGCGAATCGCCGACACTCGGGCGATTCTGCCCGTCGCCGGGAAGCGCGTGAAGCACCCGCCAGTGGTCGTCCATGGATTCGTTGCGCGCTTCGCAGTAGGCGTCGGCGGCAAAAGCGACATAACAACCGTCGGGAAAAAGCCGGAGCAATTCATCGCGCACGGACTGGTCTTCGATGGCGTAGAAGCTCCACGGGCGAATCCAGGTGCGCGAGAATGTGACCAGGTTGCCCAGCGCGTCGCCGGGATGAATCGAAGGCAGCCCCTGCGAAACACTGATGCGCGAGGCGCGCGCGTACACGTCGTCGGCCCCTTCGGGCGGCGCGGCTTCGATTTTATCGGCGGCGTGCGGATAAGCGGCTTTGAGCTTGGCGCGATGCACTTCGCTCTGCCATTGCAGATACGGGTACTCGTGCATTTCTCCGGCCCACACCGGGGTATTGAGCTCGAGGCCGCCGGTGATGGTGATCACTTCCTGTCCGTTGGGAACGCGGCGGACTCCGGCGACGCGCGGAATCTGCACGCGCTCGGCGCGGCGGAGGTTGCTTTCGTCCATTTTCGCGCCGCAGCCGGAACACATGATTGCGCTGTCATTCTGAGGGGCCGAAGGCCCCGAAGAATCCACGGCGCGATTGCGGCGTTGCGAGGGGCCATCGGGGGAAGCAGAGCCGATTGGCTCGTCCTCGGAAGCGTAGGGACCGCGGCGTTGATCCTTCGCTTCGCTCAGGATGACACCGTCTTCACCAGCCGGTTCGTAATCGTGTGAAGCTGGGGTTTCCTTGCCGCATTCCGCGCAGACGTAGACGTCTTCGCCGAGGGGAATCTCGATGGCTTCGAGAATTTCCTCGTCGTGGAAGCCGAAGCGCTGTCCGTCGGCGACGTAGCGGACGTAGCCGCCGAGCTTTCCGTCGGTCCACAAAAAATACCCGATGGCCGTGAGCAGTTGCTCGACGTGATTATTCTGCTCGACGAGCGCGGCGACATCGGAAGCGGCGCGCGCCGCGGAAATATCCTCGAGCGACTGGGCCGACTGCGGATAGAAGCGCACCGTGGGCACATCCTGCGAAAGCACGGCGATGAACGACAGCCCGAAGCCCTGATAAAAATTGGTGACGAACTGGTAGCGGGGCATCTCTTCGACGGCGCGGTCGTCGGTGAACTTCTGCTCGAACGGCAGATGCCAGTTCATGTCGTTGGGGTTCCACCAGGCGTATTGCAGGCCCTGCCAGAACAGGCGCGCCTGGCGGATGCGGCGGATTTCATGGCGCCGCGCGACAATTCCCTCTTCACGATACTGGCGCACCAGATCGCGCAGCGCATTCACCAGCGCGGGGCGCAGCTCTTCGAGGCATTCGAAGTTGGAGCCAAAATCCGTGGCCCGTGCTCCGCGGCCCGTGCTCCGTGATCCAGAATTCTCGACTGCCTGACCGTATTCCGGCTCTTGCTCAGAGTTCTCTCCGGGAGCGGGCCACGGGTCGCGGAACGATCCATCGGCGGGGGCGACTGCGCCGGCCTGGGGCGCTCCTGGGATTCGTGCGTTGTATGCGGTGGACACGGTTCACCTTTCTGTTGACACTTGAGATTTCGGCGGAGGCGTGATAGGGTTTCTGTGCTTCTGAAGCGCGCTCGTGCGCGCATCTTGTCTCTCGGGGCGGCCGTCCTGGCCGCCCCTTTTTGTTTCCGCCTCGATATGTCGAGCTCTTCAGGGAGCGGAGTCTTTCTGCGCTTCGACTTCGCGCAGAGTCTGGAATTGCTGCCAGGAGCGGCGGCGGATGCGCTGCGGCGAGTGCACTGCGGGCGCCTCCGGAAAATTAACGGGTGGGAACCCGGCGGTGCCGAGGAGTGAATTCACCAGCGCGCGGTTTTCCGCGCGCAAGCGGTCCACTTCCTGCTCGAGCAGCGCGACGTAGCGCGTGCGGAAGATGTGTTTGAGCCAATCGAGCATGCTTCCCTTTTTTCAGGCCGGCATCTTTTTTGCGCCGGGTAGCTATGACCGGAGCCCTGCCCAGACCCCTATCGAATCACCATGAACTTGTAGGTTCCGGTGGCCGGCGTGCAAGCTGCGGCAGTTAACACTGCAAAATCCAGAGACACCGTGTTGGCAGCCGTAGCACGATACGTGGTCAGCGGACAGAGACTCGTCGGGGCCGGAGCCGAAACCAAACTCAGCGTATCGCCGCTATTCACCCCGGTGACCGTCACGGTCTGCGTGGCCACGCCGATGGACGCGGCGGTGGCGGTCCCCGTAAAGCTGCCGGAAAGAACCGGGGAAACGTTGGTGTTGGGCGCCTGACCATAGTTCGCCCCGCTCTTGGTGTAGACCACCGGACCGGTGGCCGCCCCGCGCAGGTCCAGAATATTGACGTTCTTCGAGGGAAACGTCGCGCTCGTGAGGGTCGCCGTGCTGCCGCCGAAGGCCGCATCTACCACGACAATCCCCCCGCCGGCAATGTTGGCGTCGTTGATGGCCTCTTGCAGGCCGAAGGTTCCTGAAAACACGTTGGGGGTGAGCGTCGGACCGTGCGTGTTGGCAAACGTCGCCGTGATGCTGGCGCACTGCGCCGTGCCCGGCGCGCCCGGCGGGGGATTGACCAAAGATACGGCGCTCGGCGTCACCGTTTCCTGATTCGGTCCGAAATCAATGGTAATAGAAGCATTGGTCGAAAACGGCTGAATCTGCCGGCCATCGGAAAGCACCACAAGTCCCGGGCAGACGATGATCGTCTGGCTCCCCGTAGACGAGTTTCCTGTGAAGACGGCCGCCCTCCACTGGCTGTACGGCGCCGCATAATAGAAGCCGCCCACGCGGGAGAACTGTGCACCGGGCGACTGGGCGCGCGCGCTGCACGTAGTTAGCAGCGCTGTGAAAAACAGAATTGCAGTGAGCATCTTTTTCATGGTTGTCTCCTGGAAATTGGATTTGGATTGCGAATTTTCCGGAAATTTCTCGGGCGCACTTCCCTGTTCGGATTAAAGAACAATTACCAGCGGCGCGGGCGCACGGCGTTGCCGGAGCGGCGGCGGGCGTCAGACTGGAGCCGCTCGAACCAGATGGCGCGCGAGGTCGGGTCGGTGGCGGTGACCTGCCGGGCGATCTGCTCGGCGAGCGGCGGCGAGAAACGCGAAGCGTGTAGCGGCGGCTTCATGGTGCTACTGCGGCGCGAGAAGCCCGCCGCTGCACTTCCGGATTGGCCGGGCAGCAAACCTGCCAAACGCTTCCCCGAGACGAGGCCGTAGCGGGCCGAGTCGGCGGGGTCGTCGCCGTCGCGCTTGCGGATGTCTTCGACATTTCGTTCATCGCAGATGAGCGTGGGGATGCACGCGATCAAGCGCTCGCAGTTCTGGCCGATGAGCCAGCGCCCTTCGGCGAGGAGCGAATACATCAGTTGCCAGCCGTGGACGCGGTCGTTTTCGGCGGTTGCGGGCTGCGGCAGGCCGTTGGCGGCGAAGATTTCGCCCATCTGGCTGGCCACCGAGGTGTCCGAGGTGCGCGTGGCGAAGGCGTCCGGAGAAAGGAAGACTTCCGCGATTTGCTCGCGGCCGGTGTGTTCGACAATGGCCTGCGCCAGCATCCTGGCCGAGAGCTGCGGCTGGACGAATTCGCGGTAGGTAAAGATGAGCGGCCCTCCCGGTGAGCCGTCACTCCGAGGCTGCGTTGTCGGCGCGCCTCCGCTCGGGACGACGCCCGAGTCATAGGGCACGGCGCAATGCCAGTACACCGCGCTGGGATGATGGAAGCCCCAGTCAACCGAGATCCAGCGCGGCCACCAGGATTCCAGGCGCAGCTCGTCGGGACGAATGACGTGGCGCGCGTGGTCGAAGACGTCAAAGAATTGCCCGGCGAAGACTTCCCAATCGCCGTCGAGAAACGCTCGGCGCAGATGTTCGGGCAGGGCTTCGAGCGCGCGGCGGTAGCCGGCATCGTTGGCGAAAATGGGATTGTCGCTCAAGCGCGCGGCGATGAAGTCGTACTCGCGCGGGTCGTACGCCGCGGCGTTTTCCATTCCCGCGGGGGGAACTTTGTCAATCCACAAGGCCTTGACCCAGGCGTGGCCGGTGTTGCCGGGGTTGGTGGCGCCGGCCATGCAGGGAAATGTTCCGGGAACGGAACAGCGGTTGCGCGAGGTGAGGAATTGCCATTGCGCGAACGTGAAGTGCGTCAACTCGTCGAGCCCGATAAACAAAAATTCGGCGCCTTGATATTGGTAGACGTCGCTGTCGTAGCGGCAGAAGCCAAAGCGCGTGGTGGAGCCGTTGTGCCAGGTGACCAGGCGCTTCGATTCATTGAAGCTGCGGTACAGGCTGCGCGGAACGTCGCGGCGAAAATAAGCCAGCAGCGAAGACTCCAGCTCCGGATAGGTGCGGCGCAGCAGCAGCGTGTCGCAGCCGGGTGCTTCGTGGGCCTGAAGAATCGCCTCCCACAGGAGCGCCTTGGTCTTGCCCGGGCCGGCGGCGCCTCCGAACAGACGATACTTCGCCGGCGAGCGATGAAATTCCTCCTGGCGCGGAAACGGGTCGTAGTAATCGGCCAGGCGAAGAGCGACACGGTTGGTGACGCGCGGCCGGTAAGACGAGGCGCGGGAATTACGGTGAAAGAGGGGCATAGGGGTTGCTCTGTGTTTGTCATTCTGAGGGACCGCAATGGCGCGAAGAATCCACTGCGCGATCGCGCCTCACTCAAATTGTTGTGTTCGCTAGTGAATGGAGCAGGGCGTTGATTCTTTCCGGCCAAGCCGGGAATCTTTGGTCGGCGCACAAGGCGCCTCCGAATGACAAGCGGCATACAGCTTTTGGTCGCGATGCGGCGCGGCAATCTAACTTGGATTTAGCGGCCGTATCGGCTGGCGATCCAGCCGATAATCGCTCCGCCCACCGCGCCGGACGCCAGAATGGGGGCCATAGCCTTGGTGATGATGGCGTCAGGGAGGCTCAGCAAGATGCCGAGGAACAATCCCACGGCCCAGCCGGGCCAGGGCAGCCGGATATTGCAGATAACGAATCCGAGGCCGAATCGCGCGATAAACGCGCCGAGCATCGCGGCGCGCTTGTCGGGAAAACTCAGGGGAATCATCAGCGCAACGTCAACGCCGCCGAAGATGAGCCCGCAGAGTACGCCAAGAGGAATCCTTGACATGGTTCCCTCCTCTGGCGGCTCTTCTAACAGAATCGCAGTCCACAATTCCAGCGATTTCTTCGCCGCGGCAGGCGGCGCGCGTGGGCGCGATCGCCGCGTTAGAACGTAATTTTCGCCGCCAACTGAAGGATGCGCGGGTTGATGTCCGACGTCGGGAACTGGAACGCTAGGTTCTTCGGGTTGACCACCTGCGGCGGCGCCAGGCAGGGCGTGCCCGCCACGCCGCAAATCACGGCTGAAGAAGTCACTACTAACTGGGTCGCGCTGACACCGGTGATGTTGGTGTGGTTGAAAATGTTGAAGGCCTCAGCAATCAGTTGCACCTTGAGGCGCTCGTTGACGGGAATGTTTTTCGTCACGCGCGGGTCGAGCGAAACGGTGCGGGCCAAATTAAAAGTGTCGCGTCCCAGGCCCGGGACGCGGTCGGTGAGGCGGTTGGAATCATTGTTCAGATCCGAACTCACCACGGCCGAATAGGGCTGGCCGGACTGCGCCGTGAAGATTCCGCTGAGCTCCCAGCCACCCAGGAAAGAGCGCGGCAAGGCCGATAACCCGTGGGCATAGTTCAGATTCCACACGCCGCTCAAGACGAAGCGGTGCCGCTGGTCGGTGACTCCCGGAGCGCGGTCGGCGCGGATGTTGAGCGGGTCGGACACCATCTTGGCGTCGTCGGAGCTGAACGGAACAACCGAAGTGCCGTCGGGCGCGTCGTCAATCACTTTTCCGTAGGTGTAGCCCGCCAGCATTTGGTAGTTCTGGGCGAAGCGCTTGTTAAACTGCAGGATCAACCCGTGATAGACGGAGTTGGCGTTGCTCTCGACTTCTTCAATGCGCTGAAAGTTTCCGTTGGGGCGGCAGGTAGTGCTAGAGGTGAAGAACAGGCCCGCAGGACACACATTGGCCGGGGCCGGCGTAGGACTAGGAAAGCGCTGGAAGGTCAGCGGCGTAGTAGTGCCGGCGATACGGATAGTCGAAGCTACTTCGCCGGCCAGGTTGATGTCGCGGGTACGCTGCAAGTGGACGCCGCGCACGCCGAGGTACGACACGGTAACGGCCATGTCTTTGCCGAGTTGGTACTCGACGCCCAGGCTACCCTGCTCGGTGTAGGGCTGGACGTAGTTGGGGCTGAAGACAAAAATCGTGGGCGGAGGCAGTGGCGGTATGCCCGGGCCGGGAGCGGGCGGGGGACAGTTCGGCGCCGCCACCGGCGCGCC
>Ga0209283_10000749_pt1 | contig 16653 bp, 11 predicted proteins | sample CZO8metaG_2_FD_188354 | JGI IMG/M metagenome (GOLD analysis project Ga0209283, IMG submission 188354) | Vadose zone soil microbial communities from the Eel River Critical Zone Observatory, Northern California, USA - CZOApr15con2H1.8 metaG... | ecosystem: Environmental > Terrestrial > Soil >...
GAAGCTAGACCCGCTGTGATTGAAAACCTTCCCGCTTCTCTTGGGCTTCATCGAAGTCCCCCTTCATGTTGCCTCTTTCTACTCCGAGCGAGTTCCAGGTCCTCGTCAGGCGTCTTCCGCACGCAGGGGACTTCTTATTCACAAATACAGTGTACCATGAAAGGTACACTACTGATGAGGCAACGAGTCGCTGGCCGCAGGCAAGATGCCGTCGTCCAGCCTGTATCTTGTGAATTCTGGCGGAGGGCCGTGCGAATCGAACGCACCGGAGACCGACTGGTCTCCCGCCGGTTTTGAAGACCGGAAGGGGCACCAGCCCCCACTGCCCTCCGCGGAATCCCACTCCTGGCGATGGCTGACTCTTCCCGGACATCATGCACGACCCGCAAGTACGCGCGCATCGCCGATCCTGCGCGTCAGTTTAATACTGTCGAAGTATTCCAGAACGGTCAATGCATACTTTCGGCTCGTGCCAAGCGAATCCCGCAGTCTGGCCACACTAATGTTCCCGTGCATTCTGATTTCATCGACCACTCGTCGCTTGATCTCTTCCAAGACGTCCCGGTGGAAGAAAATGCCACTCCCAACCTCTACGACTTCGCCCTCATCTTGGAGCGCACGCATGACCCTGTCGAATGCGTCGCTGGTCCCTACTCTCTTCGCGATCTCGTCCGCACCGGGCGGGGCATACCGGCCCTCCCGGAGCATTTGGACGATCCGAGAGCGCATCTCCGTTACCCTTGCGTCCGTTGGGGGTGAAAACCCAGGACGTCGCACAAAATCCCGTATTTCTTCGACCTTTCCTGATTTAATAAGTTCCGACAGAAGATCTGCATAGAACCGGTCGTCGCCAGTTCCGAACGCCTTCGCTTTGAGCTCCTCTCTAGGGATCCCCACCCGCCAAGGCGCCGATGTGTGGTGGGCGTCGACCTCTCGCAGGATAGCCGCAGCGAGGACATCCGCGACGTCTCGGTGGTACACCCGGCCACGTTCAACAAGTATACGGCTGTTGTGGATCAGTTCTTGGAGCGCTGCGTCCACCTGTGCTCGACCGACCGACAAATCCTTTGCCAAATCCTCGACCGTTGCACCACGGCGACCGGCAGCCTGCGCAGCGGCTTCCACTCTGTGAGGGATTCCTGCCGTTGAGGTCTGCTGGATAGCAGCAACGCTGGCCGCACTCCGCCGCCGCGTGGGAGGGTGCGCGTCGATCACCTCGCCGCCGCCGATTGTGGTCATTGGCGAATACCGGCGGATAACGAACAGATCGCCGGCAGCGGCAACAACCGACCCGTCCAAACGAATCTGCGCGGTCGCTTCGCTCCCCGGATCCACGCGACTTCGATCCAGGAGCATTAGCCATCCAATCGCTTCGTCGGAACCCAAGTGCAGCCTGATTCGTGCTCGGTGCGGCACCGGCGGCGCAGAAGCCAGCAGCCGCATCTGCACGTCGATGAGATCGCTTGGCCGAAAGCTGCCGGGCGCGCACAACGTGTCACCCCGCGCGACCTCGTCTTTCTCGATACCAACAATGTTGACGGCGACTCTCGAGCCGGCGACACCTTCCGCGACCGCCTGACCGTGCGACTGCACACCCCGCACCCGAACCTTCCGTCCCTGGGGAAGCACCTCTAGAGTATCTCCGGGGGCGATGCGGCCGCTCCAGAGAGTGCCGGTCACGATCAACCCGAATCCCGCGATCACAAATGCGCGGTCAATGGGCAGACGAGCCGGAGCACCGGTGTCGCGGCCAACGCCATCGGTGAGCATCCGGTCCATTGTCTCCACCAGAACCGGGATCCCCTGCCCTGTTTTCGCTGAGACCTCGGCGACGGGCGCAGTTTCAAGTGCTGTTCCCGCGACGAGGGCGCGCACATCATCTTTCACCAAGTTCAACCAAGATGGGTCCGTCACCAAGTCCACCTTGTTGAGGACGATGATCCCCTGGCGAACTGAAAGAAACCGGAGAATATCCACATGCTCGCGGGTCTGGGGCATCACGCCCTCGTCGGCGGCGATGACAAGTAGGACAAGATCGATACCGGTGGCACCGGCCAACATGTTCTTTATGAAACGCTCGTGGCCAGGTACGTCCACGATTCCAACCCGCCGCCCGCTAGGCAGGTCGAAATGAGCGAAACCCAAGTCGATGGTCATGCCGCGGCGCTGCTCTTCTTCTAACCGATCGGGGTCAATTCCGGTGAGAGCTTTGACCAGCGCGCTTTTGCCGTGGTCAATGTGGCCTGCTGTTCCCACGACAAAGAGTGTTCGCATGACGCGTTACAGGCCTAGCGACTCAGCGGTGATGCGCCGAGTCCATGATCCTACGGCGGACGTCATGCGGCGATTACTTCAGTTCCGAATCGCGCGGAACGCCTCGATAATGGCACTTTCGTCGCCTGACAGGATGGTCCGTACGTCCAGAAGAACTTCGTGCCCTTCGATGCGGGTGAAAACGGGAGGGGTGTTTGCCCTCAGGTGGTCCTCTAGATCGTCCGCGGGCAACGGCGATTTGATGGCGACCGCGAATGAGGGGAGGTGCGCTTCCGGCAGGGAGCCGCCCCCGACTTCGGTGACCGATGGCCGTACAGTAGCACCCCATGTTGCAGGGACCACCGCGGCGATCGCCTGAGCCAACTGTTCGGCTCTGGCGCGGAGGTCATTCACAGACACCCCAAGCATCCGCAACACAGGCAAGGCCTGCCACGCCACGCTCGGATCGATGTACTGTCGTAGCGTTGCCACGAGGGCTGCTAAGCCCAGCTTGTCCATCCGAGCGGCCCGTGCGAGGGGGTGTGAACGCACCGCTTCTACGGATCGGATCCCGCCCACGATGAGACCGGCCTGCGGTCCTCCCAACAACTTGTCCCCGCTGAACGTAACCAGATCACAACCGGCGGAGACGGCTTCCTGGACCGTGGGCTCATGGGGCAAACCCCGGGTTCGCAGGTCCACCAAACACCCGCTCCCTAGATCCAACACCACACGGACGCCATGTCGATGGCCAAGCTCCACCAGATCGCCCGCAGAAACATCCGTGACAAACCCCGTCATCTTGAAGTTGCTGTGGTGCACTTTGAGCAACACGGCAGTGTCAGGCGTGATAGCGCGTTCGTAGTCACGAATGTGGGTCCGGTTCGTGGTACCGACTTCGACGAGCTCGGCGCCGCTTTGGGTCATCACATCCGGCATGCGAAACGAGCCGCCGATCTCGACCAGTTCTCCCCGAGACACGATCACCTGCTTCCCCCGCGCTAACGCAGCCAGTGTCAACAGCACGGCTGCCGCATTGTTTGTGACAGCGAAGCCGGCCTCGGCACCTGTCACGCGCACTAGGAGGGGCTCCACATGTTGGTGGCGCATGCCTCGGCGGCCTGTCTGACGATCGATCTCCAGGGTCGAGTACCCGGCGAGCACTTCGGCCACGGCCTGCGCAGCGGCATCGCACAACGGCGCCCGGCCCAAGTTCGTATGCAAAATGATACCGGTGGCATTGACCGCCCGGGTCAACGTCGGTGTGGCACGCGAGCTCACCAGGGACCGTAGCTCCTGAATGAGAGTCTCCAACGAGAGATCAACGGGCTCAGCCTTGAGGAGCCGCGCTCGCGCGTCCTCCAAAATCACGCGAGCACACTCTGTCAACAAGACTCTCGAAAAGCGATCAGCGCCATCCTCTTGCTCGAGGCGCGATACAAGACGTTCCACTGAGGGAAGGTTGCGCAGATCCGCGGTTCCCACAAAAAACCTCCGACCTACCGGGTGAGGAACCCCAACGTCAACCCGATCGCAAGCACAACCGCGGTCACCACACCCAGGCGCCGCATGTCTGCCCGCAACCTCGGCATGAGCTCCTCCTCGGTGTGCCAGACCGCCCCACCCGGCTGTGGCCCACCGCGAAGTCTTCGGCCACAACTACGGCAAACCAGTTTACCGCCGGGATTGTCGGTGCCACAGTTTGGACACTTCATTGCTTTGGCCTCCTTTGCTTCCCCGTGTTTCCTGTTTTAATGTTTGACCTTCTTTGCATCGCGTCGAGCTTTCAGTCTTACCACACACTCCTCTGGAACGTGTTGATGTCCAGGCAACGTTTTTGTCGCTAGGTCCCCTCCATGGAAATCCGTACCGCCCGTTGTGAGCAGGCCCAGGCGTCGAGCTATCTCCAGAAAATGGGTGACCAGTGCGGGTGTGTGATCGGGATAGTAGACCTCCAGCCCTTCCAGCCCGGCCTCGACGAGCAGGGGAATCACCTCATCCTTGACCCCCCACCCCGGATGCGCCAGCACGGGAATGCCCCCTGCTCGGAGGATGGTCTGCACGGCGTCTTGGGGGGTGATTTTCGTCCGTTCCACATAGGCGGGGCCGTGGCGCCCGAGAAACTTTTCGAACGCCTCTTCGGTGCTTGCCACGATTCCCGCGTCGACCAGCGCACGCGCCACATGCGGTCGGCCGATCGCACCCGCTGCCAAGGCCTGAACACGCGCGAAATCGAGCCGCACTCCCAAGGCGTTGAGTTTCTCTACCATCTTCGCCGCTCGGTTGACACGGCCGTCGCGCAACCTCCCCAAGAACTCCTGGAACCACGGCAGGTGGTGGTCCATATAGTAGCCGAGCACGTGGACCTCCGCCTCATCTACGTCCGTATTAATCTCCACTGCGGGGATGACCTCTACCGCCCCGTGCGCCCCTGCTCTCATGGCCGCATCCACGCCGTCGGTCGTGTCGTGGTCGGCGACAGCAAGCACCCCTACCCCGTTCTCTTTGGCCAGGCCCACAAGAGCGTCGGGTGCGAGGAGCCCATCAGACGCAGTGGTGTGCGTGTGCAGGTCAATCCGCACTCGCTTGTTCAACCTCCGCGATCCGGCTGATCGAGCGGGCCCGGCCACTCTCCTCGTCCACGTCTACGACCACCGCGTTCAGTTGGGCCGGCCCGGCGGCTACCTCAAATCGCACCGGTAACTGTGTCAAAAAACGTTCCAGAATGCGCTCGCGATCCATGCCGATCACACCATCCCGAGGACCTGTCATACCCACATCGGTGATGTACGCAGTCCCGCCGGGCAGCACCCGTTCGTCTGCTGTCTGGACGTGGGTGTGTGTGCCGACCACGGCACTGCAGCGCCCGTCGAGGTACCAGCCGAGCGCAATCTTCTCGCTGGTAGCCTCCGCATGAAAGTCCACAAGGATAACGGGCGTCGTATCCCGCAGCCGCTCACACTCCGCCCGGGCGGCGCGGAATGGGTCGTCCAGCTCCGCCATGAACACCCGCCCCTGCACATTAATAACCCCGACCTTGCTGCCGGTCCGGGTGCTGACCACGGTCGCCCCTCGACCAGGGGTCCCCGGCGGGTAGTTCAACGGTCGGAGGAGGCGCGGGTCGGAATCTAGCAGTTCGTACGCGTCACGATGCTGCCAGGTGTGGTTCCCGCCGGTAATCGCATCCACGCCGCTGGCCAGCAGCTCCCGCGCGATCTCCGCGCTGATTCCAGCCCCGCCGGCAGAGTTTTCGCCGTTCGCGATCACCAGGGCCAGCTTGTGCTCCCGGCGTAGCTCAGGAAGCCGTGCGGTGAGGATTCGCCGGCCGGGCTTACCATGAATGTCGCCAATGAAGAGGATACGCATGGAATGGTTGTGGGCTCCGGCTCCCCCGGGCGTCGCTCGAGTTACGCCCCTAGGGACCGGAGCCCACGTCGGTCAAACGTCATCTCAGCGTGCGTACTCAATCACGCGTGTTTCCCGGAGCACCGTTACCTTGATCTGCCCGGGGTATTCCATCTCATCCTCGATTTTCTTGGCCACATCACGCGCGAGGGACTGGGCACCAAGGTCATCGAGATCGGTGGGGCGGACGATCACCCGCACCTCACGGCCGGCCTGAATCGCGTAGGCTTTCTCTACACCTGGGAAAGACGTGGCGATCTGCTCCAGCCCTTCTAGCCGCTTGACGTACATCTCAGCGGTCTCCTTGCGGGCCCCCGGTCGACTGGCCGAGATTGCGTCGGCAGCCGCAACCAAGATCGCCTCGATGTACTTCGCTTCCTCGTCGCCATGGTGATAGGTGATCGCGTTGAGCACCTCAGGGGGCTCATGATAGCGACGGCTAATATCCACGCCGATCGCGCTGTGGGTGCCTTCCACTTCGTGGGTCAGCGCTTTACCGATGTCGTGGAGCAGGCCGGCACGGCGTGCTAGCTGGGGGTTGCCGCCCAACAGCCCGGCCATTAGGCCAGACAGTATCGCGACTTCCACCGAGTGCTGGAGGAGGTTCTGGCCGTATGAGTAGCGGAACCGGAGCCGGCCCAGCAGCTTGATCTCTTCAGGGTGCAGGCCGTGCACCCCGGCCTCAAATGACGCGCGCTCCCCCTCTTCCTTAATCCGCTGCTCAAGTTCACGCTGGGATTTCTCGACCATCTCCTCGATCCGCGCGGGGTGGATCCGGCCGTCAGCGATGAGCTTCTCGAGTGCGATCTTGGCGATCTCCCGGCGGATGGGATCAAACGACGAGAGGGTGACGGCCTCGGGGGTGTCGTCGATAATGAAGTCGACCCCTGTCAGGCCCTCCAGGGTGCGGATATTGCGCCCTTCCCGACCGATGATCCGGCCCTTCATGTCGTCGTTGGGGAGAGGAACGACAGAGACGGTGATTTCCGCCGTGTGGTCGGCCGCGCACCGCTGGATGGCGAGGGCGATAATCTCCCGGGCGCGGCGATCGGCATCCTCGCGAGCCTCGGACTCGACCTTTTTGACCAGCTTTAGGGCGTCCGCGCGGGCCAGCTCATCCACTTGGTGCAGCAGCTGCTCGCGCGCCTGTTCGGCGGTCAGACCTGAGACACGTTCCAGTTCTTGCTGATGTCGACCGTACAACGCCTGGGCTTCCTCACGGGCCCGGGCGAGTTCTTGCTCTTTCTCGGTGAGGGTTCGTTCCCGGTTCTCTAGGGCCTCCGTCTTTCGGTCCAGGGATTCTTCGCGCTGTTCCTGCCGTCGCTCAAGACGCTGAACTTCGGCCCGCTGCTCGCGGATCTCCCGGTCCGCCTCTTTCTTAAGGCGGAACGCCTCATCTTTGGCCTCAACGATCCCTTCACGCTTTTTCGCCTCGGCCTCTTTTGCGGCGTCTGCAATGATCCGTCGGGCGGCCTCTTCGGCCGATCGAATCCGCGCTTCAGCGACGTACCTGCGCAACAGAAATCCAATAAGAGCTCCGGTGAACCCCGCCAGTGCTACGTACAACTCCGAAGAGGGTGTCATGGCGGGTTATCTCCTTTGGGTTTATGTGTACGTCGTGTGCGCTCTCACCTCGACAAGGTGCGATAACGCTTACTTTAGGCTATTGTAGCCCTCTGGGGTGGGGAGGGTCAATTGACCCAGAGTTGACTGGCAGTCTATCCCCTACCCGTCAGGGCAGCGGATGCTAATAGGTCAGACTGGGCGTGCAAACAGGGCGGAGGACGCTTCGGGCTAGTGGGTTTGGTCCCACAACGGACCAACTGGGGTCGGGGGGGCAGGCACGGGCTCAGGGGCAGGTGGAGACGACGCGGTCCTGACACTGGCAGCCGTAACCTCCTTACGAGAAGGTAGCTCGATCAGCAGGTCGGCCACCTCGTCAAAGTGCCGGGTGTAGGTAAACAGGAAGATTTGGTGTGTGCGGGCCAGTTCTCGCAGCAGAACCGCGGCAGCCTGGCGCCGCTGCTCGTCAAAGGTGATGAACGGATCATCAAACAGCAATGGCGGGCGTTTGCCCCCCGCCAAAACATCCACGAGCGCGAGCCGGGCCGCGAGGTACACCACGTCGACTGTCCCCCGGCTGAGGTGCGGTTCGCGTGTTTCCACCCATCCGCCAGCTTCCTCTGACCACACCCCGAGTTCGATCCTTTCTTGGTTATCAGGATCCACTTGGAGCCGACGATAGCGACCGTTGGATAAGATGGCCAAATATTCGCTGGCTTTCTTTTGCATGATCTCGCGCAGAGGCACTTGGGCCTGCTGGTGAGCTTCGCGTAATGCCGCGAGCGCCGCCGCGTATACCGCGTGGCGGTGCTGCGCGCGCGCTAACGCCTCGCTTGCCTCGTGCCCCTGCTCTTCAATAGCCGCCAGCGCATCGGCATCAATTGTGTGCCGCTCGAGGCCCACGAGAAGCCGACGCTCGCGGTCGCGCAGCGTAGAAAGCTGTTGGCCGAGTTGCTGAACCTCGCGTTCCAACGCAGTCAACTCTAGCGGAGTAATCCGGTGTGCACTGATCTCCGGAGATTGCAGCCGTTCCTGTAGTCCAAAAACGTCTCGGCGCACCGTCTTCCATTGTTCTGCGATGTCCTCATCGCTTCGACCAGACCGCAAGCCGGTGAGAAATTGCTGGAGGTGACCTCTGCTTCGTGAAAGGTCCCGATGTTGCTGCAGCTTCTGCTCCGCTTCCTTGACGGTCGCCGTCCCAAGCGAGCTAAGTTTGGACGCCAACTCGGACCGTGTCTCCTCGAGGGCACGCTCGTCATCTGCCAAGCGCCGCTCGCGTTCCTGCCGACGGATCTCGGCAAGAGCCCGCGTCGACGTCGACCGCCACAGCCGCCACCACCCCACCCCGGCTGCACCTGCACCAAGGATCACAGTCGGGACACCCAACGTTCGGATACCTGCAACTGCCGCTAGGATGCCGACCAGCGCGAGTCCTGCGCCAACGGCGACGATGCCCCTCCAGAGTCCAGAGCGCACGGGCGTCTCATCGTCTGGTTGCGTCAGTTCATGACGCAACCGACCTGCTTGCATTTCCAAGATCGCCGCGCGCTCATGCAGCTTGCGGGCAGCACTCGTGGCTTCTTCGCTGGGGAGTCCAGCCGCTGTAGCAGATTCCAGCTCGCCGTCAACCTGCGCGAGTGCGGTGAGGGTCTCCTCGAGTTTCGCTCGTTTTTCTTCCAGCATGGCCTCCTCACGCTGCTTGCCTTCCAGACGCTCCTGAAGCGCGACAATTTCAGCGTTGCGCCTCAGGAGGGCTTGCTTCACCTCGAGTGTCTCCGCAGTCGTTGCCAGAGTCGTTTGGAGGGTTGCGAGCTCGGGGCGGAGGCGATCCGCTGCGGCCGCACTCGCGGACAGGCGCACCTGCTCTTCGCGCAACGCCGTGGCCTTCTCGCTAAGCGTTTTCAGGAGACCAGGATCCTTAGTCAGCACTTTAGTGCCCTTCTCCATCGCTCGGACGTGCTGCTCGAGGCGCCGGATCGCGGTGGCGGCCTCCTCCCCTCCCCCACCGACGATGCGGCCGAGCTCTTTAGCAATGCTGGTAAGGTGGATGCGTTCCAACTCGGCCTGGGCCACCTGCGCGGTCGCTTCAAAGAGGTCCTCGCTCACTAGGCCCAGCTGGGCGAGGATTCGTTCTTGCACCGCTTTGTGCTGGTCCCACGTCTGGCCCAGATCGTCTGTCAGAGTGATCTTCCGAGCTGCAAAGTCCTTGGTGAGCACGAACGTTTTCGCGTCGACCTCAAATTCCAGCACCAATACGGGGGGCTCCTCGGTACCCCAGCTCCGGAACTCGTCGCGGAACTTCGAGGACGTCGTGGCGGGATTGCCGTACAATGCCGCACGGATGGCGCTCCGCAGCGAGGACTTTCCTGCCTCATTCGGTCCCACGATGACGGTGAGCCCCGGGGCAAATTCATACCACTGATCCGGAAGGCCAAGAAAGCGGCGAGGGCGCAACCGGCGAAGGATCACGACAGGACCTCCCGACCATGCAACAGTGCGACCCCGACCTGCAGCGCCTCTTCAAGGACGAGCCGCTGCTCGGGCGGGGCTTGGGCGAGGCGCACGTGCATCAACCGCACAAAGCGCCCGAGCACCGTATCCTCAGGCAGCTGGCTGAGGTGGTCGTCGTCGAGCCAGAGATGGGCGGATGATTGGACCCGCAGCCGGAAGAACCGGTCGGCGAACTCTCGCTCCAACGACGGGGCGTCGATGACCCGGTCGACTGGAACAACGCCCGTCAAGATCACATCGCAGACCGCTTCGGGATCTGCTCCCTCCTCGATCGCCTTGCGCACTCCGGCATCGTCCACCGCGCCGACGTCTATCGCCACGCGCTTGTATTGCCGTCGTCCCACGCGTGTGGGGGTGACGGTGGCGCGCCCGGGCGCAGGGAGGTCGACGAGCAACGCACAACCAGCACCAGGTTGATCGTACGCGAGCAACTCCGGCGAGCCAGCATACCAGGCCGCCGTCGGCGCTGTGACGACTTCCGAGGCAGAGTGCCAGTCCCCTAGTGCGAGATAATCCAATCCTAGCTCGCGGATCTCCTGAGGATGAATGGTACCGGTTTCCTCCACTTGCCCCCCGCGATACACAGACCCGTGCGTAACCCCGACGGCAAAGCGGGTCGTACGCTTGGTCGGCCATCCGTCCAAAGGACTAACTGGAGTTCCCGGCTCCGGAGACCGACCCGTGATGGTAAGGTCCAGCTCGGGAATCGCCCGCGACTGCACGGCGCGGCTAAAGAGCAGGACGCGCGACCCAGCCTCTCTCAGTACCTCGCTCCCACCAATGAAACCGTCGGGTGCGGCGTCGTGGTTACCGGCCACCAGGGCGACCCAGATGCCGCGATCGTCCAGCCGGCGCAACTCGCGCGCTGCGAAGTCTAGCAACACCGGCGACGGGCGAGGACTGTCGAAGAGGTCCCCCGCAATCAACACGACGTGGACTTGCTGGGCAATGGCAAGATCGACAGCGCGCACAAATACGTCCTGCAAGGTTTTGCGCTGAATGCCTCCTTGCGCACCGAGCATCTGGAACGCTTTGCCCAGATGAACGTCAGAGAGATGGAGGAGTTTCACTCTTCAATCTCAGGATCGCCGGTGGCAGTGTAAGGGCAAATGGACGCAAAGGCGCAATACCGACAGGCCCGGTAGTAGTCCGGTGTGGCGATGAATTGCGCACCACGGATCCCTGTGGCCACGCGCTCAATGATCGCTTTTGTCTTGGTTAGTAACTCCTCATCGGGCACCACGCTTCCCACCAAGACGCCTCGAGGGTTGAGGTAGTGCAACTCCAGGCGGGTGGGCATCGTCCCGTACACCTCGCGGTACGCCAGCCCATAGAGGGCCAACTGCAGGCTCTCCCGCGCCCGCCGGTCCGCATCGATCTGCTTGCGCACATCGGAGGTCTTGAAATCAATGAGCACGACCTCGTCCCCGTGCACATCGACACGGTCCCAGCGGCCTTTGACCCGCGTGAGCCCCGCCTGGAAGGAAAAGGGCGCCTCGACAAACGTCGGCACTTGGGCGCTGGCCTCCTCGTGGGCATAGAACTGGGCCAGGACTTCGCGGCCCTCGGCCAGCCGCTGGTCCTCGTGCTCGCGGCTGATGAATCCCTCGTTGACCCACGCGCGTTCGAAGTGAGTCACCAAATCCTCTAGGGTGATCAGCTGCCGCCGGGCCCTGCGCCGGTGGTACTCGCGGATGGCTTCGTGAATCGCCGAACCGTAGACGACGCGGTGGTCACGCAGGAGCGGCACGCGGAGGATGTGTGTGTACTTATACTTCAGGGGACACAGGTCGTAGTCTTCGACTTGGCGGTAGGACAAGATGATCGCCTGATCGGGGGGGACGATTCCTGCCAGGGGCTGCTGGCCGTCGGTGGGGGGCGCGTGTCGATGGATCGCCTCGACCGGGGTGGCGTGAAACGTCGCTGGATCGGCCTTGGGGAGATCGAGGGCCTCCAACACGAACCGACTGACCTTCTTCGACCGCACGCCGCCATAGTCGCGCGCACTCGTGAGGTACAGCTCTCGTTGCGCCCGCGTCATCGCGACGTAGAACAACCGCCGTTCTTCCTGTAGATGGAAATCGCCGCCTGGCAGGATGTCCTTGATCAGAGGATCCGGCAGCGGGATCTGCTCGCCGCGATTGCGCGTGGGGAATCGATCAGCCACGCAGCTCACCAAGAAGACAATCGGGAACTCCAAGCCCTTCGCCTTATGCACCGTGAGCAGGTTCACCGCGTCCTGATCCACGTCGGCCTCGGCCACAGCGGGATCGTCGCCCGCGGCGATGAGGTCGTCCATGTGGGTGACAAATGCCGGGACGCGGTCATACGCGGCAATTTCCCCATACCGAGACACCAGATCGAAGAATTTGGCAAAGTTCGCGACCCGCATCTCGTCGCCGGGCAGGCCGCTCGTGGCCAGCCGGCGGATGTACCCCGTGCGAGTCACGAGGTACTCGTACAGGACCCGCCCGGTGGGGTGGTCGCTCATGATCTTGCGCATCTCATCCAAATCATCTAGTAGCTTGCCAATCGAAGCCCGGCTCTCCAGGGTGACCTCCTCAGCCAGGTCGGGGTAGCTCTCGAGGTGACGGAAAACGTGCTCGAGTGTCCGGTTCTTTCGGTCGGCATGGCTCAGCGCTTTCGCTAGATCCGTGGCGGCGATGAGGTAGAGGGCGGACACGCCCAGGTAGTACAAGCTCAAATTATCCTGCGGCCGCGCCAGCGCCCGTAAGAAGGCCAGGCCCAGGCGAATCTCCTCTCTGTTGTACAGCCCGCGGGAGCCCGAGAAGCGGTACGGAATACCGTGCATGTTGAGCGCCCGCATGAATGGATCCGCATCCGCGTTGCTCCGGACAAGAATCGCGCAGTCCTTGTAGCGGCACCCGTCCTTCTCCACTTTCTGGGCAATGCGTTGGGCGACCCAGTCGGCCTCGCTGCTCAGGGTATCGAGGTGCACGTGCTGGGGGGGCGGGCCCTCGCGGCGGACGGCGCGCAGCCGTTTATCCAGACCCGTCTTGGCTTCCAGGCGGTCGGGATTGTTGTGCTGGATCAACCGATATGAAGTATCGAGAATCGCATGTGAGGACCGGTAATTGTCCGTCAGCACCACCCGCGTGGCGTGCGGAAAGACCTCGAGGAAGTTGAGAATGTTGCTGATGGCCGCACCGCGGAATTTATAGATGGACTGGTCATCGTCGCCGACGACGGTGATGCGCTGGGGTCCATCGTCTCCGACCAGCAACCGCACCAGCTGAAATTGCGCGTAGTTCGTATCTTGGAACTCATCGACCAGGATGTGGGTGAATCGTTCCCGGTAGGCGCGCAGCACAATCGGGTGGTCTCGTAGGAGACGCAGGGTCGACGTGATCAAATCGCCGAAGTCCGCGAGCCCTTCTTTGGCCAGCAACTCCTGATAGCGGGCGTAAGTCAGCGCCACTTCCTGCTGGCGGCGGGCAAACTCTGCTAGTTCTCGGTCCTCGGGATGGGCTTGGGCTTCCGTGATCACGCGATCAGCATACGTGCGGTATTCGGCGGGGCTGGCGTCTTCGTCTTTGGCCCGGGAAATCAGGGCAAGCATCGCCTCGATGTATCGAGTCGGATCGCCCAGAGGCCGGTAGGTATCCAGCGGAAATTCAAACAGATGCTCTCGAACAAAGATGACCTGTTCGGCCTTACTGAGAACGCGAAAGTCCGGACGCAGTCCCAACTCCAGGGCGTGGTCACGCAGGATTCGGTCTCCAAAGGCGTGGAAGGTGCTGATCCACGCATCGGTGTAGCCATACGGAACCAGTACGTCAACACGCTCTTCCATCTCGGCTGCCGCTTTGTCGGTGAACGTGAGCGCGAGGATTTCCGACGGACGTGCCCGCTTCGTAGCGATGAGCCACGCAATGCGACGCGTGATGACCTGGGTCTTGCCGGTCCCGGCGCCGGCAACAATGAGGAGCGGACCTTCTTCGTGCGTAACCGCGCGGTGCTGGGCGTCGTTGAGATCGGCGAGGATCTGATCGACCCCGACAGCCGGCTGGCCCGATACAGCAGCCGTCAGTTCCAGCGGCAGCTGACCAGTCGGCGGTGGGCTCACAACAACGGAACGACGTTGATCGGGCATCAGTCGTCTACTTTCGCATTCGCGCCTAGGACTTGGCGCAATACGCGGCTCACAACTCCGCTGGAAAAGCCGCGGCGCTGGAGCAGCCCGCCAAGGCGGCGGTAGACCACCTCGGGCTGCAGACCCCGGTAGCGCCGCATGCGGCCCTGCGCCACTGCCAATGCTAACTCCGCTTCGTCCCCGCCGCCCCCCAGGACCTGGGTTACGGCGTCACGTGCGACGCCTTTGCGAGCGAGCTCGTACTGCAGCCGAATCCGCCCCGACGGCAGTAAAGCCCGGCGGGTCCGCACCCAGGCCTCAGCGAATCGCCGATCGTCGATGAACCCGTGCCGTTCGAGGTCGGCGATGACGGAGGCGAGGATGTCGGCAGAGATTCCCCGGCGGTGCAACCGGTCTTCCAGCTCCCGGCGGCTCCGGAGGCGGACCGCCAGAAGTCGGTTCGCGATTCCGACCGCGAGCGCGCGCTCTGCTCGCCTCCGAATCTCGCGCCCGGCGGTGTCGTCAAGGACGATCCCAGGCTGGAGCCCCAGCGCGGTAATGTCGTCTGGGCGCAGCCGAACGGTGACACCGCGGTCGAAGACGACCCGCTGATGACCGTCTCGGCCGTGCGGCGGGTCGACGCGCACGACTCTCACAATGCCGCTCCCGCTTAAGCCCGGCCCTTCGCTGGCTCCCGGGACGGCTGCCCGTCCCGTGCCGGAGCCGAGGTAGGTGCAGCTTTCGTCAGTCCGACATGCACTCGGACGCGGCGGTCGATCTCCAGTGCGAGCTCCGGATTGCTCTCTAAGAAGTCGCGCGCGTTATCGCGCCCCTGCCCCAGTTTCATTTCGCCGTAGGAGAACCACGTGCCCGTCCGCTGGATAATGCCTTGGGCAGCGGCCACATCCAGGATACTCGCGGCCTTGGAAATCCCGTGCCCATAGTAAATATCCACCTCGGCGTCGCGGAACGGCGAGGCGAGCTTGTTCTTCACGATTTTCACCCGGGCACGCATTCCTTTGACTTCCTCCCCAATCTTAATGTTCTCCGTACGCCGAATCTCCATCCGTACCGAGGCGTAGAACTTCAACGCCCGGCCGCCAGTAGTGGTTTCCGGCGAGCCCCACATGACCCCGAGCTTCTCACGAATTTGATTGATAAACACCACCGTCGTGTGCGAACGGCTGATAGCGCCCACGAGTTTCCGCAGGGCCTGCGACATCAACCGCGCCTGCAACCCCATGTGGGCGTCGCCCATCTCGCCTTCCAGTTCCGCCTTGGGCACGAGCGCAGCCACCGAGTCCACGACGATCACGTCCACGGCGCCACTGCGCACCAGCGTCTCGGCGATCTCGAGAGCTTGCTCGCCAGAGTCGGGTTGCGAGAGCAGCAGGTTATCAATGTTCACTCCCACCGACTTGGCATAGTTGGGATCCAGGGCATGCTCGGCGTCGATGAAAGCGGCGACTCCCCCGCTCCGCTGCGCTTCGGCGATGATGTGGTACCCCAACGTTGTCTTGCCGGATGACTCAGGTCCGTAGATTTCCACGACGCGGCCCCGCGGGACCCCCCCGACGCCCAAAGCGAGGTCAACACCTAGGGCACCGGTTGAGATGACCTCGACCGCGAATTTCGCGCCCGCCTCGCCCAGTTTCATGATGGCGCCTTTGCCAAACTGCTTCTCGATCTGCGCTAGGGCAAGATCGAGGGCTCGCTGCTTTTCGTTCATCGGCATGACCTCCAGCCCTCCTAGTTCGGCCGCAGTCTACCAAACATTTGTTCGCTTGTCAAACTTACTGGCCTTTCTGCCCCTCCCCCACTACTTCTCGTGGCCCGAGAGGCTGACCTCCTCTAGCCGTGTGTAGACCGGCCCCTTGGGGCTCAAGAGGCTCTCCATGACCACCACCGCCTCGACCGTCATCGAACCAGCCTCCGCGTCTTGGTCCTGCGTCAGCGCTCGCACCACGTCTCCCCACTGCCGGGTCTCACGGATTCGAGCCAGGGTCAGATGGGGCTTGAACGGTCGATCGCTTGCAGGAAATCGATGGTGGACCAGACGCTCCTCGAGCCGGGCGGCAAGTGCTTCGAACTCCTGCGCACCGTCCGAGACTCCGATCCAGACAACCTGAGGTCGCTGAAAGCTCGGAAACGCACCTAGGCGTTGCAGCACGATGGTGAACGGAGTTACTCCCGCGACCGCTTCACGGGTCGCGATCTTGGCCAAAGCCACCTGTGCCGGAGTGACCTCGCCCAGAAAGCGCAACGTGAAGTGCAGGTTGGCAGGCTTGATCCACCGCACCCGTGCCCCCGCGGCCTCGAGGCGTTGCTGGGTATCGACCACAGCTTGGTGCAGCGCGGGGGCCAACTCGACGGCTACAAAGATTCGATGCTGCTGCGTCATGCACGCAACAAGTGCAGGCGCAGGAGGTTCAACGCGGCCTGTGCAGCCAGGAAGCGGATTCCCTCGCGTCCTGCCTCCGATCCGAACATCAGCCTCCGGTGCACCGGACCGCTCGAATCCGCGAGCGCGATATACACTAAGCCGATGGGTTTTTCTGGCGTGCCACCGGCGGGCCCAGCAATCCCAGTGACTCCCAGCCCCACGTCCGCGCTCGCCCCTTGGCGGATGCCGACCGCCATGGCTTCGGCGACCTCAGCGCTGACCGCGCCATGAGAAGCAATCAGATCGGGATGGACTCCTATATCGCGCGATTTCGACTCGTTGCTGTAAGCCACCACGCCCTCCACAAAGAACTCCGAACTTCCGGGAACGGTGGTGAGGCGCTGACTAAGCAGTCCGCCCGTGCATGACTCGGCCACGGCCACGG
>Ga0209283_10000755_pt1 | contig 16598 bp, 11 predicted proteins | sample CZO8metaG_2_FD_188354 | JGI IMG/M metagenome (GOLD analysis project Ga0209283, IMG submission 188354) | Vadose zone soil microbial communities from the Eel River Critical Zone Observatory, Northern California, USA - CZOApr15con2H1.8 metaG... | ecosystem: Environmental > Terrestrial > Soil >...
GCAGGAGCGAAGGCCCCACCTGACCAACCAGTTGGAAAGCGACCCGCTGACGACGGATCCAGCCTGGGCCAGGCGCAATCGGCTGACGGCCTTCGCCGGGTATCCGCTGGTGGTGGAGGATCGCCTTGCTGGGGTGATGGCCGTGTACGCGGGAAGGCCGCTGGCGGAGCAGGCGATCGATGCGATGAGCGGCGTCGCGGACATGATCGCCACCGGGATCGAGCGGAAACGGGTGGAGCGCTTGGTCCAGGCGCGCGCTGCGAACCTGGCGGAGCAGCAGGAGTGGCTCGAGTCGGTGCTCGACGTGCTCCCGGTGGGGGTGGCCCTCATCGAGCCCGGCACGGCCCGGATCCTCCTGTCGAACAAGGCGGCGGACGGGATGGCGGGCGGCGTGTTCCCGAGGGCGCACTCGAGCGCGGAGGACCAGGAGGACTCCTACTGCACGGATGCGCGGGGGAAGCGGATCGAGGACGACCAGATGCCGGGCGTCCGCGCGGCCCGCGGCGAGAGGCTCCATGGCTTCGAGACGGACTGGCAGACGCCGCAGGGGACCAGGTCCCTGCTGATCAACTCCGAGGTCCTCGAGGCGGAGCACGGGCACCCGGCGGTCGTGGTTTCCGCCTTCGAGGACGTCACCGAGCTGAAGAGCACGCAGGTGGCGCTGAGCCTGGCGCTGGAGGACAGCTACCGGTTCGTCTCCGTCGTCGAGGAGAGCTCCGAGTTCATGGGCATCGCCACGCTGGAAGGACAGCTGGTCTTCGTCAACTCAGCGGGCCAGAAGCTGGTCGGCATCGCGGATCCCGCGCGGGTCCCGCGCATGACCATGTTCGACTACGTCTTCCCGGAAGACCACGGCCTGTTGCGCGACGCGGTCGCGGCGGCGATCGCGCAAGGGCAGCGCACCGGGGAGCTTCGCTTCCGCAACGTCCTCACGGGGGAACCGATCCAGGTCTGGGCGAACGTCTTCGTGCTCCGCGACCGGCGGACCGATCAGCCCGTCGCGCTCGCCACCGTGACCCACGACCTCACCGAGCAGAAGCGCACCCTCGAGCTGCGCGAGAGGGTGCTGGCGATCGTCAGCCACGATCTGCGCAATCCCCTGAACGCGATCCTGATGGGCGCCTCGGTGCTTCGCCGCGCTCCGCGCGCCTCGGCAGAAGCGGTCCGGGTCGCCTCGCGCATCGTGTCGAGCGCGGAGCGCATGGACGCGATCATCGGCGACCTGCTCGACCTGACCAAGGTGCGCCTGGGGGGCGGGATCGAGGTGAGGCGCCGGCCGACCGACGGGCACGAGCTCTCGGCCCGCATCGTCGAGGAGCTGAAGGCAGCCCATCCGGGACGCGACATCCGGCTGCGGGTCGAGGGCGACGGCAGCGGCCGCTGGGACGCGTCCCGGCTCGAGCAGGTCCTCTCGAACCTCGCCTCCAACGCCCTGCAGTACGGGCCGGAGGACGAGCCGGTCACCATCGAGAGCCGGGGCGGCGAGAACGACTGGACCCTGACGGTCCACAACCTGGGCGAGCCCATCCCGGCCGATCTGCTGCCCCACCTCTTCGACCCGTTCAAGAGGGGCCGCGAGCCCGGCCCCGGCAAGGGTCGCAGAAACCTCGGGCTCGGCCTGTTCATCGTGCGCGCGGTGGTGGAGGCGCACGGCGGAAGCATCGACGTCACCTCCGAGCGCAAGCAGGGCACGCGCTTCCTGGTCCGGCTGCCGCGCTTCGCGCGGGCCTGACCCTCACTGCAGCGAGGGACGCTCCTCGCCGGTCTCGCACGCCTCCGGCTCCAGCTCGGGCGAGGCTTGCTCCGGGAAGGCCTCGCGCAGGACCTCGTCGGCCGAGTCGACGGGCGTGAAGCGCATCGTCCGCCGCACCTCCTCGGGGACGTCTTCGAGGTCCGGTTCGTTCAGGCGCGGCAGGACCACGTCCTTGACGCCCGCCCGGTACGCGGCGAGCACCTTGTCCTTGATGCCGCCGACCGGCAGCACCTTCCCGCGCAGCGTGATCTCGCCCGTCATCGCCAGGTCGCTGCGCACGGGCCGCTGCCGGGCGGCCGAGGCGAGGGCGGTGAGGATGGTCACTCCGGCCGAGGGGCCGTCCTTGGGAGTGGCGCCGGCGGGGACGTGGACGTGCACCGTCTTGCCGTCCAGCGCGCCCTCCAGAAGGCCCAGCCGGGCGCCGTTCGAGCGGAGGAAGGTGAGCGCCGCCTGCGCCGACTCGCGCATCACCTCGCCCAGCATGCCGGTGAGCTGCAGGGTGCCGCCGCCCGTCGCCGGGACCAGCGCCGCCTCGACGAACAGCACGTCGCCTCCCGCGGGAGTCCACGCCAGCCCGGTGGCGACGCCGGGCCGATCGACCCGCTCCGCCAGCTCGGCGTGGAACCGCGGGCGCCCGAGCGCCTCCTTCACGTCGGCCTCCGAGAGCGTCACCGGGGCGGGCGCCCCCTCGCCGATCCGCAGCGCCGCCTTGCGCATCAGCGCCGCGATCGCGCGCTCCAGGCCGCGCACGCCGGCCTCGCGCGTGTACTCGCGGATCACGCGGCGCAGCAGCTCGTCCGGGATCTGCACTTCGCCCTCGCGCAGGCCGTGGGCGCGGAGCTGTTTGGGCAACAGGTGGCTGCGCGCGATGCGCAGCTTCTCCTCCTCGGTGTAGCCGGAGAGCGGGACCACTTCCATGCGGTCGAGCAGCGGCGGCGCGATGGTGTCGAAGGTGTTGGCGGTGCAGAGGAAGAGGACCCGCGACAGGTCGAACGGGACGCCCAGATAGGTGTCGGTGAAGGTCCGGTTCTGCGCGGGATCGAGCACCTCCAGCAGGGCGGCGGCGGGGTCCCCGTGGAAGCTCGCCCCCAGCTTGTCGATCTCGTCGAGCATGAAGACCGGGTCGCTGCTCCCCGCGCGCCGGAGCGCCTGCACGATGCGGCCGGGCATCGCGCCGATGTACGTGCGGCGGTGCCCGCGGATCTCGGCCTCGTCGTGCACGCCGCCCAGCGAGATGCGCACGAACTGGCGGCCCGTGGCGCGCGCGATCGACTGCCCCAGCGAGGTCTTGCCCACGCCCGGCGGTCCGACCAGGCAGAGGATCGGCTCGCCCGCGGAATCGTCCTCGGCCGCTCGCTGCCGTTCCTCGCGCAGCTTCTTGACCGCCAGCGATTCGACGATGCGCTGCTTGATCTTCTCCAGGTCGTGGTGGTCCTCGTCGAGGATCTTGCGCGCCTTCTTCAGATCTATGGGGACCGCGGTGGTCTTGCCCCAGGGGAGCGAGGTCAGCCAGTCCAGCCAGGCGCGGATCATCCCGTGCTCGGCCGACATGGGCGGCATGCGGGCGAGACGCCCGAGCTCCCGCTCGGCCTCGCGGCGCGCCTCCTCGGGCAGCGGCAGGGACTCGATCTTCTTGCGCAGGTCCTCGACTGCGGCGCGGTCCGGGTCGTCGTCCTCGCCCAGCTCGCGCTGGATGGTGCGCAGCCGCTCGCGGAGCAGGTGCTCGCGCTGCTGCTTTCCCAGGTGCTGCTCGGTCTCGGCGGCGATGCGGTGCTCCAGCTCCGCCACGGCGAGCTGGCGCTGGATGGCGGACACCAGGCGCCGGAGCTTCTCGGCGACCGAGTCCAGCTCGAGGATCTCCTGGCGCTCCTCGGTGGACATCGGCATCGCCGAGGCGATCAGGTACGCGAGCTGCAGCGGCGCGGAGATGGCGGAGAGCGCCTCCCCCAGCGCCTTCGGCATCTGCGGCGAGGCCGCCACCAGCCTCTGGAAGAGGTCGCGCGCGGTGTTCGCGAGCGCGTCGAACTCGATCCCCACGCCGCCTTGCTCCGGGGCCGGCTCGATCAACCCCGAGAGGTAGGGTTCCACCTGCGTGATGCGGGAGATCCGGATGCGCGCCATGCCCTGCACGACCATCTGCAGCGCGCCGTCCGGCCGGCGGGTCATGCGGTGCACCAGCGCGGCGGTGCCCGTCGTGCGCAGGTCGGCCGGCGACGGCTTCTCCGCCTCGCCGTTCTGCAGGAACAGGCCCAGCATCCGCGAGCCGCGCATCGCGTCCTCGACGAGCCGGACCTGCGACTCGCCGATGGCGATGAGAGGCACCACCGAGTACGGGAACACGACCGCGTCGCGCAGCGGGAGGACGGGCAGGGCCTTGGGGATCTCGGGGTGCTCGCGGCCTTCCGCGGGGCTCATGCAGGCGCGCTCCAAGGAAGGGTCACCACCAGGATGCCGGCGTCGTAGCGGGCCTCGACGCGGCGCCGATCGATCGGCCGCGGATAGGGGACCTCGAGCCGGAACGGCCCGCTGCGGATGCCCACCTCGTAGAAACGCCGCCCGTCTCCCAGCGCGAAGGGCCTCTCTCCCTCGATCACCAGGGCGTCCTCGTACAGCTGGACCTCGATGGCGCCGTCGGCCAACCCGGCCAGCTCGGCGCGGACGATCAGCGCGCCGTCCGTTTCGTAGACGTCCGCCGGTGGCCGGAAATGCGGCTGCGCGACCAATGGCACCGGGTCGAGCCACGCCACGGAGAGCGCGCCGGCCGCGCCGGGACTGCGGTACCGCAGCTGGATCGACCGCCACCGCACGGGGAGGGTGCCTAGCGCGTCTTGCGCGTGCGGGCGGCCTTCCGCGCGGCGGCGCGGCGTCCGGCGCGGCCCTTGGTGCTGGAGGCCTTCTTGGCGGCGGCGCTCCGCTCCGTGCGGGTGCGCCGGCGCGCGGCGGTCCGGACCTGGCGCGCGAGCGCCGGGCGGGACGCTGAGCTGCGCGGCTCCCGCCGCAGCGCACCCTTCACGGCTGGCGATCGCCTGGCCGACCTCCGTCGCGATCCACGGCTCGTCGCCAGGTCGCGCCTGGCGCGGCGGCGCGTGCCGGTGGAGGTCTTGCCTGCGCCGGGGGGCGGTAGCTTCACGCCCGCGCGGCGCGCCTTGGAGAGGCCGATGGCGATGGCCTGCTTCGGCGAGCGCGCGCCGTGCTTGCCCTCGCGGATGTGGCGGATTTCTTCGCGCACGAACTCGCCCGCCTGCGTGGAGGGGGACTTGCCTTGCGCCGCGTCCTTGCGGGCGCGCTCGATCGTCTGCTTGTCGGGCATGAGGATCGCCTCCTGCGCCGAGGATGTGTCCGGCGGGCCGACTTGGCATCCGGCCACCGCAAGGTGCCAGTCGGCCTCTCGCTGCTGCTGCGCCGGGGAACATGCCTCTGCTGAACGCACCCCATCTGCCCACACCCTCGCACGCGCCGTACGTCCTGTTTTTTTACCGAGTCCCTGCCCGCCGGGTCTCCTCGCGGATATGGGACCGGAGGGGAACATGCATCTGTCGATGACCCGCGCGCTGGGCGTGCTGCTTGTTTCGGCTTTGTTCCTGGCCTGTGGCAGCAACTCGCCGCCGCCTGCCATGCCCGCCATCACGGACATCAACGGCGGTCTGAGCGCCAGCGGCACCGTCGGAAGCCTGTTCGTCATCGACGGGACGGGATTCGGCGATCTCGCGGCGGCGACGCCCGGCTATTCGATCGACTTCCGCGATGCGACGACCAGCGCGGTGGTCGCTTCGGCGACGGTCGACTACGCGGTGGGCGCTTGGAAGAACCTGTTCATCACCGCCACAGTTCCGAGCACGCTGGTGGCCTCGACCACCTACAAGGTGACGGTCACGACGCCAAGCGGGACGAGCCTGCCGGTGAGCTTCCTGGTGGTGGGGTCGATCACCTTCAGCCCCTCGACGATCTCCTGGGCGGCCACTTCCAGCTTGCCCGTCGCCCTGCAGGGGCTCTCCACCGTGGTCTCCGCGGTTGGCGGCACCACCTACGTCTACGCCCTGGGCGGGAACACGGCGGCGAGCACCACGCAGAACGGCAAGGCTTCCAACGTCTCGACCGTGTACATGAACAGCTTCAACGGCAACACCAGCGCGCTCGCCGGGCCGAGTTGGGCGTTGACCGGCGCGCTGCCGGCGGCGCGTGGATTCGCAGCCGCGGTCGCGGCGACCGCATTCAACTCCAAGCTGGGCGGGAACGGGGCCATCTACCTGCTGGGTGGTCTCGACGCAGCCGGCGCGGCGACGAGCACGGTCTGGGCGGCGTCGCTCGATGCAGACGGCACCATCCCGGCGAGCGGCTCAGGGGCCTGGACGGCGACGACGTCGCTCCCACAGCCGCTGTTCGCGCACGCGGCCGTGATCTTCCACGGGCGGATCTACGTCGCGGGCGGCAACGACTCGACCGGGACTCCGGTCGCCACCGTGTACTCCGCGCCGATCAACGCCGACGGCAGCCTGGGAAGCTGGGTCGCGGCGCCGGGCCTGCCCGACAAGCGCGCCTACCATCAGATCCTCGCGATCGCCGGCAACCTCTACGTGCTCGGCGGAAGCGATGCGGCGGCCGACCCGCTCAGCAACGTGCTGAGCGCCGGCAGCCAGTCGACCGTCTACTACGACCCGATCAATCTCCAGAACGGCAGTCTCGCGAACGCGACCTGGACCACCAACGCCAACACGATGACGAAGCCGCGCGAGAAGGGCTCGGCCGTGGCGGCGGGCGGCTACGTCCTGGTGAGCGGCGGTCTGTACAACGGGGCCGCGACCGGATCCAGCGAACAGTCGTACGCGTCGCTCAACGCGGACGGCTCGCTCTCGGCCTTCAACGGGGCGACCGGGGTCCATACCATCACCGGGTCGGCGGGCGGGTACAACTTCTTCAACCAGTCGACCGCGTTCTTCGTGGACGCGGCGGGCCGGCCGCACGTCTTCATCCTGGGTGGCGCGGACGTGAACACGGGCGCCGCGCACGCGGAGGTGTGGTACCAGCCCTAGCTCGCGATGGCGCAGACGCGCTCGGCCAGCGCGAGCGCGGCGGTGAGCCCGGGCGACTCGATGCCGACCAGGTTCACGAACCCGGGCAGGTCCTCCGAGAGGACGAAGTCCTTCTCCTCCGGGTCCGAGGGCGCCCGCAGCTTCGGCCTGATGCCGCAGCCGTCGTAAGCGAGCTGCTCGGCGCGGACCTCGCCGAGCAGCTCGCGTGCGGCGGCGAGGAAGGCGGGGAGCTTGTCCTCGCGCGGGGAGAGATCGTCCTTGCGGGCGACGTGCTCCACGTCCGGCCCCAACCGGCAGCGGCCCGCGAGGTCCAGGGTCAGGTGGACGCCGAGCCCCGCCGCCCCGCGCCGCCGCACCGGGTAGACCAGGTGCCGGAAGGGAGCGGCCGGCGCGAAGCGGAAGTAATCGCCGCGCCAGGGATGGACCTGGTAGCGGGCGACGCCGGCGAGCGCCGCGACCTCGTCCGCGTGGAGCCCGGCCGCGTTCACCACCCGCTCGGCGCGGACCGGCCCGCGCGCGGTGGCGAGATCGTACAGCGGGCCCCTCCGGTCGATGCCGCTCACGCGCGCCTGCGTGAGCACCAGCGCTCCGTGCTGCGCCGCGTCCGCCGCCAGCGAGCGCGCCAGCTCGACCGCGTCGACGATGCCCGTCTCGGGGCACCAGAGCGCCGCGGCCGCCGGGACGGCCGGCTCGCGTTCCCGCGCGAACGCCGCCGGGACCAGCTCGACCCCCGGCGCCCCGCTGGCGCGGGCGTTCGCCGCGAGCGCTTCCAGGTCGGGAACCGTCGCGGCGTCCCGGGCGATGACGAGCTTCCCGGGCTTCGCGTGAGGCACTCCCCGGGCGCGCGCCCATTCGTAGAGCAGCGCGTTCCCGCGCACGCACGCCTGCGCCTTGAGGCTCGCCGGCGGATAGTACAGGCCGCTGTGGATGACGCCGCTGTTGCGGCTGGTCACGCCGTCGCCGAGGCGCTGCGCCGCCTCGAGCAAGAGGACGCTGCGGCCGGCGCGAGAAAGCGCGGAGGCGACGGCGCATCCGACCACGCCGCCGCCGACGACCGCGACGTCGACCTCCGCATCCATCCGGCGACCAGCTTAGGACAAATTTCCCGACATCCGCGATCAAAAGCGCAACGGCGGGCCGAACCGGGTCTTCAAGCTCAGCGCTGCCCTATCGGCGGCGGCTGCTTCAGAATCGGGCGCCGTACATCGCCATCGGCGCATCGAAGCCGATCTGGCGCTGGTCCGCGACGGGGCCGGTGAACCTCCGGTCCGCGTTCGAGGCCGCGTCGACGGCGCCGATGCCCTAGGATGCGCGGATGTCCGTGCTCGCCACCGTCCGCGAGGCGCTCCGGGGCTCGAAGCAGGACTTCACCGACGGTCCCATCGGGCGCTCCCTGGTGCTGCTCGCCGTCCCGATGGTGCTGGAGACGGTCCTCGAGTCGCTCTTCGCGGTGGTCGACATCTTCTTCGTCGCGCACCTCGGCGCCGACGCGATCGCCACCGTCGGTCTCACCGAGTCGATGGAGTCGCTGGTCTACGCGGTCGCCATCGGCCTCGGCATCGGCGCCACCGCGGTGGTCGCCCGGCGCACGGGCGAGAAGGACCCCGAAGCCGCCGCCCACGCCGCCGCGCAGGCGATCTTCCTGGGCGTGCTCGTCGCGCTGCCCATCGCGCTCCTCGGCATCCGCTTCGCGCCGCAGCTCCTCGCCGCGCTGGGAGGGACCGAGACGGTGCAGCGCGAGGGAGCCGGCTTCACCCGGGTGGTGATGGGCGGCAACACCGCCGTGCTTCTGCTCTTCCTCATCAACGCCGTCTTCCGCGGCGCGGGCGACGCGACCATCGCCATGCGCTCCCTGTGGCTGGCGAGCGCCTGCAACATCGTGCTCGGGCCGCTGTTCATCTTCGGCGTCGGCCCGTTCCCGCGGCTGGGGCTCACCGGCGCCGCCGTGGGCACCACCATCGGGCGGAGCATCGGGGTCCTCTACCAGATCACGCAGCTCGTCCGGCGGGACGGCCGCATCGTCATCCGGGCGCGCCACCTGCGGCCCGACCCGCGCGTCCTGTGGCAGCTGGTCCGCCTCTCGGCCGCGGGGATCCTCCAACTGCTGATCAGCACCACCAGCTGGGTCGGCCTGGTGCGCGTGCTCTCCGTCTTCGGCAGCAGCGTGCTGGCCGGCTACACCATCGGTTTGCGCGTGATCATCTTCGCGCTCCTTCCCTCGTGGGGGCTGAGCAACGCGGCGGCCACCATGGTCGGGCAGAGCCTGGGCGCGAAGAAGCCCGACCGCGCCGAGCAAGCGGTGTGGATGGCCGCCCGCTACAACATGTGGGTGCTGGGCGGCATCGGGCTGCTCTTCGTGATCTTCGCGGGTCCCATCATCCTCGTCTTCACCGACGACCCGGCCATCGTCCCGTGGGGCACCGCCTGCCTGCGCCTCGTCAGCCTGGGGTTCGTCTTCTACGCGTACGGGATGGTCCTCACCAGCGGGATCAACGGCGCGGGCGACACCTGGACGCCGACGCTGCTCAACACCGTCTGCTTCTGGCTGTGGGAGGTCCCGCTCGCCTGGGCGCTGTCGCGCTTCACGGGCCTCGGCCCCCGAGGCGTGTTCGCCGCCATCACAATCGCCTTTTCGACGCTTGCGCTGGCCAGCGCATGGGTCTTCCGCCGCGGAAGGTGGAAGTCGCGCGCGGTGTAGCAACCCGCCGGCCGGTGCGAGGTCAACGTCAACGGAACGAGCTACACCGCGTCCTTCATGTTGACGAACCCCGTCAGCTGAGACTTGATGGCTGCGGGAACCCGATAATCCCCCATTATCCCAAATGGCACAATTCGAAAGACGCATCCTCTGCATCGGCGGTGGCCACGTCGGCGGGCCGACCATGGCGATGGTCGCCGCCAGATGCCCGCGGTACGAAGTCACCGTCGTGGACGTCAACGGCGAGCGCATCCAGGCCTGGCAGACCGACAGCCTCCCGATCTATGAGCCGGGTCTGCTCGAGGTGGTGAAGCAGGCCCGGGGACGCAACCTCTTCTTCTCCACCGACATCGCGGCGGCCATCGACAGGGCGGAGGTGATCTTCGTCTCCGTCAATACGCCGACGAAGACGTTCGGCGAAGGCGCGGGAAAGGCGCCCGACCTGCAGTACTGGGAGAAGACGGCGCGCACCATCGTGGAAGCCTCGCGAGGAAACAAGATCGTCGTCGAGAAGAGCACGCTGCCCGTGCGCACCGCGCACGCCATGGAGAGGATCCTCAACTCCAACCGGAAGGGCCTCCGCTTCGAGGTGCTGTCCAATCCGGAATTCCTCTCCGAGGGGACGGCCATCCGGGACCTGGAACACCCCGACCGGGTGCTGATCGGCTCGCACGAGACGCCCGACGGTGTCGCGGCGCGCGACGTGCTGATCGAGATCTACGCCCACTGGGTCCCGCGCGAGCAGATCGTGACCAGCGACATCTGGAGCGCCGAGCTTTCCAAGCTCGCCTCCAACGCCTTCCTGGCGCAGCGGATCTCGTCCATCAACTCCATCTCGGCGCTTTGCGAACGGACGGCCGCCGACGTGGTCGAGGTGACCCGGGCGATCGGGCTGGACGGCCGCATCGGAAAGCGCTTCCTCGAGGCGAGCGTGGGCTTCGGGGGATCGTGCTTCAAGAAGGACATCCTCAGCCTGGTCTACATCTGCGAGAGCTACGGTCTCGACGAGGTCGCGCGCTACTGGGAGAGCGTAGTCTCCATCAACGAGTACCAGAAGAAGCGCTTCGTCCAGACGATGATCCGCGCGATGTTCGACACCGTCGCCGAGAAGCGGATCGCGCTGCTCGGCTTCGCCTTCAAGAAGGACACCGCCGACACGCGCGAATCGGCCGCCCTCCTGGTGGCGCGCAAGCTGATCGAGGAGCGCGCGGTGGTGGTGGTCACCGATCCGAAGGCCCTCGCCAACGCGCGCGCGGACCTGCGGGACGCGCCCGAGGGTCGCGTGGTCTTCGAGAAGGATCCGTATCTCGCGGCGCGGGGGAGCCACGCCCTGGCCGTCTTGACGGAGTGGGACCTGTACCGTTCCCTCGACTATCGAGCGATGTTCGATTCGATGGAGAAGCCCGCCTTCGTGTTCGACGGCCGCAACATCCTCGACCACGAGGCGCTCCACGCCATCGGGTTCAACGTGTTCCCCATCGGGAAACCGCCGCTCAAGCATTTCTGACTGCTGCTCCGGCGCCGTCAGCCGACCACGGCGGCGAAGGCCTGGAGGAAGCGCTTCATCTGCGCAGGCGTCCCGATGGTGACGCGGAGGTGCCGGGGCAGCGCGGGGAAGAGCCGGCCGACCAGGACGCCGCGCTCGCGCAGCGCTTCGACGGTCGGCTTCACTTCCTTGCGCGTGTCGATCAGGATGAAGTTCGTCTGCGAAGGGACGACCTCGTAGCCCAGCCTGCCCAGCTCCGCGATCACCTGCGCCTTGGTCGCGGCATTCCGCCTGCGCCCTTCCGCGACGTACGCCGTGTCCGCGAGGCTCGCCCGCGCCGCGGCCAGCGCGATGATGTTCGCCGAGTCCCACGCGGCATGCTCGGCCAGCTTCTTGATCAGCGGCGGCTGGGCGATGGCGTACCCGAGTCGCAGGCCCGCCATGCCGTGGATCTTGGAGAACGTCCGCGCCACCGCCAGGTTCGGGTGCGTGGCGACCAGCGGCACGACGCTCTCGTAGTCCGGGCTGTCGGCGTAGTGGTGATACGCCTCGTCGACCAGCACCATCGCGGCCGGCGGGACCGCGTCGAGGAAGGCGCGCATCCTGGCCTTCGGGGTGATGCTGCCGGTCGGGTTGTTCGGGTTGCAGACGTAGATCAACCCCGCGCCCTCGGCCGGCATCTTCTCCAGGTCGTGCGCGTACCGGCCGTCGAGCGGCACGGCCAAGACCTCCGTGCCTTGCACGCGCGCGTGAGCAGCGATCGCCTCGAAGGTCGGATCCCCCATGACGACTTTGCGGCTCGGGCTGGTGAACGCGCTGGCCGCGAGCTTGAGGATCTCGCTCGATCCGTCGCCGATCAGGAACCAGTCCTTCGCCATCCCGTGTAGCTTGGCCAGGTCCGCGATCAGCGCATCCGTCGCTTCGTCGGGGTAGCGCCACGCGAGGCCGAATGCTTCGCGCATCGCCCGCAGCGCTGCCGGGGACGGCCCGTACGGGTTCTCGTTGGCGCTCAGGCGGACGATTCCGCCAGCGATCTGCGGCGCGACCGCGGCAGCTTCAGCCGGGGCGAGCAGTGGCGGAAGAGTGGCGGCGGCCATTCCGCGACCGATCAGCCCGCCGAACGCGCGCCGCGAAAGTGCGCTGCTCACCACCATCAACCTCCCCGACGTTCGCAGAGTAGCAGGGCCCGCCCCATCCAGGGAGCCGGCGCGATCTCCGTGCGCCGCTTGTAGGTGTGGGGCGCGGCCAGTCCGCGGCCGGGGGTACGACGTTCGGCTGGCACCATCCAGCTCCGCTCGGGAGGTCGGATGACACGACGGGTGGAGCCCGGCATGCTACACGAACCGGTCTCTCGGCCTACCTCCGTCGGGAGCTTCCGACGGTGCTGCTGCGCCCCTTCATTGGTGGCCGGGGGTACAGATGACAGGAGATGCCCTTGGCCACCATGACCGTCATCCGCAGCATTCATGCTCCCGCTGGCGTGGTTTTCCAGACGGTTGCCGACGCCAAGCGGTTTGCCCAAGCAATCTCGGGAGTCACCAAGGTCGAAGTGGTGTCTGAGGCGCCGTCAGGAGTTGGCACACGCTTCCGCCAGTCTCGATTGATGAACGGCAAAGAGACCACCATGGAATTCGAGGTGACCGAGTACGTCAAGAATGAACGCGTTCGAATCGTCAACGAGACTCATGGCACCATCTGGGATTCCCTCTTTACTCTCGCTCCGTCGAACGGGTCCACCACGCTGACGATGCGCATGGAAACGAGAAGCCTGCGCCTCCTTCCCCGGCTCCTCATGCCGCTGGTTTGCCTCTTCATCAAGAAGGCCGTCGAGAAAGACATCGATGCGGTGAAGACATTCTGCGAAGGGCGTCAGGCGCGGCCCACGGCCGAACACTAGGGATTGTCGGCCGTCCGTGCTGGCCCGCAGGGCGCGCCCGCGTCCACCCACGCCTCGAATGCGCGGACGAACTCCGCGTGCGGGACCGGGACCGGCTTGCGCCCGAAGCCCGGCGCCCAGCCCCAGAGCACCAGCGGATCCTCGGCGACGTGGTGGACGAGGGCGGCCAGGTTCTTGCCGCCGTTCCGCCGGGGATCCTTGAGCTGCTCGCAGAGCATGCGCGAGTTGAGCCCGGCGAAGACCATCTTGTGCTCCGGCGGCGGCAGCCGCCATCCGGTGGAGACGCCGGGCGGCATGTGCGTGCCGTAGCTGTCCGGCGGGTTCGCCCGGGCGTGGCAGGTGGCGCAGGCGAGCCCGGTGGCGCCGAGTCCCTCGGGGCCGCGCTGCACGAACTGGAGGTGGACGTGGCCGTCGTCTCCCTGCAGCGGCCGGTCGCCGGCCGGATGGCAGTTCACGCACTGCGGGCTCTGCAGGACGGCGCGGACCACCTCGAAGGAGGCGACTGGATCGGGCCGCGCCGGCGCTGCCGCGGCGGGCGCCGGGGCAGGGGCGTGGGAACAGGAGACGAGCACGAGTGCCGCGGAAGCGGCGATCGCTCGCCAATCCGCCCACCGCCACCCGACGGCGCTCACGCGACCGCCAGGCGCAGGGGCAGCGATCGCAGCCGCTGCTTCGTCAGCGCGTAGACCGCGTTCGCCACCGCCGCCGAGATCGGCGCAGTGGCCGGCTCGCCGATGCCGCCCATCTTGGCGCCGCTTTCTAGGATGCGGACGGAGATCTCGGGCATGTCGGGCAGCCGCAGCACGCGGTAGTCGTGGAAGTTGCTCTGCTCGACCCGGCCGTCCTTCAGGGTCAGCTCGCTGTGCAGCACGGCGGAGAGCCCGAAGGCGATGGCGCCCTGCACCTGCGCCTCGATGCCGAGTGGATTGATCGCGGTGCCGCAGTCGACCGCGCAGGCGACCTTGTGCACGTGGATCTCCTTGTCCCCGTCGACGGAGACCTCGGCCACCTGGGCGATGATGCTGCCGAACGACTCGTGCACAGCCAGGCCGCGCGCGCGTCCCGAGCCGGGCGCCTTGCCCCAGCCGGCCATCTCCGCGGCGGCCTTGAGCGCACGCAGGTGGCGCGGCTTCTCGGCGAGCAGCCCGGCGCGGAACTCGAGCGGGTCGCGCCCGCTCGCGTGCGCCAGCTCGTCGATCATGCTCTCCATGGCGAAGGCCGTGTGCGTGTTGCCGACCGACCGCCACCAGAGGACCGGCACCGGCTGCTTCGGCGAGTGCACGGTGACCAGCCGGGCCGGAACAGTCTCGAGGTAGGGCGAGTCGGTCACCCCCTCGACCGAAGTGGCGTCGACGCCGTCCTTGACCATGAACTGCTCGAAGGGCGTGCCGGCGAGGATCGACTGCCCGACGATGGTGTGCTTCCAGGCCACCGGTCTTCCCTTGCCGTCCAGCCCCACCTCGACGTGGTGCACGAAGAGCGGGCGGTAGAAGCCGCCCTGGATGTCGTCCTCGCGGGTCCAGACCGTCTTGACCGGCACGCCGGCTGCCTTGGCCACCTGCACCGCCTCGCTGACGAAATCCGACGACGGCGTCGCGCGCCGGCCGAATCCGCCGCCGAGGAACTGGGTGTGGATGGAGACGTTCTCGGGAGGCACCCCGGCGATCTTGGCGGCGGACATCTGGTCCATGGTCTGGAACTGGGTGCCGGTCCAGATCTCGCAGCGGCCGCCGTCGATCTTCACCGCGCAGTTGAGCGGCTCCATCGGCGCGTGCGCGAGGTAAGGGACGTCGTACTCGGCGACGACCCGCTTGGCAGCCTGGGCGAGCGCCACCTCGGCGTCGCCCTTCTGCGCCGCGATCCCTGGGCCCTTCGACTTCGCCTTGTCGCGGTAGCCCTGCAGGATCGCCGCGCTGTCCAGCGTGGCGCCCGGACCGAGGTCCCACTCGAGGCGCGGCAGGAGCGCGTCGCGCCCGCGCTTCGCGCTCCAGAAGTTGCTCGCGACGACGGCGACACCGGTGGGGACCTGCACCACCTTTTCGACGCCCTTGACCGACTTCGCCTCGCTGGGGTCGAACGACTTGACCTTCCCGCCGAAGACCGGCGAGCGAGCCACCAGCGCGGTGCGCAGGCCCGGGAAGCGCACGTCCATGCCGAACTGCGCCTTGCCGGTGATCTTCTCCGGCGAGTCGAGGCGGCGCATCGGCTTGCCGAGGAGCTTCCAGTCCTTGCGGTCCTTGAGCTTGACGCTCCTGGGCGGCTGCTGCGCTTGCGCGGCGACGGCGAGCTGGCCGTAGGAGAGGCGGTCCTTGCCGCGGACGACGTACCCGTTCCCGGTGCGGAGCTTCCTGGCATCCGTCTTCCACTGCGCCGCGGCCGCGCGCACCAGCATCGCCCGCGCCATCGCGCCCGCGGTCCGGTACCGGTCGAACTCGGACCAGGTGCTGCTCGAGCCGCCGGTCATCTGCATGCCGAAGGCCGGGTGCGCGTAGACCGGCGCCGCGGGGGCGTGCTCCACGCGGATCTTCGACCAGTCGCAATCCAGCTCCTCGGCGATGAGCATGGCGAGCCCGGTCCAGATGCCCTGGCCCATCTCGGAGTGGGCGAGCAGCACGGTGACCGAGTCGTCCGGCGCCACGCGCACGAACGCGTTGGGGTTGGGCGGCTGCTTCGCGGGCGGCTGTGGCGCCGCCCGCACCTTGCGCGGGACGTGGAAGGCGACGAACAGGCCCGCTCCGGAGATGAGCGAGCCGCGCAGCAGCTGGCGTCGGGTGAGCGAGGTCATCGCGAGGCCCTCCTCTGCGCCGCAGCCTTGCGCACCGCTTCGCGGACCCGCTGGTACGTGCCGCACCGGCAGATGTTCCCGGCGAGAGCGGCATCGATGTCGGCGTCGCTCGGGTTCGGGTTCTGCGCGACCAGCGCCGCCGCGGACATGATCTGCCCCGGCTGGCAGTAGCCGCACTGCACGACGTCGGCGTCGACCCACGCCTTCTGCACGGGATGGCTCCCGTCCGGCGACAGGCCCTCGATGGTGGTCACCATCCGCCCGGCCACCGCCGACACGGGCAGCACGCAGGAGCGCGTCGCCTGCCCGTCCAGGTGCACGGTGCAGGCGCCGCATTGCGCCATCCCGCATCCGAACTTGGTCCCGGTGAGTCCGAGCACGTCGCGCAACACCCAGAGGAGGGGCATGTCCTCCGGAGCATCCACCTCGCGGACCGTCCCGTTCACGTTGAGCTGCATGGGTCCCTCCAGCGCTCGATGCCCCTGCTGCTATCACGGATCAGTGCGAGGCGGTGGCCACCCTTTTGTAGAGGACGAATCCCGCATAGTCCGCCGCGCTCATCGTGTGCGTCTGGTCGCCGTCGGTGAGGATACCGACGCCCTGCAGCTCGGGGACTTCGGCGGCCGGATTGCCGCCCTCGAAGTGGGCACGGAAGAGCGCCGCGGGATCGATTTCCTCTTCCTGCCACACGCCAGTCGGCGGCCCGCTGCGCAGGACGATGGTGTCGGAAGCGACGAGCGGATTTCGCGTGCGGTCGCAAGTCGCGCCGGCAGGCGCCCCGCTGCTCCAAACGAGCTTGAGGGAGTACCAGCGCAACCCGCGCTTCCAGGCGATGTACACGTTTGCCGCCGCGTCACCCCGCCCCTGCTCGCACTCGTTGGCTCCGACCGGGAGCACCCAGGCGCGCCAGCGGAAACGGATGCGCTCGACCCCGTTGCGCAGGCCGTCT
>Ga0209283_10000757_pt1 | contig 16594 bp, 12 predicted proteins | sample CZO8metaG_2_FD_188354 | JGI IMG/M metagenome (GOLD analysis project Ga0209283, IMG submission 188354) | Vadose zone soil microbial communities from the Eel River Critical Zone Observatory, Northern California, USA - CZOApr15con2H1.8 metaG... | ecosystem: Environmental > Terrestrial > Soil >...
ATCGACATCGACCTGCATCGAGAGGCCGATCTGCAGCGGATGCTGTTGCAGCTCCTGCGGGTCGAGCGCGATGCGCACCGGCACGCGCTGCACGACCTTGATCCAGTTCCCGGTCGCGTTCTGCGCCGGCAAGAGCGCAAAAGCGCTTCCGGTGCCCGCGCCGAATCCGACGAGCTGCCCGTGATATTCGACCGAGCGGCCGTAGGCGTCGGCGAGGAGCTTCACCGGCTGCCCGGCGCGCAGGTTCGCGAGTTGCCCTTCCTTGAAATTCGCGTCCACCCAGACCTGATCGAGCGGCACGACGGTCATGAGCGGCGTACCCGGGCTGACACGCTGGCCGACCTGCACGGCGCGCCGCGCGACGAAGCCCGAGACCGGCGCGGGCAGCTCGGTGCGCGCGGCGGCGAGATAGGCTTCGCGCACCCGCGCCACGGCGTTCTGCACGTCGGGATGGTCCTCGATCGTGGTGTGATCGACGAGCGCGCTCTGCGCGGCGAGCTGGCGTTTGGCCGCGTTCCACGTGGCCTTCGCGCCCGCCACCGCGTCGCGCGCGTGCTGCAGCTCCTCGCCCGAGACGGCGCCGGTTGCGGCCAGTTCGTTACGCCGCGCGAGATCGCGCTCGGCCTTGTCCAGGTCGGAGCGGCGCAGCTCGACATTCGACTCGAGCTCGGCGGTGCTCGCGACGAGATTGCGGACCGTGCGCACGGTCCTCGCGAGCTGCGCCTCGGCCTGGTCGAGCGCGACGCGCGAATCGGCCTTGTCGAGCTCGACCAGCGTCTGCCCCATTCTCACGAAATCGGTGTCGTCGGCGTGGATGGCGAGCACCATTCCGGGAACCTGCGGCGTGATCTGCACGAGGTTGCCGCCGACGTAGGCGTCGTCGGTCGATTCGTAGTACCGGCCGGCGGTGAACCACCAGAACGCAAAGGCGATACCGATCGCCGCGAACGCGCCGAGTACCAGTGAGACGAGAAGCTTGCGCCTTGCGTTCGGCGCGCCGGCTTGGTCCAGTGTCGTGCTCATGATGGATTACCTTGGTTGGGCTTCAAGGGGGTTGTAGAAGACGCTTCCTCATAGCCGCCGCCGAGCGCGCGGATGAGATTGATCGAGAGGTCCAGCTCGCGTGCGCGCAGATCGGCGAGCAGGCTTCTTTGCTCGAGCACCTGCGTTTCGGCTGCGAGCACCTGCAAATAGTTGCCGAGACCCGCGCGATAGCGCGCCACCGCGAGGCCGTACGCTTCCTCAGCGGAAGCGAGCGCCGCCTCGACCTCGCCGCGCTGGGAGTCGACCGAGCGCATCGACGCGAGCTGGTCCACCACCTCGCGCAGCGCGTCGGCGAGCATCTGGTTGTACTGCTCCACCGCGAGATCGTAGTCGGCGTCCTTCGCCGCGAGATTGCCGCGCAGGCGCCCACCGTCGAAGATCGGCAGCCGCAGCGCCGCCCCGAACGAAGGATCTTCGCTGCCTCGGTCGAGCAGCTTCGACAAGCTGACGCTTTGCACGCCGGCAAGCGCGGCGAGATTCACGTTCGGATAGAACTGCGCTTTAGCAGAGTCGATATCGCGGCGCGCGGCCTCGACGCGCCAGCGCTGTGCCACCACCTCCGGCCGCCTGCCGATCAGATCGGCGGGCAACGCCGCGGGCAGCGCGATGGGGACGCTCTTCGCATTCGGCCTCTCGATTGCAAGGCCCCGGTCGGGACCCTTGCCGGCGAGCGCCGCAAGCTGGTTGCGCGCGAGCGCGATTTCTTCCTCGAGCTGAACGATCCGCCCGCGCGCGGCCGGAATCGAAGTCTCGACCTGCTTGAGCTCTACTCTGGAGTCGAGCCCCGCGGCGACGCGCTGGCGGGTGAGATCGTAGATCGACTGGCGCTGCTCGAGCGTTCTCTTCGCGAGGTCGAGCTGGTCGAAAGCGCGCGCAAGCTGCACGTAGACACGGGCGATTCCCGAGGAGACGAGCAGCCTCGAAGCGAAAGCATCCACTTCGGCAGCCCGCGCCTCGCCGAGCGCGGCATCGTACGCGGCGCGGTTTTTGCCCCACAGGTCGAGCTCGTAGCCGAAGCTGAGCGCGAGCTGGCTTTGCGTGAACCATGAGCCGGCGATCGGCGGCGGGAAAACGCCGTTCTCCGAGAAGCGCTGTCGCGTGCTGTCGGCGCCGGCGCTCACCTGCGGCGCGCGCGCGGCGCCGGCCGCTTGCGCGAGCGCCACGGCCTTGTCGAGCCGCGCGCGCGCCGCGCCCATGCTTGGGCTGCCGGCGAGCGCTTCATCGATGAGCGCGTCGAGCTGCGGGTCGCCGAAGCGCTTCCACCAGTCGGACGCGGGCCATGCGGCGGGCGAGAGCTTCGCGCCTGCGAGCGAGCGCTCCGCCGAAAGCGCGTTCGGATCGCCGGGACTGGAGCGCGGCGCAAGCCCGGCGTAGCTCACGCAGCCCGCGGCGAGCGCGGCGATCGTTACTGCGGCAGCGCGATGCAGTCGGAGTTCCATGGGAAAGAAGGCAAAGGAGATTTTGGACAGGCGAAACAATCGGGCGTTCACGACCGTCTCGCAAAACGCTCAAAAGATAAGACCGAAGCCGATGAGGTTCCAGCCGTGGTTCGGGGCGTCTCTGTGGATTCCGAGATTCTTTCCGTGGGAGTGATGCCGGTATTCGACGAAAACGCGGCTCGACAGATCATAGCCGAGCGAGATGTCGAAATCCCAGTGAGTGCCGTTGAGATCGTTCGTCTGGTCGATCCAGACCACTCCGAACCCCGGTCGCCACTTCGAGTAAGTCCATACGTAATCGACGCCGGCAAACTTATTGGGCGCCCGCGGCTCGACATGGGAGTCGCGCGCCCAGAATCCAAGCCTCGCGCCCCAGGCGCCGCCATAGCGCCCGGCAATCACCACGGAGCCCGGTGCGAAATAGAAGTCATCGGACACTGACAATCGCAGATCGACCTTGGTTTCATCCAGCGCGTAAGACGGTGCGCTGAAGAGCAACGCGAAGCCCATGAAAAACCCGGCAATCGCCGAAGCGAACAACCCTCCTGGAAGTTTCCTGTGCACCACCGCTTGCTTCCCGCTTACGAAGATCTCTCAACTTCATGCGCTCAACGAGCCGCCCTGAATTGAAAGGCGGAGGTGGTCACGCCCATGATGCGATCGGTGGATGCCTTGCCCGCCGAGTCGTCCCCGCCTGGGGATGGACGCATCGGGAGCGAATCGGTTTTTGGGTTCGGCTTCACGTTGAATGCGCTGCGAATCTCGTCTACGACCACACCCCGCCCAGCGCCTTGAACAGATCCGCGATCGCCGCGCGCTGCGCGCGCAGCGCGTCGATGCGGTTCTGCTCGGCGGCGAGCAGGTTTCTCTCGGCGTCGAGAACTTCGAGCTGGCTTGTCATGCCGTTCACGTAGCGCAGGCGCGCAAACCGCAGCGTCGTCCTCAGCGCCGCCACGCGATCGCCCTCGGCCGCGAGCCGCTCGCGCGCCTTGGCCTGCGCGATGAGCGCGTTGCGCACTTCGCGGAAGGCGTTCTGGATCGCGAGCCGGTACTGGGCGAGCGCCTGGCGCTCGCGCGCGCCGGCGGCCTCGACCTGCGCGTCGAAGCGCCCGCCGCCGTAAATCGGCTGGCTGACGGCGATCGCGGCCTGCCAGATGCCGGCCGGCCCGGTGAAGAGGTCGCTCAACGCGACGCTCTCGCTGCCGAGAGAGCCGGTGAGCGAAATCCTCGGAAGATAAGCTGCGCGTGCGACCGCTACGCGGGCGTTGGCGGCGATCAGCGTTTGCTCCGCCTGCACGAGATCGGGGCGGCGCAGGACCAGGTCCGAAGGCAGCCCCGCCGGGACGACGATCGCGACGGTCTGCTCTTCGGGGTCGGTACCCGCCTCGAGCGCGCCCTCGTAAATCGCCCTGGGGCTCCTGCCGAGCAGCACCGCGAGCGCGTTTTCCTGCTGCGCGCGCTGTTGCTCGAGCACCGGCACCTGCGCGCGCTCGGCCGCGACATCGGCCTCGAGCTGGCGGTAGTCGTACTCGGAGATGTCGCCGAGCTGGGCGCGCTTTTTCTGCAGCTCCAACGCTTCGGTGCGGGTGGCGAGCGAGCGCCGGGTGGCGGTGAGTTGCGCATCCAGGGCGCGCAGCGCGAAATAGGCCTGCGCCACGTCGGACGTCAAAGCGATGCGCACCGTCTCGCCCGCGGCTTCGGTGGCGAGCAGCTCGGCGCGCGCAGCCTGCGTCGCATTGCGCAGCCGGCCCCACAGGTCGATCTCGTAGGAGACGTCCGCGGACACCCGGGTGTCGTTGTGCTCCGGATCGAAGCCCGGCGGCAACGGCGTCGCACCGCGCTGCGACAGGCGCGTGCGGTTGCGGTTCACGCTGCCCGTCACGTAGGGCAACTGCTCGGCGGAAGTCGCGCCGAGCGCCGCGCGCGCTTCATCCACGCGCGCGAGCGCGAGCATCACGCTCGCGTTGTTGGCAAGCGCTTCCTCGATCAGACGGTCGAGCACCGGATCGCCGTAAACCTTCCACCAGGGCGCCTCCTGCGCGCGCACGCCCTCTGTCGGCGCGTCGCGCCAGGCTTGCGGAAGATCGACCGCGGGCCGAGTGTAGTCGGGATTCAGACCCGTGCAGCCGGTGAGCAACGCGGCCAAACCGAGAGCGGCAATTGAGGGCTTATGCATGGCCGTCCTCCGTGCCGAGCCGTGCATGGTGAGGAACATCGGCCACCTTGCGCGCGCGTTCCCGCTCGCGCTCGGCCTCCTCCCGGAGCTCGGCGGCGGTGCGCTTCTCCGAGAGCTTGCGGTCGGTGATGAGCCTGAAGAACAGCGGCACGAAGAAGATCGCGAGAAACGTCGCCGCTATCATCCCGCCCATGACGCCGGTGCCGACCGAGCGGCGCGCGCCGGCGCCGGCGCCGACCGAGATCGCGAGCGGCAGCACGCCGAGGATGAAGGCGAGCGAAGTCATCAATATCGGCCGGAAGCGCAGCCGCGCGGCCTCGAGCGCCGCCGCCGAGGTCGACAGCCCCTCGTGGTGCTTGAGCACCGCGTACTCGACGATCAGGATCGCGTTCTTGGCCGCGAGACCGAGGAGCGTCACCAGCCCGATCTGGAAATACACGTCGTTGGTGAATCCGCGCAGCCACACCGCGGCCAGCGCGCCGAAGGTGCCGAACGGCAGCGCGAGCAGCACCGAGAGCGGCAGCGACCATTTCTCGTACTGCGCGGCGAGGATCAGGAACACCATGAGCACCGCGAGCCCGAGCGCTACGCCCGCGGTGCCGCTCGAGCGCTTCTCCTGGAACGAGGCGCCGCTCCAGTCGTAGCTGAAATCGGGCGGCAGCGCCTCGGCGGCGATTTTCTCGACCACCTGGATCGCCTGTCCGGAAGAAACGCCGGGCGCGCCCCGGCCGATCAGCTTCACCGCCGGCAGGTTGTTGAAGCGGTCGAGTGAATCGGGGCCGGAGGAGTAGCGGACGCTGGCCAGGGCATTGAGCGGCACCATCTCGCCTCTCGCGGAGCGGACGTAGATCTCGCCGATCGAGTCGGGCCGCTTGCGGTAGGCGGGCTCGGCCGACATCAGCACCTGCCAGGTGCGGCCGTACTTGTTGAAGTCGTTGACGTAGTAGGTGCCGGCGGTAGCCGCGAGCGTGCCGTACAGATCGTCGATCGGCACGCCGAGCGCCTTGACCTTGTCGCGGTCGAGATCGACATAGAGCTGCGGCACGTTGGCGCGCCAGAAAGTGTTGACAAAGGCGAGCTTCGGCTCCTTGCCGGCGTGCGCGAGGAACTGCTGCAGCACCTCGGCGGTGCGCTGCGGGCCGCCCTCGCCGTGGTTCTGGATATAGAACTCGAATCCGCCCGCCGTTCCCAGGCCGAAAATCGGCGGCGGCGCGAAAGCGAGCACCAGGGCTTCCTTGATTCGCGCGGTCTTCATGAAGACCTCGCCGACCAGCTGCGATGCCGTCACCGACCGGTCGTCCCAGTCTTTTTGCGTGACGAAGATCGTCGCCGCATTGTTGCGGTAGCCGCCGCCGATGAAATCGAACCCGGTGAACGCGATCGCGTTTTCGTTGGCCGGGTTGGAACGGATCGCCCCCACGACTTCGGCCACCACGCGGTCGGTGCGTTCGAGCGTCGCCCCGTCGGGCAGGATCACGGCGGTGATGAACCAACCCTGGTCCTCCTCGGGCACGAGACTCCCCGGCGTGATGCGCCACAGTCCGGCTGCAAGCGCGACCATCCCGGCAAAGAGCGCCATGCCGATGCCGCCGCGGCGCAGCATCCAGGCCACGCCGTCGGCGTAGCGGCCGGTGACCCGCCGGAACCAGTTGTTGAACCAGTCGAAGAAACGCCCCGGCTGCTTGTGCTCGCGCCTCAATATCAGCACGCACAAGGATGGGGTGAGCGTGAGCGCCACCGTCCCGGAGATCACCACCGCGATCGAGATGGTGACTGCGAACTGGCGGTAGAGCTCCCCGGCGAGGCCGCCGAGAAATGCGATCGGAACGAAGACCGCGCACAGGACGAGCACGATGGCGACGACCGGCTTGGTGACTTCCTTCATCGCCTTGACCGCCGCCTCGCGCGCTTCCAGATGCTCCTCGTGCATGATGCGCTCGACGTTCTCCAGCACCACGATGGCGTCGTCCACGACGATGCCGATCGCGAGAACCATGCCGAACAGCGTCAGCGTGTTGATCGAGTAGCCGAGCAGGTACAGCCCGGCGAAGGTGCCGATCAGCGACACCGGCACCGCGGCGAACGGGATAAGGGTGGCGCGCCAGTTCTGCAGGAAGATGAAGACGACGAGGAATACGAGCAGCATCGCCTCGCCGAGCGTCTTCAGCACCTCGCGGATCGACACTTCCACGAAGCGCGTGGTGTCGTAGGGCACCGAGTAAGTGAGGCCCTCGGGGAAGCGCGCGGAGAGCGTCTGCACCGTTTTCTTGACGTCCCTCGAGACATCGAGCGCGTTCGCGCCGGGCTGCAGGAACACGCCGACCAGCACCGCCTCCTTGCCGTTGACGCGGCCGATGAAGTCGTAGTCCTTCGAGCCGAGCTCGACGCGGGCGACGTCCTTCAGGCGCAGCGTGGAGCCGTCCGGATTGGCGCGCAGGATGATGTTCTCGAATTCGCGCGGATCGGCGAGCCGCCCCTTGGTGGTGACGGTGTAGACCAGCTCCTGCGGGCCGCCGGTCGGCGTCTGGCCGACCTTGCCAGCCGCGAACTGCGCGTTCTGCTCGTTCAGCGCGGCGACCAGGTCCGCCGTCGTGAGCCTGAGCTGCGTGAGGCGGTCGGGCCTGACCCAGATGCGCATCGCGTAGTCTTTTGCGCCGAAGATCTGCACGTTGGTCGTGCCGGGTATGCGCTTCACCACGTCGAGCACGTTCATCGCGACGAAGTTGCTGATGTACAGGCTGTCGTAGCGGCTCTCCGGCGAGTAGAACGCCGCCACCATCAGGAACGACGAGGAGCTCTTTTCCACGATGACGCCCAGCCGGCGCACATCCTGCGGCAGGCGCGGCTCGACTTGTCTCACGCGGTTGTTGATGTTGACCGCGGCGCGGTCGACGTCGGTGCCGATGTCGAAGGTGACGTGGATCTGCACCGTGCCGTTCGAGGTGGAGGTCGAGCTCATGTAGAGCATGTGCTCGACGCCGTTGATGGCGTTCTCGAGCGGCGCGGCCACCGTCTGCTCGATCACCGTGGCCGAGGCGCCGGGGTAGTTGGCCGTGACCGTGACCACCGGCGGCGCGATCTCGGGATACTGCGCGATCGGCAGATTGCGCATCGCGGCGAGGCCCGCGATCACGATGAAGACCGACAGCACCGCCGCGAAAATGGGACGGTCGATGAAGAGACGCGAGAACATCGTGACCCCCTATTTCTTCGCTACGGCGAGGGACGGCTCGCCGCTTTTGGGACCCTCGCCCACCGCCTGCGGCGGGCTCTTGGCTTGGTCGCCCTCCTGCGCCGCGGCGACTGACACCGGCGCGCCGGGGCCGATTTTCATCACGCCGTCCACGATCACCTTGTCTCCGGGATTGAGGCCCGCGGTGACGATCCAGGCGTTGCCCTGCCAGTCGCCCAGCTCGACCGGCCGCGACTCGGCCTTGCTCTCGGAGTTGACGACGTAGACGAACTTGCCCTTCGGTCCCTCGAGCACCGCGCGCTGCGGAACCATGATCGCGCCGGGCCGCTGCGCGCCCTTGAGCGTCACGCGTACGAACTGGCCCGGATGCAGGAGCCCGCCCGGGTTGGGGAGCTCGGCGCGCGCCTCGCTCGTGCCCGTGTTGCCCGAGACGCGCACGTCGGAGAAGTTCAGCTTGCCCGCCTTGCCGTGCACGCTGCCGTCTGCGAGCTTCACGGTCACCTCGAATTGGCCGTCCTTGGGGAGCGTCAGGCGTCCGGCGTCGGCCTCGCGGGCGAGCTTCAGGCGCTCCTCGTCGGAGACGCCGAACAGGACGTAGATCGGATCGATCTGCGATACCGTCGTGAGCAGCACGTCCGGCCCGGACACATAGTTCCCCTCGGAGCGCAGCGCCCGGCCGGCGATGCCGGCGACCGGCGCTTCGACGCGCGTGTAGCCGATGTTGAGCCGCGCGCCGGCGAGATTGGCGCGCGCGGTCTTCACATCCGCTTCTGCGATCTGTTCCGCGGAAGCCGCGTCGTCGTAATCTTTCTGGCTCGCCGCTTTCGCTTCAAAGAGCGGCTTCAGGCGTGCGCTGTTGCGCTTGGTCTGCGCGAATCTCGCCTCGGCGCTCGCCAGCGCGGCTTCAGCGCGGGCGACCGCGACCTCGAAAGGCGCCGGATCGAGGGTGAACATCGATTGCCCCTGCACGACGGGCCGGCCCTCGCGGTAATTGCGCTTCAAGACGATGCCCGTGACCCGGGCGCGCACCTCGACCTCGCGTGAGCCGGCGATCTGGCCGACGTACTCGAAGGTCGCCGGCAGCGATTGCGCCTGAACCGCGACGACCGCGACTTCGGGGGGCGGCATGCCACCACGCGGTTGCGAATTGGCGGGCTCGCAGCCGGAGAGCAGCGCCGCGACTACCGCGACCGACACCGTCGAAACGACAGCCAAATAGGAGTTCCTGAGTTTCATGGTCTTGTTTCCCTTTTTTCAAGTTGGAGCGGGTGTTAGGCCCGCGTTCTATCGTGCTCTGCTACGACAATGACGTTCCTACCAGCATGAATTCGACATGACGCCAAAAATAAATTGTCCTAAACACGGGAAGACCTAGCTACGTATTGACCGAGGCCGGCCGCGCGTTGTGCTGGCGGTTCTTCTCCGAAAGGAGATTGATCAGGCCGTCGATGCCACGGTTGCGGACTTCTTCGGCGAAAGTGTCTCGATAGGTCGCCGCGAGACTCGCGCCGCCGATCTTGACGTCGTAGACCTTCCACCCGGACGGGGTCTTCTCCATCTCGTAGTCGAAGGAGACCGCTTGCGCCGCCGCCTGCCTGACTTCGGACCTGACGGTGACCTGGACATCGCCCGGCTGGGCGCGCAGCGGCTTGAACTCGATCGCCTGGTCGCGGTAATTCACCAGCGCCCGAGAGTAGGTGCGCACCAGAAGCGTCCTGAACTCCCGGGTGAGCTGCTCGCGCTGCTCGGGGCTCGCGCGCCGCCAGTTGGCGCCCATCGCGATGCGGGTCGTGTGCGCAAAATCGAAGTGAGGCAGGATCTTCGCCTCGACGAGGCTCGCGATCTTTTTCGGATTGCCGGCCTGGATGTCCTTGTCCTGCCTGATCGCGGCGAGCACGTCCTCGGAAATAGTCTTGACCAGCGCATCGGGAGCGAGCTCCTGCGCGAGGGCGAGCGGCGCTGCAAACGCCAGCGTGAGCGACAGCGCGAAAGTCATCGCGGCTTTGAGGAAGGTCGTCATCTCAGTCTCCGTATTTTTCGTTTCGATCAAGGCAAGGTGATCCCGCTGTCGCGACGACTGCGATGGTCGAGCCACCAAAGCAGCGGCAACACGATCAAGGCCCCGGGCAACAAGAGCAGCGCAGCGAGATACAGAACTCGCCGGGGAAGGTTCCGAATAGCCGGGTTCGAATCGCTCCTTGTGTTCTCCCGCCTGCCGCGCTCTCGGTCTCCATCGAGTTGAGACTCCCGATTCAATTTCATCTCTGCACTTTTCATATATGTATTATTCGGACAAAAAAAATCTATTTGCTGAATACAGACAGCGCGCGCTGAAGTGCCTGACAGTCGACACCGGAAAGCGTCTGGGTCAGCTCCTTCTGCACCTCTTCCACGCGTCGCGCTCCTTCGGCCTGACGCTCCTTGCCGAGCGGCGTGACTGCGGCCCTTACGCTGCGGCGATCAAGCGGATCCTCCACTCGGCGGACAAGTCCGTCGGCCTCGAGACGATCGACAAGTTGCGTGATATTGGAACGAACGCATGTGAGCTGCGCGGCGAGCTCGCTCAAGGTCAACGGCTCGCCGGCCTTCACCAGTTGTGTCAGCGCCATCCACTTGGGGCCCGACAGGCCCGCTTGCTCCAAGGTGGCTTCCAGGCGCTTCTCCAGCGAGTCCGCCGCTTTGAGCAGCGAGCCCATCACTTTGTCTGTGTCCTGAGCGGGAGACTTGCCGAGAAGCTGGGTCAGACATTTGTTCATATATGAATAGTATATGGTGCTTTCCATGTTTGTCAAATAGTTGTTGGGGCGAAGTCGCCTGCTTGGAGACATCGATGGCCCAGCGTTATACAGTAACCCACTGAAATCAAGCGACTGTTTCTCCTAGCCTACTCTGCCGCAAGCCGGTAGCCGACACCCGCCTCGGTAAGCAGGAACCGCGGCTGCGCAGGATCGACTTCGAGCTTGCCCCGCAAGCCTTCCATGGACGCCGCCGTAGATCACCTCGCCGATCTGTATCAGCCACATCGGCGCGAGGCCGCCGAGCGGCGTGAACGAGTCGTGCATCGAGTTCACCGAGCCGTTGGAGGCCGAGGTCGTCGCGGTCGCCCATAGCGCCGAATTCACCACGCCGAAGCGCGTCTCCTTGCCTTCCATGTTGCCGCCGGCCTGAGCGCTTGACGCGGTCTGGTCCACGCCGAGCTTCGCGAGCGCCGGGTTGCCGGCCTGCTCCGAGCCGACGCATACGGCGAGCAGCGCGACGAACACGATGGTCATCGCGGCGAGAATGGCCCAGCCCTGGCGTCGGTCCCCGACCATGACGCCGAAGGTGTAGCAGAGCGCGGCGGGGATCAGCAGGATGGCGAGCATCTCGAGGAAATTCGAAAGCGGCGTCGGATTTTCGTACGGATGCGCCGAGTTGACGTTGAAGAAGCCGCCGCCGTTGGTGCCGAGCTGCTTGATCGCGATCTGCGAGGCGACCGGGCCGACGGCGATGACCTGTTCCTTCTGCGTCGCCTTCTCGGTGACCGGATTGCCCTTTTCGTCCTTGACCGGCTGGCCCGCGGCGTCGAGCTTCGGATTGTCGTATTCGACCGATTCGACGAGCGGCACGGTCTTGTAGGCCGAGAGCGTCTGCGGCATCCCCTGCGCGACGAGCACGAGCGCAAAAATGAACGACAGCGGCAGCAGGATGTAGAGCGTGCCGCGCGCGAGGTCCACCCAGAAATTCCCCAGCGTCTGCGCCGACTGGCGCGCGAGGCCGCGGGTCAGCGCGATCAGCACCGCCATGCCGAGCGCGGCGGAGACGAAGTTCTGCACGGTGAGCGCGAGCATCTGGGTGAGATAGCTCATGGTCGATTCGCCGCCGTAGCCCTGCCAATTGGTGTTGGTGATGAAGCTGATCGCCGTATTGAACGAGGAATCCGGCGACACCGCCGCCATGCCGGCGGGATTGAGCGGCAGAGTGTTCTGCAGCCGCTGCAGGCCGTAGACGGCGAGCAGGCCGAACAGCGTAAACCACAGCGACGCCAGGGCGTATCGGGTCCAGCTCATCTCCTCCGACTCCTTTACGCCGCAGAGCCGGTAGATCAGCCGCTCGAGCGGCGCGCCCCAGCGGTTCAGGAGCGCCGGCTTGCCCTCGTAGATGGCCGCCATGTACGCGCCGAGCGGTTTTGCCAGCGCGATCAGAACGACGAGGTAAAAGGCGAGCTGAAGATATCCATTGGCGGTCATTAGAATTTCTCCGGCCCGAGCAATGCAACGACGAGGTAGACGAAGATCGCGGCGGCGATGGCGCCGGCGACGACATAGATCCAGCTCATTGGCGCCCCCTCAGCTTGTCGAAGCCGTACACGAGCGCGATGCTCACGGCGATGAACGCCGCAATCAGCCCTATATAAAGCAGGTCCATGGTCGATCTCCGTGCTGTTTGAACTGACCCGATCCGCGCCGGGGCTGAAATGGCCAGTTGATGCAAATCAAGCTTGCCCGGGATACGCGGCGGGACTATAGGTTGCATCGCGTAAAAAAGACGTAAAGAATGGCGGCTGCGCGATAAACGGGCCGTAAAACCCGGGCCCGACAAGCCGGCGCGAACAACAATGACGACACTCGACAAGCTGCGGCGAAAGATCTTCGGCGCGCCGCTCGATCCGCTCAGCCCGAAAACGCGCCAGCACATCGCGCTCGTCGCTTTTCTCGCCTGGGTGGGGCTGGGGGCCGACGGCCTGTCCTCGTCCTGCTACGGCCCGGAAGAGGCCTTCAAGGCGCTCGGCGGGCACGCGCATCTCGGCCTGTACCTCGCGCTCGCGACCGCCGTCACGGTGTTCGTCATCTCGCTCGCCTACAACCAGGTGATCGAGCTGTTCCCGAGCGGGGGCGGCGGCTACAAGGTGGCGACCAAGCTCATCAGCCCGCACGCGGGTCTGGTATCGGGCTCGGCCCTCATCCTCGACTACGTGCTCACCATCGCCATCTCGGCGGCGAGCGGCGTCGACGCGCTCTACAGCATGCTTCCCGCGACGGCCGGGCAGTTCAAGCTCGGCACCGAGCTCCTCATCGTCGCGATCCTGCTCATTCTCAACCTGCGCGGGATGAAGGAATCGATCACCGTGCTGCTGCCGATCTTTGTCGGCTTCATCCTCACGCACACCTTCCTGATCGTCTACGGCGTCCTGTTCCACATCGACCGCGTACCGGCGCTAGTCCCGGAGACGCTGGGCGAGACTTTCGGCCTCGCCAGGGAGCACGGCTGGATATTCGTCGCGGCGCTTTTCCTGCGGGCCTATTCGCTGGGCGGCGGCACCTACACGGGGATCGAGGCGGTGTCGAACAACGTGCAGTCGCTCGCCGAGCCGCGCGTCCAGACCGGCAAGCTCACGATGTTCTACATGGCGGCCTCGCTCGCCTTCACCGCGGGCGGGATCATTCTTCTTTACCTGCTATGGGGGTCGACGCCGGTCGAGGGTCAGACGCTCAATGCCGTGGTGTTCGGATCGATCATCGAGACCTTCAATTGGGGCGCGGGAACGAGCGGCGCGGTCGCGCTCTCGACGGTGCTCATCTTCGAGGCGGGACTGCTGCTGGTGGCCTCCAACACGGGCTTCCTCGGCGGGCCGGCCGTGCTCGCCAACATGGCGGCCGATTCCTGGGTGCCGCACCAGTTCCGCTATCTCTCGACGCGGCTCGTGACGGAGAACGGCATCCTCGTGATGGGCATCGCCGCGCTCGGGATCCTCCTCTGGACCCGCGGCAGCGTGGACCTTCTGGTGGTGCTCTACAGCATCAACGTGTTCCTGACTTTCTCCATGTCGCTGCTCGGGCTTTGCATCTACTGGGTCGGCGCGCGCAAGACCGACTCCAGGTGGGTGAAGCGCCTGGCCTTGTCCGTGCTCGGACTCGCGGTGACCCTGGGGATCCTCGTCGTCACCATCGTCGAGAAATTCACCGAGGGCGGCTGGGTCACGGTGGCGATCACTACGCTCGTGATCGCCTTCGGCCTCGTCATCCAGCACCATTACGAGGAAACCAAGCGGCGCATCAGGAAGTTCGACGCCGTTTTCGAGGAGCAGCCTTTCGGCAGCGTGGTGAAGCCTCCGAAGCTGGAGCCCGAGGCGCCGACTGCGGCCTTCATCGTCGGCTCGCACCGCGGCGGCGGCCTGCACGCGCTGCTGTGGGTGCAGCGCATGTTTCCGAACCACTTCAGGAACTTCGTCTTCATCAACGCGCGCACGGTCGATTCGCAGAGCTACGGCGGCGAGGAGTCGCTGCGGCTGCTCAGGCAGGAGGCGACGGTCTCGCTCAATTATTTCGTGAACTTCTGCAACAGCTACGGGCTCGCCGCGAAATCCTACCTGGCGTTCGGCACCGACCCCATCGAGGACATCACGCGCCTTTGCGGACAGGTGAACCGGGATTTTCCGAACACCATCTTCTTCACGAGCAAGCTCATCTTCGAGAAGGACAACTGGTTCACGCGGCTGCTGCACAACCAGGCGCCGCTCGTCCTGCAGAACCGCCTGCACATGCAGGGCATGCAGATGATCATCCTGCCGATGCGGCTGGACAAGTAAGGCGGCGGCGCCCGTCGCCCGGAGGTGCTCCAGTAAAGGAACACCAACTGCCCGGAGACCCGCGCCGGGCGCGGCTCTCCGTAAATCAATTTCGGGGAATTGCGGGGCGCGTGGTCGAACTCGGAACGCGGGTTACGCTCTAGGGGAACCCCGGGAGAGTCCCTCTCTAGCTCCTCGAGAGCATCGCGTCGAGGTGCTCGATGTCGTTGATGACGCGCCACTCGGACGCGCCGGCGGTCTCGACCCGTTTCTGCCAGGCCTCCAGCCGTCCGATGTAACGCCGCGGATCGATGTTGTCGGCCTTGAGCTTGACGACGTTGACCGCCACTACGCGGATGTCCTTCAGGCTGATCGGGAAGCTGCGGATGGTCGCCTTGTCGAGCTCCTCCTGCATGTCGGAGAAGATCAGGATGGTCTTCTTCCCCGCCCCGGTCTCGTTCAGGAACATCGCGCCCTGGAGGAGACCGCCCGTGATGTCGGTATAGGCGCTGCCGCTGACGGTCTTGACGAATGCGTCGATCTGCTCGCGGAACGCGCGTTTCTGGACGTTCGCCCGCGAGGGCTGGTTGTCGAAGGTGACCTTGGCGATGATGTCCTTCTCGCTGAAGCTACGGCTTTTCACCCGCGCCACCGCGAGCGAATCCCCCGGCTGCAGCGTGCCGAGCAGGTAATTGATGATGACCTGCGCCTTGCCCACCTCCTGCGCGTAGGTCCCGGAGGTATCGACCAGCATGTATACCGCCTGGGTGTGGCTGCGCTGGTCGGTGCAGGCGGACACGCCCGCCAGCAGCAGCGATACGACGAGTAATCGCTTGATCATGATCGCCCCCGTTTGCCTAAATCACGTGCCGCGGCCGGCGGGCCGCGACGCGGCCGCTTCGCCGTTCCGCATCGCCTTGACCATGCGCTCGACGAGCAGCGGCAGAACGATCGTGACGTCGTACACGATGGTGAGGACCTTGAACAGTTGCCGAATGAGGTTTCCGAGAACGCGCAGGACGAACGCCAGCACGCGCACGAGCATCACGAGCGCCGCTCCGCCGACCGTCCGCGCCGAATAGATGAAGGACTCGAGCGGGACCGCGACGAAAGCCAGGGCGAACGGGAGCATGAACCCGAGCAGCATCTGGCCGGCGGTCGGAATGCGCGCGAGCCAGGGGTCGACGGGCGCGGCCTGCTGCGTGCTCGCGAGCGACTTGAGCAGCGCCGATTTGTCGGCGATCAGCATGTCGCGCATCAGCGCGAGCGCCGCCTCGATCCCGGCCAGCGTCACCAGAAGCACGAGCGCGATCCAGAACATGCGGCGGCGCATCCGCTCGTTCAGGTTGGCGATGCGGGGAAAGAGGTGCGTGATCCGCAGCGTCTCCACCACGAACAGACCCATCGTCGCCTCGACGAAGATGATGACGAGGGCGGCCACCTCGGAAGTGCGCAGAGACGCCGTCAGGTAGTCGCCCGCGCCGACCATCTCCGACATCGGCAGCGCGATCAGCTTGAAGTTGATGAGCGCGCCGCCCGCCGCGATCATGAGGACCAGCGCGGCAATGGCGAACTGGGTAAAGGCGGAAACCGTCAACGCGTGCTCGGCCTTGTCGGTCTTCTTGTTGATCTGCTCGTATTTCTCCATCTGCGCGTCGATCGCCATCGATGTGTTCAGCAGCCCGGTGAGCTTCTTGTCCACCTGCCCGAAGGTCTTGTCGAGCGAGCGCCAGAACGGCATGAACCCGTTCAGTATCTTGTGCCGCGACGCGTAGGCGCGGCGGTACTCGGCGAGCGCCTTGTCGTGGATGCCGTTGACCGAGCGCTTGATCTCCTCGAGGATTCTCTGCACCATCTCGTTGCTGTCGGACTTGATTTTCGCGACCGAGGCGAGCGCCTCGACCCACTCCGGGGACGCCGGCGGCACTTCCCCGCACTTCTTGTAGTCCTCCTCGACGCGCGTGAGCTCGTCCCGGAGCTTGCGCTGCAGCGCCGGGTAGCCCTCGAGGTCGCGCGTGACCAGCGCCCCGACGCGCTCGAACTCCCGCTCGATCAGCTGGCCCACTTCTTCGCGCCCGTGGGCGAGCAGGACCGCCTTGTTGCGCTCCTTCATGTCCCTCGCCGTCGCAAACAGCCAGCGCGCGCCCAGCCGCAAGGGGCCGCCCACCATGTTGCCGATCGAGCGAAAGAGCTCG
>Ga0209283_10000760_pt1 | contig 16567 bp, 19 predicted proteins | sample CZO8metaG_2_FD_188354 | JGI IMG/M metagenome (GOLD analysis project Ga0209283, IMG submission 188354) | Vadose zone soil microbial communities from the Eel River Critical Zone Observatory, Northern California, USA - CZOApr15con2H1.8 metaG... | ecosystem: Environmental > Terrestrial > Soil >...
CGACGCGGTTGAGCTTGAAGGTGATCTTGGGGTACTTCTCGGCCTCGAAGAAGTCGGCCGAGCGGAGGTGGTTGTCACGCATCTCCGTCCTGGTGTCGATGCTGGCGACGTCGATCGTCACCTCGCCGTTGATCTTGGTGACGTCGTCCTCAGGCCCTTCGAAGTAGCCCTCGAACGTGTTGAACTGCCCGCGCACGGTTGAAACCGCCAGGTGCTTGGCGGTGAAGCCAACGTGGGTATGCGCTTTGTCGATCTCGTATCTGACCATGTGGTCCTCCTGTGAATTGGAGCGGTTTCCTCAACCGCAGCTGATCACAGGTACTTGCTTGCGCAAGCAACTATTCCCGGGTGTGGGCTCTATGTACGCGCTTTCTTGAGGCAGAACCAGGCGGCTTCGGCACGCATCATGGCCGGCGTGCCGGCCTGCTCGCCGGTCTTTGTCCAGGCGAGGTCCCAAGCCGGCCCAAAGCGCTCGCGCAATTCCGTTTCGCTGACCCCCGACGGGACCGGCGGCAGAGCCTTGGTGAACGCCATCATGAGGAGGGTCGCGCCAGGCGCGGCGAGCGCCGTCACACCTTGCGCGTAGCGGACCCGCTGGTCGCGTTTCAGCCCGTGATAGCATCCGAAGTCGAACAAAAGCGAGTAGCCCGGCGTGAGGCCGAGGTCGCCGAGCCGTGTCACATCGCCTTCGCGGAAGTCGACCTTCACTTCTGCAGCCTGCGCCCGGCGCCGTGCTTCCTTCAGCGCCCGCGGCACGAAGTCCACCCCGGTCACGTCCCATCCGTGAGTGGCCATGTAGACGGACTTGGTCCCCATGCCGGAACCGAGGTCGAGCGCCCGTCCCGCGGGTAGGGCATCGGGTCCTTCGATGAGCTCTCTCAACGGGATGGCCACAGCGCGGTCCCAGGGCGTGAAGCCGACCGCGTACATGAGCCTGTAGACGGTCCCCATCAGGCGCTCGAGCGCCGGCGGTAGGCGTGAGTCTCCTGGCGCCAGCTGAACAAGACGCCGGCGACCATCCCGATGACGAAGATCGCCAGCGCCACCGCCAGCAGGATCGGACCGACCTTGCCGGCTCCGATGGCGGAGCCCAGTGGGCCCCAATCCACCGTTGCGGCTCCGTTCAACCATGCGATCAGCCCCAGCGCGAAAGCTATGCATGCGAGGGTCCAACGCTTTTCCGATGGCGACATCTGGGCGAGGTCGAAGCGCCGCTGACGCTTCGAGACTGGGAAACGGCCGAGGCTTGCGACCAGCACGAGCCAGACGACCAGCATCAAAACGCCGATGGTGAGGGCGATGGCCGGCGTAGAGGTCTTGTCGATCGGCGATAGGTCGGCGGATCCGGCCCAGGCTGCCATGGGCAGGAGCCAGATCACGCTGGTGATGGCGGCAAATCCGGTGCGGCCGAAGCGGTCGACGAGGTTCTTCATGTCGGTGTGGGATATCTCCGGGCCAGATACTGCTCGAATGTCACTGTACCGTCGCGATGGTCGGGACACAGCAGCCGGCCCGCGGCGACCTGGCGGCTGAACCTGAACGGCAGCCACAGGTTGACAAGGCGCTTGTCCGGCTTGCGGACCTTGAGCCATGAGGTGGCCAGGCTTTTGAAATCCCTCACCTCGGGACCGCCGAAGTCGGCCAGCATCCCTGCCGGCTCGCCGGTGACGACCTCCACCAATCGCGCCGCGACGTCGGTTGTGTCGACGGGCTGAAACTGCCACTTGAACGGCACCGTCGCGAGGCGGGGAAGCTTGCTCATACCGTCAAGAAAAATGTCCATGAGAGTGTGGAACTGAGTGGCGCGCAGGATCGACCAGGGGACGATATTCTCGCGCATCACCTCCTCGGCCGCCAGCTTGCTTCGGTAGTACGGATAGGCGACGCCCTCCATGCCGACGATCGAGATGTAGACGACGTGGCGGACACCGGCCTCTCGCGCCATCGCCAGCAGGCGCCGAGTGCCCAACACGTCAGTGGCCTCGTACTTGCGCGGTGACAATGCGTCGGAGGCCGCGTGGACGATCGCGTCGATGTTCTTCACGGCCAGCTCGAGCCCGGCGCCGGTGACGAGGTCGCCCTGGATCCAGTTGTCGGCTTTGCCTTCGGCTTGTCGGCGGCTCAGGATTCGCGCGCGATGACCTGTATCGAGGAGGCGCTTCACGACCTGGCGGCCCAACGCACCCGTTCCACCCGTAACGAGCACGTGCATGACGGCTAAGAACCGGTCATCAGGTGCTTGCCGAAGAAGGCCATGACTCGGTCCCAGGAATCCTGCGCCGCTGACTTGTTGTACACGCGGCCTTGAGCGTTGAAGAAAGAATGGCTGGCGCCGGGATAGATCTTGATGTCGTGATCGATCTTGTACTTGTCGAGGGCCTGGTCGAGGGCACGGCCGGCGCCGGCGGTGAAGTCCTTCTCCGGGTACGAGCCTACGATCGGACACGCTCGCTTGACCACATCGATCGGCCTCGGGTTGGCGGCGTAGAAGGGCGCGATCGCTTTGAGCCTGTCGTCGGTGCAGGCCCACGCGATCGCGAATCCACCTCCCATGCAGAAGCCGATCGCGCCGATGCGCAGCGGATCGACGCCGCGCGTGGCGCCCAGATGGGTCAACGCGGACTTCAGGTCGCTGATGCCAGCACGTTCCACCGACCCGATCAGCATCCCGGTCATGTAGCGGGCCATACAGATGGCGCGATTCCGGCCGGTGAACAGGTCGACAGCGAGCGCCGCGTAGCCGTTCTCGGCGAAGCGGCGGGTGATTTCCTTGATGTTGTGGTTGAGGCCATATGCCTCGTGAATCACGACCACGCCCGGGTGCGGGCCGTCGCTATCGGGTAGGGCGGCGTAGCCGCCGCCCTTGAGGTCGGCTCCATCGATCTCGCGCGTCTTCATATATGTGGCGGCCCGGGGGAGATGGTAACGAGGCGAAAAAATCGGGTCGGAAGTGCGGGGTATCATCCTTCCTGCGCGGCGTGGGCCTGTGGCGCAGCTGGGAGCGCGCTTGACTGGCAGTCAAGAGGTCAGGGGTTCGAATCCCCTCAGGTCCACCAGCTCTCTAACCGGCCGGGACGGCACTCAGGCAGGGGGACAAATCGCTGCCTGCGGCCAGGGCCCAGCATGCAGATCCCGGGGGCTACGACCCATGCGCGTTGAGGGCTCCAGAGCCATTCGGGCTGCTGGCGATTTCCCGGCTCCGAGGCGGAAGGATTGGGTTCCTGACATGACGTCGATGCCAACCTGTGGCAGCCAGCTGGGCCGGCGACCTTGAAAGACGCCCTCGTGTACCTGCAGGACGCCGGTGCGATCGCGTTCGTCCTCCTCGGCGTCGCCACCGCTGTGGGCTGGGCAAGACGCAAGGATCGCTCGCTCGGATTCCTCGCCCTGGCCATCGTGCTTTTATCGCTGGTGTCGCTGCTCGGCCGCGTTCCTGTTGCATACACGCCCCCCCTGCTCCCGCAGATCAGCCTCATTGTCTTCATGGGCTCGGGCTACGCGCTGCTTCGCTTCAGAGGCTCATTGATCCCGCTGCCAAGGCGATGGCACATCGCCGCGGTCGTTGCAATTGTGGGCGCAAGTGCCGGCTTTATCGGCGTGCAGGGCTTGGTCGCGGCCAATGTGGCCCCGGTAACCATTCAGACAGCCGCCGCGGTTGTGCTCATTCTCGTCTGGAGCGCAACGATCATCGAGCCGATCGTCCGTTTTTGGCTCGTCGCTCGACACCTGCCCGCAGTCCAGGCATGGCGTCTGCGGTCGCTGAGTTTCGGCTTCGGCGGCCTGGTTGCGATCCTGCTGTTTGCCGTGGGCGCCAGCGCCTTCGCCTCCAATCCGATGGAGCAGATCCTGATCCAGCTTGCCGCCCTTCTCATCGTTCCGCTCCTCTATGTCAGCTTTTCGCCGCCGTCCTGGCTTCGCCGGCAGTGGCGTTCCTCCGAAGAGGAGGGTCTCCGGGTGTTCATGCAGGACCAGCTGTTGGGCGAGGATCCGGTCGCGCTGGCGGATCGAGCTCTCGAATGGGCCATGCGGCTGGTCGGTGGGGCCGCTGCGGTTGCCTTCGACGGCAAAGGGGAGCGGTTGGCAGCGAGGGGCCTCGATCCAAACCAGCTGAACGACCTCGAAAAACGCCTCCCTGAGCTGAGCGAGGGCGTCACCCGGTTTGCGATTGGTGGTGTGGACCGGACGCTATTTGTGCTTCCGATTGCTGCTTCCGGCCCGGAGGGACACCTTGTGGTGCTCGCGGGACCATTCACGCCGAGCTTTGGCGGCGACGAGTTGAGCCGGGTGCAACAGTTCATGACCGCAGTCGCCGCGGCGGTGGACAGAGCACGGCTGCTCGAGCGGCTCAAAGAGGCCAACGCGGAGCTGCTGGATGCCAACCGCCACAAGACCGTCTTCCTTGCCAACATGAGCCACGAGCTGCGAACGCCGCTCAATGCGATCCTGGGCTTCTCCGAGCTGCTCATCGATTCCACTGACGGTCACTTTCCCGACGAGACCCGGAAGAGATTCCTGGAACAGATCCACTCGAGCGGCAAGCACCTGCTCGGGCTCATCAACGATATCCTCGACCTCTCGAAGATCGAAGCCGGCCAGATGGAGCTGCGCCTCCAGATGGTTTCAGTCGCCGATGTTGTCAGCCAGGTGGCAAGCACCGTGGAACCTCTGGCCAAGCAGAAGGAGATCCACCTCGAGTTCGAAGCCGCGAGCGCCGGTCAGATCCTTGCGGATGAAGGCAAGCTGCGGCAGATGATTCTGAACCTGGTCTCCAATGCGATCAAATTCACTGCCGAGGGTGGAAGCGTGGCGATCAAGGCCGTGCGAGTCGTCGATCGCATGGAGATCGCCGTTTCCGATACAGGTGTTGGGATCGCGCAGGAAGACCTTCAGCGCCTGTTCAAAGAGTTCCAACAGGTCGACTCGGGCGTCAACCGCAGGCAGCAGGGCACCGGGCTAGGGCTGGCGCTGACCCGGAGCTTCGCCATCCTTCATGGTGGCGACGTCCGCGTGCAGAGTGAGCCTGGCAAGGGAAGCCTCTTCACAATCGACCTTCCCCTTGAAGCGCGCAGTCCCGATCGCGCGTCGAGGGCTACCAACGGCAATGCCGTAAATGCGCCCGGCGATGTCTCGCGACCGTTGGTCATCGTTGTCGAGGATGACCCTGTGGCAGCTGAATTGCTCACGCGTCAGATCGAGCGCGCCGGGTTCCGCACGGAAATCGCTCGCACAGGTGCTGAGGTGGTAAGCATGGCGAAAGAGCACAAGCCCGCAGCGATCACCCTGGACATCCTGCTTCCGGACGTAGACGGTTGGGAGGTCCTGACGCGCCTCAAGCGGGACGAGGTGACGACCGACATCCCGGTCCTCGTAGTTAGCGTCGTTGACAATCCCGAGCTTGGCTCGGCGTTGGGCGCGCTTGACTACTTTGTCAAGCCCGTCGACGCCAAGGACCTCGTCAACCGACTGAGCAACTTCAACTTCAACCAGAAGGCCGGCGGACGGCAGGCTTGCGTTCTGGTTGTCGATGACGAAGCCGCCAACCGCGACTGGCTGAAGCACGTGCTGGAGCCGGCCGGCTTCCAGGTCACACTCGCAACCGGCGGGCAAGAGGCCATCGACCTGGCCAGGTCCCGCATTCCCGATGTCGTGATGCTCGATCTCCTGATGCCGGAGGTCAATGGCTTCGAGGTGGTCGAAGCCCTGGGCGGGCACGAAGCGACCAGGTCGATCCCGATCATGGTCCTCACCGCCAAGCACCTGACCAATGCCGATATCGGCAAGCTCGATGGCCACGTGGCCACCATCCTCAGGCGTGGATCTACCGGCGCCGTCGATTTGCTTGGCCAGTTGCAGGTGGTCCTGAACAAGCGGCCGGTCAAGGCATGAGCGAGTCCTCACTCATCCTTGTCGTTGACGACAACGACGCCGGCCTGTTGCTCACCTGCGCGGTGCTTCAGCTCGATGGCTTTCGAGTCGATTCCGCGAGCTCATCCAAAGAGGTTCTGGAGCGCTTGCATGCTCGCCGGCCGGACCTGATCCTGATGGACGTGCAGATGCCGGGACAGGATGGCCTCTCGCTCACTCGCCAGCTCAAAGCGGACCCCGCAACGGTCACCATCCCGATCGTGGCGCTGACGGCCCATGCGATGGCCGGCGACCGGGAGCTGGCGCTCGCCGCCGGTTGCAGCGGATATATCTCCAAGCCCATTGACACCAGGACGTTCGGCGACCAGGTCCGGGCATTCGTGATTCCAGCCGATCGCCAGTAGCCTGGCAACCGGCAACGTGTCATTGGCACGTTGTTCAGGGGGCCGGTAGAATCACCTCGCGATTGCCCTCTGGTCATTCGTAAGGGATGAAGTCCTAGGCGTCATCCTCGGAGGGCGGTCGCACGCTCACCTCAGGAGACCTGGTCGGTCTCCTCACCCACGCGGTCATCTCCATCTCCGATGAGGAGATCTTCATCGCTTGCCGAGTAACGATCGCGAACCTCGGCTCCGGCGGCATCCGAGTCGCCCAAGCCTTCCTCCGAATCGGTCTCCACCACCTCTCCCGCTTGTCTGTCCTCAGCGACCAACTGCGCATAGGCCCGCTCGGCCTCGTCCCATGTCGGATACTCCCAGAACTCGGTTCCGATCGGCACCTCGGCGCCCTCGGTTTCGTCGAGACCGTGCTGGAAGACGTATCCGAGTCCGTTGGCAGGATCCTGGATCAGCGAAATGAAGCGTTCGCCGGTCAGCTCGGCTCGTTGCGCCGCCTGGCCATCATTCTCCAGGTCGAACAGGCGGCTGATGATCTGCTCTTCACTTCTGTCTTCCATACCGTTCTCATTCTGGATCAACTCAGTCTTTCAGCGCTCCACTTGACATTCGCAGCCGGGCGACCGACATTTCGGGGGCGCGGTTTGATGGCTTGTAAGGGGAACAGCTGATGGCGAGACGCCGTAGTGGGGGCGGCTCCAAGTCTGGCGCCGGCGGGCGCCAAGAGCCCGCCTGGTTGGAGCAGCTGGAGCGGCAGCCCGTCGGCGCGATCGGCTTCATCGTTGTCCTCGTCGGCTGGGCGGCGCTGTTTGTGGGCACCATCAGCGGTGCCTGGCGCCTCGAAGTGACTTTCTTCGTGGCGGTCGGTCTGCTGACGTTCGTGCTCGGGTGCCTGTCTCTGTTCGCCGCCGCCGTGCAGGCCCGCGGCGCCAAGCCGAATGCGGCCCTCCGCTTGCCCGAGTGGTTGCGGGATTTCGAAGAGTACTTCCGCTGGCTGACGCCGATGGCGTTCGTGTTCGGCCTGATCTTCGCCCACTACTTCTGGCACTAGGCGATGGCCAAAGACGACGAACAGCTGCAGCCATCCTGGGTGTTCTGGGCGCTGGTGGCGGCCGGGGTCGGGCTCGCGGTCTTGCTCGTGATCGCGGCCGTGTACCTCGTGAGGTCTCACGCCCCGGTTTGCAACACGAATTTCCCAGCGCGCCGAAGCGATTTCCCGAGCTGGATTTTCGTGTTCGCCGCGATCGCAGCCTTCATCCTGGGCTCGCTGACCGCGACGGTCGGAATCCGGCGCCAGGGCCGATCGCAGAAAGAGCTCGGTGAAGGGCAGTGGGCCAGTCAGCGGGCCGCGGTCGCCGTCAATCTGGGCGTTGCCATCTTCCTGTTCATAGTCACCATCCTGATGGTGATCGAGGCCTGGACTCTGGGTCACGGAGTGTGGCCGATCACCTACTACGTTCGCTGCTCCAATGACGCCGGCCCATTGATCTCACTCGTCGGTGTGGCGAGCTTCGCGTACATCATCGGCCGCTGGATGTGGGTCTTCAAGGATTAGAAGGACGTGATCTCTCCGAATTGGCAGGTCTTGCTGGTGGCGCTCGTTGGTCTCGGACTGATGTTGGGCGGCCTGGTCGCCGCTGACGCGTTTTTCGTCCGGACCTACCAGCAGCCGGTCGGCCGCTGGGTCGCAGCCTGGGCGCGCCGCTTCCCGGTCCTCGCGTTCTTGCTGGCGGCCGTGATCGGTTTGCTGATCGGACACTTCTACTGGTCGACACCGCCGGTCTGTCCGACCGGACCGCAGGGCCAGGTCATGCAGGCGGGGACGGATCGCGACTGCGTCCCGCCGCACCCGAGCCCCCCGGCGAACACCTGACCCGCCGGGCGCGCCAGACTTAGCTGCGTGTTTGCGAGCTCCAACTATCCGCCCGACCAGGCGGCCGCCGAACGGTTTGTGGCCGAGATGCGACATGGCACGCTGATTGCCTGCACCGCCGAAGGTTACCCGCAGGCCAGCATCCTCCCGTTCGTGAAGACAGACGACATCGTCGAGCTCCACTGCGTCCAGGCCGATCCGACTTTCGACGCGGTCCGGGCCAACCCACGTGTGACCTTTTTCGTCTCCGACTTTCTCGCCTGGTCGCCCCACAGCTGGGTCAGCGATCAGGACGCCGGCCGCGCCACGCTCCACTTCCGCGCGGTGGCCTTCGAGTGCGACGTGGAACGAGTGTCGACTGATCCGAATGACGTGGCCGGCGCCCTGAGCCGGCTGCTGGCCAGGTATGAGCCAGGTGCCTCGTATGAGCCCATGAAGATGGGCGAGTTCTATGGCCCCCGCCTGCAGCGACTGGCCACCATGAGGCTCCGAATCGTCCGCCGCCACATCAAGTTCAAAACCGGCCCGGCAGGCACGGCAGAGACGAAGCGGCGCGTGGCGGCCAAGCTGCGCGAACGCGGCCAGCCCGGCGACCTTCGAGCCGCCGACGTCATCGAGTCATACCTGCTTCAGCAACCGCGATAGCTCATAAGAGACGCCGGCCGTCGGCAGAGACCTCGATCAAACGGGCCAGCCGTTTCGACCGGGTTTCGTCGCGTTTGGCGTTCATGACCCAGTAGATCGCGGTTTGCCGGTAGGACGGCGGCTGCTTGCCGAAGAACTCCCACGCCTTCTTTCGGGCCCGGAACTTCGACTCGCGTTCGGCGTCGAGCGACGCAAGGTGGCGGTTCTCGTACGAGTACACGCTCGAGCTTGCGTCCTCACGGCGCCCGAACGCCGCCAGTCCGGCGGGCGCCATCAGCCCCCGCGCCCTGAGCTCCTCCACTTTCCTGATGTTGACCGCGCTCCAGTTGCTCTTCGGCTTTCGTGGCGTGAACCGCTGGACTCGGCTGGCCTCGTCGATCCTGCGCGCGACGCTGTCGATCCAGCCGAAGCACAGAGCCTGGTCGACAGCGTCCGACCACGTCATGCTCGGCTTGCCGGAGGCCTTCTTGTGAAACACGACGCCGATCTCGGTCGCGGTCTCGTGATTCGCCGACAACCAGGCTCGAAACTCGGCCGGGGTTTCGAAGAACCGGGTCTCCATGAGGCCTAGATGCTCTTCTCGAAGCAGACGCTGGTCTGCGCGTCCGCGTACTCGCCCCAACAGGGGACCGGGTCGAAACCCATCCGGCGATAAAGCCCGATCGCCTCCGCTTGATAGATCCCCGTTTCCAGCACGAGGCGATGGATGCCCATGTCCAGGGCGGTGGCTTCGAGGTGGTCGAGGATCAGCTTGGCGATGCCGCGCCCGCGCAGCTCAGGCTCGACGTACATCCTCTTCACCTCGGCGCTCATTTCGTCCAGCCGGCGCAGGGCGCCGCAACCGACCGCACGTCCTTCGGCACGTGCAATCACGAACGTGCCGAGCCCGGGCGCGATCTGCTGCGGCCTGAGGTTCGGCCCGAATCGTTGCTCGGCCGAGTACCGGCTCGACAGATGCGCGTCGAGCGCTGCGATCAGCCGCTGCGCGTCAGTTGAATCGAACGGCTCGGCAGCGACGGTGATATTCATGACGATGCTCGACACATTGTCTCGTCGCGTGGGCTCGAACTCATCGAGTGGATTCTGGGACGATCGCCCAGCGCGACTCCGACGTCGCTCATTGGCACGCATTCCGGGCGGCTGCAGCATGGCAGCATGTAAGGGAGCGGCAGGCGATGAGGGCATCAGCAGCCATCAGCTCGCCAGGTGAACAGGCGCGCGACAGACCTGCCGCTCCCGCCACTCCAAGCGCAGGCGTTGGAAGGGGTTTGGGTATGCCCGGGACCTTGCGCAGCACCGGGTGGTGAGCTAGGCTCCGATCGAGCCGAATCGTTAATTCAGGAAGGCGCCCATGCCGAACCCCAATGCCGTAGTTTCAACAGTCCTTCGGGTGGAGCCAGAGGCCGACGCTGGGCGCGACCGCTTCGTCGTGCTCGAGGGGGAGCGGCGAGTGCGCCTCGACGGGGCCAACCCGCGGTCGGGCGGCTACGCACAGATCCTGGACGGCCTCAGCAAGCTGCGGACCCCCGTCTACCTCGAGGTCGACCCCGCAACTTCGGCTGTGATCCGCCTTCTCATCCCGCATATCGCGCGCGTGGTCGCGCTTCGCCAGAGCAACGATGGCCTCGACGTGGACATCCAGTACTCGCATGGGCGGCACCTCCTGCGGCGCGGCGCCGCTGACTACGAAGAGTTGGCGACCGCGCTGAGCGAGTCGGAACGCACGGGCGCCTTGGTGACTGTGGCCGAGGACGACGCGCACGAGATCATTGATGTCCGCCCGTACACGCCGGGTCCGGAGGGGCCGCCCGTACCTTTCCCTAAGCTCGGGCCGCCGGGGAAAATCGGCCTCCCGCGGCCCTGGTACCAAATAATCCTGGGTTGGTTTTGCTGGATCTTCTGCTGGATTTTTGGCTGGTGGTGGTGCTGCATCTCCCTTTCGCGAGCCGAGCAGGCTTTCAATGCGATGGCCGCGACGACATGCAACCCGCTGACCGTGCCGGCGCCGTGCATCCCTTTCCTGTACCCCGACGACGGGTGCTGGGCGCGGGCGCACGAGATGTGCCGGCTCATGATCAACATGGGCCTCAGGCCGCACAAGGTATGGATTCAGGGCAGCCTCTACGTCCACACGCGCAACAACCCGGCCTGCCACGTGGGGTGGGGATGGCACGTGGCGCCGACGCTCTGCGTGCGCGGGCCCGCATGGTTCCAGACCCAGGACCTTGTGATCGACCCGTCGCTATTCACCGTGCCGGTCGACGAGCCCACGTGGAAAGGCGTGCAGGGGGATCCAAATGCGACGCTCACGCCCAGCGATGCGTCGGACTACTACTGGGGCCAGACCGACCCAACCTACAGCCAGACCAACTATTACTTGAACGTCTATCGGCTGCGACTGCAGAACCGCGCGCTCACCGTCGGACCGCCTCCCTACGCCAACTGTCCGTAGAGGCGTACGTCGCGGGCGATCGGCCGCGCGTCCTATATGTGGTGCCAATGGACCGGCTGTGGACGGGATATGCGCCCACGCCACTCCTTCCTGGCCCATTGGCACTTGCAGGGCGGCGGTGCAGGGTCAAGCCTGGGAGCGGCAGGCCGGGTGGGGCGCGCCGAGTCTGCGCAGGCTGGACCCGTACGGGTCCGCGAGGCGCCTGCCGCGCCCGCCAACCTTCGCGTTGCGGCTCCGCAGGTTGCGAATAAGTAAGCCCTTCGCCGGCTGAGGGCACGCATCGGTGATGCGTCCGGATGACACCGACTCCCGCGAGTAGACTCCGTGGACCGTGTTGGGGTTCCTGCTCGGACTGATCGCCGGGGTCATGGTGGGGATCCTTGTGATGGCATTGCTCGTCGCCTCGCGACATCGCCCATAGCTCACCCAGGACAGCCCACGCAAGGCAGGACATTTAGCCTGCCGGCCACTAAGCGCACGTTCGCTCGCGGGCACGAGTTGCCCATTGGAGCTCCGGCCGGCCGGCCTTAACTTTGAATTCGGTTACTGATCCATGCAGTTCGCAATCGAGGCTCCTGAATCACTAGCGCCGAATGAGCGCAGCTTGCGCGTACGCCGCTGGTTCCAATATCAGCACGGACTCAAGCGCTTCTTAGACATCGTGATCGCTACCCTCGGGCTGGTCGGCAGCCTGCCCTTGTCGCTGGCGATCGCGATTGCGATCAAGCTCGATTCCCCGGGCCCGGTTCTGCACGTTCAAGAGCGGGTGGGGTTGAATGGCCACAGGTTCCGCTTCTACAAATTCCGATCGATGTATTCGGATGCGGAGAAGCGCCTTGAGTCCCTGCTCGAGCACAACGAGGCGACCGGACCCGTCTTCAAGATGCGGAACGACCCCCGCATCACTCGAGTCGGCGCCATCCTGCGCCGTTCGAGTCTCGACGAGCTCCCCCAGTTGGTCAACATCCTCGAGGGTGAGATGAGCCTGGTTGGACCGCGGCCGCCGCTGCCACGGGAGGTCGAGCAGTACCGGTTGTCGGACCGCGTGCGTCTTTCGGTCAAGCCCGGGTTGACGTGCCTGTGGCAGATCAGTGGCCGTTCCGACTGCACATTCGACCAATGGATGGAGATGGACATTGCGTACGTGCGCAACCTGTCGCTCAGGCTCGACCTGGCCATCCTGGTTCGCACCGTCTGGGCGGTGTTGAGCTGCCGAGGGGCTTATTGACCGCACGGCCGCTGCGTCGGCCTAGTTTCTTCGGGCGCGCCTGATGAGGACCGCGGTCACCATTCTCTTCGGGCTCGCCGGAGGTTTAGCGGCTCTCCCTTCGTTGTATCTTCTGGCACTGGCACTGGCGGCGGTCGCTCTCAGACCTCGGCCGATGCCACGAGCCGATCCGGGGCAGTTGGCGGTCGTGGTTCCTGCCCACAACGAGGCCGAGCTGATCGGCCGCTGCGTGCGCTCGTTGTTTGCTCAAACGTATCCATCCGCCTCCTACACCGTGATCGTGGTGGCTGACAACTGCACCGACGAGACCACAGCCTGCGCTGCGGCGGCGGGAGCCGGGGTCATGGTCCGCGACGAACCCGCGGCTCGGGGCAAGGGCCAAGCTCTGCGGTGGGCCATGGACCGGATCCTGGCCGGCCCCGAGCCGCCCGACGCTGTCGTCGTCGTGGACGCGGACTCCTTGGCGCACCCGGAACTGCTGTGGGAGCTCGAGGCTGAACGCGCCGCAGGTGCCGAGGTCGTACAGGCTGAGTATCTGATCGCTGACGAGAACGGATCGACTCAATCCGAGCTGGTCGCGCTTGCGTTTCTTCTCTTCCACCGGGTGCGGCTTGGTGGCCGCAGAGCGCTCGGGCTGCCGGCCAACCTGGTCGGCAACGGCATGCTCTTGACTCGAATGGTGCTGGAAAGACACCCCTGGAGCGCGGTCAGCGGGGCCGAAGACCTGGAGTACTCCATCCACCTCCGGCTGGCGGGTGTGCGGCCGGTGTTCGCCCCCGCCGCGCACATCTATGGGCCGATGCCGAATGAGAAGGCCGCGGCCGAAAGTCAACGGTTGAGGTGGGAGGGCGGCCGCTACTTGATGGTCCGCCGCTGGCTCGTGCGTCTGATCGCGGAAGCTTGGAACCGCCGCGACTGGTACCTGCTCGATGCGGCAGTGGATCTTGCGGTGCCGCCGCTCGGACTGCTGCTGGTCCTCCTGCTATGCGGGCTGGCGCTGGCTGCGGCCTTCGGCGTCGCGGGACTCATCGCCGTCGCCGCGGTGATGCCATGGATTTTCGCAACGGCCGCGTTCGTGGGCTTCGTGGCAGTCGGCCTGCGGGCGGCCGGAGCTCCGACCTCGAGCTACCTGACCCTGCTCCGGCGGGCGCCCGCCTATCTACTGCGCAAGCTCTTCGTGTACCTCAAGATCCTCCGCGGCGAGGGCCTGGGCAATTGGGTCCGGACCCAGCGGCCGGGTGAGGGCAGTCGAAAAGATGACCGCATCTGGATAGCAGGGGTGCCGATCGATCCGCTGGCGATGCCGGTTGCCGTGGAGAGAATCGTCGGTGCAGTCGGCCGCGGCCGGCTGCTTCAGGTCTGCACCGTGAACCTGGACTTCGTGGTCAAGGCACAGACCAACTCTGAACTCGCACGCATCCTGGCCCGCGCTGACTTGAACGTGGCGGACGGGGCCCCTGTGGTCTGGCTGAGCCGTCTCACCGGCCGCCGGGTCCCCGGCCGGATAGCGGGCGCCGATCTGGTGCCCTTGACAATAGCGGCGGCCGCGGCACGAGGCGCTTCGGTGTTCCTGCTCGGGGGTCAGGATGGCGTGGCCCAGAAAGCGAGCGCGCGGCTCCTCGCTCGCCACCCGGCGCTTCGGATCGCGGGCGTCTACGAGCCTCCACTCGCGACCATCGAGGAGCTCGACGATGAAGCCATCGTCGGGCTCGTCAATGCTTCAAAAGCGGACATCCTCGTAGTCGCACTGGGTCACCCGAAGCAGGAGCTATGGATCGACCGTAATCGCGAGCGGCTGCGGGTCTCGGTTGCAATCGGCGCCGGCTGCTGTCTGGACCTAATCGCCGGCCAGGTCCGGCGTGCTCCAGGCTGGATGCAGGCGGTCGGCCTGGAGTGGCTGTTCCGGCTCGTGCAGGAGCCCCGGCGTCTTGTGGGACGCTACGCCACCGATGCCGCTTGGCTGGCGTGGACAGTCCCGGGTCTCATCTCGAATCGGCTGATCGGCTCACGCTCCTAGCCCGCGACCGCGCCGGCACCGGGACATATGGCCCGACCGGGTCCGGTCCTGACCCACGACGACGGCGGGCAATGCCTATGCAATCCGTCTACCTCCCCGCTCTAGGCTTGAGCCCAAAAGAGGGGAGGGAGCGTGCAGCTTCTCGACCGGGGCAAGCCTGACGTGCTCACGTCCGCGCCGCCCGATGTGGCGCCGGGCCCAACGCTTGACGACGCCGGTGTCCGCGCAAGGCTCACAGGGATCGACGGCTTGCGCGCAGTCGCTGCACTGTGGGTCGTGCTCTTCCACGTTCATCTGGTGAGCAAGGCCACTTTCTCGGTACCGGGGCTGGACGCCTTCTGGGATAGCGGATGGGCGGGGGTAAGCCTCTTCCTGGTGTTGAGCGGGTTCTGCCTCTACCTGCCGTTCGCGGGCGGGCGGCAGCGGCGGTTCCATGTGCGGTCCTTCTTGTTTCGCCGAGCCAAGCGAGTGATGCCGGCGTATTACACGTCGCTGGCGTTGGTGGTACCGCTCTACATCGCGTTCGCGACCCCGTTGGGAGGAAGCCGCCATTTGAGCGTGGCCGACACCGCCTGGCATGCCCTTACGCACGCCACCATGACCCACATCTTCTTCACCAGCACCTTCTACAGCCTGAACGGCGTGTATTGGTCGCTGGCGTTGGAGTGGCAGCTCTACCTGACTCTGCCTCTGCTCCTTCTCGGCATCCTCAGGTTCGGCTTTGCCAAGACGGCCGTCTTCGCCGTCGGCGTCAACATCGCGTACTGGATCGCCTTGCACCTGGCCGTGTGGCGCGGCGTGGTGCCCAACGACCCCCTCCTCCTGGGAACGGTGCTCTCGAATCAGTTCACCGGCCGCTGGGCGGAGTTTGCCCTCGGCATGATCGCCGCCGAGCTGTACGTGACCGGCCGGCTTCAGTGGGCCAGGCCGCTGCGCTTTGTCGCGCCTCTACTCCTGCCGGCGATTCTGGTCGCCAGCTACCTCCCCATGACCACTGTTCTCACCGGCGCTGCCTTTTTCCTGCTGGTCTGTCTCGTACTGGCGTCGAGCAACTGGGTGAGTCGCTTGTTCTCTTGGAGACCGTTGGTCGCCTTGGGTCTGATGTCGTACTCCTTGTATCTCGTCCACCACCCGATCCTCAAGGTCCTCACATACGTAATCCGCACACGACTGCATGCCGCCCCCAACGAAGTCTTTTTCCTTCTGGTGCTCTTCGGACTCCCGATCGTGCTTGCGGCGGCATGGGTTCTGTTCATGACCGCCGAGCGGCCGACCCTGAGCGCTCGCCAGTCGCTGAGGTCGCTGCCCGGTTACTCGATCCTTGTCCCCTCGTTCCTGGTCAGCGCGTGGCGACGGTTCTTTCCCGACCGGCTGGCTTCCGCCGCGGTCGCGGCGGACTAGACCGTCATGGACTGCGGGCTCGGTGAACGAGTCAGCGAGAAAAGCGCCTCCACGCTGCTGCAGGAATGGCTCGACAAGGCACGGCAGCATCCCGGCTGGCCGTTGAAGGCCGGGTTTGGTGTCGTTCGCGCTCGCGTCGACCTCCGAAGCTGCCAGCACGTCGGCGCCAGGCCTCGCCTCTACGGCCGCTGCGCGGTCGCGAACGACGGCCACATCTCGATCGGAGACCGCCTCCTGATGCATGGCGGCACGGTCCGGTGCGAGCTGGCGACCCACGATGGCGGTCGGATCGAGATCGGCGATCGGGCGTTCCTGAACTATGGGACCTCGATCTCTGCCCACCGGCTGGTGCGGATCGGAGATGGCTGTTTGCTCGGCCAGTACACGATCATCATGGACTGTGACCAGCACTCGGCTGCTGGCGAAGCGGGCCACGGCACGCCGAAACCAGTCAACATCGGCGACCGCGTCTGGATCGGCGCGCGCTGCACCATCCTCAAAGGGGTGACGATCGGCAGCGACTCGGTGATTGCCGCGGGCAGCGTCGTGACCAGGGACGTTCCCCGCGGGAGCGTGGCCGGCGGCGTTCCGGCTCGGTTACTAAGGAAATCCGAGTAGGCTCCAAACAGTACTTGCCAGATCGCCCTCGTCTGGGCATGATGGCGGCGACCTGCTGGCCCCGAGGGGCTGG
>Ga0209283_10000762_pt1 | contig 16564 bp, 16 predicted proteins | sample CZO8metaG_2_FD_188354 | JGI IMG/M metagenome (GOLD analysis project Ga0209283, IMG submission 188354) | Vadose zone soil microbial communities from the Eel River Critical Zone Observatory, Northern California, USA - CZOApr15con2H1.8 metaG... | ecosystem: Environmental > Terrestrial > Soil >...
GACTTCGTCAGCGTAGAGTAGCGCTGCTTTCTTCCCCTTCTCTTCCAATTGTCGCTGAATGTTTAGGGCGATTGTCGGGTTGCACTGTCCCGGTTTGGTGGAGACGATTATTCCGAAACTATTTGCTTGTCGGGCTTTTTCGACCATGGCGTATCTCTGCCGTATTATTCTTGCTCGGTCCTGATCCAGAGAGCGAACGGTTCCATCGTACGGGTCCGCGAGGATGGTTGGCTTCTCGACGGAGAGTGATGCTCCTAGGCCGTGGAAGTAGCTTCCGACGACTAGGAAGGAGTCGACCTCGGGCTCGATGCGTTTGAGTCCGAAATAGTCGCAACCTAGGACCTGGCCTGTTTCATGAGCCCAGGGTCCGCGTCCGGGAAACCGAACCTTGAAACCCTTCTCTTCCAAGAACCGGGTCATTTCTGGTAGAGTATGAAGATGCTGGACTACGGTTGCTAGTCCAATGTTCCTGCCCTTTAAGAGTGGTAGAGACTTTTCTAGAACCGGGATTACGTCGTGTCGGCTCTTGGCGGGTATGTAGACTACCGGTATGCCGTTGGACCCGTCTCTGAGAAACTCGTTATGACCATAGTGAACCAACATGTCAGCCTTGAGACGAACAGCCGCGTCCAAGGACAGATCGCAGGCGCCCCAAGCTGGGACTGCGGAGACGAAGGCTTCAGCACCAGTCTTCTGCTTGACAATGCTCGCGAGACGGGGACCCTCATTCTTCAACCCGTCAGGCAGCTGAATCAGTACCCTTCGGGCACCTCTCCCCATTATCTCCGCTACCAGCCTATCCTCCTCAAGATCGAACATGGACAAGACGAATCTTCCACAGAGAAACCATCCAGATGGTTCTGTTCGATATAAACATCCGAAACGCCGGAGGGAGTTCCGCGCCAAACTAGGACAGGGTAACACGAGTGTTAAGCCAGTTTCAACAGACGGGCTTGAGCTATGACAGAGACAGCTGAAGAGTTTGTCCGGGTCCCAGTGAACTCACTGTCAATCGCCACCTTCGTAGACAATTCCCTAAAACCAGGCGGGAGTGTATCTCTAGCATTTTCTGACGGCATTGTCAATGTTACGTTGGACCATCTCGGTGACTGGACTATTACAGCTGGCCTCTCAGCTCGGTCCGATCGACTGCTCCATCTTCTCGGGTCTCTTGAAAGATTGGGCTTCTTCCAAGCAGCTGAGAACGAAGGAATGATCTATCTTCTTTGGACTTCGGCACTCCAACGCAATCCGGATAACCGGATTGTTGCCGAACAGACACTGCTGAATGCTCTCAGGTCTTTTCAAACTTCCTCCACGCCGAGCTATATCGGCTAGTCAAGAAGAGCCCGAGAGAAGGGATATGGGTGCGCGACGTGTTGTCCGTATGGAAATACAAATAAACTAACTTGCTGCTGACAAGATCTGCTACCTCCAAACTCGCGCCTGGGATGGTTGGGAACAAGCGATAAAATGACTCTGAGGCACATGCGGGCTTCGTACGTTCAACCGAGTTTCATTTGACTCGCGGACTTTTCCTTTCCATGTCTTCCAGTCGAAGAGCCGCTCGCCTTTTTTCTCTTCCTTGGTTTCCGAATTCTAAGCAATCTTATGATCTGTCGTTTTGGCGATGAACTCACACTCACTGCCGATAGTTTTTTCCATATTCGTATACCAATTGGGCCGAATTTCTTTTCCAGACGCTCTTCCAAATAGGCCAAAGCCGCGGCCGTTTGAATGCTCTCGCCTGGATGCTCACTAGCATATTTCAAAAGGGCGGTTATTATCTGGATTACTATATCGAATTGTAAGAAGACTGGCCCCTTAATTGGCCGACGCGCTTTCATTCGCGCATGATATTCACTAAGATCATCTTTGCCCTCTTTTGATAGAAATACGTAGAGAGCTTGTGAGCTGGCGAGAGTTACCAAAACATTACTTGAATTTGCTATGCATCCGCTGGTTCTCAGAATTTCCTCATGTAGTCGAATTACCGAACCAGGAGATCTTCGAAGGGTTCTCTGAAGGCTGATTCCGGGATAGAAATTGTCCCTGACTAGAATCCTAGGCAATGGCTTTCAGCAAGTGAACGTTGTCGTCCAGTTCTGGACCAAGGCCTTGGACTTTCTTGTAGATGTCTTCGATTCCGACTACCACCCCTTCTGAATCCCATCTTAGGAAGCCGGCGGTAACTAGATCTGCCACCTTTCCGTAGAAAGTGACCTTGGTATCTTGTTCCCGACGACCTAATACATTGTATGAGTACTCTAGTTCGCTGACACTCATCGGAATGAGTTTCTTTACCTTGACAGCCTTTACATAGTATGCGACGGTCGTATCTACGTAAGATGGGATTACCTTTATTCTCTCTATTATTTCCGGATAGAATTTCCAACATATGACGCTAGTGACGTCTATCGCCGTTTCATCAACATAGAAAGAGAATCCCTTTTCCTTCCTATACTTGTCTGCTATTGCAACAAGCTCATTTGTCTTCCGAAGGTGACCCGGTCTATCTTTGCTCTCTTCCAAGAAACCCGCCTTCTTCATCCAGTCGGAGTATAGACTGTATTCCTGCTGCTGCAGCCTAGCAAGCGAGATGTTTGGCAATGATAATGCCTGACTCACTATGGCGTTTAGAGGGTTGAGGAAGGATCGAATCAAGGGTATTCTTCCCCATTTGTCAGATCCATATTCCAAGATCATCGCCTCAATTTTGGCAAACAAGCTTGAGACTTCTTCTCGGAACTTTGCACTTAGCTCGGATTTTCTTGGGACTTGGACAACTTTCAGGTCGGAATCTAGGAGTATTTCTCCGAATGGCTCAAATCGGTAGTACAGCTGATCTTCTCGGCGAGGAACAACGTCCGGCGACGCCGGAACTAATGCTCTGAGGGGAATACGCCATAATCCGTTCGACGTTCTGATTGGATGTCCAGCCCTCAAGTTTACCCCAAGTCTTCTGAGGATCTGATCGGTAGCCACAGTTCTGGGAGTTATGATCGTTTGCAACAGTACCTTGCTTTGCCGCTTTTCGGCGCTCAATTCTGCGCTCCCAGACCCCGAGAGGTTACCACTGACCTTACTGTCTGATAAAGCTGTGATGGGTAAATTATGAAGGTTAATTGTTCAAAGGAGCGCCAACCGCGTTCGAAATCGTCGAAAGTGAGGTAGGTAGGAGTCCTTCTCATCAAGAGATTCGGGTCAACAAAATAGACGAGGTGGTTCTCGAAATCGACTTTCTGCACGATACACGCATGTCCTCCGGGGCTTTCTTCATGAGAAGTGGCCATGACCTCATCATAGATCACGATCTGGGGTATTGGCTTTGAAGGCGTAAAGGCGGGTTTGAGCGCATCTATTCCTGGTGCATGAAAGAATTCCTGTTTGATTGGTATTGGACCAGTCGCGGAGGGTCCTTTTGTGACCAGAGGTTCTTGTTGAATGAAAAAACGATCCAATTTGGTTTCGAGAGTGTCGTCATCTCCTTCGGTTATTTCGCCTAGGACACTCTCCACAGCCTTAACAACTTGGCTACCGTCAGCCCCTTCAAAGGCAGGGACTGCTAATTTGTCGAGAATTTCATGACATCGGTCACCTGTTACCTCGACACCCCAGTATTTTACCGCCATTAGAGCGCAAGCACCGAGACATTTAGTGCCATCGCTCGTATAGACAAAATAATTGTTCCAGTCGAAGGGCAACTCATACGGGGCTTTGGCAGACAACTATTACTTGCCACCATCGCTCTTTGCAATCAAGCTCTTTACATTTACCATGGTAATTCTTAAGCGCGTAGCACAAGCCATCTTCACTATTTCTTGGACAGCGAGAAAGTCTGTCCTTCAGGCACGCCTAGGACACGTCAAGCCGCTATCTCTACCGTTTGTGGTAAAGATTGTTTCCGGTTCACTACTTCCCTGACAGCGCCATCGTCCATCTCTATGACAGTGTCTGCCTCTATCTCTAGATCTCCGACATGGCTGATGAGGAAGATCTGCTTGAAGTTCTCGGACAATTCCTTATGCATCAAGGCGAGAATTCCTTCTCTGCGGATCCTATCCGAACTTCCCAAGGGCTCGTCCAAGAAGAGAAATTCAGGATTACGACCTTTCGCCTGAGGAATAAGGGCAAGGGCGAACGCCAGCCTCATAGCTAGCAACAGCTGATCCTCAGTACCTCCCGAGAATACTTCTTTGGGCCGAAATTCTCCCGCTTCAGGATCAAACACTCTCACGGTGTAGTCTTCCTCAAGCTGGACAGCTTTGTACCGGCCTGACGTGATAACCGGAAGGATCAAGCCCATGTAGCGTTCGACCTGAGGCTTCACCCGATTCCTCAGAGACTCAGACGTCTGTTCTAGTCCCTTGACAGAGTACTTGACAACTGCCAGGTCCTTCTCCAACAGCTGTACTTTCCGTTTCTGCTCGTCTACCTGTTCCTCCAGACCTTTGTTCTCTTCGAGAAACTGTCTCAGTTCAGTGATGCGAGTTATCGCATCTTCGATCTGAGTCTTAACTCGGGAAACGGAATCTCTCAAACTGTCCCGCATTTGGCTCGCCTCGCCAAGTAGCTCTGTGGAAAATTCGACTCCCTCAGGCAGAATAGGAAGAATTGCCTCCTTGAGGCTCGTTTTCACCTGAGAAATGTCTAGCTGGGCCTGAACGAGTTGTTTCTTGAGCTCGGGCTCTTCGCGCAACTGTTTCTGCAACATGTTAACTCGTTCCAGCAGAGCGCTGAGCGATTGCCTGTCTTGATTGTAGACAGATGAGGCCTGCTCCACAGCGATCTTGGGATCATTCAATCCTTCAAGAAAGCTGGAATAGGACGGGATGGCGTTCAAAGCCCGCAGAATACCAGTGGACCCTAGCCTTACCGTATCGCTGGCAACGCTGAGTTCATGCTTCACCTCTTCTAGCTCCTTTCTCCAAGATTCTATCAACTGAACGCCGGTGACCTGTTCCTGTTTTTCCTTGGAGACTTTGGCCTGTTCAGAGAGGGAAGCAATTTGTCGAGCCAACAAAAGTAGAGACACGACGGCAAGAGATCCCAGAAGAACTGTTAGTGTCAGGATAGTCAAGATGAAAGAGAGAATAGCTCCAGCCCCCAGGGCTGCCGTAGCGGTCAGGTAGGTCCAGATCTTTCTAGGGCCCGGGCCCGAGACGAGTTTCGACTCGTCGATACTTACGACTCTCCTGTTTTTCTCAGATATCTGTGCCTGCAGTCTCTGTTCTCTTTCTTTGAACTGGGTTTTCTGTAGCTCAGCGTCTCGAACTCTCTCCAGATCTTTCGACGCTTTCGCTATCGCACTCTCAGCTTCGGCAAGATCTCCAAACTTCTTGACCTCTGCTTCGGCTCTCTCAAGCTCAGACCGCTGGGAGTCAACGCTGGCGAGTTGTTGTTGGAGATTGTCCACCAGATGATTCTTGTTTTCAATATCCCGTTTGAAAGAGTCTCGCTGCTTGACACATTCATCGTATTCGTTTAGTGTCTTGTAAAGGGTGTCAGTTTCAGCAAACCGCTTCTCCAGACCTCGCCGGTCGGCGTTGAGCTTCTCGACCTTCCCCTCGAGATTGACGAGTTCGACACCTGTTTCTTTGTATTCTTTCAATTGTTCTTGTAGAGATTCGAGACGCTGCCGCTCGAGTGTTATCTGTCCTGGGGTCCTGGTTGTTCCTTCGATTCGGGTCCGCTCAGTGTCGAGCTGGTCCTGGACCTTGTTGAAGCTCTCAAGGTTGAGGAAGACGTTGATGACCTTCCGCCTATCATCCAGCCTCTGCCTAATCAGTCGCTCAAGATCCTTCTGTGCCACAACGCTGCTCGCCACGATCTCGTTGTAGGTTATCCCACCCAGCAACCGTTCGACCTCGCTGGTCGTATCGTTGACCGTAGTGGCGATCGTCCGAGTCCCGTCGGGTCTGATTTCGTATAGCATGGCTCGGTTCGGCCGGGTCTTGTGAACCTCCCGGACCACTCGGTACTTGTTCTCTCCAATTTCGAACTCTAAGCGTACCTGCGCCTCCCCGCTTCCATAGCTGATGATGTCCTCGTTGCTAGGCTTCTGATTGGGCCGGATCATGCGACCGAAAAGAGCGTAGAGAATCGCGTCGAGAATAGTTGACTTTCCACTCTCGTTGAGACCTGTAATCAGAATTATCCCGTCGGAAAGCGGGAGCGGCTTGGCGAGCTTGAGCTTCTTGAAATTCTGCGCAGAAAGACTAGTGAGTTTCAGCTGACACCCTCCTCTTGCAATCTTGCAACAGTCGCCTTCCACGCCTCGTGGACAATAGGCCGCTCGTCATCCTTCACGTTTGATAGAAGGCCTTGGAATGTCCTGTTCAATTCTTCTAACGGGGTAGTCTTCGGCAGCGACTCCAGTGGAGTTACGTTGAGAACATCAAGGCCGTCTTCGTCGAACTCAACGTGGAAGAAGCGATCTTGACAATACGCCAGGAGGGCGGAGCGTTTGTAGGTTGACAACTGTTCTAGCGAGACCTTTCCTAATACTCTGATCCGCAGAATCTTCTCGGCACCAGTTCTTCTTTCGAGTACCTCTTGTATCTGGCGCGTAAGGCTTCCTCCCTCGCCAGTAACTCGCGAGTCCAGGGTTTCCATTGGACGGGCGGGAGTAGGGTGAAATTCCTGGTGAAGGACGCCTGTCTTGTCTAGTTCAAGCCAGAAGAATCCTTTATCTTCGCCTTCCTCGTTGAAGGAGGCGCGTTCGGTGCTGCCGGGATATAGCACTGGTGTCCCGTTGATTGTGTTTTTCTGATGTCTGTGTAAGTGTCCAGATGCGAAGAGTTGGAAGTTTCGCGGAATCGAGGATTTTACGATGTGAACTTCCTGCCCGAAGTAACCCTCGAAGCCTTCGATAGGGTAATGAGTGAGGAAGATGTTCACATCTCCTTCGCCACGTAGTCCTTGTCCAGCTAACGGGTCCTGATCAGGAGCGAGACCCGGATTGAGGCTCATTCCAGTCACATTGACCGTTTCGCCCCCGACATCGAACAGCTTTCTCGTGGGACGAGGATCTTGGAGTAAGTAGACGTGTCCCGACTTGGCGTGAACGGATAGGGGTGAGACTCCTTGCTCGATGCTCCGGGGAGTATCATGGTGACCGCTTACCAGGACGATATTGATCTCTTTCTCGTGTAGGAGTTTGAACTGTTCTGCAACGAAGGCTCGCGTGGGGTTGCCGGGAAGTATGCCATCGTAAAAGTCCCCGCCAATTAGGAAGAGGTCTGGTCGATTCTCCAATGCGAAGTTAACTAGGACCTCAAAGCATCGCTGAAAGTCCCGTTTACGCTCGAACCTCTTGGGACCATACTGGACAGCTGACGGGTCCAAGTGATTGTCGGCGGTAAGCAGTACGTGTACTGTCACGGCGGCCTATTCTCCTGGGGACGAATCGTCTGTCTTTGGAACTCGCAACAACCGCGCCAGCAAGTAATGACTGGAGACCGGATGGATCGATATTAAAACTGGAGGCGGTCGAACATGTCCAATACCATCGCCTCAGAACCCTTGTTGGTCATGAACGAAGTTGTAACTTGACCCAGCGTCTCAAGGTTCCAACACAAACAAATAGCATCTGCCCAACGATAAGACTCCAATCGGAAAGTGTGAAACATGACAGATTCAACACCCAACAGTTCGTGGGGCGCGTTCACCCCAGTAATGCCCGCCTTCATACGGCTAGTCCTAGGCGTAATCGTACTAGTTGTAGTCGAAGCCGTCGTTCTAGGATTCCCAGGAATATCGTCAACCATCTCAGGAACCCAAATCTCCGCAGCGAACCTTGCAGTCTTCGCCATCGGCCTCCTTGTGTCCCTGATAGTCCTAAAGTTCGGGACCCAGCTTGCCAACGCAGCCTCAGACGCCTACAAGGCCTATCGAACCTGGACACCACTGCTAGCCTACTTCTTCCAGATCGTAGCAATAGTGATACTCTACTCGGTGACCAGCGGCGTCGCTACTCCCTACTTCACAAGCCAACCGTGGGCCTACCCGCTAATCTTCCTTCTAATCGCGCTGATTCCAACGATCAAGGTCGCAGTCAACCTCGTCCACGCACTAGACGGCGGAACACCCACGTCCACGGCAAAGCACAACCAGAACTTCTAGCGGTTCGGTCCAGAAGCGGCAACAGCGCGCACGAAAAACCAATTTTTTTCTTTTCTGAAAAGAAAGAGTCTCTACTAGATGTTCGGCATCATCGCCTTGCTTCTATTTTTGCGGACTAAGTAGACAACGACTCCAACGATAGCAGCAAGCGCGAGTACGCCTATCATTATTCCAACAATAAGTACTGGGCGGAGAAATGAGGCGAAAAATCCTCCCGGAGAGACCTGTTGTAAGGCTATTGCTGCCCAGCCTGTATATAGCGCATTTGACCCGGTTGAACTGCTGGTACTGTCTCTGAATCCACCGTCAGGATCTTGATGTGAGAGGATAAAGGAGACCGCTCTGAGAGACTCACTGGTTCGTCCAAAGGCATTGAACGCGAGAGCGGAAAGAGATGCCGAGTATACGGGGTTAGTGTCATTTGCTAGGACAGCGAAGTTCTTGGTCGAAGCATTGCTTAGATAGTTCAAAGCCTTAGAAACGTGAGCGTCGTTGCTTCGGTAGGATGCGTCGTTCAAGGCAAGTAGAACGAGCGCTGTTATGCTCACCGGTTCCGGTCCGAGCGAATAGTCTTTGGCATATGGAATTGCACTCGTTAGGTTGAAACTCCCATCGAGGTTTTGAAGGGTGAAGAGATAGTTGACGGCTAGTTGTTCGCTCGAAGCGTTGATAGCTCGTGCGTTGATTAGACCTCGAAGAGCTTCTGCCGTGTCAACGCTACTTGTTAGTGAAGTTGTTGAGTAGTAGCCAAAAAAGCCGCCATTCGACTCTTGGAATTGCAGTATGTTGCGGGCAACGTTTGATATTTGAAGAAGGTGAATGTTTCCGCTCGAGGCGACGCTGAAGAGGACCTCGCCAGGAACATCAGCTTCAGATCCCCAGTAACCCCAAGACGGATCGCTGAGCTGCTTCGTAAGCCAAGAGTACGACAGGGCTGCTTTCGAGGAGTGGGTGTTGTTGAGCCATAGCGCGTAGGCGGCAGCTGCTGCCCAGTGCTCGAAATACGCTCCGTAGGAACCATCAGATGATTGATTGAGGGCTAGCCATTGTAAGGCGGCCTTCAGACCCGACGATGTTGTAATCGCCGAGGGCCCGTAGGATGGACCGTAGTTTGCCGCAAATGTAACAGGAAATATTGTCGATGCTGAAACTAGCACGAGCAGGGCTGCGGCTATGGTGAAGCTAGTAGCGGGCAAAGTTACCCGCTTTCATCACGACTCGGCATATAAGCGTTCGCGACCAAGAATGATCGAAATCTCGCTTAGGAGCATGAGCTAACGGTTCTTGCACCCGCAACAGGTGGCTGCGAAGAACTGACGGAGGACGAGACTTCGTAAACCCATGCAAGAGTTTGCCCATTTTCGACATGGATCAAATCAACACCGACAGGGGAGAAAACCCAAGCGCTGTGTTTCTGGCAGAACTCCCAAAGGGTCCAAGAATAGGTGCCCTGTTTGATGACACCATTGATCCCGGTCACGAGATGTTCGTTTAGAGGTGGTCCATAGGACTGTGCCTGAACATTGCACCCAACAAGGTAAAGTGTTAGCTGGTAAAAATTCCAGCCACTTGGGATATTTGTTTCATTGTACCATTTCGTCGTACCGTTACCATAGTTGACGAGAGTGTTCACAGAAACCACATCGGTTCCCGGTGAATTGCTAGTCGTCAAGGAGCTGCATAGGACGGATGATTTTGACGACGTTCCATCGTATGACCTCTGAAAATAGTAGTATGCGCCAACCTGCACCGACACTATCGCTACGGCGAGAAGCCCTAGAATCAGGTAGAAGACTCGATGGCTGCCCAAGCGAGTCACTTAGCCTTATCTTGAACGGCCAGTCCCATGCGTTTCGAGGCGCCAATTGCTAGTGGGACGACGAAGGCGAAGAACGCGATGTTGCTCGCTTCGTGAAGGATTGCGAATGGCACTCCGGTGATCATTCCAATTATGAACGCCTGGTACAGAGTACTGGTTTTGAATATCCAGGACCCGAAGTTTGTCAGAACATCGTAAGCGAAAGTGGCTTGGAAACCGATCAAACCGAAAATCAGACTCATCCGTCCATATGGGCGAGTATTACTGAGAAGTTCCCGGGCTGCAGATGCGCGGCTGAGGAGGGCTCCTGCAATTGCGTAGAAGCATTCGCCGATCATGAGAAAGAGGAGAAGAGTGAAGTCGTCTTGACCCCAAGGGTTGATGAATCCATAGACGGCCCAAATGGAAATGGCTGAGCCGAGTCCGACTTCTAGTCCAAAGAGGAATGCGGCGATGAAGACGAGAGCGTCCATCAGCTTGACGTTGGGAATGTCGATCATAGCATAGTTGGTGGCGAGTGATAGTGCGGTGAAGACTGCTATCAGCGACGCTTTCAAGGGCGAGCTAGAGATTGATTGATGGGACCGTCTAGACTGAGACAAGGAGCGGGCAAAGTTACCCGCCATCTTATATAGAATTTCCTCCCTGAAAGCTCTCCAATCATCCGAATCGGCTTGCAATCAGCAGAGGTGCAAAGGTTTGTCGAGTTCATATCCCGAATATCTACGTTGTTAGGCTGAACAGACAATGAGGATTGCTTCTCTCCTTCCCAGCGCAACAGAGATCGCCTTTGCCCTAGGACTTGGAGACCAAGTCGTCGCAGTATCCCACGAATGCGACTATCCTCCCGAGGCATCAAAACGACCCGCACTGACCAAGTCAGCGATTCACCAGAAGATCCACTCAAGTCACAAAGTAGACGAAGAGGTAGAGCGGCGTGGAGGCGACATCTACGAGATTGACGAGAAACTATTGGAGAAGTTGAAGCCTGATCTCATTCTAACCCAAGAGCTCTGCGCGGTCTGCGCCGTATCATACACCAAGGTCAAGGAGGCGGCTAGGATATTGGATGCGGAGACGAAAATAGTCTCTCTTGAGCCGAGTAATCTCGAAGAGATCCTCGAAAACATTCGCCCCTTAGGAAAAATCACGGGTAAGTCGTCGAAGGCCGAAGAGGTTGTGTCAAGGTTATCTCAGAGAATAGACAGATTGAGAGAGAAAACTCGGAGCATGTCGAGAAGACCACGGGTCTTCTTCATGGAATGGCTTCAACCCCCATGGGTGGGAGGACACTGGATTCCCCAGATGATCAGTTACGCTGGAGGAGTTGATGGCCTAGGCAATCTAGGAGAGCCTTCACAAAGGATCGACTGGGACCGTGTTGTTGAGTATCAGCCTGAGATTATTGTCCTTTCTCCCTGCGGGTTTGATGTGCAACGGATCCTCGAGGAGGTCCACGTGCTCTCATCTTATTCGGGATGGAACAAAATCCCAGCCATCCAATCGTCGAACATCTACGCGGTGAACGCCTCGGCCTACTTCAGTCGGCCTGGCCCTCGAGTCGTCGACGGACTTGAAATGCTGGCTCAGATAATACATCCCGAACTGTTTCCTCAAAGGTACGGTCAAGACGACCTGACGAAAATCGACCCTACTCTTCTCAAAGCCTCGAGTGACTTCTAATCCTGAAGCTTCTCAAGCGTCTCCTTCTCCATCTGCAACGTCACATGTTCTATTCCGAAGGATTCCTTCAGCTTCGCTGCAACTTTTCCGATGACAACAGACCCATCCTCTATCATGTCAGAGCCTAGTGTGATGTGTCCGCTGAGAGCATAGAGACCCGAGGTGATGGTCCAGACGTGGAGGTCGTGGACCCCTTTGACGCCGTCAACCCTGCGAATGGTCTCGGCTATGCTTTCAAGCTTCAGATGCTTTGGAGTGGCCTCTAGCAGAATGTTTGTCGAGTCTCTAACAAGTCCATAGGCGCTTCGCATTATCAGGACTCCGATTAGTGCTGCTGCCAGTGGATCTACTCCGAGATAGCCGGTAAATATCACAACTAGACTACTAACAATCACGGCAATCGAAGATAGAGTGTCCCCAACAGCGTGGAGAAATACACCACTAACATTGAGATTTGTTTTCCGGCTGCGAGCCAATAATCCGGCCGTGCCCAAGTTTCCTAGGAGACCAAGTGACGCCACAGCCAAGACCAGCGTCCCTTGGACCCTCGGAGGCTGCTGAATCCGTAGGATGGCTTCGTAGATTATCAGAATGGCTACCGCGATGAGAGTCGAACCATTGACTAGGGCTGCGAATATCTCAGCTCTATGATAGCCAAAGGTTCGTCTCGGCGTGTGACGCATTCGTCCCAGCCTTAACGTTAAGATTCCGACTCCTATCGCCAGAACATCCGTCAAAACGTGTCCAGAATCGCTTAGCAATGCAAGACTTTGTCCAAGTAATCCTCCGACGAACTCGACGAGAACTATCAACGTGGAGACGGCTAATGCGATCCAAAGGCGTCGCTCGGCATCCCGCGAGGCCCCGATGAGATCAAACTCCAAGTGATAGCGATCTCCACATGCCACTAGTATTCGACTATTAGAAATGGTCCGAATATGTCATAGCCTAGTTCCTCGGATCCCAATCAGTCACCCCTCCACTTCCCTCAAGTGCTGTTAACGCCCGAAGATGTTATCTGACAATCGTTCCATTCGAACCCTTGTGTAGGAAACATGAGAAAGAATGTTCGGGCCATACTCATGGAAATCTACGGCGACCGTGCCGACTCTCATCTTGACTTGTACCACTTGTCGAATCAGCATAGGAGGAAGCACGGTCCAGATTGTGACTTGTTTCCAAGCGACCCTCTGCAAGCTCCCCTGTGGTCGGTTATGGCGTCTGTGACTCAAGCTAAGCGGATGCTAGAAGTCGGCTGCGGCCTTGGATATACAGCTGCGGTGATGGCTTCTGCGGGCGGACCCAACTGCCATGTCGACACGATTGAAGCGAACTCAAGCCATGCAGCCCTCGCAGAGCGAGCCCTGCAACAACGCGGCCTCTCCCAGCGCATTAGCATACTAGTCGGCAGAGGAAAATCGGTCCTTCCCAAGCTCAAGGGCCGTTATGACTTGGTGTTCCTGGACGGTGACTGGCGCGAGTACCCGAGGTACTTGGGTCATCTTCGCCGTCTCACGCGGCCTGGAAGCATGCTCGTCACGGCCAACCTCAATCCGCTATTCGGGGGCTGGGGCGCGGGCCTTCCCGGAAAGGCAGCGATACGATCTTACCTCACAGGCCTGGTAAGAGACACACACTTCCGTACATACGTGGTACCGGGCGAATGGCACGCAATAAGCGTGCGAACGTAGGGTCGTCGATTCCCGAAAGTTCACGTTTTCTCCCTGAAGGAAAACCGGTCCCTCCTTGTCTGTCAAGCCCTAAAGCTATTCAGACAGACTTACCTTACGAATCAGGCCTTGGCTAAGCAACTGATCCTCTACATGGCCAAGAAAGACGAGGCTGAATTCCTAGAATATGTCCGATCCGGTGGACGCTTGGCGATTTTGCCAGCAAGTTCTCCCACATCTGATTTCCCGCGAGTACGTGATCTTCCAGAGCCGTCGGAGGACGACTCAACGAGAAAGTTTTGGCTGCACAATCTCGGCATCGACCTTCCCCTCATTACTGAATATGACCCGGAGAATGATCATTATGTTATCGACGGATTCCAGTCACCCGTTGTGGAGTTCATTCGTTCCCTGGAAGTCTCTAGAATCTTGCTGCCCGGGAGAATTCAGGCGGACATGAACTATATCCAATACGAGAAACAGGATCTGGTTCAGAAGCCTCACGAGTTCAGAATCTGGTTCGAGTCAATGGAGAACTGGATACGTAGAAGGTACACGCATCTGACACTATTGACCTATGCGGGCCCGGGCGCTGAAGAGTTCAGAGAGCAAGGAGGACTATTCCACTAGGACAGAGTGGCGGTAAGAGAACCGGTTCTGTAAGGTATCACGAACAACTTATACCAGCACGACCAGTAGCGCTCTCGGCCCAAATACCGCGATAGCCTATGGCACTGTTTTCTATTGAAGAGCTAGGTCTCCTCGTCCTCTTCGTCCTAGCCTTTGCCAACGGGGCCAACGATGCAGGCAAGAGCGTAGCGTCCCTTATGATAAGCCCAGGACATGTACACCGGCCTCTCATCTGGGGAGGCATATTCAGCGGCCTCGGAAGCGCCGCCGCCCTATTGATCTCAGGCAGACTGTTTGCCGTTTTTACTCCCCAATCGCTTTTGAAGACCGCGCCTCCTCCATCTTTTGCACTAGCCGCTCTTGTGGGTGCGACAATATGGGTCCTAGCGGCTACCCTTCTTCGGGTTTCGGTCTCGACGACCCACGCAATACTCGGTTCCATCATAGTGCAGGGAGTCGTCCTTTTCGGAGTCTCAAGCTTGGCGTGGGATTTTCTCGCCTTGCGAGTCTTGTTACCCTTAGCCGGTGGTCCAATTGCCGTCCTGGTCGTGACCTATATTTTCAGCCGCATATTTCGCCGTCGTCGTAGTCAGCAAGCTCCCGCCTCAGCTCCGAAGAGTCCTTCGAGGCGAACTGGAATAGCTCACTGGGGGTCATCAGCGGCATCTGCTTTTGCGAGGGGGATTAATGATGCTCCCAAGATGGCTGCAATGGGAGCCTTCATTCTCCTAGCAAGACCATATTCTTCCTGGCTCCCATACTTGATCGTGACGGTAGCCGTGGTCGTAGGCGCCCAGATACTGGGCCACCGCGTCGCCATGGCAATGGTGGGACGCCATGCTGGCCTAGATCAAGGCCAGAGAACACAAGCGGGAGCGGCAACCGCCGTCCTAGTGTCGTTTGGAGCCATCTTCGGAGCCCCCATGTCCACGACCCATGTCTCCGAAGGAGCGCATGCGGGGATTGGTGGAGGCCAACGGAGTGTTGTCAGAGCAGCCTTGAGGAGTATGATCCTGGCTTGGCTAGTGACCTTGCCTGCAGCAGGTTTCCTGGCGGTCCTAGCGTCGATTTACGGGCCGAGGCTCTGGGGCTAGTCAAGCACAAGTTCGACCTAGCGTATCTCGTGTTTGCATCGTTTGCGCAACTTCCCGCGATACTGTTATCCGCGAATAGGTCCTTGCAGCTGCGATAAGCATGCTGTCTGGGAAGAAGGTAGTTCTTCGCGCCTTGGAACGTGAAGACCTGAAGTCGATGCACAAATGGCAGAACGATGAGGATATCATGCGGTTGGCCAGGCCTTTTCCAGACCACGTGATTTCAATGGTGGCGTTGGAAACTGAGTACGAGAAGGAGCTGAGAGGCGAAGACACTGGACGAAGAGCCTTCATTATCGAAGAGAAGTCTACCGGCAGGTCGGTAGGTTTTGCCAGTATTCGGATTCAAAAATTCCAAAGGAGAATGACCAGCGCCGATATTGGCCTGGCCTTAGGCGAGAAGAGGGCATGGAAGAAGGGCTTTGGCACGGAGACGACGAGACTGCTTCTCGACGAGATGTTTCATCAGTTGAATTTGCATCGTGCTGAGTGGTGGACTTATGCCGAGAATAACGCCAGTTTGAAGCTCGCTGAGAAGATGGGATTCAAAGAAGATGGACGACTTCGAGAAGCGGTGTTCTTCGACAACAAATTCCACGACATAGTCGTCCTAGGAATGTTGAAAGACGAATACAGGCACGTCAAAAGCTAGAGGTTGGCAATGCCGCTAAGAGTCTGGAGGATTCTTCACAAACTAGGAACCTCGCATCTAACAATTATAGCTAGGGTCTCGAACGTCTGTCCTCCCGAACATCTTTCGCGAGTGTTCAAACTGTCTCCTCAGCTCGATGAGCGCTGTGAGCGCCAACATCCTTTGCTCCTACAGTATCCCTTGAACTCCCATTTTCTCGGCGCTTCCGAAAGAACAATTAACATGGTAGCCTTAGCCCTCCCAGAAGCTCTTGCCCCCTCAAGCTGTTTTGAAACAGGTTGATCGTTGGATTGATTCTCACAAAAAGGATCTAGTGGATCTGACCTGCCGACTGGTCAACATTGACACAACCGTTCCGCCAGGTCTCAACTATTCCAAGATATCCCAAGTCTTAGCCGGAGAACTCAAAGACCTGGGCGTCACACCTTCTGTAAGCCATATTCCTGAGGCGACACTTCGCAAGAAAGTAAACCCAGAGGTCGGTCTCAAGGGTCCTCGGCCTAACACTTATGCTACTTTGAAGGGCGAGAGTGACGGTCCCAAGATCCTGCTCAACGGTCATGTTGACGTTGTCCCGGCGGACCCCTCTGGCTGGTCGCACGACCCGTTCGAGCCAGTAGTCAAGAACGGTAAGATCTACGGCCGGGGTGCAGCTGACATGAAAGGGTCCGATGCATGCATGATATACTCGCTCAGGGCGCTGGTCGAAACCGGCGTCAAGTTCCGAGGAACCATTACTCCTACGTTCACTACCGATGAGGAAGTTGGCGGATATACAGGCGTCAATCATCTGGTCGACAAGCACGTCATTACGAAAGACGTAGACTATTGTCTCTCCACCGATAGTGGGATAGAGGCGTTACACATTGCCAGTCTCGGCGATGCTGAATAC
>Ga0209283_10000765_pt1 | contig 16542 bp, 13 predicted proteins | sample CZO8metaG_2_FD_188354 | JGI IMG/M metagenome (GOLD analysis project Ga0209283, IMG submission 188354) | Vadose zone soil microbial communities from the Eel River Critical Zone Observatory, Northern California, USA - CZOApr15con2H1.8 metaG... | ecosystem: Environmental > Terrestrial > Soil >...
TTGGGGAACCGCGGTCGATCCGGAGAAGGTCGCGCGCGCTCTCGACTCGGCCGAGTTCAAGGCCGTTACCCTCTGCTGGAACGAGACGTCGACGGGTCTGACGAACCCGATCGCGGAGATCGCCAAGGTCGTGAAGGATCACGACGCCCTGCTCATCGTCGATGGAATCACAGCAGTGGGCGGGCTCGAAAACCGCATGGATGCGTGGGGCGTCGATGCGCTCGTCATGGGATCTCAGAAGTGCCTCGCGGCGCCACCGGGATTGAGCGCGGTCGCCCTGTCGAAGACGGCCTACGAATCGCTGCACTCCGACACGTCGTTCTACACGAACCTGAAGGCCCACACGGATGCGCTCGCGAAGCAAGACACACCGTACACACCGGCCGTCCCGCTCTTCCTCGCGTTTCGAGAGGCGTTGCGCATGTTGAAGGAGGAAGGCCTCGAGAGTCGAATCACACGGACCCGAAGGCTCGCCGAGGCGGCGCGGGCGGGGGTCGAGGCGCTTGGGCTCCGACTCTACCCCGATCGCCGCTTCGCGTCCAACACTGTGACCGCGATCCGATATCCAGCGGGCGTCGACGACAGCGCCTTCCGGAAGGAACTCCGAGAGAAGCACGGGACTGTCGTCGCCGGAGGACAGGGGCCTCTGAAGGGCCAGATCTTCCGGATCGGCCACATGGGCCTCTGCGACTTCGAGGACCTCGAGGCAGGATTCCACGCGTTCGAGACCACGCTGGCCGGCATGGGTCACAAGGCCGTGCGCGGGGCCGCCGTCGCTGCGATTGCGGAACGGACGTAACCGGTTAGCGCCAGGTCACGGGGACCTCGTCGGTCCGATACCGCTGGTCCACGAGGGTCTCGGCGAGCTTCATCCGAACGCCACCGCGGTGCATCTGCAGTCCCGTCCATGCAATCATCGCGCCGTTGTCGATGCACAAATCCCCCGGCGGCACGAACATCCGCGCCCCGCGGTCGGAGGCCATTCGGGCGACCATCTCCTGCAATCGGCCGTTGCGGGCTACGCCGCCCCCGAGGAGGACCTCCTCGTTGTCGAGGTGGGCCATCGCCCGTTCGGTCACCTCGGTGAGCATGGCGAACGCGACCTCCTGGATCGAGAACGCGACGTTCTCCATCGTTGCGCCCTGCTTCCGGAGCGCCAAGGCCGCGGTGAGCATCCCGCTGAACGCGACGTCCATTCCCTTCACGCTGTACGGCAGGGACAGCAGCCTCTTCCCATCCCGCGCAAGCTTCTCGAGGATCGGCCCCCCCGGGAACGGGAGGCCGCACTCCCGGGCGAACTTGTCGAGCATGTTGCCGACCCCGATGTCGAGCGTCTCCCCGAACACGCGATACCGCCCGCGGGCGAACGCGATGACCTGGGTGTTCCCTCCGCTGACGTATAGCAGGACGGGGTCCTTCGCCTCGGTGACGCCGCGGCCGATCTCCAAGTGCGCGACGCAATGGTTGACTCCCAGGATCGGGACGTCGAGAGAAAGCGCGAGGGCTCTTGCCGCGGTCGCGACGGTCCTGAGGCACGGCCCCAGGCCCGGTCCCTGAGAGAACGCGACGACGTCGATCTCGGAGAGGCCGACGCCGGCCATCTCCTTCGCCTTGCGGATCAACGGGACCACCGCCTCCGCGTGGTGGTTCGCCGCCTCGCGTGGATGGATGCCGCCTTTCTCGGGTTTCACCATGTCGTAGACGTTCGCGAGGATGCGGCACTGCTCGTCCACGATGCCCACGCCGACCGTGTGGGCGGTTCCTTCGATGCCGAGGGCGAGCATCCGGCGTCGTAACGACATCGAGGCAAAAACCTTGTCCTACGCCGTCTCCGACGTCCTTGGATCCGGGGCCGCATTCTGGAGGCGGATCATCGAGAAGGGGACGGTCGAATCGATCAGCACATCCTTCAGGGGTCGGAGGGATCGCATCAGACGGAGCTCTACGCCGGCGGACGCGAGACGCTGGAGCGGATCGCCGAGCGGTTCAACCTTCGACGGGACCACCGCGACATCCGAGACATAGTAACCGGCGTTCGCATCTTGCGGGACGAACGTGTCGGGAGGCATGTGGTAGACGAAGATCCTCGCTGCCCGAATCCGCTCGAGCCACGCAAATTCGACCGCGATGACCGTCGCGGCGGTCGAGGGGTCGAAGAAGCGCTCGCGGTCTTCCTGGGTCGTCCGGGGACCGATCCAGAAACAGACCCGCGGGCAATCGCGCGGGAAGAAGTAGTTGGGCGCGTGCGCCTCGTCGATCGCCCAGACGAGCGGCGATGCCTCCGGGTGGGTTTGGGGCACGTGAGGTTCAAAGCGTTGAATCGTCGAGTCCTCGCTGAAGTGAAAGAGGTTCATCAGCCGCTCCGTCCGGTTCACCGAGCGGAGACCGTAAAGCCTTTGGCCGGCGACACCAAGAGAGGCCTAATTAGTCCCGTCGCGTTGCGTCGGTGAAATGGCCTCCGAGACACGCGGTCCCCTGTTGTATGCGTACCGCCCGATCCCCGCGAATCCGATGAGCGTGGCGATCCTATTGCTCGGCCTCGTCGTGACGTTCGTCATCGGACCGGTCGCAGCCGGCCCGGAGGGCTTGTGGCCGCTCGGCGGACTCTGCTTCGTCCCGATAGCGCTCGTCGTCGCCGCGATTATCGTGTTCAAGCCGAGCCCGACCTTCGTGTTCGAGAATGGGATCGAGATCTGTCTCCCCCTGTGGCGGCGGATCCGCGGCGCGCGTCGTTACTATGCGTGGTCCGAAATCCGCGACATCTTTCCTCGCAGCTACGAAATCGGAGGTTCGTTTCTCTCGCCGTTTGCGTCGTCGGCGGGGACGCTCGTCCACACGGGAATCGGCCTGGACACCAACGAGGGTGAACGCCTCTTGATTCGTTTCACGCCCGGTTCGATTCGCGCGTTCCGCGCGGAGTCGCAAGGGTATCTCGAGGCGATGGCGATCATCCGGAATCGATTCACGCGACGTGGGGAGCCCATGGTAACGACCGCGAAGACGTTCTCCGACAAGCAAGTCCTTGCCATGCAGGCCGCGGCGCGGGAGCCGCTCGTCCCCATCACCGGGGTGTTCGTCGCGTTCTTCCTGCCACCATCCATCATCGCCGCCATCTTGATCGCTCTCTCGGTCGCGCGGGTGGTCCTCACGCCGCTCATCCTCGTCGCAGCCCTCGCCGTCGCGTTGCTACCTCCTGCTGCGTCGATGATCCGCACGCTGCGCCAGAGCGAACGTCGAAACGAGATCCTCTCGGAACTCGCGAAGTACCAGGAGCATCTCCGGGAAACGGCGGAGGCCGCTCCGACCCTTCCAGCGACCGAAGGAAGTTGACCTTAGGTAAGGGTAACTCGGAGCGGACAAGACTGGCCCGTGCCACCTCAAGGGGGAACTTCAGGCTTGCCCGCAACATCGATGAGACGTACCGCGCGCGGATCGCTCACGTCATATGTATGGCCTCTCCAACGGATCGTGGTCGGGTTTCGGGTCCGCAGAAGGCCCGAGGCCATGACCCAGGGGACCGCGATCGCCGCGACGGCGGATCGCCACGCCGGGACCTCCCACGCCGCGGCCACCGTCGGGGCGCCGGAGAAGAGCGCTCGCCGCCGCAGGGACGCTTTCGCAATCGAGACGGGGAGCGGCGCGAAGAAGAATGCGGCGGGAATCAGATAGGCGACGGCCCAGAGCGCAGCAAGGGCAAGGCAGGCAAGACCAAACAGGATCGAGCCGTTGAACACGGAGAACGCGGCGATCGCGTATCGGCGGACGACCGGGAGGTAGAGCGTGGCCATCGTCATCTGTCGGAGACACCATTCGGTGCACGTCGCTCGGTTCGCGCCCTCATAGGTCGGCACGAGGGCGGCGGGCACGTACGCGATCTTGAGGCCCGCCTCCCGCACCGCTTGGGTGAGCACCAGGTCGTCGCTCAGCACGCCTCGCCATCGCTCCTCGAGGCGTAACTCGCTCAGGCGATCCGCCCGAACCGCACACGAGCCGCCCCAGGCGAACGACCGTCGCGGATCGAAGAGCACGTTCGCACTGACCGCATTCCACTCCGCACGGATGAGGGACCAGAACGTCGGCCGCGGCGGAACGTACCAGCGGAAGCCCGTCGCGACGCCGACGGTCGAATCGGCGAGCGGTTGCACGAGCTGCCGCAACCAATCCGACGCAGGCCGGATGTCGGAATCGGCGAAGACCACGACCTCGTCCTCGGGACCCAGATAACCGAGAGCGGATCGCAGTGCATTCACCTTGCCGCCAAGCGGGTTTGCGTCGGCGAGAATCTTCGTGGCGGGGACCTGGGGGAAGTCGCGAGCAATCGTCTCGATTTGCGCCGAGGCGGGATCGGAGGAATCGTCCGCGACCACCAGGATTCGGTACCGAGGATAGGCCTGCGAGAGGAAGGCCCGCACGTTTTCCTCGAAGCCCTCGTCGAGCCCGCGAACGGGGAGGATCAACGCGATGGAGGGCAGGAACGCGCCAAGGGCGAGGCGCACCCCGCGCCGGACCCCGCCCCGGAGCCGGATGCCTTGCACCAGGGAAGCAACGCTCGCGAGGAACGCCAGGACCGCGAGGACCGTCAATCCGATCCAGACAACATCCAGCGCCACCGCGGCGCGAACCTCCATGCGCGGAATAAACCTTGGTGGTCACGCGCCGACGAGGACGTCTTCGCCGTCGATGCGAACCTCGAACGTCCGAAGGCGGGCCGTCGGGTTCGCGAGGTTCGCTCCCGTCCGGACGTCGTATTCCCATCCATGGTTCGGACATGTGACGACGGCGTCATCGAGCATCCCCTCTCCGATCGGACCCCCACGGTGGAGGCACACGTTCGAGACCGCGTAGAATCGTCCATCCACGTTGAAGAGGGCGACGGGATGGCCTTGGACCACGACGACTCGCCCTTCCCCCGGTGGAACGTCGGAGGTCTTCGCGACCCGAACGAACGTCGCCATCGAGTCTACCGAGCCGCGACCGTCCCCATGAACGTTTGCGAAGTTTTATCGAGGCCCGGCTGTATGGGCGGGCGGGTCTTTCCATGACGCGCGAGGAGCATGCGAAGTTCCTGGCCCAGTGCAAGGAGTTCGTCCTCGGGATGAACCGGCTCGAGCAGACGATCACGAAGATCGATGCGCGCCTCACGAAGGAGGAGCAACGATCGGCGTTCAAGGAGATCTTCGAGTGGCTCGGCACGACGCCGGATGTCCCGCCGAACTCGTACACCCGCGAGTGGGCTCGGGAGTTGCTCGCGGCGATCGGGGCGATGGCCCAGTACGACAAATACGAGGGCTCACCCGACACGTACATCGTGTAGCCGACCGACCTCCGAAATCGGGATGCGTTCGCCGAAAGTCCACGAGATTTTCCGCTCAATTGAGTAGAACCGCTCGGAGTGGTCCACCGAGGCGAAACCTTATTCTCGCCACTCGCATCCGTGGGCCCGAGGGCGTGGGATCGTGGAGTTCCGGAACGAACGGACGTGGCAGAATGCCGTCGAGATGAACAGGACCGAGGAATTCCACGCCGCGTACGAGACCGCGGTCGACAAAGTCCGCGCGGATTTCGGGCAGACGCATCCGATGATCATCGGCGGCCAGGAAGTCTGGTCCAAGACGACGTTCCCGGACACGAGCCCGGCCGATACGAAGCTGGTGTTAGGTCTGTTTCCGAAGGGAAGTCGCGCGCATGCGAAACAAGCGGTGAAAGCCGCGCAGGGCGCGTTTCCGCAGTGGTCCGCGACCGCATATGCGGATCGAGTCCGAGTCGTTCAGCGCGCCGCCGACCTAATCAGTCAGGGCAAATTCGCCCTCGCGGCCCTCATGTCGTTCGAGAACGGAAAGAACCGCTACGAGGCCATGGCGGACGTCGACGAGGCTGCAGACCTGATGCGCTGGTACGCCGCCGAGATCTTGCGGAACCAGGGGTATGAGCGACCGATGGGTCAGTTCTTCCCTGGGGAGACGACCCGCTCGATCCTGAAGCCGTACGGCGTGTGGGCCGTGGTCGCGCCATTCAACTTCCCCCTCGCAATCGCCGCCGGGATGTCGACCGGCGCACTAATCACTGGCAACACGGTCGTCTTCAAGCCGGCGAGCGACACGCCGTTCATGGGCCTTCGGCTTGCCGAGAGCCTCCGCGACGCCGGCCTTCCCGCGGGCGTTTTCAATTTCGTCACCGGACCGGGCGCGACCGTCGGGCAGGAGCTGCTCGACAATCCGGACGTGGACGGATTCGTCTTCACGGGATCGCGGGCGGTCGGGATGAAGGCGCTCCAGACGTTCACCCGAACGCGCCCGAAGCCCATCATCACGGAGATGGGCGGGAAGAATCCGGCGATCGTCATGGCGAGCGCGGATCTGGACAAAGCCGCGATCGGCGTCATGCGGGCCGCGTTCGGATACGGCGGTCAGAAGTGCTCCGCGTGCTCGCGGGTCCTCGTTGACAGGGGCGTAAAAGACGCGTTCGTGGCCAAGCTCCTTTCCGAGACGGAAAAAATCAAAGTGGGCGACCCGATCATTCGCGACGTGTACCTGGGGCCGGTCATCAACGGGGCGGCCGTGACGACCTTCGAGAACGCAATCGCGGAAATCAAGCGTTCGAAGGGAGCGGTCATCGCCGGCGGGAAGACGCTGAAGGGAAACGGCCACTTCGTCCAGGCTACGATCGTGGACGGCCTGCCGCGGGACCACCGGATCAACACGGAAGAGCTCTTCGTGCCGATCTTGTCGATCGTCCCGGTGGACGACCTTGCGGACGCGATTCAAGTCGCGAACGACGTGGACTACGGCCTCACCGCGGGAATCTTCAGCCGCGAGCCGGCGGAGATCCGGCGATTCCTCGCGGAAGTCCAAGCCGGCGTCTTGTATGCGAACCGAACGGCCGGCGCAACCACGGGCGCGGTCGTCGGCGTCCAGCCGTTTGGCGGTTGGAAGAGGTCCGGCACTTCGGGGAAGTCCGCCGGCGGCCATTACTATCTACCGCAATTCCTGCGCGAGCAGAGCCAATCGGAATACACGTAGGCACGACGCGTGCGGCCTCTGTCGGAATGCGGACATTCCTCGGGTGGATAGCGTCCGAGAACCTTCATATACGATGCGACGAATCCCATCAACATCCGATTTCTTGGGGGTCGCAGGGGCTCAGATGGTGCGCCGTTGCCTCCGAGGACGGGGGGTTGACGGACGTGCTTCGAGGAGGAGGGCACCGGAGTGGCAGGGCGTGGGTGAACTCAGTCGCATCGACCGCCGTGGTCGCCGTTTTGATCCTGTCGGCCCTCGTCGGGGTCATCATGATCGGCTCGACCCACGCGCGGGCCGCGGCCCCGTTCCGGAGCCTCACCGTCGGGCTGGTGAGCATGAACGTCGTGACGTACAACCCGATGGCGATCACGCTCCTCGATGAGTTCGTCGTCGTTTACAACGTCTACAGCACCCTCGTCACGTACGATGGCAATTACCACGTGAGGCCCGACCTGGCCTCCAGTTGGAATCTGTCCACAGACCAAAAGACCTGGACGTTCAACCTGGTCCACAATGCTTTCTTCACGGACCCCACGAATCCGGGCGACCGGAGTCACCCGCTCACCTCCGATGACGTGCTCTTCACGTTCACCCTCAACCAGCAACAGACCGGGAGCATCCTGCACTCGTACACGACGAACATCGCGAGCATGAGCGCGCCCGATCCCTACACGTTCACCCTGACGACCAACCAGCCGTTCGCGGCGATCTACTCTACCGCGAGCGCGATCAGCATCCTGCCGAAGTACGTCTGGGCAACGATCAACAATCCCGTTCACTATGGAAACACCAACCCGATCGGCTCGAACGCGATGTATTACGACACCCTGAACGCGACCTTTGGGTCGAACATCATCCTCCGGAGGAGCCCGAACTATTACGGCCTGGCCACCTACTGCCAGGTGTCCCGGCCGGACCAGGTCTACTTCAAGGACTACACGAGCGGCGCGACGATGGTCTCCGATTTCCAGTCAGGGACGAGCGGCCTGGACGCGATCATGTCGATCGATCCGGCTTCGTACCTCAATGCGCTGCCTCCAAACTCGCCGGGTGGCAAGACGACGAAGTTTGCGGTCGACACCGGGTTCGTCGGTGAGATCTCCATCAACGTGATGACGCCCGCGATCCGGGCGGCCTATTCCCAGTTCCGGAACGGGGCGAACAACCCGCTCCTCCTGAACTACACGGTCCGGACGGCCATCGCGATGAGCATCAACCAGACGGCCCTCGTGAAGTACGCCCTCTTGGGCCTCGGGAATGTCGCCGACACCTTGGTGCCGGACAGCAACCCGTGGCACTACGACGTCCCGGCGGCCGACGAGTACCATTTCGACCCGGTCGCCGCCCGAGCGATGCTGAACGCCGCCGGCTGGAAGTACGATTCAACCGGGGCGCTCAACCCGGCCGCGACGCCGCTTTACCTGAAAGGCGCGACGAACAACACGGTGTATTGGCCCCTCTCGTTCCGGTTCTTCACCCTGAACACGGCGCCCCAGTGGCAGGTGGCCGCCCTCAACATCACCGCGTGGTTGGGTCAGACCGGAATCCAGACCCTGAATGCGCGCGGCAATCCCGGGTACTCCCTCGAAAGCGTCAGCCAACTCAGCGGCGCCTGGTTCACCGCGGACTACGACATCTGGTTCTGGGACTGGATCTTCACGCCCGCTTCGGACCCCGCGCTCGACGTGATGGAGGTCGAGACGACGGGTGCGATTGGGCCGACGAGCGACAACTTCTACAGCAACGCCACGTTCGACGCGCTCTACGCGCAATCACTCACCACGTTGGATCCCTCCGCGCGCCGGACGATGACGGACACGCTCCAGAAGATGGTCTACGATTACCGATCGTACATCCTGCCCTACTACCGGTTGGACCTCTACGCGGCCACGAACGGCCGCCCGCCAGGGTACTCGGCCGGCTGGACGAACTACGGCGACTGGACCCAGTCCGTCGGGCTGACGCCGGACAGCGACTTGCCGAATCTCTGGTTCCAGGTCGCTCCGCTCGACAACGGCCCCCCAGAGATCACCGGATTCCCCGCGGTCTCGTACTTCAACACAATCCCAACGACCCTCGCCGTCACGGCGACGGACCCGGAGAACGATATCTCTGGGTACTCGTGGGACTTCGGGGACGGCTCGTTCGCGAACACGACCGCCGCCTCGGTGCAGCACGTGTATGCCCAAGTCGGCACGTATACAGCAAAGGTGCGAGCGACCGACTCCGAGTGGCCGGCGTGCTCGAGCACGACGGTCACAATCTCCCAGTACGTCCCCGGACAGAACACACCACCGCAGGTGGGGACATTCAGCGCGACCCTGAGCAACGGGACGTTCGGGCTCGCGAATTCGACCACGACGTTCTCGCTCGCGGTGGCGGACCAGGACGGCGACAACCTGTTCGTGAGCTGGGCGTTCGGCGACGGAAGGACGGGGACGAGCACGACGCCCGCCTCGTCGACGGAGCGAACGATCACGACGACCCACGTGTACACGGCGGCCGGTCGATTCGCCGTTACCGCGACCGTGACGGACAACCAGACCGGAGGGAACCTGCCGCACTCCATCACGGCGTACACGAACGTCACGATCCGGTACCCGCAGGCCGGTGGCGGAGGTGGCGGCGGTGGGGGAGGGGGCACCACGGTGAATCCTTTGATCAACTACGGGATTCCGCTCGGGATCGCGGCGATCATCGTGGTCGCGGCCGCGGTTGTACTCGTGCAACGACGGCGAGCATCCAAGGAGGCCGAACGGGAACGAGAGGAGCCACCGCAAAGTCCGCCCCCGCCACCGCCTCCCCCATGATCCGCAGGCGGGGTCCATCCGGGACCGGAGCACGGGATGAGTCCAAATGCGGAAGATCCTGAAAATCATGGTCCGGCGTTCGGTCAACGCAGTGATCACGATTCTGGGGATCCTCTGCCTCAACTACGTCCTCATCCGGCTCATGCCGGGGAACGCGGAAGCGAACCTCGCTCCCCATAATCCGCAGTATGCTGGGTACTTGGCGGACAACATCCGGATCTTTGGGTTGGACCAATCGCAAGAGGCGCAGTTCGCGATCTACCTGAAGAACGCGTTCACGCTCAACTGGGGGATTTCCTATTACTGGAAGCAGCCGGTCGCGGACCTCCTCCTGCATGACCTCACGTGGACGCTTCTCCTGGTCGGCACCTCGACGATCTTCACGACGCTCATCGGGATGACCGTGGGATCCTACGCCGCGGTCCGGCGGGGGAAGCCGTTCGACCTCCTCTCGACCGGAGGCGGGATCTTCCTGTACGGGATGCCGATCTTCTGGCTCGGCATCATGCTGCAACTCGGTTTCCAGAAGAACTCGATCCTCTCCGGGACATTCACTTGGTGGCCCGTGTTGCCGACGCAAGGATATTGGGACGATCCGAACACCGGATTCCCGCAGGTCTGGGCCTGGGACTGGCTCCATGTCTCGAATGTCCTCATCCATCTATTCCTGCCGGCGCTCACCCTGAGCCTTGGCACGCTCGCGGGCATCTCCCTCGTGATGCGCAGCTCCCTCATCGACGTGATGACGGAGGATTTCGTCCTCACCGCGAAGGCGAAAGGGCTGAGCGATCGACAAGTCCTGCGACGACACATCTTCCCCAACGGCCTCCCGCCGATGCTCTCCTTGATCGCGCTCGACATCGCGTTCATTTTCGGAGGGGCGTACCAGGTCGAGTGGGTGTTCAACTACAAGGGGATCGGTTGGCGGACAATCTCCGCGATTGAACATCTCGATTTCCCGACCCTGCAATTCATCATCGTGATCGGCGGGGTCGCGATCGTGCTCGCGAATCTGTTTTCCGACTTCCTCCTGTTGTGGCTCGACCCGCGAATCAAGATCACGTAACGGAGGCTGCGGTTGGGCGCTACGGAAGTCGTCACAAAACGACCGACGCTCTCGCCCTTCCGGGCCACGTTGACCGTGGCCTGGCGACGGGCCAACCAAGTCTGGACCCGAATCTACCACAGCCGAAACGCGATGGCCGGTCTCATCATCCTGCTCTTCTTCACCACGCTGGCCGTTGCCGCTCCGTGGATCGCGCCCTACGGCCCGATGCAGTCCGTCGGAGACACCACGTGCAGTCGCCTCCAGGTCCCCGCGACGTACCTTCAGCCGCCGTGTTCGGCCCATCCCCTCGGGACGAACTACTTCAGCAACGACATCTATTCTCAGGTGGTCTGGGGCACCCAGATCTCCTTCATCGTCGGCATCGCCTCGGCGGTCGTCGCCACGGTCGTCGGGACCGGCATCGGGTTGATTTCCGGGTACGTCGGCGGATGGATCGACGAGGTCCTCATGCGCTTCAACGATGTCGTCCTCTCGATCCCGTGGCTCGTTCTGATGATCGTCGTCGCCGCGAAGGTCGGCGTGGTCGACCTGACCGGCGTCATCCTCGTCATCGGGCTCACGGGCTGGTCCGTGACGGCCCGCGTGATCCGGACCCAGGTCCTCTCAATCAAGGAACGGATGTTCGTCGAGCGGGCGAAGATGATCGGCACCCCGAGCTCGCGGATCCTGGTCCGACACATCTTTCCGAACGCGTTCCCCCTGATCTTCGCGAACACGATCCTCACGATCGCCGTCTCGATCCTGTCGGAGAGCGTCCTCGCGTTCCTCGGCCTCCGGCCGCCCGACACCGTGAGCTGGGGACGCATCATCGCGGAGGCGATCGAGAACGACGCGGTCCTCTATAACGCGTGGTGGCTCATCATCCCGGGTCTGTGCATCGTCTTCCTCGTGTTCGGCTTCTACTTGTTCGGATACGCCCTCGATGAGATCCTGAACCCGCGCCTCCGGAGGCGGTAGGCTGGGCCGGCTGGAAGTCAAGGACCTCTTCATCGAATACACGACCCAGGCCGGGACCGTCCGCGCGGTCCAAGGCGTCTCGTTCGACCTCGGGGAAGGGGAGGCGCTCGGTCTCGCCGGCGAAAGCGGTTGCGGCAAGACGACGACGGCGCTCGCGGTCATGCGCCTGCTCCCGTACAACGGAAGGATCGTGAGCGGCGAAATCCGATTCAACGGCCGGAATCTCGTCAAGCTGTCGGAGCTATCGATCCAGCGGATCCGGTGGAAGGACATTTCGATCATCTTCCAGGGCGCGATGAACTCGCTCAACCCGGTGCGCAACATCGGGCGGCAGATTGCCGAACCGATCATCCTCCACGAGAAGGTCGACGAAGACGAGGCGATGAAGCGCGTCGGCGAACTCCTCGAGCTCGTCGGGATCAACCGGGAGCGGCGTCGGGACTTCCCCCACGAGTTCTCCGGCGGCATGCGCCAACGCGTGATGATCGCGATGGCCCTCGCTTGCGATCCGAAGCTCGTGATCGCCGACGAGCCGGTTACGGCCCTGGATGTCATGATCCAGGCCCAGATCCTCGAACTCCTCGAGCGGCTGCGGAAAGAGCTCCATCTCTCCATGATCCTGATTTCCCATGACCTCAGCGTGATGGCGGAGACGTGCGACAAGGTCGCCATCATGTACGGGGGGAAGATGATGGAGGTCGGCAAGACCGTCGACGTCTTCACGGATCCGAAGCATCCGTACACCCAGGGACTCGTCGCGGCCTTCCCCGACATCCGGGGTCAGCGCACGATGCCGACCTCGATTCCCGGTGACGTGCCGAGCCTCATCAATCCCCCAGCCGGCTGCGTCTTCCATCCGCGATGCAAGTTCGCGTTCGACCGATGTACGACCGCGGAGCCGGCCCTCGCGGAGGTCACCCCGGGGCGGCGGGCGGCGTGTTTCCTGTATCCCGAGGTCCCGGAGGTGACGCCACGGGCGATGACGGTGGAAGCCCGCTGATCCGGGTCCGCGATCTCAAGGTGTGGTTCCCCCTCCGGCGCGGCCTCCTCCGGGAACTGACGGGTCGCTCCTCCCTGTGGGTCCGGGCGGTGGACGGCGTCTCGTTCGACGTCAAGCGGGGCGAGGTCTTCTGCCTGGTCGGTGAGAGCGGCTGTGGCAAGACGACGACGGGCAAAGCGCTCCTCCGCCTCGTGGACGCGACCGAAGGCGACGTCTTCTTCGAGATCCCGACGGAAGAGTATCGAAGGTACGAGGAGTTGCGTTCGGCCGGTGGCCCGGACGCAGCCGCTCGGATCGACGCGCTCCGACGGAAGTACTCCTTCTCCTGGAAGGAGCAGCTCCCGTGGGACAACCGGCAGCTCCTCATCTGGCTCGGGGCCGTCACGGCGGCGTTCATCCTCGGACTCGGCCTCCCGGTATTCGCCGCGGCCGTGATCCCGGGCGCGCTCGTGGACAACGGCTTCATCCTCGGGGCGAGCCTGTTGTGCGGTTTGCTCATCGGAGTCATCGGCTCGCTGCCTCCGACACGGCCATCCACCCGCACGCCGGCCATCCTCGCGCTCCTTGCAATCCTTGCATTCAACCTCGTCCCGATCGTCGCGGCGTTAGGATGGCCCTCGAGCCTGCAGAACGCACCGTCCGATCCGTTTGGGATCTGGACAGCAGTATGGGGAGCGGCCTCCTTCGCGATGTTGCTCGGCGTGATCTTCGCCCCGGTCGCGGCCGGCGGCGCGGCGAAGATCCTCCTCGGCCGTCGACGGGAGACGGAGGGACTCCTCGGCATCAAGATGAGGACCCTTCGCCGACGCCTGCACCTGATCTTCCAGGATCCGTACGAGTCGTTGAACCCGAAACAGTCTGTCTACGAAATCGTCTCGGAGCCGCTCATCGTGAACAAAATCGCGCACGACCCGGAGGAGATCGCGGCGCTCGTGACGCGCTCCCTCGAGGATGCCGGACTGAGGCCGGCGCAGGAGTTCGTCTTCCGCTTCCCGCACGAGCTGAGCGGCGGTCAGCGGCAGCGCGTATCCATCGCGGCGGCCTTGGCCCTCGAGCCGGACTTCATCGTGGCGGACGAACCGGTCTCGATGCTCGATGTTTCCATCCGGACCGAGATCCTTCAGCTCATGACGGACCTTCGGGAGAAACGCGGATTGACGTACCTGTTCATCACGCACGACCTGAGCCTCGCGTGGATCCTGGCCGACCGCATTGCGGTCATGTACCTCGGGAAGATCGTCGAGGAAGGGACCGCCGACCAGGTGATCTCGCATCCGAAGCATCCGTACACCCAGGCCCTCATCTCCGTCGTCCCGAGTCCGGATCCAAGGCACCTCGCGAAGCGGACAATCCTCAAGGGGGAGCGGCCGGACGCCGTGAACATCCCGAGCGGATGCCGCTTCCACCCGCGTTGCCCACTTGCATTCGAGAAGTGCGGATGGAGCGCCGCCGAGATCGCGGAGGAACTCACGTCGCTCTCGGCAGGGGGAGTCTTGCCCGGATTCGCTGGAATCCAACCGCTCGATTCGGCGACGGTCGTGCTCGCGATGGCTCCGGGCACGGCTCCGGGAACGGCCGCCGCGACGCTCCGTCGAGTGGTGTCCGATAACCAGAATTCGCGGCTCGCCCTGAAAGGGATCGCCGAGGTCCGGGAGATGACCGATGCGGTCCACATCACGCTGCACGAATGGTCGGAGCCTCCGCTCATCGAGATCGAGCCGGGCAACACGGTGGCGTGCCACCTCGTGACGCCGCAGGCGATGGCCGCCGAGCCCGTCACGGCCTGAGTCGACTCATGCGCTCGAGGAGGCGGTGGAACCGGGAGACGCGGTGTCCGGCGATGAGCCGCGACGGCAACGGGGTCACGGCGGGCCACGCCGCGACGGTCGTGCGCCAGCGCGCGAGGATGTAGGCGCACGGGAAGAATGTCACGATCCCGAGGAAGAGGCCGAGGTTCAGCAATCCGGTCGTCGTGGTGAGCGCACCCGCGAGCGGCTCGACGACGACCAGCCCAAGCGTGTACGCGAACGCGCCCATCGATAGGACGGTCGCTCGCTGGCCCGGCTCCAGTCGGCGGTTCAGGAACGCGGTGGTGAGGGCGGGCTGCAGGCTCCAGACGACGTAGATCGGCACCTGGAACAACGCCGCTCCGGCGAACTGCCCGGCACCATACATGCCGAAGAACGCGGCCGAAGCCATCAGGACCAGGAGCGCGAGCGTCCCGAATTCTCCGAGGATTCGCGTGATCGTCCCGGCGAACGCGGACCAGATCGCCGCGACGAGGAGGAAGCCGCTGATCGAAATCGCGATTGCGGACTCGGAGAGACCGAGCGCCTGAAGATAGAGCGGCCGGAACACGGCCATCACATACAGCGTGACGCCGAGGAAGAGCTCGACGCCGATCAACAGGGCGACGCCCTCGCGTCGACGCACGACGCGGAGGCCCTGGACGAGTTGCTCCACGTACGTGGACTCGGGCGTGCGATCGACCTTCGGCTCGCGGAAGGTGACCGCGACGGCGACCGCTCCGAGGTTCAGCAGGGCGCCGACCAGGAGCGTGAGCCGGAGGTCGCCGACCACGCCGACGAACACGCCTCCGACGAAAGCCCCCGCGGCATTTGATAGGAGCTGGATCATCGTGACGCGGCCGATGTACCGCGGGAACTCCGATTCGTGACCCGCCTCGAGCAACGTCTCGTACAGATACGCGGAGGTCCCGATCGAGAACGCTGCCCCGAGGGACCACACGACGTTCGCGGCAACGTACCCCCAGAACGTCGCGCTGATTCCATAGCCCAGGATGCCCGCGGATCGGAACAGCTCGCTTAGGACGATCGTCCTCCGCCGCGGCGTGCGGTCCGCGACGATGCCGACGGGCAGCTGGAACACGAGGAGGCCGACCCAGAACGCGACGTCGACGAGGGTGAACTCGAAATCGGAGGCGAGGTGGCCGCGGATCCAGAGCGCCCAGAACGGGATCCAGATCGCGAACGAAGACGCGCCTTGGTACACGTAGAAGCGACGCACGCGCGTCCGCAGATCCGGAGTCGACACGGGTTTCGTCGACCGCGAAAGCCCCATGCCCCTTATACGATGCGCTCGGATGCGACGCGGCCCTGAGAAAACGTTAAGGCGCTTCCCGGCGTCCTCGATTCACGCTCCGAAGAACGGGTTCCCGACGTCGGCCGAACCATCGCGCGGAGCGGTAGGATGCCGCTCCTGACCGTGAAGGGCCTCAAGACCCACTTCCAAACGCAAGAGGGGACCGTCCGGGCGGTCGACGGCGTCGACTTCACCTTGGGGGAAGGCGAGAGCCTCGGCCTCGCCGGGGAGAGCGGCTGCGGCAAGACGACCGCCGCCCTGTCAATCATGCGCCTCCTTCCGTCGAACGGCAAGATCGTCGACGGGACGATCGATTACGTCGGGTACGACCTCGCGAAGGTCACGGAGGGCCAGCTCCGGGCGATCCGGTGGAAGCACATCTCGATCATCTTCCAGGGGGCGATGAACGCCCTGAACCCGGTGAAGCGAATCGGGGACCAGATCGCCGAGCCGATCGTCATCCACGACAAGGTGGACAAGGAAGCCGCGATGAAGCGCGTCGGCGAGCTCCTCGAACTCGTCGGGATCCACCGCGAGCGCGCCCAGGAATATCCGCACGAGTTCTCCGGCGGCATGCGGCAACGA
>Ga0209283_10000767_pt1 | contig 16541 bp, 15 predicted proteins | sample CZO8metaG_2_FD_188354 | JGI IMG/M metagenome (GOLD analysis project Ga0209283, IMG submission 188354) | Vadose zone soil microbial communities from the Eel River Critical Zone Observatory, Northern California, USA - CZOApr15con2H1.8 metaG... | ecosystem: Environmental > Terrestrial > Soil >...
GATCTGCGGGAAGTCCTTCGCCCATTCCCAGTCGTCGTCCATGCGGTGCATCCAATACAGGATCCACTCGGCGCTGCACTCGAAGAACACGACCTTCAACTTCGGGAATTTTTCGAACACGCCCCCCAGCACCAGCGCCACCAGCGCCGCGCTGCAATTGGTCGGGCGCCCGAGCACGTGCGTCTTGTAAAAATTGTCGAACCGGTCGACCAGCTCGCCGTTGCTGTTCGGATGGCAGAGCAGCGGCACGTCGAGCTCTTCGGCCGCCTGGTAATAGGGGTAGAAGCTCGGATCGTCGAGATTGCGCGTGCCGCAATAGGGCACGAGGTGCGAAGTCCTGAAGCCGAGCTGCTTCACGCAGCGCCGCAGCTCATCGGCCATTGCCTCGGGACAGCCGGCCGGCGCCATCGCGACCGGCAGAAAAACTTCCTCGTGACCTTTCACCAGCTTCGCGACCCAGTCGTTGAACAGGCGCGCGCATTCGCGCCCCAGCCCGCCGATATTCGAGGTCGCGACGGTGATCTGCGTCGGGAATATCAGCTGCTTGTCGATGCCTTCCTTGCGGATGTCCTCGCGGCGTCGCGCCATGTCGTAGCCGCCCACTTGCCGCGCCGCGATGTCGCCGCCGCGCCAGTTGGTCTTCGGGTCGTAGATATAGGGGTGCCGGTGGGCGGCGTGGCCCTGCGGGCTGATCGGATCGAGGGAATGCAGAAACTTCGTGTTGTGCGTGCGGCCGTCGTTCAACTTGACCGGCCTGAAACGCTCGTACGGGCCGTCGAGCTTGTAGACCTCGTCCATGAAATAGCCTTCGCGCAGATGGGAATCGAAGTCGATGATCATGTTGGTCTCCGGTGTTCCGAAGTGCGGAACGTGGGTCCGCCGGTGGATATCGAATCGCGCAATTTTATACCACGATATGGAACGCGCGGCGCAGGAGGTGCAATCCCGCGTGCTATGATTCGACGCCACCGGTGCTCCCGTTTCCGGAATCTCTCCATGCGAGTCGGCCTGTTCGTCACCTGTCTCGTCGACCTGATGCGGCCGTCGATCGGGTTTGCGGCGCTCAAGCTTCTCGAAGCCGCGAATTACGATGTCGTGGTACCGAAGACGCAGACCTGCTGCGGCCAGCCGGGCTGGAACTCGGGCGATCGCAAGTCGGCGCGTGCGCTTGCGCAGAAGCTGATCGGCGAGTTCGAAGGCTGCCGTTACGTGGTCGTGCCTTCCGGGTCCTGTGCCGGCATGATCCGCACGCATTTTGACGAGGTGTTCCGGGACGAGCCCTTCATGCGCGCCGAGGCCAAGCGGCTCGGTGAGCGCACCTACGAGCTCACCGAATTTCTCGTCAAGGTGGCGAAGCGGGCGAGCGTTCCCGGGAGTTTCGAGGGCGCGGTGACCTATCATGATTCCTGCTCGGGCCTGCGCGAGCTCGGCGTGAAGGCGCAACCGCGGCGGCTCCTCGCAAAGGTCGCCGGCTTGAAGCTCGTCGAGATGGAGGAGTGCGAAACCTGCTGCGGCTTCGGCGGCACCTTTTCGATCAAGTACGGGGAGATCTCCTCCGCAATGGCCGAGAAGAAATGCGCCCACATCCAGGCGAGCGGAGCGCAGGCTGTCGTGCTCGGCGACCTGGGCTGTATGCTGAACATCGAAGGGCGCCTGCGCCGGCGCGGCGACGCGAAGACGCGCGTGCTTCACGTGGCCGAAGTGCTGGCCGGGATGACGGAGGAGTAGCGCCTTGCAGGTCCATTCGATGCACTTCAAAACGCGCGCCGGCGAAGCGCTCGCGAACGCGACCCTGCAGGCGAACCTGGGCAAATTCCAGTCCGCGGGGTTCACTGCGCTGCGTGCGAAGGCGGTGGCCGAGTTCGGGCCGGAGCTTTTCGAGACGCTGCGTGGGGAGGGCGCCGCGATCAGAGACCGGTCGCTTGCAAATCTGGATGTGTGGCTCGGGCGCTTCGAGGCGGAAGCCGTACGGCGCGGCTCACGGGTGCTCTACGCGGAAAGCCGCGAAGAAGCGTGCGAGCTCCTGCTCGAGACCTGTCGGCGCCACGGCGTCAGGAAGGCGATCAAGTCGAAGTCGATGCTCTCGGAGGAGGCCGGCGTGAACGAGGCGCTCGAAGCGAACGGGGTGACGCCGATCGAGACCGATCTGGGCGAGTACATCCTGCAGCTCGCCGGCGAGCCGCCCTCGCACATCATCGCGCCGGCGCTGCACAAAAGCAAAGATGAGGTCGCGGGCCTGTTCCAGACCCATCACCATGCGTCGCGCAAGGACGATATTCCGAGCATGACCCGCGAAGCGCGCGATGTGCTGCGGCAGCATTTTCTCTCGGCCGATCTGGGCATCTCGGGCGGCAATTTTCTCGTCGCCGAGACCGGGTCCGGCGTCATCGTCACGAACGAGGGCAACGGGCGCATGGTGACGACCCTGCCGCGGGTGCACGTCTGCATGACGGGGATCGAGAAGGTGATCCCGACTCTGGAGGATTTCTCGACGCTCCTGAGGCTGCTGACGCGTTCGGCGACGGGCCAGCCGATTTCCAACTACGTGAGCCTGTTTACCGGGCCGCGCGGGCGGCAGGATAGCGAGGGGCCCGAGCACATGGTTTTCATCTTGGTCGACGCGGGGCGCACGAACCTTGTGGGCGGCGACATGCAGGAGATGCTGCGCTGCATACGATGCGGGGCCTGCATGAACCACTGTCCTGTATACAGGGCGGTCGGCGGGCACAGCTACGGCTGGGTCTATCCGGGGCCGATGGGGTCGGTGCTCACGCCGAACTACGCAGGTTTGGAAAACGCGCTCGACCTGCCCCACGCGGCGACGCTCTGCGGCGCATGCTCGGTCGTCTGCCCGGTCAAGATCCCGCTGCCCGGGCTGCTGCGCACGCTCCGCGAAAAGCAGGTGGACCGCGGCCTGCGCCCGCGGCGCGAGATGCTCGCGTTGGGCCTGTGGTCATGGACGGCTCAGCATCCGCGCCTCTATGCGTTCGCCGCGGCGAGCGGCGCGTTCTTCCTGCGCCTGCTCGGTGGCCGCAACGGCATGATCTCGACGCTGCCTTTCGGCGGCGAATGGACGAAGGGCCGGTTCTTCCCTGCGCCGAAGTCCTGGAGGACTTTTCGCGCTCTCTACGCCGCCCGTCCGAAGCGCTCGCCCTCGGCCCGCTGACTCAAAGCCATCCCGCCTTGCGGAAGCGGAACCAGAGGTAGACGTTGATCGCGGCCATCGCCCCGAGGATCATGGGGTAGCCGAATGCCCAATCCAATTCGGGCATTTGCTTGAAGTTCATGCCGTAGACGCTGGCGATGAAGGTCGGCACCGCGATGAGCGCGCCCCAGGCCGCGAGGCGCTTGGTCACCTCGGTCTCGCCGAAGGTGATCATGGCCACGTTCACCTGGATCGCGGTGGTCACGGTGTCGCGCTGGCTGTTGATCGTCTGGTTGATCCGAACCAGGTGGTCGTAGACGTCCCGGTAGTAATCCTGCAGCCCCGAGCACACTTGCGGCACACGACCGCCGTACAGTTTGCCGACGGCCTCGAGCAGCGGCAGGACCGCGTGCTGCATCGTCGTGAGCTTCTGCCTCACGTAGTAAAGCCCCTCGATGTTGGCGCGCAGCGATTTTCCGGAGAAGATCTGCTCCTCGAACTTCTCGAATTCGGCCTCGATCGCGTCGAGCACGGGAAAGTAGCGGTCTACGACCGCGTCGATCAGCGCGTAGAACACGAAGCCCGAGCCGTGGCTCAGGAGTTCCGGTTCCCGCTCGCAGCGCGCGCGCACGGCAGCGAAGCCCAGTTGGGCCTCGTTGCGCACCGAAAGCACGTAATTCGTGCCGACGAAGATATCGACCTCGCCGACCTTGAGCTCGTCGCTCGCGAGCTCGATGTTATGCAGGACCGCGAATATCGAGTCTCCATACTCGTCGATCTTGGGGCGCTGGTGGCCGTGACGCGCGTCCTCGACCGCGAGCTCGTGCAGGTTGAACTCGTGCTGCAGGGCGGCGAGCTCGCCGGGAGCGGGGTCCTTGAGCCCGACCCAGACGAAGCACTCGGGCCGGCTCAGGTAGCGGCTGATGTCCTCGGGCTTGATCTCGGCGAGTTTCTTTCCTTCCTGGTAGACGACGCAGTTGACCAGCATTGATCTCTCTCCCGATCCAGCGCGAGCAAATGATAAGACACGAACGCCGTCCCGCATAGGATAAAATGGCTCGCCCTTAAGTTCAGCCGACGCCCCGTCATGCCCAATATCAGCCGCAGAACCGCCGAGCTCGGAACGGAGAACGCCTTCGTGGTCCTCGCCGAGGTGAACGAGCTCGTCCGCCAGGGCAAGGACATCATCTCGTTTTGCATCGGCCAGCCGGATTTCCACACGCCCGCGAACGTCCAGGACGCGGCGGTGCGCGCCGTGCGTGAGGGCAAGCACGGCTACACGCCCTCGGCGGGCATCGCGGAGCTGCGCGAAGCCGCGGCGCGCTACATGGGCGAAATGCGCGATCTCGCGATACGGCCCGACGACGTCGTGATCGGCGGCGGGGCGAAGCCCTTCATCGCCTACGCGATCCTTTCCACGACCGATTACGGCGTGGGCGACGAAGTGATCTATCCGAACCCCGGGTTTCCGATCTACGAGTCGCAGATCGTCGCGAACGGGGCGGTGCCCGTTCCGCTGCATCTTCGCGAGGCGCGCGATTTCGCTTTCGATCCCGCCGAGCTCGAGGCCAAGATCTCCTCGAAGACGAAGCTCGTCATCCTCAACTCCCCGCAGAACCCGACCGGTGGCATGCTGACGGGGAAGGACCTCGAGGCCATCGCGGCGATCCTCAGGCGCCATCCGGAAGTCTGGATCTATGCCGACGAGATCTATTCGCGGCTGTGCTACGAGGGCGAGTTCTGCTCGATCGCCTCGCTCCCCGGGATGTACGAACGCACCATCATCTCCGACGGCGCTTCGAAGACCTGGGCGATGACGGGCTGGCGCATCGGCTTCACTTCCAACCCGGTCCTCGCGCCGCAGTTCGTGCGCTGGGTGACCAACACCGATTCCTGCGCCTCACATATCAGCCAGTGGGCGGCGGTCGAGGCGATCAACGGACCGCAGGACGAGGCCGAGAAGATGCGTCGGTCGTTTCTCGAGCGGCGCGACCTGATCGTGGGGCTGCTCAACCGCGTGCCTGGGGTCTCCTGCAAGACGCCCGGCGGCGCGTTCTACGCCTGGCCGAACGTGACCGAGGCCTGCCGCATGATCGGCGCCGCCGATTCGGAGGAGTTCAGGAAGCGGCTCCTCAACGAGGCCGGGGTCGCGGTGCTCGCCGACATCCACTTCGGCGCGCGCGTGCCCGGCGAGGGCCAGCACATCCGCTTCTCCTACGCCGCGTCGAAGACCGCGATCGAGCAGGGCGTCGCGCGCATGGCGGAGTTCATCCGCGGGAATCAGCGCCGCGTTGCGTAGGCCTGTCGATGGCGGGTGAACGTGTCGTAGTAGGCATGTCGGGCGGGGTCGATTCGTCGGTCGCCGCGCTCCTCCTCAAGCGCCAGGGGTTCGAGGTCGTCGGCCTTTTCATGAAGAACTGGGAGGACGACGACGATGACGAATACTGCTCGACTCGCGAGGATTTGATCGACTGCGCCTCGGTCGCCGAGGTGATCGGCGTCGACCTGGAGGCGGTGAATTTTTCCGCGGAATACAAGGAGCGCGTCTTCAGCGCCTTCCTCACGGAATACTCCGCCGGCCGCACTCCCAACCCGGACGTGCTGTGCAACGCCGAGATCAAGTTCAGGGCCTTCCTCGATCACGCCCTGTCGCTGGGCGCGAAGCGCATCGCCACCGGGCACTATGCGCGGCTGAGAGAATCGGCCGGGCGCTTCGAGCTGCTCAAGGCCGTCGATCTTTCCAAGGACCAGAGCTATTTCCTGCACCGACTGAACCAGGGGCAGCTCGCGCGCGTGGTTTTCCCGGTCGGGGAATTGAAGAAGACCGAGGTGCGCGCAATCGCGAAGGAGGCGGGGCTGCACAATTTCGCGAAGCGCGACTCGACCGGCATCTGCTTCATCGGCGAGCGCCCGTTCCGCGAGTTCCTGGGCCGCTATCTGCCCAGGCGGCCCGGAGCGATGCGCACGCCCGAAGGCAGGGTCGTTGGAGAGCACATCGGGCTTTCCTTCTACACCATCGGCCAACGCAAAGGCGTCGGCATCGGCGGGCGCAAGGACTCGGCGGGCGAGCCGTGGTACGTCGCGGGAAAGGACCGGGACAAGAATGAATTGATCGTGGTGCACGGGCACGACCATCCGCTGCTCCTGCGCGAGCGGCTTTCAGCGCAGGACCTCGCCTGGGTGAGCGGCGCGCCTCCGGATATGCAGCTTCCCTACGGTGGAAAAACGCGCTACCGGCAGACAGATGCCGCCTGCCATCTCGCGCAGGTGAGCGCTGCCGGGCTCGACGTGGAGTTCGATGCGCCGCAGTGGGCGGTAACGCCGGGACAATCTCTGGTGCTTTACCGCAACGAAGTCTGCCTGGGCGGAGGCGTGATCCAGTAGTCCGCTACTCCTGCGGGACGGTGTCGACGAAGGACGCTCGCTCGGAGAGCTTTGCGAACGCCCGCGCAAGGTTGGCGTGACTCTTTTTCCAGTCCATCTTCGGATAGCGGAAATCGAGCCAGCCGAGGCAGACGCCGACCGCGATGTCGGCGAGCGTGTAGCCGTTTCCCGCGCACCAGGGCTTGTCGCCGAGCTCCGAATCCATCGCGGCGAGGCCGGCGCGGACCTTCCCCAGCTGGCGCTCGGTCCACGGCGCGCTTCGCAGCTTGGCCTCCCGCTGGTTTTCAAGGCGCGCGAGCACTCCGGCCTCCAGCACGCCGTCGGCGAGCGCTTCCCAGCGCCGCACCTCGATGCGCTCGCGGTTTTCCGCGGGAAGCAGCCGGCCGAGCGGCGAGGCGTTGTCCAGGAATTCGACGATCACGCGCGAGTCGAACAGCGCCGTGCCGTCGTCGAGCACCAGCACCGGCACCTTGCCGAGCGGGTTGACGCGGGCGGCGGCGGCCTGCGGCTTCCAGGGATTGTCGTTCTCGAGCTCGTAGTCGATTTTTTTCTCGGCGAGCACGATGCGCACCTTGCGCGCGAACGGGCTGGCGAGCGAGCCGATGAGCTTCATTTCGGGTGAGGGTCTTGCGGAGAAGTCGCGGGTTGAGCGCCGCCCTCGAGTGCTGATCGAGCGAGCGACGGGCGAAATTGTACCATGTCGCGCAGACAGGACTTGAACCGCCGTCTCAGTTGAGGCAGCACTTCGCGCTCGAACCAGGCGTTCTTTTTCATCCACAGCCGGTTGCGCGGGCTGGGGTGGGGCAGGGGGAAGAATTCGGGAAGGTATTCCTCGCGGGCGCGCACGGTTTCGGCAAGCGTCTTTTTTCTGCGCGCGCCGAGATAGTAGCCCTGGGCGTAGCTGCCGACGAGCAGCGTCAGCCGGATGCGCGGCAGCATCGCGCGCAGCCTCGGGTGCCAGTGCGGCGCGCACTCGGGGCGCGGCGGGAGATCGCCCGACTCACCGGTTCCCGGATAGCAGAGCCCCGCCGGAATAATGGCGATGCGGCGCTCGTCGTAGAAATCCTCTCGTTCGATGCGCAGCCACTGGCGCAGCAGGTCGCCCGAAGGGTCGTTCCAGGGAACGCCGCTCTCGTGCACGCGCCGGCCCGGTGCCTGCCCCACGATCAGAACGCGCGCGGTGGGCCACGCGCGCAGGACGGGTCTTGGCGGATTGGGAAGGTGCGCTTCGCAGATGCGGCAGGCGCGGACTTCGGCGAGCAGGCGCTTGAACTGGGCCGGTTTCACCCGCATGTTAAGATTGCCGCCGTCCGTCATCAACACTCCCTCGATGCCGCTTTCGACGCTCAGCGCATTATCCCCTCTGGACGGACGCTACCACAAGCAACTCGAGCCGCTGCGGGCCTGCTTCAGCGAAGCGGCGCTTTTCCGCTACCGCGTCGCGATCGAGATCCGCTGGCTGCTCGCGCTGGCCGCCGAGCCCGCGATCGCCGAGATAAAGCCTTTTTCGACAGCGACAAACTCCGCCCTCGAACGGATCGTCGAAACCTTTTCGGAGGAGGATGCCGCGCAGGTGAAGGCGATCGAGGCCGAGACCAACCACGACGTCAAGGCGATCGAAACCTGGCTGAAGGAGAAGCTAGCGGGCGGCCCGGAAGCGACGCGCGTGGCCGCGTTCGTGCATTTCGCCTGTACTTCGGAAGACATCAACAACCTCGCCTACGCCCTGATGCTCAAGGAAGGGCGGGACCGCGTGCTGCTTCCCGCGCTCGACCGCGTGATCGAGGCGCTGGGGGCGCTCGCGGTGAAGCTCGCGGACGCGGCCATGCTCGCCCGCACTCACGGCCAGCCGGCGTCGCCCACGACGCTCGGCAAGGAGCTTGCGAACGTGGTTTACCGCCTGCGGCGCGGACGACGCGCGATCGCTTCGGTGTCCCTCACCGGGAAGATGAACGGCGCGGTGGGCAACTACAACGCCCACCTCGCCGCGTACCCGAACTTCGACTGGGAGCGTTTCGCTCGAACGTTCGTCGAATCGCTCGGGCTGGAATTCAATCCCTACACCATCCAGATCGAGCCGCACGACAGCCTTGCCGAGCAGTTCGACGCGATCGCGCGCGCGAACACGGTGCTCCTCGACCTCGATCGCGACCTGTGGGGCTACGTCTCGCTGGGCTATTTCAAACAGAAGGCAAAAGCGGGGGAAGTCGGCTCCTCGACCATGCCGCACAAGGTCAATCCGATCGATTTCGAGAATTCCGAGGGCAATGTTGGAATCGCGAACGCGCTGCTTCGGCATCTTTCCGAGAAGCTGCCGGTGTCGCGCTGGCAGCGCGACCTTTCGGATTCGACGGCGCTGCGGAACATCGGCGTCGCGCTCGGCCACAGCCTGCTCGCCTGGGAGTCGTGCCTGAAAGGCCTCGGCAAGCTCGAGGCCGATCCCGCGCGCATGCTCGAGGACCTCGAGGCGAACTGGGAGGTGCTTGCCGAGGCGGTGCAGACGGTGATGCGCCGGCACGGCCTTCCCGATCCCTACGAGCAGCTCAAGGCGTTGACGCGCGGCAAGCGCGTCGACCGGGAGGCGATGCGCGCATTCATTCGCGGCCTTGCGCTTCCGGACGCCGACAAGGCGCGGCTGCTGGAGCTGACCCCCGCCCGCTACACCGGCAAAGCGTCCGAGCTCGCGCGCAAGGTCTAGGAAAACGGAAGCGGGTCCCAAAACGGGTGCGGTCTGAAGACCTATGCAGATCGCGTGCTCTATGTAATAGTATGAAGCTGGGCCGTGAAGTTCGGCCCTTTGGTTCTATTTTTCGCTGGGGAGAGGCTTCAGCGCGCGCAGGTAGGCGATCAGCGCCGCGAGGTCATTGGGCGTGAGCTGGCTGCTGGTGTTGCGGATCACCTCGGCCATCGCCTCGGCCGGGACATCGCCGTCCGGTGTGATGCCGGTCACCAGGAAATTCTCCAGATCACGGTCGCTCAATTTCTTCAGCCCCGTCGGCGTGAGATTCGGGGTGTCCTTGCCGTCGGGTCTCTTGCCTCCGGCGAGAAAGCGGCCGCTCTTGGGCCCGCCGAGGAAATTGCGGGGCGTGTGGCACTCGCTGCAGTGGCCGAGGGCCTGCACCAGATAAGCGCCGCGGTTGGCGATGTCGGTGAACCCCGGGATATTCACGAAGGGACCGGGGGTGAAGAAAAACCACTTCCAGAACGTGACGAGAAAACGCCAGCCGAAGGGAAATCGGAGCTCGTGCTGGCGGTTCTCTTTTGAGCTCCGCTGCAGCGTGCGCAAGTAGGCCCAGAGATCGCGCAGGTCGGCGTCGGAAATTTTCGTGAACGACGGGTAGGGGAAGGCCGGGAAGTAATTCGCGCCGTCCGGTCGTTTGCCGTGGCGCATCGCGCGGACGAAATCTTCTTCCTTCCAGAAGCCGATTCCCGTCTCCACGTGCGGCGTGATGTTCGGGCCGTAGAACGTCCCGAAAGGCGTCTTGAGCGGACGGCCCCCGGAATAAGGCACGGCATCCTTGTTTTCCTCCGTATGGCAGCCGACACAGCCCGCGGCCTTGGCGAGATATTCCCCGCGCTTTATGTCGCCCTGCGCCGAGACGCCCCCGGCCGCCGCACCGAGCAGCATGGCCACTGCGGCCGCCCGTAGGGCGCAATTCAAAGAGTAAGCGGGCCTGATCACGCGATCAAGCATAGCGCACTGCCAAAAAGCGAAAGCCCCGCCGCAGCGGGGCTTATTCGGGAAATGCGTTCTTACTGCTTCTGGCGGAAATTTTCGTGGCAGCCGCCGCAAGACTTGCCGACCGCGCCGATCTGCGCCTTTACGGCTGCTTCATCTCCGCTCTTGCTCACGGATACCAGCTTGGAGACTTCGCTCTGGAGTCGCTCCTGCGCTTCCTTGAACTTGGCCGGCTCGTTCCAGATCGCCGGCAGGGCGGCGGTTTTCACGTCCTTCAGGTCCTTGGTGCTTTCCGCGAAGCCGTCCCAGGGCATCTTGTCGAGCACGTCGAGATAGGCTGCATTGCGCGCAACCACATCGGCGTTGTACGGAACCTTGCCCTGGGCCATGCCGGCCATCGGTCCGAAGTACTTGCCCTGCAGGGTCATCGCGGACTGGCGCTGTTTGACCAAAACCTCGGGCTTGACCTGCGAGAACGCGGTGAGCGTGTATCCCGCCCCAAGCGCCAGGGCAAGTCCGGCCAAAAGAATCCTCTTTTTCATTCGAATCTCCTCACTTAGGGTTGGCATGCGAGCGTCATTGTAGCGGCATCCGCCGCATGGCTGCCATAACAGTTCCCGGCGGCGGTTTATTCCAGCGGCCGTCGAGGAGAAAGCCGGAACGGCTCTAGACCACGGCCTCCTGCTTTTCCTTCCTAGGCGGCTTTATCATGTCGTCGGGTCGGATCCCCAGCCAGCGCACCAGGGGCGCCATGACCAGCACCGAGGAATAGATCCCGAAGCAGATGCCGATCGTCAAGGCGAGCGCGAAGTAGTGCAGGGCGGGCCCCCCGAATACCAGCATCGAGGTGACCATCGTCTGGGTGCAGCCGTGGGTGATGATGGTGCGGGAAATCGTCCGGGTGATGGCGTTGTCGATGATCTCGGTGACGGTCGCCTTCCTCATCTTCCTGAAGTTCTCGCGGATCCGGTCGGCGATCACCACCGACTCGTTCACCGAGTACCCGAGCACCGCGAGCACCGCGGCGAGCACCGGCAGCGAGAATTCCCACTGGAACAGGGCGAAAAAGCCCAGGATGATCACCACGTCGTGGAGGTTGGCGATGATCGCCGCCACGCCGAATTTCCATTCGAAGCGCAGCGCGAGATAGCCGACGATGCCGAGCGAAGTGATGAGGAGGGCGAGCGCGCCGTTCTCGGCGAGCTCGCGCCCGACCTGGGGGCCCACGAATTCCACGCGCCGCAGCTTCGCCGTCCCGTCGTCGGCGGAGAGTCCCTCCATCACGGCCTTCGACAGATCCGCGCTGTTCTGGCCCGGTTTCAGCGGCATGCGGATGAGAACGTCGCGCGAGGAGCCGAAGTTCTGCACCGAGTAGTCGTTGTAACCCCGCCCGTCGAGCGCCTTGCGGATCTTGTCGACTTCGGCGGCGCGCTCGTAGCTCACCTCCATCACCGTGCCGCCGGTGAACTCGATCGAGAAATTCAGCCCCTTGGTGGCGAGGAAAAAGACCGCCAGCACGAAGGTGACGAGCGACACCACGTTGAACGCCAGCGCGTGGCGCATGAAGGGGATGTCGCGGCGAATCTTGAAGAATTCCATGCGCCGTCCTATTTCCAGGAGGTATTGCCGATCGCCACGCGCTCGAGCTTCCTGCGCGAGCCGTAGGCGAGGTTGACCATGCTCCGGCTTATCACGACCGAGGAAAAGATCGAGGTGAGGATGCCCAGGCAGTGCACCACGGCGAAGCCCCGCACCGGGCCCGAGCCGAAGATGAGGAGCGCAAGGCCCGCGATCAGGGTGGTGACGTTGGAGTCGAGGATGGTGCCGAAGGCGCGCTCGTAGCCGGCGTGGATCGCCGCCTGGGGAGTGACGCCGTTCCTCAGCTCCTCGCGCACGCGCTCGTTGATGAGCACGTTCGCGTCGATCGCCATGCCGAGCGTGAGGGCGATCGCCGCGATGCCCGGGAGTGTGAGCGTCGCCTGCAGCATCGAGAGCAGCGCGACGAGCAGCAGCAGGTTCGAGCACAGCGCGAGCGTCGAGAACACGCCGAACACGGAGTAGTAGATCATGATGAAAAGCGCGAGCGCAGTGAACCCGTAGATCGTCGAGTCGAAGCCCTTCTTGATGTTGTCGGCGCCCAGCGACGGTCCGACGGTGCGCTCCTCGACGATCTCCATGGGCGCCGCGAGCGCGCCTGCGCGAAGAAGCAGCGCGACGTCGTTTGCCTCGACGGTCGTCATCCTTCCGCTGATCTGGACGCGCCCGCCGCCGATCTCGGTGCGGATCACCGGCGCCGTGACGACTTCGCCTCTGCCCTTTTCGATGAGCAGGATCGCCATCCTCTTGCCGACGTTCTCGCGCGTGTATTCCTTGAAGATGCGGGCGCCCGTGGCGTCCAGCGTCAGGTGCACGGCCGGCTCCTGGGTCTGGTTGTCGAACCCGGGCTGCGCGTCGGTGAGCCGGTCGCCGGTCAGCACGACCTGCTTGCGAACGAGCAGCGGCTGGCCGTTGCGCTCGACGTAGAACTCGTCGCCGAAGGGCACCTGTCCGGCCGCCGCCGCGGCGAGCGCTCCCGCGTTCATGTTGTCCTCGTCCACCATGCGCACCTCGAGCGTCGCGGTCCGCCCGAGAATCTCCTTGGCCTTGGCGGTGTCCTGAACGCCGGGCAGCTGCACCACGACGCGGTCCGATCCCTGCTGCTGGATCACGGGCTCGGCGACGCCCAGCTCGTTGATGCGGTTGTGCAGGGTCTGGATGTTTTGCTTGAGCGCGAACTCCTGCGTGCGCTTCTGCGCCTCGGGACGGATCGAGGCGACGAGGCGCAGGTCACCGCCGGCGCCGGCGTCGGCGAGCTGCAGGTCGGGGAGCTGCTCGGCGAGGATCGTACGCGCCTTGTCGCGCGTCTCGGGTTCGCGGAATCGGATGACGATGTTGTTGCCTTCGCGCGCGATGCCGGCGTGGCGCACGTTCTTGTCGCGCAACTGCGAGCGCACGTCGCCGGCGAGGCCCTCCGCGCGTTTGGCGAGCGCCGCTCGCATGTCCACCTGCAATAAGAAATGCACGCCGCCCCGCAGGTCCAGGCCGAGATACATGGGCCGGAGCGCGGAGAGCCATCGGGGCGAATTCGGCAGCAGGTTGAGTGCGACGGTGTAGGAGGGGTTGGCGGCGTCGGGATTGAGCGCCTGGTCGATCAAGTCTTTCGCCTTCAGTTGAGTATCCGTGTCGGCGAGCCGCACCTTGACGCTCGCAGGATCGAGGAAGACCCCCGTGGGTTGAATCCCGGCTTTCTTGAGCGCCTCTTCGACGCGCCCGAGGACCGCGTTGTCCACTTTCAGCGTCGCGCGGGCCGGGGAGACTTGCACGGCTGGCGCCTCGCCGAAGAAGTTCGGCAGCGTGTAGAGGGCTCCGAGCGCGAGCGCCACCGCGACGGTGACGTAGACCCAGAGGGAGTAACGATTCATCTAGATCGACTTGATCGTGCCCTTGGGCAGAAGCGTCTGGATCGCCGTCCTCTGCACCTGCACTTCGGTATCGGGCGCGATCTCGAGCGAGATGTAGGCTTCGCCGATCTTAGTGATTTTCCCCAGCACCCCGCCCGTGGTGATGACCTCGTCGCCCTTCTGCAGCGCCTCGGTCATCTGTTTGTGCTCCTTCGAGCGCTTCATCTGCGGCCGGATCATGAGGAAATAGAGCAGGGCGAACATGCCGATGATGATGAAGAACTGCTCGTAGCCGGGGCCGGAAGCCCCGCCCGGGGCACCCTGCGCGAATGCGGGGGAAATCAGCACGATCGTCTCCAATGGAAGTTTCAGCGGACGCGGAAGTATACCATCGGGGGCTCGCCGTTCATCCGGTTTTCCCGAGTTTCCCGCGCTCCTCGCGAAATGCGCCGGCATAATCGGCAAGTTTTCGCCCGGCGACCGCGGTGCGCAGCTCCTTCATCAGCGTCTGGTAGTAATGCAGGTTGTGCAGGGTGTTGAGCCGTGCGCCGAGAATCTCGTTGACTTTCTGGAGATGATGCAGGTAGCTGCGCGAGAAATGCGCGCAGGCGTAGCACCCGCAGCTTTCATCGAGCGCTCGCGTGTCGTCGCGATAGCGGGCGTTGCGGATCTTGACGTCGCCGTGGCGGGTGAAGAGCCAGCCGTTGCGGGCGTTTCGCGTCGGCAGCACGCAGTCGAACATGTCGATTCCGGCCGCGACCGCCTCGACGATGTCCTCGGGCGTGCCGACGCCCATGAGATAGCGCGGCTTGTCGGCAGGAAGCCGCGCAGCGGTGTGAGCGAGGATCCTGCGCTTGTCGCGCTTGGGCTCGCCCACCGAGAGCCCGCCGATCGCGTAGCCCTCGAAGCCGATGTTCGTCAGACCCGCAAGGGATTCGTCGCGCAGGGGCTCGACCATGCCGCCCTGGACGATGCCGAAGAGGGCGTTCGCGTTGCCTTCGTGGGCGCGCTTTGAGCGCTCGGCCCAGCGCAGCGAGAGGCGCATCGATTCCTCGGTCTCGCGCTCGCTCGCCGGATAAGAAGTGCACTCGTCGAGCACCATGACGATGTCCGCGTTCAGCGTCCGCTGGATGCGCATCGATTCCTCCGGCGTGAGCAGCAGCCTGTCGCCGTTCACCGGCGAAGCGAAGCGCACGCCTTCCTCCGTGATCTTGCGAAGCTCGCCCAGGCTGAACACCTGATAGCCGCCGGAGTCGGTGAGGATCGGCCCGCTCCAGCCGATGAAGCGGTGCAGCCCGCCGTGCGCCGCGATCACCTCGGGGCCGGGACGCAGCCACAGGTGAAAGGTGTTGCCGAGGATGATTCGGGTGCCGTTCTCGACGAGCTCCGCCGGGCTCACGGCCTTTACCGCGCCGTAGGTGCCGATCGGCATGAAGACCGGTGTCTCGACCTCGCCGTGCGCGAGCTCGAGCACGCCCGAGCGCGCGGCGCCGTCGGTAGCGTGAACCGTGAATTTCATCGCGGCATTTTATCAACGAGCATCGCGTCGCCGTAGGAGTAGAAGCGGTAGCGCTCGTCGATCGCGTGCCGATAAGCGTGCCGGATCGGCTCGATGCCAGCGAACGCCGAGACCAGCACGAGCAGGGTCGATCTGGGCAGGTGGAAGTTGGTGACGAGACGGTCGACGACTCGGAACTCGAATCCCGGCGCGATAAAAAGATCGGTCTCGGCCGTGCCCGCGACCGGAATGCCGTGCGCGGCGGCTGAAGCCTCGAGGCAGCGCACGGTGGTCGTTCCCACCGCGACGATCCTGCCGCCGCGCCTGCGCGCGCTCTCGATCGCCGCCGCCGTCGCATCCGGAATCCGGTAGCGCTCGCCGTGCATACGGTGCTCGGCGAGATTTTTCACGCGGACGGGCTGGAACGTCCCCGCGCCGACGTGCAGGGTCACGTAGGCGAACTCGAGGCCGCGCTGCGCGAGGGCCGCAAGCAGCGGCTCGTCGAAGTGCAGGCCCGCGGTCGGCGCCGCAACCGCGCCGGGGGAGCGCGCGTACACGGTCTGGTAGCGGTGCTCATCGGCCGCGTCGGGTGCGTGCGTGATATAGGGCGGAAGCGGCACGCTCCCGTGGCGCTCGAGCTGCTCGAGGACGGAAGCGCCCTCGGGAAAACTCAAGTGATAGAACTCGCCCGCGCGACCGAGCACACGCACGTGCAGTCCGCCCGCGAGGTGCAGGGTGCTGCCAGGCTTCGCCGGCCGGCCCGCGTGGACCTGCGCGAGCGCTTCGCGTTCCGAAAGCGGGCGCTCGATCAGCACCTCGATGTGTCCGCCGGTCTCTTTTTTCCCGAAGAGGCGCGCTTTGATCACTCTGGTGTCGTTGAACACCAGCAGGTCGCCGGGCGCGAGCAAGTCCGGCAGCTCGGAGAAACGGTGATCGGCGATCGTATCGGCGCCGACCCGGAGCAGCTTGCTTGCGGAACGCGCTTCGCTCGGATGCTGGGCGATCAGCCCGTTCGGCAGATCGTATTCGAAGTCGTCGATGGAAAGATTCATGGCCGCGCCGTTATAATGCACGCGCAATCGCGCAGCTTCCAGCCGGGATGGCGGAACTGGTAGACGCAGCGGACTCAAAATCCGCCGGTGGTAACACCATGTGGGTTCGATTCCCTCTCCCGGCACCACTGGACGGAGTCCAGTTGCCGGGAAAGGTTTTCAGCGAAGGCTAACTTTGCCTGGGGCAAAGTTAAGGGCGCGTGGCGCCCGGCCGAAGCTAAAATCCACTCCAACACCATGTGGGTTCGATTCCCTCTCCCGGCACCACCCGCATACGATGCCCACAGAACCGCGCCTGAACCACTTCCTCGGCCTCGGGCCCCACGGGTTCCACCGCGTCGCC
>Ga0209283_10000768_pt1 | contig 16529 bp, 16 predicted proteins | sample CZO8metaG_2_FD_188354 | JGI IMG/M metagenome (GOLD analysis project Ga0209283, IMG submission 188354) | Vadose zone soil microbial communities from the Eel River Critical Zone Observatory, Northern California, USA - CZOApr15con2H1.8 metaG... | ecosystem: Environmental > Terrestrial > Soil >...
TGATACATTGCGCCTTGCTGGCAATATTACCGGGTTTCAGGTGACCGGAGATTTACAGACTCCAAATAAAACACTGGAACCCAGATGGAAAAAATCGGCATCTCATCGAGCGCTACGGCAATCCGTCGGATGCGGCGCACCGCGGGGCGGTTCGTGCTCGCCGCGTGCATGCTCGGCGCGTTTGCCCCCATAGCCGTCGCCGCCGACCCGTCGTCCGAAGATCTGACCGCTCCCGACCGGCGCAGGGAGCAGTTTCCGAAGGACTTCGGCTACGCGGCCTTCCCCTACCCTTACCGGCTGCCGGGCATCGGCTCGGGCTTGAGCTTCGCCGCCGGCGCCTTCAACATCGCCGACACCCACACCGACGCCTACGGCATCGCATTCACCGGAGACGTCAAGGGGGGCGCGGCCGGCGTTAGCGACGTCCACCTCATCCCCCGGACCCTCATCCTCGATTTCGGCTACGGCACCATCAACAAGGCGACGCTCCAGAGCTACGCCCAGCGCGGCATGAACACGGCAAAGGATGACTTCAGCCTGGTCGAATTGGGCGATACCGAGTATTACGGCGCCCGGATGACCGCCACGTTTTTCGAACGCCGCTTCGAGCTTCACGGCTACTGGTACGAGGGCGCGTCGCGGCTGAAGAGCATCCGGGACAAGGACGGCAACGTCATCGTCGAGGCGCAGGACCCGCCGCGCGACCGCGGCCACACCGCGCAGCTCGGGGCCCGCTTCGATCTGACCGACGACTACACCGATCCGCGGCGCGGGCTGCGGCTCGATATCACGCGCACACAATCCCCGCCCCGGGGCTCGGGGCCCAACTACTTCGTGATGGACTACAACACGACCGGCTACATCCCCTTCGGACAGCGCAATACGCTGGCGCTCAACCTGCTGCGCTCGGACGCTTTCGTCACCCGCCAGGGCGAAACGGACCGGGGGGCACTCCAGCAGCAGCTGGGCGTCAATTGCGGCTTGATCACCGATCCCACCCAGCAGCAATTCTGCAACGAGGTGATCGACACCACCATCGCGAACAACCGGTTCGGCACCGCCACCTCGCTCGGAGGATTCGACCGGCTGCGCTCGTATCCCCAGGGCCGCTTCAAGGGCGCGCACACGCTTTTCTTCGGCGCCGAATACCGCTGGAACCTGACCGACGAGAGAACGCCCTTCGACATCTTCGTCATGAAGAGCGTGCGCACCTCGATCCAGCTCGCCCTCTTCTACGAGACCGGCGTCACCTCCGACACGCGCAGCGACCTCTACGAGAGGAAGAACATGCGCGACTCCTACGGCATGGGATTTCGGATCGTGACCGCGTCGGGCGTGGTCCTGCGGGCCGACCTCGCGTACGGAAAGGAAGGCGTCAACACCGCGATCTTCATCGGCTACCCGTGGGAGCTTTGAAGCGAACGGCTCAGTGAAACGGGTGGCGCAGAACGATGGTCTCGTTTCTGTCCGCTCCGGTGGAGATCATGTCCACCGGCACGCCGCAGACCGATTGCAGGCGTTCGAGATAGGCGCGCGCCGACGCGGGAAGCTTTTCATAGGCGCTCAGGCCGACGGTGCTTTCCCGCCATCCGGGAAGCTCTTCGTATACAGGCTCGCACCGCGCGGCGTCTTCCGCCCCGAGCGGCAGCAGCTCGTGGAGCGCGCCGTCGATGCGGTAGCCGATGCACAGCTTCACCTTCTCCATTCCGTCGAGCACGTCGAGCTTGGTGATGCAAAGCCCCGACACGCCGTTGATCTGGATCGAGCGCCTGAGCGCCGCGGCGTCGAACCACCCGCAGCGGCGCGGCCTTCCGGTGGTCGCGCCGAATTCCTGGCCGCGGGAGCGGAGCAGCTCGCCCGTGCTGTTGTCGAGCTCCGTGGGAAACGGGCCCGACCCGACGCGGGTCGTATACGCCTTGGTGATGCCGAGCACGTAATGCAGCATTTGCGGTCCGATGCCGGCGCCCGCCGCGGCCGCCCCGGCGACGCAGTTGCTCGAAGTCACATACGGGTAGGTCCCGTGATCGACGTCGAGCAAAGCGCCTTGAGCACCCTCGAACAGCAGGTTCTTTCCGGCGTTGTTCGCCTCGTAGAGCGCGCGCGAGACGTCCGCCGCCAGGGGCTTGAGCCGCGGCGCGAGCGCAAGCGCCTCGTCCCGCGTCTTGGCGAATTCGACGGGCTTCGCGCGGAGGTATTTCGTCAGCACGAAGTTGTGGAAATCGAGGAGCGGCTCGAGCTTAGCCGAAAAGCGCTCGGGCACCAGAAGGTCGCGCAGGCGGATCGCGCGCCGCGCAATTTTGTCTTCGTAGGCCGGCCCGATGCCGCGGCCGGTAGTGCCGATTTTCGCGGCGCCCTGAGCCGATTCGCGCGCGACGTCGATCGCCGCATGATACGGGAGGATCAGAGGGCAGGCCTCGGAGATGCGCAGGCGTGCGGCAACCTCGACACCGACGCCCTCGAGCTCGTCCATCTCCTCGACCAGCGCCTGCGGCGAAAGCACCACGCCGTTGCCGATGTAGCAGGTCACGCCCGTCCTGAGGATGCCCGAGGGGACGAGGTGCAGCACGGTCTTCTTGCCGCCGATCACCAGCGTATGCCCCGCGTTGTGCCCGCCCTGGAAGCGCACCACGCCCTGGGCATGGTCGGTAAGCCAGTCCACGACCTTGCCCTTGCCTTCGTCACCCCACTGGGTGCCTATGACGACGACGTTCTTGGCCACCGTTTCAGCTCTTGCCCAGCTTGCGTACGAGCCACTTGCCGCCGCGCTTCACGAGCTCGCGGTCGCAATCGGGCTGCGCGCACGCCGCCGCGTGCCCCGGGAGCTCGACCGCGACGACCTCCCCGCCGGATCGCAGCTTCCGGATCGCGGTGGCGAGCCCGGGATCGCTTGAATGCGGAGCGCGGATGGCAGCGCCTCCCGCCGCGTGCGGAGCGGCGCGCTCGAGATCGCGCAGGTCCATGCTGAATCCCGTGGCCGGGCGCGCGCGCCCGAACGCCTTGCCGACTTCGTCGTAACGTCCGCCGAGCGCAACCGCGTTGGCCACGCCGGGCACATAGGCCGCAAACACCACGCCGCTGTGATAGTGATATCCGCGCAGGTCCGCGAGGTCGACCGAAACCGGGATTGCGCCGTTGCGGGTGAGGACCTTGAGGTTGCGCAGCGCGGCGACGATTTCCGAATACCTGGGCAGCGTCCGCCGGGCGCGCTCGAGCATCGCGCCGTCTCCATACAGCTCGGGAAGAGCGAGCAGCGCCTTGCGCGTCGTGCCCGGCAGGCGCCTGGTAACGGTGCGCAGCGCGGGCAGATCCTTCGCGGAGAGCGCTTCATACAGCTCCGACTCGAGCTCGGCGCCGACCCCGCCGTGCCGGCAAATGGCGCGGAACACGGCGACGTGGCCGATGTCGAGGCGCGCCCCGGAGACACCGCATGCGGCCAGCGCTTCCACGAGCAGCGTCTGGATCTCGAGATCGCTCTCTATTCCGGCGTGGCCGTAGATCTCGGCGCCGATCTGCAGCGGCTCCCGGGTCGAGTCCAGGCCCCGCGGCCGGGTGAGCAGCACGCTTCCCGCATAGCACAGCCGCGTGACGCCCTTTCTGTCCAGCAAGTGCGCGTCGATGCGCGCGACCTGCGGCGTGATATCGGCGCGCACGCCCATCATTCGCCCGGAAAGCTGGTCGACCAGCTTGAAAGTGCGAAGATCGAGGTCGTGTCCGGTACCGGTCAGCAGCGATTCCAGGTACTCGAGCATGGGAGGAATCACCAGCTGGTAGCCGTGAACGCGGAACAGCTCCAGCAGCTTCGCGCGAATCCGCTCGATGCGCTGCGCCTGCGGCGGCAGGATGTCCTCGATGTTTTCCGGAAGGAGCCAGTTGCGCATGGCCATTCACGCCCCTACCTCACAAAATAGAGGATCAGCAGGCCGACCAGCATCGAGGAGAGCCCGAAGAAGCGGATCTGTCCGTCAGTAAACTCGGTGATGCGGCGAAAGGTCTCGCGCCACAAGGTCGGGAGCAGAAACGGCAGCACGCCCTCGATCACCAGCATCAGGGCGAAAGCCATGAGGAAGGTGGTGCCCATTCACTTGCCGCCCTTCCCCGGGTTCTTGAAGTACCTGAAGAACTCCGAATTCGGATCGAGCACCAGCACGTCGCCCTTGTTCTTGAAGCCGGCGCGGTAGGCGTCGAGACTCCGGTAGAAGGCGTAGAACTCCGGATTCTCGTTGAACGCGCGCGCGTAAATGGCCGCTGCCCTGGCATCGCCTTCGCCCTTCACGCGCTGCGCGTCGCGGTAGGCTTCGGCGATGATGACCTCGCGCTGCTTGTCGGCGTCGGCGCGGATCTTCTCGGCTTCGGCGGAACCGTTGGAGCGCAGCTCGGAGGCGACGCGCTTGCGCTCGGACTCCATCCGGCGGTACACGTCGACGCTCACCTCCTGCGGCAGGTCGACGCGCTTGAGCCTCACGTCCACCACCCGGATGCCGAGGCTGTGCACGTCCTGGTCCACTTTCTCGCGCACGGTATTCATGATCTCGTCGCGTTCGCCCGAAACCACGTCGTGCACCGTGCGCTTGCCGAATTCCTCCCGAAGCAGCCCGTTCACGGTCTGGTTGATGCGCCGCGCCGCCGCGATCTCGTCGCCGGCGACCGAAACGTAGTACTTGGTCACGTCGACGATGCGCCACTTGACAAAAGCATCCACCAGCACCGGCTTGTTCTCGACGGTGATGAATCTCTGCGCCTCCGGATCGTCCCAGGTCAGAATGCGGGTGTCGAAGTAGCGCACGTTCTGGATCAGCGGCCACTTGAAGTGCAGGCCGGGCGCATCGATGACTTCCTTGATTTCGCCGAGCTGGAATACGATGACCCGCTGCCGCTGGTCGACGGTGAACGCCGACAGGCTCACGAGGATCAATGCGCCCGCGACAGTCGCGAGGCCGACGCCGAAGCGGCTGCTCATGGTCTTTCCCCGCGCTCGCGCCCGCGCAGCGTGTCCCGGGAGCGGGCCCCCGTATCCTGCGGCGCCGGCGATTCCGCGGAAGCCGACGGCCGCGTCGGCGCAAGCGCCTCAGGCAATCCGCCCCCGGCCGATCCCTGGAGGATCTTGTCGAGCGGCAGGTAGAGCAGGTTGGTCCCCGCTCTCGCGTCGATCAGGACTTTGGAGGTGCTCTCCAGAATCTGCTGGACGGTTTCGATGTACAGGCGTTCCCGGGTCACCTGCGGCGCCTTGTTGTACTCGACCAGAATCTGCCTGAACCTAGATGCCTCGCCTTCGGAATTGGCGATGACGCGCTGCTTGTAGCCTTCGGCCTCGAACAGGAGCCGCGACGCCACGCCGCGCGCCTTCGGCACCACGTCGTTGAAGTAGGACTGCCCGTCGTTCTTGAGCCGCTCGCGATCCTGGTTCGCCTTCACCGCGTCGTCGAACGCGGCTTGAACCTGCTCGGGCGGCTGCGCGTTCTGGATGTTCACGTTGCTGATCTGGATTCCGGTCTGGTAGCGGTCGAGGATTTCCTGCATGACCGGCAATGCCTTGGCGACGACAGCCTGACCCTGGTTGAGGACGAAATCCATCTTGCTCTTGCCTATGACCTCGCGCAGCGCGGTTTCCGCGGCGTTCAGCACCGTGTCGTCGGGCCTGCGGTTGGTGAAAAGGTAGTCCCTGGCGTCCTTGACGGTGTATTGAACCGCCATCTGGATATCGACGATGTTTTCGTCGTCGGTCAGCATCAGCGATTCCTTCAACACCTTGGTCTTGATGGTGTTGCGGTAACCGACCTCGACCGTGCGCACGGCGGACAAATTGACGATTTCGTTGCTCTGAATCGGATACGGCATGCGCCAACGCAATCCGGAGCTGGTCACCTCGGAAAACTTCCCGAACGTGAGCACGACACCGCGCTGGCCCTCCACCACGATGTAGAAACCGCTGGCGAGCCAGGCGACGAGCACCACCAGGATGATGAGGCCGGCTCCCCCGCCGAGTTGCCGGACGCTGGGCGGCCCGCCGGGATCCGAGCCCCCGCCGCGGCGCCGGCCGAAGATGCTGTTCAGCTTCTGGTTGAAGTTGCGCCACATCTCGTCGAGGTCGGGCGGTCCCTCGTTGCCGCCTCCTCGCTTGCCCCATTGCGGGTCGTTCAATGACATGACAATCCTACGTTGTGGCCGCTTGGCCCGGTTTCTGCGAATCTTTCGATTTTGGCGGGCTCGCCGGGGATGTCCTCGAGGCTGCCGCCTCGATCAGGGCCTGGCGCAGGCCATCCACGCCGTCGCCCGTTTTTGCGCTAAGACGAACGCGCCGAATTCTAGCATATTCGTCCCGGTCGATTCCCGGCTGCGCCCCGTTTCGATCGATCTTGTTCCACGCCAGCAACTGGGGAATCGCGCTTGCGCCGATCTCCACGAGCACCTTGTTCACCTCCTCGACCTGCGCGTCGCGTGCCCCGCTCGCCGCGTCCACGACGTGCAGCAGCAGGTCGGCGTGGATGGTTTCTTCCAGCGTCGCCCGGAACGCCGCCACGAGCGTGTGCGGAAGATCGCGGATGAACCCGACCGTGTCGGAAATCGTGACGTTTCCGGCTTCAGGCAGGTAGAGCCTCCGCGTCGTGGTGTCGAGCGTCGCGAACAGCCGATCCTCGGCGAGCGCTCCAGCGCGAGTCAGGACGTTGAACAGCGTCGACTTGCCGGCGTTGGTGTAGCCCACAAGCGATACCGAGAAAGACCTGCCCCGGGCGCGGGCGCGCCGCTGCACTTCGCGTCGGCGCTGAAACTTGACGAGCTTGTCCTTGAGCACCTTGACGCGGTTCGCGATCAGCCGTCTGTCGACTTCCAGCTGGGTCTCGCCCATGCCCCCGAGAAAGCCCCGGCCGCCCCGTTGCCGCTCCAGGTGCGTCCAGCCGCGCACCAGCCGCGTCGCGGCGTGCTCGAGCTGCGCAAGCTCGACCTGGAGCTTGCCTTCGTGACTCTTCGCGCGCTGGGCGAAAATGTCGAGGATCAGCCGCGTGCGGTCGACCACCGGGCAGCCGAGCGCCTTTTCGAGGTTGCGCTCCTGCACCGGCGACAGGTCGTGATTGAACACCGCGAGCGAAGCGCGCTGCTCGTGGAGCGCGCGCCTGATCTCCTCGACCTTCCCGGAGCCCGCAAAATGGGCCGGGTCGGGCCGATCGCGACGCCCGCCGACCAGGGCTCGGGGATGGATTCCGGCGCTGAGGACGAGAAGTCTCAGCTCTTCCACGCCTTCGGCGTAGCCGGCGGCGCCGAAGTCCAGGCCCACGAGCACCGCAGCGTTGCGCTCCGACGGACGCTCAGGCATCGCGCCGGATCAGAGGCAATAGCGCGGCAGCATCAGCTCTCGGAGGAGGAATGGTCGACCGACAGATTGACCGCACGCGAAGGCACCACGGTGGAGATGGCGTGCTTGTAGACCATTTGAGTTACCGTGTTCTTGAGAAGCACGACGTACTGATCGAAGGACTCGATCTGCCCTTGAAGCTTGATGCCGTTGACGAGATAGATCGACACCGGCACGTGCTCCTTGCGCAGGGTATTCAGAAACGGATCTTGTAGCAATTGTCCTTTGTTGCTCATGGGTTACCCCCGAGTCGTATTATTTGAAGTTGTACTGTAAATGGTTTTTCGCCAAAAGCCAACGAATTAGAGCCGCTTGCCGACGTAAGGGTTCCGGCCGCTGCGAAATTCGATTCTGAGCGGTGTCCCTTCGAGCCGGAACACTTTTCGAAAGTCTGCTTCAAGATAGCGCCGGTAGCTATCGGGCACGGCATTCAGCGCCGTCCCGTGGACGACGATGATCGGGGGGTTGCTGCCGCCCTGATGCGCGTAGCGGAGCTTGGGCCGCGAAAGCCCCGCGCGCGGAGGCGCCTGCTTCGCAACGGCGGCGATCAAGGCGCGGGTGAGCTTCGGGGTAGGCAGCTTCGCCATCGCCGCCTGGTAGGCCCGGTCCACCGAGTCGATCAGTTGCGCGACGCCGCGGCCCTCGCGCGCCGAGATGTAGTGAAAGCGCGCGAACGACAGAAATCTCAACTTGCGTGCGATGGCGCGCTTGGCCATATCGCGCGCGTAGTCGTCCAGGTCGTCCCATTTGTTGACGGCCACGACCAGCGCCCGGCCGCGCTCGAGGATGAATCCGGCGATATGCGCGTCCTGGTCGGAGATCTGGCCTTGAGCGTCCAGGACGAGGACCGCGACGTTGGCTCGATCGATCGCCTGCAAGGTCTTCACCACGGAAAATTTCTCGACGCTTTCAAACACCTTGCCGCGGCGCCTCAATCCCGCCGTGTCGACGAGAATGTAACGACGGCCCCCGATCGCAAGCTCGACGTCGATCGCGTCGCGCGTCGTGCCCGGCTCATCAAAAGTCACGACGCGCTCCTCGCCGACCAGCGCGTTGACCAGCGTGGACTTGCCGGCGTTGGGACGGCCGACGACGGCGATCCTCGCTACCTTGTCCGATTCGCCGTCCGGGTCCTCGTCGGCGGGAAAATCGGCAAGCGCGGCGTCCACCAGGTCGCGCACGCCCGCCCCGTGCTCGGCTGAAATCGCGCGCGGGGCACCCAATCCCAGCTCGTGGAACTCGGCCGCGGCGAGATCCGGATTCATGCCCTCGGTTTTGTTCACGGCGACGAAAACGCGTCGACCCATGCGCCGCAGCTCCTCGCCGATCGCGCGGTCCTGGGCGGTGAGACCTTCGCGCGCGTCGGTGACCAGCAAGATCGCATCGGCTTCCGCGATCGCCGTCCTCGCTTGCTTCGCCATTTCCACGAATACGCCCCGCCCTTCCGGCTCCAGCCCGCCGGTATCGACCACGAGGTACGCCCGGTCTCCCATGCGTCCCGCGCCGTAGTGGCGATCGCGGGTCAGGCCCGGCACATCGGCAACCAAGGCGTCGCGCGTGCGCGTGAGCCTGTTGAACAGCGTGGACTTGCCGACGTTCGGCCTGCCGACGATGACGAGCGTGGGCCTCATGAGAAGGACCGAGAGAGAAAGCGGGTTCGTCGTGCCTTTCGCACAATCCTGATTTCCGGATCCTCGATCCCGCCTATTTTGTGCTGAGCGCGTACAAGTTCCCGTCCCGCGTCTGCACCAGGAACCCGTCGTCGAGCCTCACCAGGGGGGACCTGATCGGGCTGCCGTCGGTGGCGATGCGCCCGGCGAAGGCGCCGCTTTCGCGCGAAAGAAAATGTACATATCCCTCGATATCGCCCACGGCGATTTCGCGGCCGAGGGCAAGCGGTGCGGTGAGGCGTCTCAGGAACAGCCGATCCTGCTTCCAGATGCTCGTGCCCCCGGCGCGGTCCAGGGCGTGCACCGCGCCTTTATCGTCGCTGACCATGACGTAACGGGCATCGATCGCCAGCCCGACGGTGCTCGACAACTCCCGCGACCACAGCGGGTTGCCGCTTGCCGCGTCGAAGCAGGCGATCCGCCCCTGATAGGCGACGGCGCACACTTCCCGCTCGGTGACCACCGGCAGCCCGACGACGTCGGTGACGCGCTCCAGCTCCGTGGTTCCGCGCGGCAGCGCAACGGTCGCCTCCCAGCGCACCCCGCCGTTGGCGAGCGCGATCGACACGAGTTTGCCTCCGGGAAAACCGATAAACACCTGGCCTCGGTCGGCGACCATGCCCGCCGGGGAACGCACCGACAGGGAAGGACTGGAGCGCTGGTAGAGCCAGCGGCGCTTGCCGTCCTTCGCGTCGAGCGCGAACACGCGGCTGTCGGCGCTACGCACGATCACCAAATCCCCGGTCACGGCCGGCGCCGACAGGACTTCGCTCGACACGCGCGCGCGCCAGCGCACTTCGCCCGATCCCGCCTCGAGCGCGATGACCTCCCCCTCGAGCGTCCCGACCGCGACGAGCGCACCGTCGGATCCCACTCCGCTGGAGAGCGTTTGCCCCGCATTGACGCGCCACGATTCGCGGCGGGTGGCCGAGTCAAAGCGCGCGACGGTACCGTCCTGCGCGGCCGCGTAAACACCGCCGACAGCCACAACGGGAACGAAAATAGCGTCTCCCGCCTCGCCCACGCTCGCCTGCCACAAGGTGCGCACCGGTATGCTCGCGTTGAGTTCCGGCAGTTCGGCCATCTTAGGGCCGGATGAGCCGGAACAGCCGGCGAGGAGCATTGCGCCGGCGAGGACGAGCCGCCGCATCAAGCGTCCCCGAGGGCGTCGAGCTTGAGGCGCAGCGTTTCGCGCACGGCGCCCGGTTGGGCCTTTTCCAGCGCGGCCTGATAGGCTGCGCGCGCTTCGGAGCGCTTCTTCTGCGAGGCGAGGATGTCCCCGCGCTGCATGGCGTAGAGCGCCTCGAAACCCGGATGGGGATTCGCCTCGAGGACTTTCAGCGCCGCTTCGGGCTCTTTGTCGTCGAGCAGCACGCTCGCCAGCCGCAGCGTCGCGATCGAGCGGATCTGATCGTTCCGCGCGTGCTCGACGACCCATTCCAGCTGCGCGCGCGCAGTCTTCAGGTCTCCCGCCTGGAACTGGACCTTGGCCGAAACCAGCGCCGCGAGCGGCGCGTAGGCGGTGCGCGGAAAGTTCTCGAGAATCGCCCCCGCGGTATCCCGGGTAACCTTCAGATCGTTGGCGCGCGCCGCCTTCTGCAGCGTGTCGTACAGCGCGGCGGCCTGCGCCGCCTGCGAGCGTTGATACCACGCCCAGCCGTTCCACGCGCCGAAAGCGGCGAGCGCCAGGGTCGCGCCGAGGATGACCGTGCCGCCGTGTTCCTTCCACCAGGCCTTCAGCTCGGCGAGCTGTTCCTGCTCTTCGAGATCGTATGCCGCCATGTGGTTCCCAGTTCCTGTGACGAGCGCTCAAGCGCTCTGTTGGATGATGCCGGCCACGCGTGTGGGTGCGACCCGCACTTGGGGGTCCGCCGCACGCAGGGGTTTCAGACTGATTTCACCCGCAGCCAGTTCTTCGGGGCCGATGATGATAGCAAAGCGCGCCCCGCTCGCGTCGGCCTTCTTCATTTGTGTCTTGAAATTGCCGCCGCCGGCGTGCATGAGCACGACGAGACCGGCATCGCGCAGGCTCTCGGCGAGACGCAGCGCCGGCGCAGCGGTCCCGTCACCGGCGTAGACAATATATGCGTCCGCTGAGCGAGCCGTGGCGACGAATTGGTATTCCTTCATCAACAGCACGATGCGCTCCACACCCATGGCAAAGCCGCAGGCCGGCGCGGCCTTGCCGCCGAGCTGCTCGATCAGCCCGTCGTAGCGCCCTCCGCCGGCTATCGTTCCCTGCGATCCCAGGCGAGTCGTGATCCACTCGAACACCGTGCGGTTATAGTAATCGAAGCCGCGCACCAGGCGCGGATCGACCAAGAAGCCTATACCGGCCGCGTTGAGCAATGCCTGCAGCGCTGTGAAGTGTTCACCAGCGGCATCGTCGAGATAGTCGGCCAGTTTCGGCGCGGCTTCTATCAGATCCTGGAGACGCGGATTCTTGCTGTCCAGCGTGCGCAGCGGATTGGAGTGCAGGCGGCGGCGGGCGTCTTCGTCCAATTGATCCAGGTGCGCTTCGAAGTACTTCACCAAATCGACCCGGTGCCGCGCCCGCGCTCCGGCATCGCCTATGGAGCTGATATGCAGTTCCACATCGGCGATGCCGAGCTGCTTCCACAAACGGGCGAGCATGACGATTTGCTCGGCATCGACATCCGGCCCGGCGAAACCCAGAGCCTCGACGTCGATCTGATGGAATTGCCGATATCGTCCCTTCTGTGGCCGCTCATAACGGAACATCGGGCCGCTGGTCCAGACTTTCTTCGGCCCATCGTAGAGCAAACTATGCTCGATTGCCGCACGCACGATGCCGGCAGTCGCTTCCGGGCGCAGTGTGAGACTGTCGCCGTTGCGGTCGGGGAAGGTGTACATCTCCTTCTCGACGATATCGGTGGCCTCGCCGATGGAGCGGTTGAACAGCGCAGTCGCTTCGACCACGGGCAAGCGCATATTCCCATAGCCGTAGCCGGCGAACAGACTGGCGACTGCGCTATCGAGGAAAGTCCAAAATTCCGCCTCCTCCGGCAGGATATCGTTCATCCCGCGGATGGCCTGAATATTCTTGTTCATGAAGCTTCTTGGCGGCAGCGCCAGCCGCCGTTAAAGGATTTAGTGAGTTGCCCGGATGGGAATGGTCTTGTTGTTGCCGTCCGCTTCGCCATCGCCGCCCTGACCCTTCTTCGCCGGTGCGGCGAGCCGTGCGCGCGCCGCGCTGTCACCCGCGTAGGTGGCAGCCACGTAATCGTCCACCAGACGCTTGAAGTCTTCGGCGATCGTCTCGCCCTTGAGAGTCACAGTTTTCACGCCGTCCACATACACCGGCGCGACCGGACGCTCACCGGACCCGGGTAGGCTGATGCCGATATTGGCGCGCTTGCTTTCGCCGGGCCCGTTGACGACGCAGCCCATGACCGCGACGTGCATGTCTTCGACCCCGGGATAGCGCTCGCGCCATTGGAGCATCTGTTCCCGAAGATAGCGTTGGATCTTCTCGGCGAGCTCCTGGAAATAGGTGCTGGTGGTGCGGCCGCAGCCCGGGCAGGCGATCACCATCGGCGAGAACGAGCGCAGGCCCATCGTCTGGAGGATCTCCTGCGCGACCACCACCTCGCGCGTCCGGTCCCCGCCCGGCTCGGGCGTGAGCGAAATGCGGATCGTGTCCCCGATTCCCTCCTGAAGCAGCACCCCGAGCGCAGCGGTGGAGGCCACGACGCCTTTTGTCCCCATCCCCGCCTCGGTGAGCCCGAGATGCAGCGGATAATCGCAGCGGCGCGCAAGCTCCCGGTAAACGGCGATCAGGTCTTGCACTCCGCTCATTTTGCACGAGAGCACGATGTGATCTCCGGGAAGTCCCAGCTTTTCCGCGCGAACAGCGGATTCGAGCGCCGAGACGACCAGCGCCTCCCGCGTCACCGCGTCGGAGTCGAGCGGCTCAGGCGCCCGTGCGTTCTCGTCCATGAGCCGCGCCAGCAGCTCCGGATCGAGGCTGCCCCAATTGACCCCGATCCGCACGGGCTTGTCGAAGCGGCACGCAATCTCGATCATGGTAGCGAACTGCTCATCGCGCTTCGCGCCGCGGCCGACATTGCCCGGGTTGATGCGGTACTTCGCCAGCGACCGGGCGCAATCGGGATACTCGGCAAGCAGCTTGTGGCCGTTGAAATGAAAATCGCCCACTAAAGGCACGTCGCAGCCCATGGCATCGAGCCGTTCGCGGATGCGGGGCACCTGCGCCGCCGCCTCCGCGGTGTTCACCGTGACACGCACGATTTCCGAGCCGGCGCGGGCGAGCTCGGCCACCTGGGCCGCCGTGCTCTGGGCGTCCGCAGTATCGGTGTTGGTCATGGACTGCACCAGGATCGGCGCGTCGCCCCCGATCAGCGCGTGCCCGACCCGGACCTGACGTGTCCTGTGCCGCGGGATGTTCACCATGAGCCGCCTACTCCAATGTCAGCCGCGCGACTTCGATCTGGATGTGGGGCTTGAGATCGACCGGCTTGTCGTTGTAGGTGAGGCGCACCGCCGCGGCGTTGCCGATCACCAGCGACAGCGGCGGCCGTCCGACGATGACCGCCCGGGTGCCGGGAGAATTGAGCTGCGACATCAGCGTCCTGCCGTCCTGCTCCTTGATCTCGACCCAGGATTCGCTGTCGAAGTCGAGCCGAATTCGCCCCTCGCTTTGAGGCGGCTGTTGCGGTGGCGCTGCCGCGGCCTCTGTCGCGGCGCTCGGGACGGGCGCGGGCGCTATCGTTTCTGCGGGCTGCACAGCGGGCTTTGCGGCCGCGCGGGCTCTGGATTGCGGCGGGGGGGGCGTATCCGATTCGATCCTCACCCAGGGAAAAGCGCCCGCGCGCCACTCATAGAGCACGCCGGCCACGACGATCAGGACGAGTACCGAAAGTGCGAGGTAGGCCCGGGTGCCGCGTTTGCCGCTGTGCGCAAAGGGGATGCCCTTGTCGCGCAGATCGAGGTCGATCTCCACGGGGATATATCGCTGATCGAGCGCGTCGAGCACCGGCTGCGGATCCGTTTCGAGCAGCTTGGCGTAGCCGCGCACCATCCCGCGGACGAAAGTCGCCCCCGGCAGCTTGTCGAACTCCTCGGCTTCGAGCGCTTCGATCTGGCGCGCTCCGTATTTGAGGCGTTGCGCGACGTCGGCGATCGACAGCTTGCGCTCGCCGCGCAGCTGCGCGAGCATCCGTCCCGGCCCGGCCTCGACGGGTGGCGCAACGGGTTCGGCTGCCTCGCTCACTCGAAATGCCCTTTTTGCAATTCCTGGTACTCCTTCGATCCAGGGAAGCGCCGGCGCAGTTGATTCGCGTAGCCGGTAACCGCGATGCTATCGCCTAGTCTGCGCTCGATACGCAGCGCAAGCCACAAGGATTCCGCGGTCGGCTCGGCGAGCTTGTTGTAGCGACCCACCAGATTGCGCGCGGCGTCAAGCTCCCCCCTGCGGTACTTGATCTGCCCCAGATTGATCAACGCCGGATAGTAATTCGGATCGAGCTTCAGCGCGCGCTCCAGATAATCTTCTGCGTCGCGTTCGTTGTTCTTGCGCAGCGCGCAGGCCGCGGCCATTGTGTAGGACTTTTGCGGCGTCGTGTAGAGCGGATGGCGAATCGCCAGCAAAAAATAACGAATGGATTCTTCTTCGCGCCTGTTTTCGCAGAGAAACCAGGCGTAGTTGTGATTGGCGTCCGGATCGTTGGGATTGAGCCTGAGCGAGCGCTCGAACGCCTCTTCCGCCTGGTCGTTCTCGCGCAAGTCGCTGTACACCAAGCCGAGCACGTTGTAGGCGGGAGCGTAACTCGAGTCCGCGGCTATCGCGGTGCGCGCTTCGGCGAGAGCCACGCCGAGGTTTCCCCTCTGGTAGTACGACCCCGCCAGCTCGGTATGGATGCGCGCGCGCTCTCGGGCACTTGCGACCTCGCCGATGATCGCCCCGCCGTCGGTTTCGCCGGGAATATCGCCCGAGAGCGGTCCTCCCACGCAGCCGCTTAGCGCCGCGAGCCAGGCGCACATGGTCAATATGCGGCAAGGTCGATTCACGACGTGGTCCTTTCCAGGCGTACCGACCGTCGCGTGCGATCACGGATCTTTCCTGCGAGCTGTCCGCAGGCCGCGTCGATTTCGTCTCCACGCGTCTTGCGAGTCGTGGTGACAATCCCGGCGGCGTTGAGCGTCTTGTTGAAGCGCTCGATGACTTCGCGCGGCGAGCGCACAAAGCCCGAATTCGGAAACGGATTGAACGGAATCAAGTTGACCTTGCACGGCACCTGCGAGACCAATTCGACCAACTGAAGCGCATGCTCTTCCCTGTCGTTCACGCCCTCGAGCATGACATACTCAAAGGTAATGAAGTCGCGTGGCGCGCGCTCGAGGTAGCGAACGCATGCAGCAAGCAACTCGGCGAGCGGGTACTTGAGGTTGATCGGCATGAGCTTGTCGCGCAGCGTATTGTTCGGAGCATGCAACGAGACCGCGAGCGCCACCGGGCACTCGTCGCGAAGACGGTCGATCATCGGCACGATACCAGATGTCGAAAGCGTCACGCGCCGCCGCGACAAGCCATAGGCGTCGTCGTCGATCATCAGTTTCAGGGCAGCGACGGTGTTGTCGAAGTTGAGCAGCGGCTCGCCCATTCCCATCAGCACGACGTTGCTGATGACGCGCCCGCCGCCCCGGGTCGCGCCAAGCTCGCGATTGGCGAGCCAAAGCTGCCCGATGATCTCAGCGACGGAAAGATTACGGTTGAACCCCTGCCTGCCCGTCGAACAGAACCGGCAGGCCAGGGTGCAGCCCGCCTGCGTCGAAATACACAAGGTCCCCCGGTTGATCTCCGGAATGAATACGGCGTCCACGGCGTTGCCGTTGCCTACATCGAGCAGCCATTTGCGCGTGCCGTCACCGGCGACGCTGTCGCTCACTATTCTCGGAGGCGAAACGTGTGCGGTCCGCGCAAGCTTCTCGCGCATCGATTTCCCGATATCGCTCATGCGGGCAAAATCCGACTCGCCCAGGCGATGCATCCAGCGCTTGAGCTGGCGCGCGCGGAACTGCTTCTCGCCGAGTTCCGTGACCAAGTTGGCAAGCCCTTCACCGTCAAGACCGAGGAGATTGACGCTCATCGGGAAAAAATCTCTGAGGGGGGAAAAAAATACGCGATCTCGGTGCGCGCGGTCTCTGGCCCGTCGGAGCCGTGCACGGCATTGGCGTCGATGCTGTCGGCAAAATCGGCGCGGATCGTACCCTTTTGGGCTTTTTTCGGATCGGTCGCACCCATCAGGTCGCGGTTCTTTGCAATCGCGTCCTCACCCTCCAGCACTTGCACCATGATCGGGCCGGAAGTCATGAATTTGACCAGATCGCGAAAAAACGGGCGTGCTCGATGCACGGCGTAGAAGCCCTCGGCCTCCCTTTGTGACAGGTACAGCATACGCGCCGCTACGATCTTCAGGCCGGCTCGCTCGAAGCGCGAATAGATCTGTCCGATGGCGTTTTTCGCCACG
>Ga0209283_10000770_pt1 | contig 16522 bp, 12 predicted proteins | sample CZO8metaG_2_FD_188354 | JGI IMG/M metagenome (GOLD analysis project Ga0209283, IMG submission 188354) | Vadose zone soil microbial communities from the Eel River Critical Zone Observatory, Northern California, USA - CZOApr15con2H1.8 metaG... | ecosystem: Environmental > Terrestrial > Soil >...
TGGCACGGTAATGATATCGCTGATGCCCTGTACGGCCTGGCGCAGGATGTCGTCGGCGATGATAAACGCATTGAAGAAACTCGTGCCGGGCTCGACGGTTTCCATCAGCCGCTCGTTGGGGATGACGATGACCGTATCCACCGCGTTGATGAGGTCGGCAAGCGCCTGCTCGGCCTGGAGCATGCGGCGTTTGCCCTCAAACGCGAAGGGCTTGGTAACAACGGCGACGGTCAAGGCACCGAGCTCCGTTGCCAGCGAGGCAACAACGGGCGCGGCGCCGCTGCCGGTCCCTCCACCCAGTCCCGACGTGATGAAAATCATGTCGGAGCCCTCGAGGGCTTCAATTATCTTGTCGGTATCTTCCAGCGCCGCCTTGCGGCCGACCTCCGGATTGGCCCCGGCGCCCAATCCTTTGGTGAGCTTGGCACCGAGTTGCAGCTTGACGGGCGCCTGAGACAGCTTTAGCGCCTGAAGATCCGTGTTGGCGGAGATGAATTCGACACCTTCGACCTTGGCGCGGATCATCCGGTTGACGGCATTGCAGCCGCCGCCGCCCACGCCAATCACCTTGATTTTTGCTCCCTGAAGAGTTTCCTCGCTGAACGACATGCGAATTGCGCTTTCCTTCATCGCCATGTTTGTCCCTCCGCTCTTCCGCCTTTCAATTCGGCAACGCCCCGAAACGCCGGCCAGCACTTTGCGCGGCTCACGATGCGCCGGCAAACATCGCTTTGAGTTTAGACACAAGAGTTCCGGATCGTTGCACCGCAGCGCGCCGTGTGCGCGCTCCATAGAGCAGCAATCCGATTGGGGTTGCGTACTCGGGCTGGGAAGCTTCTTCGGGCAATTCGCTCAATCCGCGCGGCTCGGCGACGCGCACCGGCAAAGCAAACATGAGCTCGGCGAGCTCAACCAGGCCATTGAGCCGCGCGCCGCCACCTGTCAGAACCAGGCCGGCGGGAATCAACGAATGCAGACCGGCGCGCTGCAGTTCATCGCGGACCAGCGTGAGCAATTCGGCGGCGCGCGGCTCCACAATTTCGCAAAGCATCCGTGTAAATACCGTCCGTGGAGGGCGGTCGCCGACGCTAGCCACCTCGATGGCCGAGTCACCGAGCAACATCTCGTGATACGCGCACGCATATTCGCGCTTGATTTTTTCAGCCTCGGGAATCGGCGTGCGCAGGCCGACAGCCAGATCGTTTGTGAAATGGTCGCCGCCAACAGGAATTGCCGCCGTGTGGCGGGCCACCCCGCCGGTATAGACGAGCAGTTCCGTGGTGCCTCCGCCGATGTCCAGCAGGCAGCAGCCCAGATCGCGCTCATCTTGCATAAGGCAGGCTTCGGCAGAAGCGAGCGGTTCCAGCACGGTATCGCTGACCACGACGCCCGCGCGGTTCACCGCGGTAATCAGATTCTGCGTCGCGGCAGCGGAAGAAGTGACTATGTGAACATTGACTTCCAGCCGCTGGCCCATCATTCCCATCGGGTCGCGGATGCCATCCTGCGCGTCCACCAGAAATTCCTGCGGAAGGACGTGGAGCACTTCGCGGTCATCGGGCAGGGAGATGCCGCGAGCCGCATCAATCGCGCGGCGAACGTCGTCGCGCTCGATGTCACGCGGATGGTGGCCCAGCGAAATGCCGCCGCGGCTGTTCAGCCCGCGCACGTGATTTCCGGCAACACCGACGAGCGCCGATTCGACGGGCACGCCCGCGAGGCTCTCGGCTTCTTCGAGCGCCCGGCGAATCGAACTGACCGTGGAATCGAGGTTGACGATGAGGCCCTTGCGCAGACCCTTCGATTCAGCCGCGCCCAGGGCCAGGAATTTCACCCGGTCGTCTTCCATCTCGCCGATCAGCGCGCACGTCTTCGTGCTGCCGATATCCAAGGCCACGATGTAGCGGTCCTTCCTGGTCACCGGTCTGCTCCCCTGTTCCCCGGGGAAATCTCCCCCAAACGTGAGTCACTTCATCTTCTGGCTTTTGTCTCCGGCGCGCGCGCACCGGATGTTTCGGGGTTCACCACAACCTGGCGGGCGAAGCGCAGGTCCACGGACTCGACGCGGCCTGCATTGGCCTGCCATTGCGCGAACCTCTCCGCCAGGATGCGGTATTTGTTGGCGAAGTCGCCGTCGCCGAAATGCACCAGCACGGTCTGCCTGCTGCCGGCGGCGCCGGAGAGACCCGTCAAGACCGCGCGCAAGTCCCCCGCATCGGAAAGATCGGCTTCGCTGACACGCTCGCCTGATCCCGGACGAACCAAGTCAATCTCCTTCATGAACTGTGCAAACATGCGCATGCGCTGCTCGCGCTCTTCACGGGGCTGGTTCTCGTAGATTCCGCTGACCACGGGGAAATGAAACACCTGGCCCGCAGGCCGTTCGAGAATGACGCCGTAGGCGTCCGCGAGGGCCAGGTCGTTTGTCAGCCGGACCAGCGCAATGGGCGTGCGCTCGGCCAGCTCGACACGAATGTGGTTGGGCAGCACCCGCTCGACGTTGGCCTGCTCGACCCAGGGAATTTCTTCCAGCGCGCGGCGCCGGTCGCCGAGCGGCACGCGCACCACGCTTCGTCCGCGGTCGCCTTTGAATTTTTCGAGCACGGCCTGGCGGCTGACGAAATGATTTCCGGTAACCACAATCTGGTCCGAACGCGCCAGGATCACTCGTGGCGAATAGGCGAAGAACTCCCAGGTCCCGTAGACCGCCCAGCCGCCGGCCGCCAGCGCCAGCGCGGCAAGGAGGAGGCTCCCGTAGAATTTCCACGTGCGCCGGCCAAGTTTGCGGCGGCGGATTTCGAGCGGTTTTTGGCGACGCAGATACTTCGGTTCTTCTTCGGCGAGGAGTTCGGGGTTGTAAGTCTCCGGTTCGGCCGCCATGCTCCGTTCCAAATGGCTCAGTCCTTCCAGACGATAACTTCGTTCTCCAGCTCCGCACCGTTCGCCGCCCGCACGCGTTCCCGGACATCGGCAATGAGCGCCAGCATGTCGGCCGCCGTGGCGCGGCCTGTATTCACAAAAAAGTTCGCGTGGCGCTCGCTGACGCACGCGTCGCCCACGCGATGCCCCTTCAAACCAAGCGCATCAATCATGAGGCCCGCCGAAGCTCCCGGCGGGTTCTTGAAAATGCATCCGGCACTTTTTTGATTGAGCGGCTGGCTCGAACGGCGCTTTTCGTTGCAGACGCGAATACCTTCGAGAATTTCGCGGAACGGCTTGGAGGGCAGCTCCAGTTTCACCGAGAGCATAATATCATCAGGCGCAAAAGAAGTGTGCCGGTATTCGAAAGAAATTTGCGAACCCCGGAGGGTCTCGAGTTTGCCCTGCGCCGCCCGGTACAGCTTCACCTCCCGGACATAACTGCCGATTTGCATCCCGTACGCGCCGGCATTCATCCGCAAAGCGCCACCCACAGTTCCCGGCACGCCGATGAGACCCTCCATCCCGCCAAGGTTGTTTTTCGCGCAATAGGTCACTGTGCGGCCCAGGTCCGCCGCGGCATCGACCAGAGCGAAATTTCCCTCGAGTATTACATCGTGGCCGGACCTCGCCCGTTGCAACACCACCCAAGGCAATTCGCCGTCGGCTACGAGCAGATTCGTTCCCCCGCCGAGAAGGCGATGCGGAATGGCGTGCCGGTCGAGCAGGCTCACGAGTTCAGGCAAATGCTTGTGCTCGTGGACCAGGAGCAAATCGGTTGTGCCGCCGATGCCGAGCGAGGTGTGTTCCGCCAGCGGTGTGCCCGGACACAACTCCACGCCGAGGTCCGGCAGCGCGGCGACGACTTTGGGCTCGCTAATGCGCATCGTAAGACGGCACCTTGGCCCCCAGAAGAATTGCGAGTTGTCCCAGCGCGCGGCTGACGTTGCCCGCACCAATCGTCAAGATGGCGTCGCCGGGCCGCGCTTCGCGGAGCAGGTGTTCGATGCCTTCCTGCATCGAGCTGCGGAAGACCACGTTCTTGTGGCCAGCGGCACGGATGGCATTCGTCAGGGCCTCGCCGGTGATCCCCGGAACCGGCGCCTCGCTGGCCGCGTAGATATCGGTCAGCACGAGCACGTCGGCCTGGTTGAATGCGCGGCAAAAGTCATCCCAGAGAAACTTGGTGCGCGAATAGCGATGCGGCTGGAAAAGAACCAGCAGCCGGTTGAACTTGCAGCCCCGTGCGGCGTCGAGCGTCGCGCGAATCTCCGCGGGGTGGTGGCCATAATCGTCAATCAGGGTGATGCCGTTGATGGCGCACTTGATGTCGAACCGCCGGCCCACGCCCGTGAATTTATCGAGACCCTCGCGAATCAGGTCGGCCGGAACATTCAGGTAAAGGGCGACCGCGGCAGCGGCAGCGGCGTTGCGAACGTTGTGGATTCCCGGCGGCGTCGGCAAGTGGAATTTTCCGAGATCGTCGCCGCGGTAGGTGAGGCGAAACTCGCTCTCAAGACCCTTCAGCTCAATATCGCTGATAACCAGATCGGCCTGGCTCGACGTCCCGTAGGTGATGATGGGCCGCTTCACGTTGGGAATAATGGCCTGCACGTTGGGCTCATCGAGACACAGAATGGCCGCGCCGTAAAACGGCACACGATTCACAAATTGCGCGAAGGTCTCTTGAATTTCCTCGAGCGACTGGTACTGGTCGAGGTGCTCGCGGTCAATGGTCGTCACCACTGCGACCACCGGCGCGAGCAGGAGAAACGAACGGTCGCTCTCGTCCGCCTCGACGACCATGTATTCGCCTTTGCCCAGCCGCGCCGTGGTTCCCGCCTGATTGACGCGCCCGCCCACGACGAAAGTCGGGTCGAGATGCGCCGCCGCGAGGATCGAAGCCACCAGCGAAGTCGTGGTGGTCTTGCCATGCGCGCCCGCCACCGCGATTCCGTATTTCAAGCGCATCAATTCCGCGAGCATTTCGGCGCGCGGGATTACCGGGATCTTGCGCTTGTGCGACTCGACGATTTCCGGGTTGTCAGGTTTCACCGCGGAGGAAATGACCACCACGTGCGCGCCCTCCACCTGTTCGGCGCGGTGCCCTTCGAAGATGGTGGCGCCGAGATTTCGCAGCCGCGCGGTTATGCCCGAAGGCTTCAGGTCCGATCCGGAAACGGAATAACCCAGGGTGAGAAGAACTTCGGCGATCCCGCTCATGCCGATGCCGCCGATGCCCACCAGATGAATGCGCTGAAAATTGCGAAAGGACACCATCATGGCCGCGCCACCTCTTCGACTAAGTTGACGATATCGCGGGCGGCGTTGGGCCGGGCAAGACTTCGCGCGCGCTCGGAAAGCTCAATAATCTGCCCGGGCCGGTCGAGCAGTGAAAAAACTTCGCCGGCAAGACGTTGCGGAGTTAACTCCGTCTCGGCGATGAGGCGCCCCGCGCCTGCGCGCACCATCACTTGGGCGTTGCGGAGTTGGTGGCTGTCTGTCGAGGCGCCAAAGGGAATGAAAATGGCGGCGCGGCCGGCAGCGGCAATTTCCGCCGTGGTAATGGCCCCGGCGCGGCAAACAATCAGGTCCGCCTGGGCAAAACGCTCCGGCATATTCGCGAGGAAGGGCACGACCTGCGCGTTGATTTCCCTGCGGGCATAGGCAACGCGGACCGCGTCGTAGTCGCGCTCGCCGGTCTGGTGAACGATGCAAAGCTCATTTTTTCTCGCTGCGAGTAAATCTAACGCACCCACGACCGCCCGATTGACCGGCAGGGCACCCTGACTCCCGCCAGTGATCAGCAAACGGATCGGACGGCGCGGCGCCGCAGGCGGGCACTCGAAGAACTCGCGCCTCACCGGACAGCCGGTCTGCATTGCTTTGCGCCCCCAGCGTTTTGCCGGGGCCTCGTACGCGGTGGCCACGCGCGTCACCATGCCGGCCAGGACGCGGTTGGTGAATCCCGGCTCGGCATTGGGTTCGAAGATCACCGTCGGAATCCGGTGCAGTACCGCCATCAACATCATGGGGCCTGCGGCATAACCGCCCACGCCGAACGCCGCAGCAAAGCGGTGGCGGCGCAGGATTTGTGCTGCGTCCCAGAATCCGGGTGCGAGCATCGCGACATTTCGCACGAACTTCATTCCGCCGATCCCTTTGAGTCCGGCGACGCGCAGCGTTTCGAGCGGCAGGCCCGCCTCCGGCACCAGCTTCGATTCCATCCCGCGTTGGGTTCCGACCAGCACCACTTCCCTCTTTCCATTTTTCTCAGGCCGGCTGAGCCACTCTTTCGCAATGGCCAGCGCCGGGAAAACATGCCCGCCGGTGCCGCCTCCTGCAATCAATAATTTCACGGACCAAACCGTTTCCAGGCGTCAGTCTCGCACCTGTTGACTGATGTTCAGCAGCACGCCGGTTGCCAGAAGCATTACCAGCAAACTCGAGCCGCCGTAGCTCACAAATGGGAGCGGGATCCCTTTGGTCGGCATCATCCCCAGCACCACGCCGAGATTGATCAGCGCCTGCGACATCACCATCGCGGTGATGCCCAGCGCCAGCAGGCGCCCAAAAACATCGTGCGTCTCAAACGCGGCGCGCAGCCCGCGCCAGCCGTAAACCGCAAACAGCCCGAGCACTATTGCCCCGCCAATAAAGCCAAGCTCCTCGCACAAGACGGCATAAATGAAATCCGTGTGGGCTTCGGGCAAATAGAAGAGTTTCTGTTTGCTTTCCATCAGCCCCACGCCTGTGAAGCCGCCCGAACCCACGGCAATCAGCGATTGCAGAAGCTGGAAGCCGCGCCCCTGCGGGTCCACCCCGGGATTCAAGAATCCGAGGATTCGGTCATAGCGATAGGGAACGCGGACAATGAGCAGAAAGATAATCGGCAGCGCCGTCGCTCCGGCCACCGCCAGCCAGCGCCACGAAAGTCCGGTGACATATAGAATCGCCAGGGCAATCAGAAAAATCTCAAGCGCAGTTCCCAGGTCGGGTTGCAAAATGATAAGGCCCATCAGCACGAGCGCCGGCGCCATCGCCGGGCCGAGGGTGTGCTTGAAGTCATGGGCATTGAATTCCAATCTGGCCCGCGCCCTCAGCCGCATTTCCAGAAACCACGCGAGGTAGAGAATCACGGCGAGCTTGGCCAGTTCCGAGGGCTGGATATGGATTGGTCCGAGATGAATCCAGCGGTGTGTGGCGTGAGACTTGTCGATGAAAAAGACAGCCACCAGCAGCATCAGAACGGCGCACAGGACCGAGCACACCACCACCGGCTGGCGCAGCTTGTGATAGTCCACATTCATCAGCCAAAACATGCCGCCCAGGCCGAGTGCGAGCCACACGAGTTGACGCAAGATGAATACGGAGGCGTGGCCAAACTGCTCCCGCGCGGTCACGGCCGAAGCGCTGAAAACCATCACCGCGCCGATCAGGCAGAGTGCCAGCGTCGCGCCGAACAGCCAGCGGTCGGTGTCGAGCCGGCGCGGCATCCCTACCTCTTCCCCGCCGGCGCGCGCGAAGCGGCCCTCTGTTCGATCTGCCGCACGAGCTGCTTGAACACGCGTCCGCGGTGCTCGTAGTTTTCGAATTGGTCGAAGCTCGCGCACGCCGGCGCCAGCAGGATGGTATCGCCGGAGGTTGCACGTTCGGCGGCAAGCTGCACGGCTCGATCGAGCGTTTCCGCGCGCTCGATCTCCACCGCGCCCGAAATCTGTCCCACAATTTTTTCCGCCGCCGCGCCAATTACATAAGCAACGAGGGCCTTTTCTTCGAGCGCCTCGCGGAGAAGCGTGTAGTCGCTCCCCTTATCTTTCCCGCCCAGGATGAGGAGCAGTCTTCCCGGGAAAGCATCGATGGCCTTGAGGGTCGCGTCCACGTTGGTGGCTTTCGAATCGTTGTAATAGCTCGCGCCGCCGATCTCGGCGACAAATTCGAGGCGGTGTTCGACGCCGGCAAAGCTGCGGACCCCCGAGGCGATTGCCGCAGGCTGTGCGCCGGCCAGATACGCTGCGGAGGCGGCAGCCAAAACGTTTTCGAGGTTGTGTTCGCCGCGGAGGCCGATGTCGCGGCGGTGTAACAGGACGGTATCGTTGCCGTCGCGCCGGAAGACAATCTCGTCTCCGCGCAAGTACGCGCCGCCGGCCACCCGCTTGGTCCGGCTGAACCAGAACACGTGGGGCTTCTGCGGGGCAAACGGGGGCGTTCCGGGGTCATCGGCGTTCAGCACCGCAGCATCCGGCTCCGCCTGATTCGCAAAAATCCGCGCCTTGGCTAGACCATAAGCATCGAGAGAGCCATGCCGGTCGAGATGGTCGGGGGTCAGGTTCAGCCACACACTGATGTTCGGACGAAACTTCTGCGTCAACTCGAGTTGAAAACTGCTCAGCTCGACAACGGTGACGCTGGTGTCGCTCGATTCTTCCACGCGCGAAATCAGGGGCGTGCCGATATTCCCGGCGAGAAGAGTCGGAAATTGTGCCGTCTCGAGAATGTGAGCGATCAGCGACGTTGTGGTCGTCTTCCCATTCGAGCCGGTGATTCCAACCACCCTTCCGCTGAGAAACCGGCTCGCCAGCTCCACCTCACTCCATGTGGTAACGCCTTTTGCGCGCGCTGCGGTCAAAGCCGGCATGTTTGCCGGTACGCCCGGGCTGGGAATAATCATATCTTGCTCGAGGAAGGTCGCTTCCCGGTGCCCTCCCAGTTCAAGACGCACGCCCGCAGCGCGCAGCTTTGCGATTGCGTCACCGATCTGCGCCTCGCCACGTGTTTCCGTCGCTGTAACGCAGGCTCCACGCTGCGCGCAAAAAAGGGCTGTAGCAATTCCCGTCCGCGCCAGCCCGACCACCAGCACGCGCTTGCCCGCGAGTTCGATTCCCGGTTTCACGGTTCGGCAGCACAGGGTTCATCCTGTGCTCTCCTTCCTTTGACCGACACAGGCTGAGGCCTGTGCTACCGCAGTTTCAACGTTGTCAATGCAAACAGCGCAAAAATCAGCGCTGCAATCCAGAAGCGCACGATGATTTTCGATTCGCTCCAGCCGATCAGCTCAAAGTGATGGTGTATCGGCGACATCCGGAAAATCCGTTTGCCGGTCAGCCGGAATGAGGCCACCTGCAAAATCACCGAGAGCGCCTCGATGACAAACACGCCCCCGACGAAGAACAGCAGAATTTCCTGCTTGATGATGACCGCGACGACGCCGAGCGAGCCTCCGAGCGCCAACGAACCCACATCGCCCATAAATACGTCCGCCGGATGCGCGTTGTACCAGAGAAAACCCAAAGCCGCGCCCACCAACGCCCCGCAGAACACCGTCAGTTCGCCGACGCGCGGTATGTACTGAATCTCAAGATACGTCGCAAAACGGTAGTGGCTGCTGATGTAGGTGACCACCGTCAGCGCACCCGCAGCGATCACCGTGCAGCCAATGGCCAGGCCGTCGAGGCCGTCCGTCAAATTCACAGCGTTCGAAGCGCCGGCGATCACCAGCGCCACAAACGCTAGAAACGGGAGGAAGGCCAGAGGCCAGAAATAGTGATGCCTGACCAGTGAATGAATCACCAGGTCGGGATGAAAGCGTTTGAGGAACGGCATGATAAGCTGCGTCGAATAGGCCCGGTAGGTCGCCAGTAATAACAGCACCGTGCCCGCCCCGAAACTCACCATAACCTGCAAGAACAGCTTCGTCCTTCCGGACATGCCCCGGCTATGCCGCTGTGCCAGCTTGCTGTAGTCGTCCGCGAACCCCACGGCCGCGAAGCCCAGCATCGAGAACAGCGCGATCAGCACAAATGCGTTGGTCAGGTCCGCCCACAGCAGCGTTGGAATGGCCGTCGCCAGCACGATCAGCACTCCGCCCATTGTCGGAGTCCCAGCCTTTGTCTGATGCCGCTCCGGACCCTCTTCGCGGATGACTTGGCCGATCTGCAACTCGCGGAGTTTCCGGATCACCCCTGGCCCGAGCACCAGCGACAGAAACAGCGCCGTCAAGCTCGCATACGCCGTGCGCACCGTGATGTAGCGAAACACGTTCAGCGGGCTAAAATATTTCTCCAGGAGCTGGTAGAGGAGGTAGTAGAGCATTTTAGTGATGCGCCTCCCCAGCGTTCTCGGGCGCGCCTTGTCTTGCTCCAACCGGCGCGCGGTGTGCAAGCAGCGCCTCGACAATCCGCTCCATCTTCACTCCCCGCGAACCTTTCACCAGCAGCAGGTCTCCCGGCTGGACCAACTCTCTGACAAATTTCGCCGCTTCTTCCGAAGTCGGGAAAAATCGCGTCCGCGTTTCCGGATGGCCCTCAGCAATCGCGCCGAGCACGATCTCGGCGGCGTCGCCCTGCACGCCGATGATCCAATCAATCTTTCCAGTCCCTGCTGCGAGGCGCCCCGCTTCGCGATGCAACATTGGAGACGTAGTCCCCAATTCCAGCATCGCACCGGCGGCGAGGATCCGCCGACGATAACCCGGAGTGGAAACGAGCAGGTCGATCATCGCCGCCAGCGCCACAGGGCTCGAGTTGTAGCAGTCGTTGATCAATGCAAACCCATCATCGAACCTCAGCACCTCTCCGCGCATGCTCGCCGGGCGGAGCCGCGGAAAGACGCGCTTCGCCTCGGCCGGCCCGGCACCCCATACGCTCGCTGCCGCCAACGCCGCCAATGCATTCGCAACTGCATGGCGTCCCGCCAGTGGGATTTCCAGCCGCGTGCACCCCGCGGGCGATTTCAGTTGGAACGCCGAGCCCAGCGCTCCGCGGTCTTCGATTGCTTCCGCGCGAAAATCCGCGGGCTTCTCGATGCCGAACGTCACCACGCGGCCCGGAGCGGCCCTGCGAAATGCCGCCACGCGCGGATCATCCGCATTGAGCACCGCGACCGGTTCTTTCCCCGCGAGCCCTTCGATAAGTTCGCGCTTGGCCGCCGCGATTTCGTCGAGCGAAGAAAAAAACTCGAGATGCACCGGCGCCACGCGCGTCACTACGGCAACGTCCGGCTCGGCGATTTTTGCGAGCCGCGCGAGTTCCCCGGCGCGCGACATCCCCATCTCGAGCACGGCCGCTTCATGCGTTTCCTCCAGCCGCAACAGCATCAGCGGCAGGCCATACTCGTTGTTCAGGTTGCCCTCGGACTTCAGTACGCGGAACCTCGCGGCCAGCAACGCCGCCAGAATCTCTTTTGTTGTGGTCTTGCCCACCGAGCCGGTGACCCCCGCCACTCGGCGCCCCCACCGGCGGCGAACTGCCCGCGCCAGGTCACCGAGAGCTGCCGTCGTGTCTGCAACGCCAAGGAGCTTTCCGCGTGTCGCCGGTGCGAAGCCGTCAAGGCGGTCGCGGGCCACCACAGCAGCAAGCGCGCCGCGGGCCAATGCGCCATCCACAAAAGTGTGTCCATCGTGACGCGGTCCGTGTATGGCAAAGAACAACTCTCCAGCTCGGACTGACCGAGAATCAATCGAGACACCGGCCACCCGGGCCAAGGGGTCGAGCCCCGAGGGAGGTGCAACACGCAAAGCGCCAGCCACTTCTGTAAGCGTCCACCGCATAGCTTCCTCAATGAACTGGGTCTCACCGGCCTCTGGGATTCCTCCTCCGCTTGGGCTCCCTACAGTCCGTGTGCCCCGGCACGGTCTGTTACTGCCCGCTAGGTGCCAAACCCTCGTTGGCGCAACACCCGCCGCGCCACTTCCGGCTCGACAAACGCAAGCGTACGATCGCTCAAAACTTGCGTTGTTTCATGCCCCTTGCCCGCCAGCAGCACGATATCGCCGCCTTTGGCTTGATCGAATGCAAGGCCGATTGCTTTTTCGCGGTCCGGTTCGATCAGGTATTTTCCCTTCGCTTTTTGCATCCCAACGAGGATGTCGTTGATGATTTTCAGCGGGTCTTCGCTGCGGGGGTTGTCGCTCGTGAGCACCACGAGGTCGCTCAGTTTCCCGGCGACCTCACCCATTACCGGGCGCTTCGTGCGGTCCTTTTCTCCGCCGCAGCCAAACAGCGTGATAATGCGCCCCTTCGGATTCAGCTCCCGCGCCGTGCGAATCAGGCTTTCCAGAGCGTCATCGGTGTGCGCGTAGTCCACAATCACCAGAAACGGTTGGCCCATCTCAATTCGTTGAAACCGCCCGGACACGTTCTCCAACTTGCCAATGCCCTTTTCAATGGCCTCGCGCGGAACGCCCAGCGCGACTGCGGCGCCGATGGCGGCAAGAATGTTGTACACGTTGATGCGTCCCACCAGCGGCGATTCGGCCTCGATCTTCCCCAACGGCGTTTGCGCCGAAAACTTCAGCCCGGAAAACGACAGCGAGAATTTTTGGGTGGTGATGTCGGGATCGCCTTCCAAACCATAGGTGAGCGTCGTTTTCGCCAATCCCACGAGTTGCTTTCCATAGGCGTCATCCGTATTCACCACGCCGACCCTCGGCGCTCCCGCGCCTGTGCCTTCAAACAGCCGCCGCTTAGCCGCGAAGTACGCGTCGAAAGTCTTGTGATAATCCATGTGCTCGCGGGTGAGGTTGGTGAACACGGCGGCGTCGAAAGCGCAACCCCATATCCGTTCCATCGAAAGCGCGTGAGAGCTCGCTTCCAGCGTTGCGTACCTCCCGCCCGCATCGCGAATCTCGGCAAGGAACCCTTGCAAGTCGAGCGATTCCGGCGTGGTGTTCGGCGAAGGATATTCTCCGCGCGGAGTGTGATAGGCAATCGTCCCAAAGAGACCGGTTCCTTCTCCGGTTGCCTTCAAGATGGCATCCACCAAGTGAGTGGTCGTGGTCTTGCCATTCGTTCCCGTGACCGCAACCAACTTCAACGCCTGCGCGGGGTGCCCGTAAAAGTTCGCTGCGCCGACCGCCAACGCTTTGCGCGCTTCCCGAACCTGCACCCATGCCAACTCCCCCGGCAGGTTCGGCGGCCGCCGCTCTTCGCTGGCAATCGCTGCTGCGCCGCGCGCGACCGCGTCCGGAACGAACTGATTCCCGTCGGCCTTCGCGCCTCGGAGCGCGAAGAAAAGTGTCCCCGGCGAAACCTTGCTGGTGTGGCAAGCCATGTTCATAATTTCGAGGCCGGGATTGCTGGCGGGCTGGACAAACTCGATGCCGGCAAGCACGTCTTGCAGTTTCATTCCCTGAACCACCAGTATAGGACTCTCCTCTCGCCGCCTCAAATGCTGCGAAACCCCGTTTGCCCGTGTTGCCAACTCAATCTCCTTTACCTGAACCATTCCGCCTAGCTGCATTCCCAAACCGCACGGTCACCCGCCCTCCTGGCCGGGTGGGTTGTCCGGCATTCGGAGATTGCTCCAATGCAACCCCCGTGCCAATGAGCACCGGACTCAATCCTAGCCGGAAGCATTCTTCTGTGACTTCTCGCACGGTTTTGCCCTTCAGCTTTGGCACGGTGATCCGTGCGCCTTCGGCCAGCGCCACGGTTTGTGGCGCTGTGGCTCGAAGGCTCGCCGCCTCGGCGAACTCGGCGGAGCTATCTGTTGCTCCTGACGTTTCCCCGGGAGAAAAATCGGTTACGTCGGGCAGAGCGTTGCTTGAAGGTGTCTTTCTTGAAGCCGTTAGGATCCGCTCCCGGACCGGAATGTCGCGCGGCACATCGAGATAACTGAGGACTTGTTCGGCAACGCGCTTGAACACCGGGGCCGCAACCTCACCGCCCTCGTGCAATCCCACGGGTGAATCGAGCGAGATTAGAATGGTCACCGCTGGGTTATTCAGAGGCGCAAACCCGGTGAAAGATGCGATGAGCTGCGTCGGCGAGTACCTTCCCGTGGCGGGATCGATCTTCTGCGCGGAACCGGTTTTTCCTGCGGCGGTCCAGCCGTCGAGCCGCGCCAGTTTTCCCGTTCCCTCCCGCACCACTCCTTCGAGCATCCACCGCAGCGTTGCAGCCGTCTTCGCACTGATCGCCCGCCTCGGCTCTGTTTTTTCTGGTGCCTCTTCAGCGGGCAGCGGCTGGCCCTCGCGCCGCAGTTCCTTAACTACATGCGGCCTGTAGATCAGGCCGCCGTTGGCAATCGCCGAAACTGCGGTGATGAGCTGAACTGGTGTGACGCCCACTTCCTGCCCCATCGAAATCGAGCCAACTGAAATCGGCGTCCAATTTTCGACGCGCCGCAAAATGCCTTTGCTCTCGCCGGGCAGATCAATGCCCGTCGGCGCGCCAAAACCAAATGCGCGAATGTAGTCGTAGAATTTCGGAGCACCAAGCCGCAGCGCAATCTTGATGGCGCCCACGTCGCTCGATTGCGCCAGAACTTGCGATACCGGGAGCAACCCAAATGGCTTGTGGTCCCGGATGCGGTGGCCGGCGATGTAGATGGCGCCGTTCTGGCAATCCACTACTTCATCCGGGCGTGTGATGGCCTCCTCGAGCGCCGCCGCAAGGGTGATGATTTTGAATGTCGACCCGGGTTCATAGAGCGCCGAGACGGCCCGGTCCATCATCATTTCCGGAGGAGTGTCTTTCGCAGCGTTGGGATTAAATCGGGGCCAGTTCGCCACTGCGAGCAGTTCGCCGTTGCTGGGGTTCTCGATGAGGATGGTTCCGGCGATCGCGTGTGTTTCGGCGATAGCTGTCGACAGTTCTTTCTCCGCGATGTACTGAATTTTTTCGTCAAGCGTGAGGACGACGCTGGCGCTGGTATCCTGGGTATTCTCCCGGCTCTCGAGCAAGCGGTGCCGCGCGTCCCCGAGCACCAAGACGCGTCCCGGCTTCGTGCGAATCTGGTCGTTCAGCTCATACTCGACGCCCGCCAGCCCCTTCTCATCTATGTCCACATACCCCAGAACATGTGCGGCGAGCTCTCTCTTCGGATAGAATCGCTGATTCTCCTTCTGAAAATAAATCCCTTTCAAATTGAGCGCCGCCACGCGCCGGGTCTTTTCCGGGGAAAGCTTCCGCTCGACCCATGCGAAAGAACTCGACGAAGCAAGCCGTTCCTCAATCACACTCTGAGGAATCCCCAGCGCTCCTGCGAGCAGACGCGCCGCCATCTCTTGATCGGCAATTTCCGAAGGAACCGCAAAACACGAGTCCACCTCGATGCTCATTGCCAGAGGAAGGAGATTTCGGTCGTAGATGGGAGCGCGTTTCGGGCTGATTTGAACGATGTGCCGCTGCTGGCGTAGCGCCCGCGCCAGGTAATCGCTGTAACAGAACAGTTGCAGGTAAGCCAGGCGTCCCGCCGCCGCGACCATCCACAGGGCCGCAAGGGAGGCCACAATCAGCAGGCGGAGGCGGGTGCGGCGGAGGTCCATAAGGTGCCGGTTTTTTCGTGAGGTCGTGCGGCCAGTGTGCTCCTGTCAGGTCAATTCGACGCAGACATGCGTAGCCGCGCGGGCCTTCCGTTTAAGGCCTGTTCGCCGCCTGCGCCAGGCGCACCTGTGCCAGTTCCGCGTCGCTCGGGCTGTTCAGGTTTTCCACCTGTCCGGATACGGGCGCGGTCAAACCAAGTTGGCGCCGCGCAATCACGTCAATCCGCATGGGATCCCGCAAGCCGGCCACTTCCAGGCGAAGTTGCTGGTTGAGTCCGCGCGCTTCGGCCTGTTGGGCTTTCAAGGCCTCGACCTGGTAGCTCAACTGAATGCACTGAAAATGTTGCCAGGTATAGAGCAGCGCGCCTGCCGTCACCAGTCCGCCGAGCGCCACCAAGCGCAGGCATTCGCGCAGGCGGCTTGGGGCCACCGTCCGCACCAGCCGCGAGTTATCAATCCGCTTGACGGTGTAAAACTCCGTTGTCTTGGACGCCTTTTTCCGTGTTCTGGCCATATCGTCAGCCCGCCTTCTCCGCCGCCCGCAGCTTCGCACTGCGTGCTCGCGGATTCGCCTGGATTTCTTCTTCGCCGGGCTGGACAATTTTTTTCGTGAGAATCTTCATCTCCCCGGATTGGGCCAGGCGCTGGAAGGCCTGCTTGACCATGCGGTCTTCGCGCGAGTGGTAACTCAACACCACCCAGCGTCCTCCTGAAGAAAGAGTGGCAGGGGTCCGCAAAAGAAACTGCCCGAGTTCCTCCATCTCTCGATTCACCGCAATCCGCAGCGCCAGAAACGTTTTTGTCGCGGGATGCAGTTTCTGCCTTCCCCTTAGCCTGCGAGCCCCTGCCACAACCGTTGCCAGGTGCGCGGTATCGCGAATGGGCCGCGCCCGCACGATGCTCCTGGCGATTCTGCGTGAATCATGCTCTTCGCTTTCGCGATAGAGCAGGTTGGCCAACTCTCTCTCCGGCCAGCGATTCACAATCTCTTCCGCGGTTTCCGGCGCCTCCCGATTCATGCGCATATCGAGCGGTCCCGCTTCGCGGAACGAAAAGCCCCGCTCAGCCCGGTCGAGTTGCATGCTCGAGACGCCCAAATCTGCGAGCACGCCGTCCAGCGGCGGAAGCCCCAGCTCCCGCGCCACGTCGCCGATCTTGGAAAACTCCGCGTGCACCAACGTCACCCTTTCTCCAAAACCCTTCAGCCGCTCCCGCGCTATTTCCAGCGCCTGGGCGTCCCGGTCCAGTCCAATCAAACGCCCCGACGATAACCGCTGCGCAATCGCCGCCGCGTGCCCCCCGCCCCCAACCGTCGCATCGAGATAGGTCCCATCGCCT
>Ga0209283_10000774_pt1 | contig 16499 bp, 13 predicted proteins | sample CZO8metaG_2_FD_188354 | JGI IMG/M metagenome (GOLD analysis project Ga0209283, IMG submission 188354) | Vadose zone soil microbial communities from the Eel River Critical Zone Observatory, Northern California, USA - CZOApr15con2H1.8 metaG... | ecosystem: Environmental > Terrestrial > Soil >...
CAATGCATACAGAACAAGTGCCGTCCACTTCTCAGAGAGAAGATCAAGCACCTGCCGCGAACCATACTTCGAGTCGAACACCGTAGGGTGTGAGTATTCCTTCGTCTCCACCTCATTCACCTCCTTCATTTCTCTTAGGCACTTTCAGGTACCTACTTACCAAGTGAGAGAATACCATGTTATAGTATCCTTAACTGATAGGGACGTCAATACCTGTCTGGTAATGTAGCAGCGTCCCCAGGTAAGTGATAATACATACGTATATATGCATAGACGTCTGTCGGATGAGTCATACGTACCTATATGCAAGGGTTCGGACCATAACAAGTTGTCGCCGGCATCTCTAGAAAGAACAAGCACGCAACCAGGCATTTCCACGCGACCAACCATCCGATCATTCAGTCCTTCCAGCCTGGAGAGGACTGGGTCTGGTGTTACATCGATCAGCTTATGCTCGAGCCTGCTTGATCGATTCTTGACCTTCCAGAGACACCACGGCTTGTATTGAGAAGATACCTCGAAAAGGAAAAGTTCTGCCACATTCGGAGGCTAACGGAGCCGCCTGTATCGCGTCGGGCGGGGGAGTGAGGTGTGGGGAGGGGACGAATGCCGCGCCCTCGCTGGAGAAGCGCTCTCCCTTCCCATCCGCTTCTTAGGAGAACCAAAAGGAAAGAGGATGATGACACAGGGAAAACATCTGGTGGTACCCGTCAGTGAGCGGGACCACCGTCAAGGAGGTCGAAGCAGTGAGCTACCATCCGTCCATGGCTGACGACGCCGTCGCGTTTCCCACACTTGATGACTCCGAGCTTGCCGTTCTCGAGGCGCTCGGGAGCCGACGGTCGGTGGCCGTGGGCGAGTATCTCTATCGGGAGGGGGACACCACCTACGACTTCTATGTGATCCTCTCAGGAGCAGCCGAGATCGTGGTCCGTTCCGAGAGCGAGGAGCGGATCATCACTCGCCACGGTCCTGGGCGATTCCTGGGCGAGCTGAACCTGCTGACCGGTCAGCGGGTGTATCTGTCGGCCCGCGTCGTTGAGCCTGGTGAGGTCATCGTGGTGCCGAGGGCGACGCTACGACATCTGATCGCGACAAAGCCGACCCTCGGCGACACGATCCTCGTCGCCTTTCTTGCCCGCCGGTCCGGGCTGCTGAGCGGCGCATCAGCTGCCATCCGCGTCGTAGGCTCCCGGTTCTCGCCCGAGTCGCTCCGGGTCCGGGAGTTCTTGGCCCGCAACCGCATACCCCATGAGTGGCTGGACCCCGACCGCGACGCTGCCGTCGAACGCCTCTTGCGCGAGTTCGCCGTCACCCCGGGCGAGCTGCCGGTCGTGATCGCCTCCGGCTCGGTCTTGCGCCGCCCGACCCCTGGAGGGCTGGCGGAGTACCTCGGCTTGACCATCAACAGCCTTCCCGAGCGCTGTTTCGACCTCGTCGTGGTCGGTGCGGGGCCAGCCGGTCTAGCGGCGGCTGTCTACGGCGCCTCCGAGGGACTGCGAACCCTGGTCGTCGAGATGGCCGCCGTCGGGGGCCAGGCAGGGACCAGCTCGCGCATCGAGAACTACCTCGGGTTTCCGACTGGGATCTCCGGCGGCGACCTCACAGAGATCGGGCAAGGAAGCCTCCTGCTTTCAAGCGGAGGAGGAATTGCCCGCGCCCGCAGGCGGGAAAACTGCTGAATGACAAGTATCCTCAATCATGCTATACTTCTCCTATGAAACAAACGATGCTCTTGAAGCTTGCACCCACAACCGAACAGCATCAAGCCCTGCTTGAAACCATGCATGCTTTTAACGCTGCCGCCAACTACGTGGCTTCTGTGGCTTTCGCTGAAAAGACAGCCCATAAGTTTACCTTGCAGAAGCTGGTGTATGGTGAATTGCGTACCACCTATAAGCTTGCCGCTCAATTGGCTCTCCGCTGCATCAGCAAGGCCAGTGAAGCCTACAAGCGTGATAGGAGCATCCAACCCACCTTCAAGCCAGAGGGAGCCGTGGTGTATGACGAGCGAGTCATGAGCTTTAAGGGACTGACTGCCGTGTCCCTCTTGACGCTTTCGGGCCGTGTGCTTGTTCCGTTCATCATAGGAAACTATCAAGCCGCTCGCATGGAAGCCATTAAAGGGCAAGCAGACTTGCTCTATCGCAATGGCACCTTCTAGCCTTTCGGTGACGCTCAATGTTCCTGAACCTTCCCCTGAGAGCAACGGGGATGTCCTGGGCATTGATCTGGGCCTTGTCAACCTTGCTACTGATAGCTCTGGTGAAACCTTTAGCGGCCATTTGGTTGAGAAGACGCGCAAACGGCATCATGCTGATGCCGCGGGCGTTTGCAGAAACGTGGCACGAAGAGTGCCAAACGACAGCTGGGGAAGCTCTCTGGCAAAGAAGCCAGGTTTCGCAAAAACTCCAATCATGTGATCTCCAAACGCATTGTTCAGAAAGCAAAGTCCGGTGGACAGGCTATAGCGATTGAAGATTTAAGGCACATCCGTTCAAGAACGGAACGCACGGTTAAGAAATCGCAGCGATCTCGCCATAGCTCCTGGGCTTTTGCACAACTTCGCTCATACCTTTCGTATAAAGCCGCTCTTGCAGGGGTCCCGTTGCAGACGGTCAACCCTCGGAATACTTCTCGTACGTGCCACCAATGCGGGCATTGCGAGAAAGCGAACCGCAAGAGTCAGGCGCATTTCAAGTGCGTCCAATGTGGGTTCGCTGCCCCGGCTGATTGGAACGCCGCCGTAAACATCTCTAGGGCATCGGTCATGGTGCCTATTGCAGCAGGACGCGCCTAGCTGCAAGCCCCGGCATTTATGCGGGGGTTCATGACATCAGCGTGGTACCAGACACGGAGGAGGGGCCCATCACGCTGCCGACAGACTTCCAAGAGGCTTTACAGCAACATCCAGCAGCTCGGAGCCTGTTTGAGAGGCTGTCTTACACAAAGAAAAAGAGGTTTGTAGACCGGATTGAACAAGCCGAAGGGGAAGCCGCGAGAAGCCAGCAAGTGGAAAAAACCATCGAGCAACTCCAACAGATTCACCAAATCCACCAACAGCACCAGCAGTAGTGTGAAGGACGGCTTCCTTGGGTCCATCACGTTTGCATGCGCGCCGCTTTGGGATCGGCGCAGTATTCGTCCCCCTGTTTTGAGATAGATACAAAGCGCTGAAGCGAAAAGAGAAGGAGAGATCAAAATGTCTCAATTGCCCCTACGGGTTCTCGTGATTGGGGGAGGCCTTGGAGGCCTTTGCCTCGCCCAGGGCTTGCGCAAGGCGGGGATCAGCGTCGCCGTGTACGAACGCGATAGCGAACCTTCGGCCCGCAATCAGGGCTATCGTGTCCATATTGATACCCACGGCGAGCAGGCGTTGCGCGAGTGTCTGCCACCCAGCTTGTACGAGCTGTTCCTGGCTACCCGCGGCCAGGAGAGCAAAGGACTGACCGTGTTCAGCGTCGTCGATGGCCAGTTGAAGGAAGTAGCCACCCGGCGCTTTCCAGGAAGCGGCAGCAGTGAGTTCGTCACCGTCGGGTCCGCCGTGGATCGTCTGACGCTGCGCCAGGTCCTTCTTGCTGGACTCGACGACGTCGTCCACTTCGGGAAAGAATTCACCCGATACGAGCAGCAGCATGATGGCACCGTCCGCGCATGCTTCGCCGACGGGACATCGGCGACTGGGGACGTGCTCGTCGCTGCTGACGGCGTTGGCTCGCGAATCCGCGAGCAGTTCCTTCCGCACGCCGAGGTGATCGACACCGGCGTGCGGTGGCTTGGCGGCAAGACCGTGCTCACAAACGAGCTCAGAGCCCTCCTCCCAACCCAACTCGTTGAGACGTTCGGGTCTGTCCCAGGGGTGGCGCAGAGCATGGTGTTCGGTCTCGTCGAGTTCCGCCAAGATCCCAATCAGGCGGCTGCGCACCTGTGGCCGGGGCTGCGGTTCCACAATACCGTCGACTATGTCTTCTGGGGCGTTCTTGCCCAACAGCACCTGTTTGCCGTCTCAGATGACGAGTTGAACGCCATGCCTGGCCCGGACCTGCAGCGCCTGGTGCTGGCGGTAAGCGTAGACCGGCCTCGGACACTGCGCACGCTCATTGAGCAATGCCAGCCGGACCAGACATTCGTCCTCAGGATACGCCACGCGAAGCCGATAGAACACTGGCAGACCACCAACATCACCCTGCTCGGTGACGCCATCCATGTCATGCCTCCCAACGGCTCGGGCGCCAACACCGCGCTTCGCGATGCAAGCCTGCTCTCTCGTAGCCTGATCGCCGTGGCTCGCCAAGGCATGCCGTTGCACCAAGCTCTTCATGACTATGAAATCGAGATGCTCCGCTACGGCTTCGACGCCGTCCATACATTCCGGCAGGGAGGGGGGCCGGGCAGCCCTTTCACGCCGACCAGATAGAGCGGCAAGATGGCCGTGGGAACGGAGGCGCCACTTGTTGTACCCTTTTCGGAAGGCGAACGGAATACGCTGGAAAACGTCCGGTGAAAGTGGGGGAGCGGCTTCTTCTCGCCTTTAGGGCAAGATGCAGTGCATCTTTGCCTACTTGATTATCCCATACTCGACCTTCATCAACAGGATGCGCTCCACTGATTGATCAATGCGCGCCAGCGTCAACTTACCATCCTGCAGGGCCTGTTTGAGCGCCGAAATCACCTCGGCCACCTGCGAAACGGTATAGGGCCCTTCGATCAGGTCATTCCCGGCTATGATCGCCAGGGTGGCAGCCTGACTCAACGTCCAGTATTCACTAACCCCCTGCATGTAGAGTCCGTCGGTGATCACCACGCCATCATAGCCCAAAGAGCCGCGCAGAATACCATTGATGGCATTGGGCGAGAGTTCTGCCGGCAGTTTGGGATCGATTGCCGGCATGATTACATCGGTATCCATGATCATAGCCGGATGATCCTTATCAATCATCAATTTATAAGGTGCCAGGTCAATCTTCTCCAGATCGCTCAGGCTGCGATTGATGGTAGGCAAGCCCAGATGCGGGTCGGATGTAAGCGCACCCAGACCAGGGAAGTGCTTCAGACAGCCCGCGACACCGTTCTGCTGCAAGCCATTCAGAAAAGCTTCCGCATAGGTTGCGACAATCTGGGGAGTGTTCCCAAACATGCGATCTTGCAGGATGGGCGGGTCGACGGTATGGACATCCACCACGGGTGCCAGGTCGCTGTTCATGCCCAACTGCGCCATCCAATTTGCCGTCTGCGCCCCCTGGCTGAAAGCGTATTGCGGATCTCCTGTGGCCACCATAGCTGCCGCGGAGGGCAGAGGGCCATGGAAGTTTTGCAGGCGATTGACTTGTCCCCCCTCCTGATCCGTGCCAATCAGCATAGGAATGGTCGCGTCATCCTGGATCTGACTCGAAAATGCAGCCAGGCCGTCGATAGTATTATCTGGCGGGTCAAAGTTATGGTTGACTTCCTGATAGAGTATCCCACCAATGTGCTGCTGTGTCACCATATACTGCAAACCACTGTCCCGGTAATTATTGCCCGAGTACTCCACCACGATCAACTGGCCGAGCTTTTGATCTAGAGACATCCCTGCCATAAGGTGCAAAACTATGTCTTTCTGAGTTACTGCTGGGTCTGGGCTGGGCTGTGGCCGCGGTGCTATTGGCGTGGCGGCGGGCGTCGTAGCCCTTGACGGATTAGAACAGGCCGAGAGAAAAACGAGAAGAAAGCTCATTAGAAAAATAAAGCCAGTATACTTGCCTGTTCCCGAGAGAGATAGACTATGCCGGCGACTGGCTGGTAATAATAAATCAAGCCAGCCAGTTTGCATGACCTTCATAATAACGATTTTCCTTTCATCTGAGATTGATCGATATTACTAACCTCATGAAGGGAACATTTCGATTGTTGCTGCTTCACAGTAAAGGTCAAATCCTCCCCATCCATCACGCTAGAGAAATGCAGAGTGTTCCCTTGATCGGAAACGCAAGTACTCGCAGCAGGTTGAATAGTAAGATCAAGCGGAGCGTAAACACTGGCCTGAGCTTGTAGCAGCAAACTATAGAGTTGCTGGTTCATAGGCGGTACGTACCACGAGAGTGTTACCTTCATCGTGCAGTTCTTTGGTATGACGACCCAGCCGCCAAACATAGCGCGTCCAGCCTCATCACTCTGCAGATTCTGAGGTGGCCCAATCACATCAAGTGGGTGGTCTGTCCCTGCATAAGGATCATATAAATACGAGGTAGCATATCCTATTTCTATGGGTGGTGAACAGACGAGTGTTCCATCACCATATACGTCCGGTGAACAGAGACGATATCCTGATTGCTCATCTCCACAGTATGGCCTGTCGTATTGATCAAATCCCATTCCCGCGAGCAGGTGGCTATGAACAGGCACATACACGCGCACATAGTCACGATATGTATCAAAGCCGTAAACATCACCCAACTGCTGATAATCCAGTGTCATTCGTAAATGATGGGTGGCTCCTCCCTTTGCATCCAGCGTGATCGTATCCCGTATGGTAGTTGTCACATATTGTGAGGCTTTATTCGCACTCAGATTAGACTGCACAATAAAAAGTTCATCATGGTCGGTAGAGCGATCTAGCGACGCAGTCGAGCCATATTTGCCAATCAAAGACTCAAGCTGAGGGTTCGTGACATAAACCTGGAGATCTTTGGTTTTCATTGAGTGCAGCATTTCATTTGCCAAGGAGAGTATTTTATTAATTGGAAGATGGGTCACCTTACTGATCAGTGTCGTTGTTACTCTTTGCGTAAAGAGTTTGCGTGCTACCTGCGGGTCATTAACGTGCTCAATTATCTCCTCCTTGCGAATACCGATGTTGTTCAATTGATAATAATGGAGACGATCTACCAGGTTCTGTTCGGTAAGGGTTTCCCTATATGCAGGAATAGTGATCGGTCCGGTTACATGTAGGACATGCTCAATCAATGTGGGGGTAAACATGATTACGCCATCTACATTCTTTCCAAACTCATAGGCATAACGATTCATTACTATATTAGCAGATGTAGGAAAATCAGCGGAGAGATTTGCGTCGCGAACTCCAAAGTTCGCGATTGGCCACCACTGTGAGTAAAATGCTGGAGCGCTTTGACCTACCACTTTGGGATACACTGTTTCATCAGAGGGAGAGCCTTCAGCAGTGTGATCTTCCTCGTACTTTCCAATGTTTGCCAGCTTCAATGGCCCCACATGCGCGCCGTTCAAGATCAGTTCACCAAATTGTCCAGTGAAACCACCGGTCGCGCGTAACTCAGCACTATCCATGGGTTCAATCAGGAAGGTACGCTGGCTATCAACCCCGAGGAACCATCCAAGTGCATCTATCCATTCGTGCTCCTGCGAGAGGCTCGCATCTAGCACGGGAAGAAGCGGTAAAACTGATGCTAGCAACTGGCTTTGCTTACCACTAATGGGTAAAGTATTCAGCGACAATTCCTGAGCATATTTATTCATATCATGCACGAGTGGTACGATAGCACCGAGAGTTTGCCCTATTTTTTGAAACGACGCCGAGGTAATGTATGCCTTAAGAGGCATAGTATTTGTGTCGGAAGGACTATTCTGAAAAGCAGGTGCTACAGTAGGCACAATATCTATCACTGTTTTGATGAGTAGTTGCGCAGCCGCTGTCCCGTCGGTCGCGATATGACCGAGCGCACGAGCTGTGCGTATTTGTGCGGGCAAAAGGTTAGAGAACAGACCAATAGCAGCATCTTGATCAAGTTTCTCACTCAAGGAAGTAAAATCAGCGTGGGCAGCGTCAATTTCTCCAAGAGCGTGATACAGCTTGTTCGTATCAAAATATTCCGCTATATCACTACCGAAACCGCTATGAAAAACATTTGCGGCTGCCTGCACATGAGCAATTCCGTCGCGCATCTGCTGATAGAGAATAACTGTATTGATCGTTTCAAATACAACAATGATAGTGGGAAGCAACAAAATGACCAACACAATCAACAATGCTTTCCTGCGTTGCGAGTTCCACATCCCTTGGATCTTTTTCTGCGCAGATATTGGACTCCGAGTGTATGAAGGATTTGGCGGGATAGAGGGATGTTTATGGGTTTCTATATCTGCGATAGGTTTGTCGCTATCCGGAGGACTGTGTTCCTCGTTAAGAGATAAGTCAGGGGTCTGAGGAGGTGGATCCAAGGGGGAAGGTGAGCGAAAAAGCTCACGTCCGGATGTTTCAGCCATTAAAGCCTCCAAGGACATACCGAAATTGAAAATTATATCTTTCAAAATATCTTGATAGGGTTTGTCAAGGCGCTTATCGGCTACATTCGCCGCACCCATAATCATTACGTATTATCAGGCTTTTTGGTAACTCTAGTATTTATGGTGTGCAGTTTATTCGGGGATCTTCCAGCGTCGCAAACTATTCTATCACTTGTTATTTGCGATTGTCCTGCTGCGAGCGTATTCTATAATTGCCGTGATCACCGCCAGGTGATAAGATAGACTGGTCAGTAACCAGAGAGCAAGCGAGAGAGAATTTTTATGCAAACACTGGTGTTTTTACTAGATGTCGATAATACCCTGCTGGACAACGATGCCATAAAGGAAGATTGGAATGAACAGCTCCAGGTGGCATTGGGTCCCAAACTCAGCAGGAGATACTGGGAGATTTATGAGCAGGTACGCAAAGAGAGAGGAATTGTTGATATTCCACTGGCATTATCCAGGCTGCGCGAACAAACTCCGAGCACAGAACTGGATGAGCAAACCTACCAGTATGTCCATTCGATCTTTGATAATTACCCGTTCTACAAGAGGCTCTACCCATACGCGATAGAGACACTAGATTACCTGCGCACCATGGGATTAACCGTCATTGTTTCGGATGGTGACATGGTCTTCCAGGCAGAGAAAATCATCAAGAGCCAGCTTGCGGAGACGGTAGAAGGGCGCGTCTTGCTCTTCGCGCATAAGCAGGAGTACTTAGACGAAATTATGCGGACCTACCCCGCTGATCACTATGTGATGATCGATGATCATCCGCAAATCCTGCACGATTCCAAGAAGATCATGAGGGATCGTCTCACCACCATTTTTGTCAAGCAAGGCCACTATGCTACCAGCCAGCTACCGCAAGGCTTCGTACCTGATCTCACCGTCTCGCATATCGGAGACCTGAGAAACTACAGTAGGGAACAGTTCCTGCAAGCATTTCCCTCGAGAGGGGACAGGTAAGTCTCGAACAGTACATTTTCTGTTTCGTATAAATAGTAGAGTTAATTAATATAAATACTTGACAAAGTTCTGGCTACAACGTATACTTTGCACCGTGGAGAAAAGCAGACCTCGATGCACAACCTGGAACGTTGCGCACCTCCCCGGTGGGTGTTTGAAACAGCGTGAACGAAAGAGAGAGAAGGAAGAAACGACAATGCAACATACAACTCAGCGACCCGCTACAGCCAGCGGGACATTTACTATTGGCGGCGATCTGACTGTTTATCGTCTGGGCTTCGGTACCATGCGCCTGACAGGCCCAGGCATCTGGGGACCACCAGCCAACAAGAACGAAGCCATCGCAGTCCTACGCCGCGCCCTTGAACTGGGTATCAACCTGATCGATACAGCTGACTCCTATGGACCAGAGGTAAGTGAGTCGCTCATTGCAGAAGCCCTCTATCCCTATCCCAAAGATCTTGTCATTGCTACCAAAGGTGGCCTTTTGCGTCCAGGCCCAGACCAATGGGTGCCCGACGGACGCCCCCAACATCTGCGTGAAGCTCTAGAGGGCAGTCTGCGCCGCCTGCGCCTGGATCACATCGACATCTATCAATTCCATCGCCCGGACCCCAGGGTTCCATTCGAAGTCTCTGTCGGTGAGTTCGCGAAGATGAGACAGGAGGGGAAAATTCGCCATGTTGGGCTCTCGAATGTCACCATCGATCAACTTGCACGAGCCCAAGAGATCGTACCCATTGTCACGGTGCAGAACCGCTATAACCTGGCGGATCGTGAGTCCGAAAATACGACGGCTGCCGAGTCCGAAGCGATGATAGATAACTGTGCGCGTCAGGGCATCGGCTTTATCCCCTGGTTCCCTCTGGCAACTGGAGAGCTTGCTCGTCAGAGTGGACTGCTCGACCAGATCGCCAGGCGGCATAATGCGAAACCCAGTCAGATCGCACTCGCCTGGCTCCTCCAGCGCTCCAGTAACATGCTCCCGATCCCAGGGACCTCCTCGGTGAAACACCTCGAAGAGAATGTGATGGGCGCAACGATTAAGCTGACCCAGGAGGAGTTTGACGCCCTCGACCAAAGCAGTCAGTAGTGACCTGACTGGAGTGAAGGTCGGAAGTGGTTCGGCCACGCTGGGTAAGGACGGGCCTCTTGTCGGAAGGCCCGGTGGAGCAGCAATGCTCCCATGATGTTGCGGCCTAGGAAACCAAAGCGGTACGCGCAGGCATGTCCGAGTTGCGGTAGAGGCTAGCAACAAGCCCCTGACTTCTCGTCATGGGGTATCTGACAGAGAACCGAGCGGGAAAGCCCCAGGCATTCATGCCGGGGATGAACCGCCGTTCCTTATTGGGGGATCTGGGGAGGGGAAAGAGGCGTCGCAGACTTTGCCTCTGAACTCCTTGACAAAGGCCGTGAGGACTGCTCTGCTTGGAAGAGATGTTCCAGTAGCAAACGAAGGATGGGAGCCCGATGGCGAACAAGAGCAAGACGCCGACCTTTCTGCTCGAACTCCCACTCGTGGTAGAGGAAGGGCAGGCCAAACGCCTGCGGGCACACCTGGAAGTAGGGAGGCAGTTCTACAATGCGGTCCTGTCGGAAGGGCAGAAACGCTTGCGGCAGATGCGAGCCGACCCGGCTTGGCAGGCGGCACGTGCCATCCCCCGTACCCACAAACAGGAAAGGCAAGCTGCTTTCGCGGCGCTGCGCGAGCAGTACGGTTTCTCCGAATATGCCCTGCACACCTTTGCCAAAGAGGCGCGCTGCTCGTGGTTGGCAGATCACCTGGATGCGGTTCTTGGCCAAACCCTGGCGAGTCGCGCCTACCAGGCCCTCAATCGGGTCTGCCTGGGCAAGGCCAAACGGGTGCGCTTCAAGAGCCGTGGGCGGGGACTGGACAGCATCGAGAACAAACGCAATGATACGGGACTGCGCTTTGTGCTCCAGACGCCCGCAGAAGGCCATCAAGGCTACTTGCTGTGGAAAGAAGATCAGCTTCGAGCCATCATTGACTGGAACGATCCCGTCGTCAAGCATGGTCTCGACCAGAAAATCAAGTACGCCCGCTTGATCCGACGCCGCGCCTCCAGTTCCCGAGGCCAAGGAGCGGATGGTGAAGGCTACCGCTACTTCGTGCAACTGGCTCTGGAAGGGGTCTGCTACCACAAACCCAAGCATACGGTGGGAAGCGACACCATTGGCGCGGATCTGGGACCGTCCACCATCGCCCTGGTCGCGAGGCAAGGAGAAGCGAGTCTCTCGACGCTGGGTGAAGAACTCGCCCCTGATGAGAAGCAGATTCGCCGCTTGCAGCGCAAGATGGACCGACAAAGGCGAGCGGCCAATCCAGAGCACTACGACGCAAAAGGACGGATCAAGAAACAGGGCCAGAAACGCCTCCAGTGGAAGAACAGTCATGGATACGAGCGTACCCGACGTCGCAAGGCAGAAAAGGAACGCAAGCTAGCTGCCCACCGCAAAAGCCTCCATGGCCGCAAGGTTCACGAGATCGTGAGCCAGGGCAACACCGTCATCATTGAGAAAATCAACTATAAAACGTGGCAGAAACAGTTTGGTCGCAGCGTTGGACTTCGCGCCCCTGGGATGTTCATTGAGTTGTTGAAGCGCACCGTTGCAAGCACGGGCGGCACCCTGATCGAAGTTCCTACGCGCACAACCAGGCTCTCGCAGTACTGTCACGGCTGCGGCAAGACGGTCAAAAAGCCGCTGTCTCAGCGTTGGCATGTATGCCCCTGTGGCGTCGGGTCAGTGCAACGCGACCTCTACTCAGCATTTCTGGCCGCCTATCTGGAAGCTCCAGACTATCATCCCTCGTGTGCCCAATACGCAGCGTATTGGGAAGGTGCGGAGGCGCGCCTGCGGGCAGCACACGAGCGAGTCATCCAACGCGCGAAAGCGGGGCAGATCGTGCCCCAAAGCATGGGTGTTCCCCGTGCCAGAGTGTGTCTGCCCGAAAGTCCGAGCGAACCCACATAAGAGCCCGTCTTCCCGCCTTCGGCGAGGGAGGCTGGAAGCGTGGACGGAACGCCAGGAACCCCCGTTGCTTTAGCACGGGGAGCACTCAGATAAGGCCTTCGATGTTTTCGCAGGTGGTACACAAGATGTCGAGACCAATTATCGCATACTGGGGTTACAGGCATGAAACAAGATATTCTCCATAGAAAACTGCGCGCCGGTATCGTTGGCGGAGGTCAGGGTTCATTCATTGGCGCAGTTCATCGCATCGCCGCCGAACTGGACGGGCAGGCCGAAGTTGTGGCGGGAGCCATGTCTACCGACGCGCAACGAGCAGAAGCATCGGCGCGCGCGTGGTACTTGAAACGCTCTTACAAGAGTTTCGAGGAAATGGCCAAGGCCGAAGCCAGTTTGCCTGACGGCGTCGATTTTGTCATGGTGACGGTGCCCAATCATCTGCATTACCGGGTCGCGCGCACATTCCTGGAGCATGGTATCCATGTTGTGTGCGATAAGCCGATGACCTTCAACCTTGAAGAGGCGCGGGCACTGGTGGAACTGGTCGAGCAGAAAAAGCTGATTTTCGCCCTGACTCATAACTACACCGGCTACCCTGCGGTACGACACGCGCGCCATCTCGTGCGTACAGGCGCGGTCGGGACGATTCGCAAAGTATTGGTCGAGTATCTCCAGGATTGGCTGATGGAGCCGGTTGAGCGCGCCGGAAATAAACAGGCGCTCTGGCGCACCGATCCAACCAAGTCGGGTATCGCAGGCGCGGTCGGTGATATAGGCACTCACGGTGAAAACCTGCTGGAGTTTATTACTGGCTTAAAAATAGCGGCTGTATGCGCAGACCTGACAACCTTTATCGAGGGCAGGCAATTAGATGACGATGCGAATATGCTGCTGCGCCTGGAAAATGGAGCCAAAGGCGTCCTGACCTGCTCACAGATTGCGGCTGGCGAAGAAAATGCTTTGAGTATTCGTATCTACGGCAGCAAAGCAGGCTTAGAATGGCATCAGATGGAGCCGAACACGCTGTTGTTCAAACAGCCTGGACAGCCTCGCCAGGTACTACGAACAGGGTTGCCATATATGAGCGAGGAAGCCAAAGCTGTTACACGCTTGCCAGCCGGCCATCCAGAAGGGTTTCTGGAAGCCTTCGCCAATGTCTACCGACTGGCGATTGCTGATATCCGGCGCGTTGAATCGGGCGAATCGCCAGTAGGAGGCTATCCAACGGTGTATGATGGGTTACGTGGGATGCAATTTATCACGAAAGTGGTTGAGAGTTCGCAAAAAGGCGGTATCTGGATCGAGATGCTTTAGAGAGAATTAGATGCGCATTATAACCGTTGGACACTCTCTCTGTCCAGGGAAACAAAAGCAAATCCAGGGCATTTTTGCCCTGTCATGGAACAAAGTGTCGTTGATATGTGTTATAATAGTAGCATGACGTCAGAAGTTGTTGTATCGCGTATGTGGGAAAGTGTTTCCACCGACAGCAATGCGTTTTTAGGCGTCGATGTGGGAGCATACCATAGTGAGAATTTATGTAGGAAGCCTGCCGTATGAAACGACGAGCCAAGATCTGATTGATCTTTTTGGGCAAGTTGGGCAGGTTGTTTCGGCGACTGTGATTACTGATCGAGATTCAGGGCGCAGTAAAGGTTTTGGCTTTGTAGAGATGAGTAATGACCAGGAAGCACGGAGCGCGATTGATCAGTTAAACGGTACCAGTCTGGGGGAGCGGACCATCGTTGTCAACGAGGCACGTGACCGGCGAGAACAACAAGGAGGACGCGGTTTCCAAAACAGAGAGCGGCGTCCAGGTGGTGGTAGGGATGGGTATCGCGACAGACGATACTAGTTGTACTGCATAATTGTTGAAGCTAGATAGCAAAAAGACAATTTGAGCAGATAACGCAAGAGAAAGTCAACAAAGGTGTTGGCTTTCTTTTTTCATCATCTAAATACGCCTCGTTCATAAAAAGAGAAACTCAGCCTTCCCAACCAATCGTGCCTAACAGCCTCTACATTGTGGCATACTTGCTATAACTTGAGTATCCATGCTATCTTGATAGTTATGGAAGAGAAGTTTGCCAGAGAGAGCAAGATGATCGCTCCGGAGCGCCGCCACCGTATCTTCGAGGATATTGAAACAAGCGGCATCGCCTCGGTGCGCGACCTTGCCCAACGCTTCGAGGTCTCCAGCATCACCATCATGCGTGATCTACAAGAATTGGAGCTACAGGGCCTGATTCGGCGCGTACATGGAGGAGCTATCAGTGTACGAGGTGCCAGCTACGAGCCGCCGTTCAGCGCCCGCGAATCACAACATGCTGCGGAGAAGCGGCGTATCGCTGTTAAAGCCGTAGAGATGATCAACGATGGCGACAGCCTGATCCTTGATGTGGGTACGACCGCTCTGGAGATTGCTCGGGCACTGAAGGGCAAACGCAACCTGACCGTCCTGGTCACGAACCTACGTGCAGCCCTGGAACTCGCCAGCCAGTCGGCCATTCAGGTCATCGTCATAGGCGGGAAACTGCGTGCCAGCGAACTCTCAATGGTGGGACACCTTGCAGAGCAAACCTTGCGCAGTTTCCAGGTGGACAAAGCCTTCATCGGCGTGGGAGGCATCACTATTGAACATGGGCTGACCGAGTTCAACTTCGAGGAGGCTGGAACAAAGCGAGCCATGATCGAGCGCGCACGCCAGCGCATTGTGGTTGCCGATCACACCAAATTTGACAAGGTAATGCTCACTACGGTCGCCTCACTCACCGTAGTAGACAAAATCATCACCGGAACGGAAGTAGACGGCGAGATGGTGACACGCCTGCGCCAAATGGGTGTTGAGGTCATTCTGGCATAGTGGTATTTTGTTAAAATTCATCATCGTGCCCAGCCTTTCGCTCGCTCGACTGCACGCAACCATTGTTGATAGAGTGCCTCAATGGCGCTACCACCATGCGGTGTATAGCGAGCTGCCTCCTGCCAGAGAGTTGCCGTCTCTGCCTGATCACGCCACAGGCCAACCCCCAGTCCCGCCATCAAGCCAGCACCGAAGGCCGTTGTCTCACGAACGGCTGCGACATGCACCTCAACACCGGTGATATTGGCCAGCGACTGCATCAGGAAGCTGTTAGCAGATGCACCACCGTCCACCTTAATGCTCCTGATTGGGCGTCCGGTATCCTGCTCCATCGCAGAGAGCACGTCGCGTGTGTTCAAGGCGATGCCCTCTAGCGTTGCACGTACCAGATGAGCGCGAGTGGTACCACGTGTGAGACCGACAATGGTGCCGCGAGCGTAACTGTCCCAGTAAGGGGCTGCAAGTCCCGTCAGGGCAGGAACGAAGATGACTCCCCCGCTGTCCGGTACCGACATTGCCAGGTCTGTCGTCTCCTCTGCGCTCTGGATGATGCCTAACCCATCGCGCAACCACTGAACGGCTGCACCTGCCACATAGATGCCTCCATCAAGAGCATACGTGACATCATCGCCGAAAGACCAGGCAACGGTTGGCACCAACCCATAACGGGAAGTTGGTATGTCATTCCCAGTATTCAGCAGGATAAAAGCACCAGTTCCATAGGTCACCTTCACATCATTGGGCGCATAGCAGGCCTGACCGAACAGCGCCGCCTGTTGATCTACCAGGGAAGCAGTGACGGGCATTGCCTGGCCGATTATATCAGCTCGAATCGTGCCGAAGAGAGAGCAGGAAGACTGGATTGCTGGCAGAATTGCACGCGGAATCTGGAGCAGATCCAGTACATCCTGATCCCAGTCGCGGATGCGGGGATTATAGAGCATCGTCCGCGAGGCCGTGGTATCATCGGTGCGATGCTCGCCTGCGAGGCACCACAAGAACCACGAATCCGTCGTTCCAGCCAGCAATTCACCACTTTCAGCCAGTTCGCGAGCACCCGCCACGTTGTCCAGCAGCTAGCGGAGCTTGGTAGCAGAGAAATAGGGATCGATCGGTACCCCTGTGCGCTCCTGAATAAGCTGACCACCTTCGCTGTGTGCGAGTTGATCGCAGAAGTCATCGGTGCGGCGGTCCTGCCAACTGATCGCGTTGTAGAGCGGCTGCCCGGAACGTCTGTCCCAGATCATCACAGTCTCGCCCTGATTAGACAGGCCAAACGCCATGATCTGCGCACTGGTTTTAGCGAGGATGGCACGAGTGTTCTCCACAACGCTCTGCAGTAAATCTCGCGGGTCCTGCTCGACCCACCCTGGGTGCGGGTAGGTCAGCGGGACCTCGCTGGCTGACTCGGCCAGGCAACGCGCCTGGG
>Ga0209283_10000776_pt1 | contig 16466 bp, 20 predicted proteins | sample CZO8metaG_2_FD_188354 | JGI IMG/M metagenome (GOLD analysis project Ga0209283, IMG submission 188354) | Vadose zone soil microbial communities from the Eel River Critical Zone Observatory, Northern California, USA - CZOApr15con2H1.8 metaG... | ecosystem: Environmental > Terrestrial > Soil >...
ATTCGCCGGTCTCCGGCTACATCACTGAACGCAATGCTCTGGCCAGTGTTGCCGTTCAGCCGGAAATGCGCCTCTACACCATCGCCGACCTTTCCACAGTTTGGGTTCAGGCGCAGGTCTTCCAGAACGACCTCGAACGTATAAAGATCGGCGCTCCCGCAACGCTCACTGTGAATACCTATCCGGGCCGGACGTTTACTGGCCGTGTGGACTTTATCTACCCGCAGGTGGATATGGATACCCGGACGGCCAAGGTGCGGGTCGTCTTTTCTAATCCCGGGTTGCAACTCAAACCCGGCATGTTCGTCAACGTAAGTCTGAAGGTCCCGATGGGGAACCAGCTTGTTATCCCCGCAAGCGGCGTCCTGCAGTCCGGCACTCGCGCGATTGCTTTTGTCGAGCGTAGCGACGGCTACATCGAACCGCGCGAGGTGCAGTTGGGCTCGCGCGTGGGTGACGATCTTATCGTGCTGAAGGGGTTGAAAGCGGGGGAGCAGATTGTTACCTCCGCAAACTTCCTGATTGACTCCGAGAGCCAGCTTCAGGCTGCACTCGGTTCATTCGTCCCACCTCCACCCGGTGCCGGTGCGGCGTCTACTACCAACGCACCGCAAGGAATTGTCGAATTAAGCTCTGATCCGACCACACCGCGGAAAGGAAGCAACGTCTTCCGCGTGAAACTTACAGATGCGAGTGGAGCGCCCATCTCAGGTGCGGAACTCAGCGTGACATTTTTTATGCCGGCGATGCCCGCGATGGGCATGGCATCGATGCGTACACCCGTCACTCTCAGCGACAAGGGCAACGGGCTCTATGAAGGTTCGGGACAGCTTGATAGCGGCGGAACATGGCAAGTCACCATCCTCGCAAAAAAGAGGGGGCAACTCATCGCGAGCAAGCAATTGAGCGTGAATGCCACGGGAGGCATGTAACGTGATCTCACGGTGGATTGATTGGTGCGCGCAAAATCGTTTCCTCGTTTTCATGGGAACAGTCCTGCTGGTGCTCACGGGAATCTGGGCTCTGCGCCATATTCCCCTCGACGCGTTACCGGACATTTCCGATGTGGAAGTGATTATCCACACGCCTTGGGCGGGTCAGCCTCCTAGCCTCATCGAAGACCAGGTCACATATCCCATTGTCACTACGCTTCTCGCCGCACCGCACGTAAAGGCCGTGCGGGCACAAACCATGTTTGGCGACTCCTACGTCTTCGTGGTGTTTGAAGATACTACAGACTTGTACTGGGCACGATCGCGTGTCTTGGAGTACATGCAACAGATCACGGGACGTTTGCCAGCAGGAGTGCATCCCGTCATCGGGCCGGACGCTACTGGCGCAGGCTGGGTCTATGAATACGCGCTTGTGGACCACAGCCATCAACGCAGTTTGGCCGATTTGCGCAGCCTTCAGGATTGGTACCTGCGCTACCAGCTCGAAACGGTTCCAGGAGTGGCTGAGGTAGCCACGATTGGCGGATTCGTGCGCCAGTATCAGGTCAACGTGGACCCTGACAAACTTCGCGCGTATGGCGTCCCTCTCTCGACCGTCATCGAAAGAGTTCGAGCCAGTACGAACGAAGTGGGGGGACGGCTGCTGGAAATGGGCGGAGCGGAATACATGATTCGCGGCCTCGGCTATCTCCATTCTCTGAGTGACCTCGAAACCGTTCCCGTAGCAACCAAGAACGGCACGCCAGTTCTCGTCCGAGATTTGGGAACCGTGACGTTCGGGCCGGACATTCGTGAAGGAGTTGCAGAGTGGCAAGGGGAAGGCGAAACCGTTGGTGGGATTGTCGTGATGCGCGACGGGATGAATGCTCTGACCGTCATTGATGGCGTTAAGAAAAAGCTCGCTGAGATCAAACCATCATTGCCTCCAGGCGTCGAGGTCGTCTCCGGTTATGACCGCTCCGGATTGATTCATGCGTCCATCGAAACACTGCAACGCGACCTGCTCGAAGAGGCCGCCATCGTCAGCGTAGTCATCATCATCTTCTTATTCCACTTCCGTTCGGCGTTGATTCCGATTCTGACCCTACCGATCGCCGTGCTCGCAGCCTTCATCCCGATGTACTACCTCCATGTCACCTCGAACATCATGTCGCTCGGCGGTTTGGCGCTGGCGATTGGCGTCCTCGTGGACGCCGCCATCGTCATGGTCGAAAACGGATACCGGCAGCTTTCCGAGCATCAATCCTCCGAAGCCGGTCCTCTTTCTGAGTCACAGAGGCGGAAAATCCTCTTGGATTCCGCGAAACAGGTGGGTCCCGCTATTTTCTTTTCGCTGGTAATCATTGTGGTTTCCTTCCTGCCTGTCTTTTTACTGGAGGCACAGGAAGGACGCATGTTTCGTCCGTTGGCGTGGACGAAGACGCTGTCCGTTGGCTTTTCCTCCGTCTTGGCTATCACGCTTGTGCCCGCACTCATGGTGCTGTTCATCCGCGGACGGCTGATACCTGAAGCACGGAATCCCATTTCAAGAATCACCCAAGCTCTTTACTTGCCGGTTCTGCGACTGTGCTTGCGGTTCCGCAAAACCACCTTGCTGCTCAATTTGGTTTTTCTGATCGTCACACTTCCGCTCGCGCTTCACATCGGTAGCCAATTCATGCCGCCACTCTTTGAAGGTTCGGCTCTCTACATGCCGACAGCCTTGCCCGGAATCTCCATCGGGCAGGCATCGCAATTGCTCCAACAACAGGATCGGATCATTCGCACGTTCCCGGAAGTCGAGACCGTCTTCGGTTCCATCGGGCGATCCGACAGCGCGACTGATAATGCTCCCCTGGATATGTATGACACGACGCTAATGCTCAAGCCGCGCAGTCAATGGCGGCCGGGGATGACCTACGAAAAGCTCATTCAAGAAATGGACGCGAAACTCCAGTTTCCTGGGTTGTCCAACACTTGGACCATGCCGGTCGAAAACCGCCTCGATATGGAACTAACTGGTATCAAGACGCCTCTCGGTTTGAAGATTCAGGGGCCGAATCTGGAGGGCATCCAGCAAGTTGGCGCGCAAGTCCAACAAATCCTCTCTGCGATTCCGGAGATGCGCTCCATCTTCGCGGAACGCGTTTCACAAGGCTTCTATCTCAACGTCGAAGTGAACCGCCCTGAGGCGGCTCGCTATGGTCTGACGATTGCCGATGTGCAACAGGCGGTCACTTCGGGAATCGGCGGCGAAATGGTCGCCGAGAATGTCGAGGGCCGCGAGCGCTATCCCGTGAATGTCCGGTACAGCCGTGACTTCAGAGACAACGTCGAGGAGTTGCGGCGCGTCCTGATTGGCACGCCATCCGGCGCGCAAATTCCAGTCTCCGATGTCGCAAAAATCTCGTTCTCTCGAGGACCGTCCATGATCCGCGCTGAAGACGGTGCCCTGACCGGCTACGTGTACATCGATCTGAACACCAAAGACTACGGCGGCTTCGTCACACAAGCGACTAATTTGCTCAAGCAAAAACTCGCGTTGCCTCCCGGCTTTACCTACAAATGGTCCGGCGAGTACGAGTTCGAACTCCGGGCCAAAGAGCGGCTGCAACTCATTCTGCCGATCGTCTTTTTTGTCATCTTTATGTTGCTCTACGTGGTGTTTCATTCCGTCACCGAAGCGGCTGTCCTCATTTTCCCTACGATCTATGCACTGACAGGCGGCCTGATTCTGCAGAAGCTGCTCGGCTACAACTTCAGCGTGGCGGTCTGGGTCGGCTACATCGCTCTCTTCGGCATTGCCGTTGAAACCGGCGTCGTCATGGTTGTCTATCTACATGAAGCCCTGGATCACCGGCTCAAGTCCGGCGTTCCTCTGCGCCACGAAGATATCGAAGCCGCAGTGATCGAAGGGGCTGTCCACCGTCTGCGGCCAAAACTAATGACGGTCTGCGTTGTGCTCGCCAGCCTGATTCCGATTCTCTGGGAAACCGGCGTCGGCGCCGATGTGATGAAACCAATTGCCGCACCCCTCGTGGGCGGCATGATCACCTCAACGATTCACGTTCTGATTCTGGTGCCGGTGTTCTTCGCGCTGATGAAGGAACGTGCACTTCGACGCGGAACGTTGCAACCGAAAAGCCAGGAGCCTGCCGTATAGGCGTTTGGAGGAAGAGTATGAGAAAAAAAAACAAACTGGCAAAACCAACGCTAGCAGAAAGCAAGTCTGCGATTGCTTTTGGAGCGGCGTTTCTCTTGATGTGTGTGGGCGGGATTTACGCGGTCTACCACGTTTCATCATCCCACTCAGTTCGGCCCGATCTGAACCAAGTCCCCGTCTACTTCAAGCAAGCAAAAGACGCCACGCCCTTTCCTTCGACGCTGGATCCTACTCAGTTCCAAATCGCGAATGTCCGCGAAGCTTATTCCGTCGCGAAGGAAATCCCGGACGTTCTCGCACAGCAGCCTTGTTATTGCTATTGCCAGCGCCAAGGACATCGCAGTTTGCTCGATTGTTTCACGAGCTTGCATTCCACGAGCTGCAACATTTGCATCAACGAGGCTCGCTTGGCCGGTCAGCTACACCGTCAAGGTAGGACCGCCGACGAGATCCGAACGGCAATCATTCAGAAGCAATGGACCAATCTCGGAAGCTCGAAGTGATCGAAGTCTCAAGGCGTGAAGGAGAGGACATGTATAACCACTCCATCTCAAGTCTATTAAGCACGGCATTACTCTCGTTGACAGCGGCCCTGGCTCCGGTTTGGGCTCAAGCCCCCAGCAATTTGCCTCCCGCCGAGAACTCTGGGTTGGAGAAGACATCTACTCGTTATTTCAAATAAAAGGAGAAAGTATGATCAAAACCCTGATCTCAGCAAAAGCAATTCTTGCTCTGGCAGCGACAACACTCGTGGGAACTGTTTCAATGCTTGCCCAGGCGTCCGGTGAACAGAAAACACTGACCGGAGTGGTGAGCGACGCAATGTGCGGCCAAACTCACATGATGAAGGACAAGCCCGATGCGGATTGTCTGCGATATTGCGTGAAGCAGGGGACTAAGTATGCCCTCGTTGTCGGGAAGAGCGTCTATACGCTTGAAGGTCACGAAGCCGAGCTCGACAAATACGCCGCAAAGAAGGTCACTGTGAAAGGCGCTGTGAAGGGTGAGACCGTGACGGTAGAATCCGTGGTTCCCGCCGAATAGCACCTACAGCCTGGAGAACGTAGGGCTCGGGGGTACGTCCGATTGGGCCGGGGTGTCCTGCATGGTGTGCTGCACTGGATATTGCGCTGCGGAGGCGCAGTTCAATCACAAGGTGGCTGAGCGCGATCTGCGGCGCTACCGACGCCGTGGCGCGGACGCTACCACACGGCTCATGCTAGCAGAACTTCGGCGCTGGCCGCTGGAGGGACGGCGGCTCCTGGATGTCGGAGGCGGGATAGGAGTCATCAGCAAGGAGCTCGCCGGCACCGGCGTAGCGAGCGCGACTATCGTGGAAGCGTCACCTGCCTATTTGGAGGTTGCGCGGCGCGAGGCCGGATCACAGTACGGAACACGCCCCACTCAATTTATCCTGGGCGACTTCGCCGTGATCGCAGACACCTTGCCCGACGCCGATGTGGTGACACTCGACCGCGTCGTCTGCTGCTACCCTGACGCTGAAGCGCTGCTCCGGCAAGCAGCGGGGCGGGCGCGCCAACTGCTAGCGTTCACCTATCCGCGAGACCGTTGGTATGTGCGGACCCTGATTGTGCTGGAAAACCTCTGGCTGCGGCTGACGGGCAAGGAGTTTCGGGCCTTTGTTCACACGCCAGACCGCATGGGAGCGGTGTTGGAGTCTGCGGGGCTCGTGCGCGCCACGCGTCGCAAAACACTCGTTTGGACACTCGACCTATATCACCGAGGGAGCACCGTCTAACACACACGTGAAGCTGGCGGCGTGCGGCGCAGACTTCGTCTCCGGATAAAGTTTTAGTTGTAAACTATCGGGTAGTGGGAATGCTTGCATGGATACAAAGACGCATTGGGAAAAGGTCTACACGACCAAGGCACCAGATGCGGTCAGTTGGTACCGTCCGCACCTTGAAACCTCGCTTGCTCTGATAGTGCGGGCGGCAGATGCACGCTCAGCCTCCATCATTGACATTGGCGGAGGCGAATCTACACTCGTTGATGACCTCCTTGCGTGGGGCTATGAGAACATCACCGTCCTCGATGTTTCTCAAACCGCTATCGAAGTGACCAAGAAGCGCTTGGGTTTGGCCGCAGAAAAGATCCATTGGCTCGTCGCCGATATCACGGAAGCAGAGCTCGAGCCGGGAGCTTACGACGTGTGGCACGACCGCGCGGTGTTTCATTTTCTTACTGCGAGCGAGCAGCGCGTCGCTTATGTTCGCAACGTCGCCCATGCCGTCAGGCCGGGCGGCCACGTAATTGTCAGTACATTCGGGCCAGAGGGTCCTACTAAATGCAGTGGGCTCGACGTTATTCGCTATGACGCCGAATCACTGCACGACCAGTTTGGGGTGCGTTTTCGTTTGGTGGAGAGCTCCAAAGAACTGCATCGCACACCATTTGGCACTACCCAGCAGTTTCTGTTTTGCTACTGCAAGGTCGAATGAGCAGAATCACACCGAACACCCCATGAGCGCAGCCACATCATCTGGGCTGCCGGATGTGTCTCGGCGCGTTCTTCGACTTCAAGTTCTCACCATCGTCTGGATGACCGTGGAGGCTGTCGTTTCGCTCGGCGCGGCTTGGAGTTCGCATAGTCCCGCTCTCATCGCTTTCGGAGGAGACAGTTTGATCGAGCTGCTTTCGGCAGCCGTCGTGTTCTGGCGTTTTCGGTTCCAACTCAACGAGGCACGGGCAGCTCGGATTGCGGGAGTTTTCCTTTTCGCGTTGGCGGGACTCGTGATGCTGACTTCCGTTCTGAATTTTCTTGGATATCGCGAAGCGCAGCGGAGCCTGGTCGGAATTGGAATTTTGTTGGCTGCCGCAGTTGCAATGCCTTGGCTCGCCAGCCAGAAACGGCAATCGGCGGCCATTACTTCGAGCGCCGCTCTGAAAGCCGACGCAGCCCAATCTTCCCTCTGCGCATATATGGCGTGGATCGCCCTCGCAGGTTTGAGCATTAACGTCATTTGGCACAGATCATGGGCCGATCCAGTAGCTGCCTTGGCTCTCGTGCCGCTCATAGTGAGGGAGGGATGGGAAGCTGTGCGCTCTTCGCGGCTTGGATGCCAGTGCCCTTCGATTTGATAAATCGTGCGCAAAGTTGTTTTTGGACCGAGAGCTCGCATGGGCCACCTGGAAAATACCGCTTGACCCCGTACCGTAGTCCGGGGTTTAGACTCAGAGAGTGGGTGAGGAAATGAAGTCGCTGACAATCGGTCATCTCGCCAAGCAAGCCGGGGTCAATCTGGAGACCGTTCGTTACTATGAGCGACGCGGCCTGCTGCTAAGACCTCCGCGTAGCGCATCTGGTTATCGTCTGTTTCCCGCAGAGGCCGCGCGCCGACTGAGATTCATCCGGCGCGCTCAGGAACTTGGGTTCTCGCTCGCAGAGATCGGAGAGCTGCTGTCGCTCCGGGTGTCGCGCAGTACCACAAGTGGAGATATCCGAGCACGGGCTGAGGTCAAGATCGCCGACATAGAAGGAAAGATCAATAGTCTTGAGTCAATGAAGAAGACGCTCCGCAAACTCACAAGGGTCTGCGACGGATGCGCGCCACTCGTCGAGTGTCCAATTCTTGAGAGTCTTGATCGGGAGAACGCGCGTGAGTAGCAGGTGGAAGCAAGGGTTGGTGGCGTTACCGAGCGTCGGGTTCTCGATGCTTCCGAAGCTAGCTTGTCCTGCATGTTGGCCAGCCTATGCGGGCCTGCTGACTTCCGTTGGTCTCGGATTTCTAATCTCAGCAGTTTACCTGCTCCCACTAACCGTCGCGTTCCTCGTTCTTGCTTTGGGGGCACTGGCGTTCAGGGCAAACCAGCGCCGCGGATATAACCCGCTCATGCTCGGGATTGTCGCGGCAAGCGGAGTCCTGCTGGGGAAGTTTGTGTGGGAGTCAAATCCCATCATGTACGCAGGAATCGGGCTCCTGGTTGTCACTTCGCTCTGGAATACGTGGCCGCGTCGCGACAAATCGAACGAGGCAACTTGCCCCGGTTGCCCTACAGAAAGATTTTGAGGAAGTACTCAGGAGAACATCATGACTACAAAAAATAAAATTGAAGTCTTCAGCGCAGGTTGTTCAACATGCAAGGAAACAATCGAGCTCGTCAAGCGAATAGCCGGTTCTTCGCACGACGTGGTCATCCATGACATGCACCAGTCCGAAGTAGCATACAAAGCGAAGCATTACGGCGTCCGCAGCGTGCCCGCGATCGTAGTTGACGGCAAATTGGCAGGGTGCTGCGCGGGCCGTGGCCCGGATGAGCATGTCCTGCGTTCTGCCCTTGCATAGGCGCGAGTTTTTTTGCTTCAGGTTGTGAGCAGGAAGTCGCGAAGGTCTCTCACCGACCTAGAATTCGCGCGCTTAGCGTGTCCACAAAGGCGGCGCGGCGGCATTTCCTGTAGGAGTTCGTTAGGCGCGGCTTGAAAACGCGAATTCAGCTCTTTAGGTGTCGGCTCGTCGCCCGGCTACTCAGTTTTCAGAAGCTTCTCCAGCTTATCGCGGTCAAAGCCCACGACAACCTGTCCGTCAATCACCGTGACCGGGGTCGTCATGTAACCAAGCTTCTCCAGTTCGGCCAACGCTGCCTCATCGCCGGCAATGTTTCGATCCACGAATTCAATCTTGTTCTGTGAAAGAAACTCCTTCACCTTGGCGCAGAACATTCAACCTGGCTGACTATAAACGACGATCTTTTTGCTCATCGAATACCTCCCCGAAGTGGATGGCAGTTAGGGCGTGCGACACCGGTTTTGAGTTCGTCATTCTTGGCACTGATGTGCGTTATTCGAATCGCAGCGCAATCATAGGGTCGACCTTGGTCGCCCTGCGCGCCGGGAGGTAGCATGCCAGCAACGTGACGCACAAGAGCAGTAGGGCAATCACGATGAACGTAACCGGATCGGTTGCACTGACCCCGTACAGCAACCTAGCGGTCAAGCGGGTCACACCGAGAGCGGCGACCAGACCGGCGAGCAAGCCGACGACAGATATGGCCAATCCCTGCCCAAGAATGAGTTTGAAGATATCGCGTCGCTCCGCTCCGACGGAAACGCGAATGCCGAGCTCACGCGTGCGCTGGCTGACGGAGTAAGCCATCACGCCGTAGAGGCCAATTGCGGCCAACGAAAGTGCGAGCAGACCGAAGATGCTCAAGAGCGTCGCTGCCATGCGCTGTAAAAAGAACGAGATGCCGATGTGCTCTTCGAAGGTCTTAACGCCAAAGATGGGTATCTTCGGATCGAGTGCAGCGACTTCGGCGCGCACCGGCTGGAACATCTTTTCCGGGTCGATCGTGGTGCGCGCGACCAAAATCATGTTCGAGCGATAGTCCTGGAGCAAGGGCAGGTAGAGAAATGGCTGGGGCGCCTCGCTCAAGCTGCGGTTCTTCACATCCTTGGCGATGCCAACGATTTCCAGCCAATCCTTGGTCAGTTTTAGGCGCCTCCCGAGAGCATCGCCACCGGGCCAGTAGCGTCCCGCCATCGTCTCGTTGATGATCACCACACCAGGAGCGCCCTCCTGATCTCGCTCATCGAAGTCCCTGCCATGCACGAACGGAATGCGCATCGTCTGAAAATACTGTGGACCGACGGTCTCATAATTCAGGCGCATGTCTTCGTCCTTTGCTGGCGCGTAGCCGTCGATCGCGACGTTTGCAAACGCAATTCCACCATCGGTGAGGGGCAAGCGTCGCGCCAGCGTCGCCGACTGAATGCCCGGTACCGTTCTGACGCGCTCGACCAGACGGCGATAGAACTCGCGCCCGCGACTCTCGTCGTAGCCGCTCAGGAATGGGTCGAACGAAGCGAGCAGAACGCCGTGAGGATTGAATCCCGGATCAGCCCTGTACGCTTCCCGCAGACTGCGGACAAATAGCCCCGCGCTGATCAACGCCACCATCGAGAGGGCCACTTGAGTGATCACGAGTGCGTGTCGCAGGGAAACCTTGCGCGGTCCGCGTCCGACTGTGGCTGTATTGTCTTTCATGGCGGTGACCAGATCCTGCTTGGAGGCGTGCAGCGTCGGAGCCAAACCGAAAAGGAGCGTCGTAATCACTGTCAACCCGAGGGTGAACGCGAAGACAACTGCGTCCGGCCGAGTGTCAAAACTAGCTCTACTGGCATAGGGCGGAAGGAATGCCGCGAGCGATCGGGCCGTCCAGAACGCGATCGCAAGCCCCAGTGCGGCGCCAAGTGAAGCGAGCACGAAACTCTCGGTCAGCATTTGCCGCACCAATCGTCCCCGGCTACCGCCTAAGGCCAGACGCACGGCAATCTCCTTGCGCCGTGAGGCAGCGCGCGCCAACAGCAGGTTCGCAACATTGGCGCAGGCGATCAGCAGCACGACAGCAACTGCGGCCATTAGAATCGCAAGCGCTGGTCGCATGTCCTGTTTCAAGCTGAACGGCGACTGCAGCACAGAGTAAACCGCAACACCCAGTCGTTCGTTGGTTTGCGGGTATTCCTGTTCCAAGTGACTGGCGATTGCGGCGATATTCGCTTGTGCCTGGGGCACCGTCGCGCCGGGCTTGAGACGGCCCATGACCATCAGCCAACGACTACCGCGATCGGTGAGGGAGAAATGAGGACGGGCCACGTAGTCCTTCATCATCACCGGGGTCCACACATCGAGTGCGAGCCCCGCAAAGGGGCTGGCGAAATCCTTGGGAGCGACGCCGATGACCGTGAAGTCATGCTCGTTTAGGGTGATCGTTCGTCCCAGAACGTTTGGATCGGCGCCGAAGCGCCGTTCCCACAATCCATAGCCGATCACAACGACTGGATGCGTGTTGGGTGTCCGATCCTCTTCGGGAAGAAACGTGCGCCCGATCAGCGCTCTTACTCCAAGGACGTCAAAGTAATTGCCCGAAACGATAGCTCCCCACACACGCTCTGGCTTCTCGCTGCGGCCCAAATTAAGAGGTAGCACTTGGTGGGCGGTCAAACCGGAGAGGACCTTATTCTGGTCGCGGTAGTCCAGGTAGTCGACGTAGGACGACGAGAGGGCGGAGTTGTTGCGTGTTGCGCCCCAGACCTCGACCAGTTTTTCCGGTTGCTCAATGCCGGGCAAGGATGCCAGAAGGACGGCCTTGATCCAGGTGAAGATCGTCGCGTTGGCGCCAATGCCCAAAGCCAACGTGGTCACCACCACAAAGGTGAAGCCTGGCTTTTTGAACAGCGTCCGTAGGCTGTATCGCAAATCTTGCCAGAAGGTTTCCATGATTCGCCTGTTTCTGCTCTCAACGTCCATTGATAGCGCTAGCGATCTGGCGAATGGATGCTGGGCGTCCACCCGCGAGAATCTGCCCGATGGCTGGCGCAACCCCGCCTGCGGCGACGATTCCTGGGTGTCCAGACGCCCTGCTCGATACTTCAAAGCTACGACGCAGAAAGCCTCGTATACCGCCATTCCAGTAGAAAAGCGATGCCCACTCCGATGAGAACGAATGGCCAAACCAAATGGCTGTTGACGTGAGTCTTACTCACGTTTGAAAGCAGAAACACGACGGCCGCGATCAAAAATAATGGCCCAGTGATAGCGCAATGAAGAGTGCGATTCCTAAACCAGTTGGCAACGCAGCCGAGCGCCATTGCGGAAAGTATCGCTGCGGCGGATAACGCATGGAGAGGCCGCCAATAAATTCCGATGAAGCTAAGCACTCCCCACGCTATCAGAGACGCAGCGAGCCAATAGCACATCGCTGCGGGTGAGCTACAGCAAGCTGCCTTGTGCTCTTTCATAACTTGGACTCTCCTTTCTGACCCAGTCTGTCTTTGGCGGTCCGTGTAACGTCGCCCAGACAGCATTTGCCGGAAGGATTTTTGACTTCGCAGGCGCAGCGGCCTGCTTCAACTTCCGCCGTAATCCGCTTAGCCACGGTTGATTTCCCCGTACTAAGGATTTCGTACCAAATGTCTTGACGGGTGAAACCAAAGCAGTAGCAGATCGGAATCGCGCCCGCCGTCTCTTTAGCACCAACCCTCACGACCAGGTCTTCGCGGCAAAATCTCGGCGCTTCTGCGTCTAAGGCGAAGTAGACGACTTCGCAGTCCGATGAGTCGCAGAAGTAATACTGCGTGTTAGGCATCCCCAATGGGAGCTGACGCACGAGACTCTTGACCGTGAGCATATCGACCTGTTTGGAGCGCGCGCCGTTCACTGGACAAGCCATCACCGCTGGCGCGGCTTCAGTGTTCGCATTTACGGAACAACAGTCAGACATACATGTCTCCTCGGCTCATCCCCAGTTGTTATTCCACGTTGCCCACAGGTTCCTTACTTGGTGACCTTCTCGGGTTGCGACGGATAGCCCGCATTTGTAGTGGCTTTCACTAGAGCATCTGGGTTCGTCTTCGTATCGTCGAAAGTCACTAGAACCTGCTTCTTTTCGAATCGCACGTCCACACTTGAAACGCCCGGTACTTTTTCGAGCGCTTTCTTCACAGTTATGGGGCACGCTGCACAGGTCATGCCGGAGACATTCAAGGTTACGGTTTTGGGTGACGCCCAGGCTGGAGTGACCAACATAAGCGCAACAATAGAGCCACGCAGCAGAGTCTTGATGTTCTTCATGACAACTCCTCCTCGGATCGAGATTCAGTAAAAAAACTTCGCCACGTACGGGAATATCAGCGCGACGAGAACGAGAACCGAAACTATCCCAAATACGATTTTGTAAATACGGCGAGTCCTCGGCACTGCGCACACTTCACCCGGCTGGCAGGACTGCGCTGGCCGGAAGATCCGTCGGCCCGCAAAGAACAGGGCTACGAGAGCGCCAGCGATAAAAAACGGACGATACGGTTCGAGTAACGTGAGGTTCCCGATCCATGCTCCGCTCAAGCCGAGAGCAACCAAAACCAGAGGCCCCAGGCAGCAAGTCGACGCCAGGATGGCAGCCAAACCTCCGACAAGAAGCGCGCCAGAGCCAGTCTGGTCGGAACCGCTTTTGGCAGTTTCAACTCTCACTTGGCATTCTCCGGTTTGCTGTTGTTTGTTTCTCTCAAAATTGGGCAATGAGCGTCTCGCTTGCGCAGCTCTTTGTTGCAACTGCGCAGAGCCAATCGCAGCTCATGCTCCAGCTTGTGAAGGTCGTTAAGTTTCCGCTGTACATCGGCCAGCTTTTCTTGCAGTCGGCGCTGCACCGGTGCACAAGGCTGCAAGCGGTTCCCTCGCAGCCTCAAGAGTCCTCGGATCTCACTGAGTTTGAATCCCAAGCCTTGTACGCGGCGGACGAAGGCCAGCGTCTCTACGTCGTTTTCTGCATACCGACGGAAGCCTCCCTCTGTCCTGGGCGCCCGCGGAAGCAACCCTTTACGCTCATAAAAGCGGATCGCATCAACGCTTAGCCCGATCTTTTTCGCAACGATGCCAATTTGCATTACCTTGGCTCCTGAGTTGAAGCTACACCCTGGAGTATAGTCCAGAGTCAAGCCTTTCTTTCCGACCGCAGTGGAGGGAGGGGCCGGTGAGGACATGATTTTCCAGTACGATCTCGTACGGGCAGAGGCTTGTTGCCTGAAGGATGCATATACTAGGCGGCACTATGTTCAGCCATGCTGTCGCACTCACGGTCGCTTCGATCATCGCATTTGCCGCTGCCAACATCGGTGACCTGATAGTTCTTATGCTGTTTTTTGCCGATCAGCGCTTCCAGCCCTGGCAAGTTGTCTTAGGCCAATACTTGGGTGTCTCTGCAGTGATCGGGCTCTGCCTGCTGGGAGCAGGACCCGCCTCGCATCTGCCGCACATGTTGATTCGAGCGCTCGGCATCGTGCCCATTGCGGTCGGGCTTCACAAGCTTTTGAGTCGGCCGATGGACGAAGAACAAAAGCGTGTGCCTCGAAAGAGCTCTAGCGCAGCAAAGGTTTTTGCGGTCGCTGGCATTTCGTTTGCGGATTGTAGTGACGACCTGGCGGTGTTCACCCCTCTCTACGTCCGTAGCAGGGCCGGGGAAAAGGTCTTGATCACCCTGGTGTTCCTTGTTTTGATAGGCGCATGGTGCGGCGTCGCTCGATTCCTAACACGTAACCGCACGCTCGGAACTCGAATCCGTCGCATTGGTGATCTGATTGCGCCGTACGCGCTCATCGGACTTGGCCTTTTCATTATGTCCTGGTAGGAGGAGCCGCGGGGTTCGAATCCCGTCGGTCCCGCCAATTTGCAGCAGAAACACCTCAGGCTTCCTGCGCTTAGTTCGTAGCTTTTGCTTACCGCCTTGGGAAACCGCTGCGCTATAAGCGAACGTCTCCCAGATCAATCCTGTCTTCGGCTCAGGTTTGACTCCGATACGCGGATTTAGGCAACCGATTGCCGGAACCGGTGCCCGCCAAATCCAGTTCTCTTTGGATTTCGAGTTTTGAGAAGCGCTCGGTCACGCACGAGGTCACGAGTGCATTCGAGCCTGCAGAAACAATAAAGAAACTGCTGTGTCGCGCCGAAGAACCCCGACAAACTATTCCTCGAAGGCAGCTTCGGCCCTCTCTCGACCCGGCGTTTGTCCCAGAATGAAGGCAACTCCGCATCAGAGGTCAGTGACCGTGGCCCCCAAAACCATGCCCGGTGAGGTGCAGCATGACGACGACCAACACAAGCACACCGATCACGGCGTAGAAGATCTTCACTCCTAAGGGAGTCTCGTTGCTCGGTGGCTGCTCTACTTTACGCCGCTCCTGTTGCTCGCGTCGCCCGTAGCGGGTCAGGCCCCATGGTTTGTACACCCCCAGCGACGCGGCCACGAGCAGCAACAGTATGGCGAGGCTGGGAGCGCGCACGAGTTCGGTCTTCAGAGGACCGAGGTCGGCGCTGAACAATGTTTCTGCCGCAGCCCCTGATACGCGCTTCGCCGCCTCCGCCATTACCCCGAATTGATGCACGAGCAAGGCGAAGGTGGCAAAAATCGCCAGCCCGAATTTCAGCAGAATCCAGTAGTACCGAAACAAGCCCCATGGGGTGCCTAATGCCTGGAGAAGTCCCGTGGCCAGCGCAGCGAAACACATCGGGATGATGACAAACTTGCTGATCAGGTTCATCGAGAGATAGACACCGCGCACCACTTCTGCATCCTGGGTGGTCAGGCCGGCGATGCTGAGAACCAGAAAGGCGGCGACCGCGCCGAGCCAGCCGACCGAGAAGGTGACATGCGCGGTGATGGTCAACTTGCGGAGAGAAGGTGTCATCGCTTTACTCTCATTTTGGACCCCGCACTTGGCGGTCGTGAAGAGGGTGTTCGTTTGGTCGCGCGAGTCCGGCCCACATCAGAATTTGTTTCAGCGCGCAGCAGAGCTGCATGACGGTAGATAAGGTCCGTGGTGCGAGCCAGGAACTCGGCGATAGCCGTGAGTTGGTGCGTATCGAAATTCTCCAACAGAGCAGCTACGTCTTTTCGTAATGGGCCGATCACATCCTGGATGTGCGCCAGCTCCAATGCCAGGTGGAGGATCTGTTTGCGCCCATCGTGGGGGTCCGGTTCACGACGCACGTATCCAGCTTGCTCCAGCCTCGCAACCACGCCGGTGATCGCGCCACTGGTCAGGCCAGTGATCGCGCCCAGATCGCTGCCAGCCATTGGCCCGCGCTCGCGCAGCAAATCGAGGCACTTGTGATCGGTTGGGCCCAGCCCGAGGCGCTCCGCGACGGCGTGGTGAAATAGGACCGCCGCAGTGCTGTGTCGGCGCGCCAGCCGCCCGACGATCTCGTCGACCAGCTTGTGCTGGTTCTTCCGTGCAACTCCCATAGCATCCACTCCTATACGTGAGACACTCGCTTAGGCACTAAGCTATATAGTTAGCGACATGCTGTCAAGTCCGCATTCGCGATAATGGGAGATGGAGTCAAAAGCACAAGCGATAGGCTACACTGCTATGCATATAGCACCATAAAAGCCCCTGATAAGGGCGAGGTCGGTGGTTCAAGTCCACCCAGGCCCACCATTCAAATCGCCAATATTTACGCGGCGATTCTCACTTTTCCCGTTTCGGGGAATATCTCTTAAAAGACCAATTTGCCAACTATTTGCCAACTTTACGATTGGCCGGATGGCACTACACTCAGGGCGTTAAGACCCCTCAGGTGAAGGCCGAACGGTCAGCATCGATTAGGCATTGTCGAGAATGCTGCCCTGTCATGTCGAAGGACGTGCAAGGCAGCGCAAGACACTGCACGGCTGTGGAAGGAGCTGGAAGTCATTTTTAGTCAGTTTGCGGGGGCGTAGTTCAGTTGGTTAGAACGCCTGCCTGTCATGCAGGAGGTCGCGGGTTCGAGTCTCGTCGCCCCCCCATTTTTCCGCGCGAAGATTCGATTCCTGAGACTTGCCTTTTCTTGATTTCCTCAACTCACAGCAAAATTGATGCT
>Ga0209283_10000778_pt1 | contig 16430 bp, 13 predicted proteins | sample CZO8metaG_2_FD_188354 | JGI IMG/M metagenome (GOLD analysis project Ga0209283, IMG submission 188354) | Vadose zone soil microbial communities from the Eel River Critical Zone Observatory, Northern California, USA - CZOApr15con2H1.8 metaG... | ecosystem: Environmental > Terrestrial > Soil >...
GATGCCTTGAAGCTCTCCCATGCGGTGTTCCAGTCGGCAAAGCTCGCGTAGCCACTCGGTACGGTTACCGGAATAGCCTCGAGCGGTGCCGATGTCGTCAGGATCTGGTCGATCTTGTCGTACGGGTACAGGCTCCGGGTCGCTGAGTTCATCAGCGGTACGGCCTTGGGGTTGACTACGGCCTGCACGAGGTTCTCCGCCTCCTGAGCCTGTGCCTGCGGGCTGAAGGCCTCGTTGATGTAGGCGTAGACCGTGTCCACATTCGTGGCTCCAGCGGGAATCATGAACGCATCGCAGAACGTCGCTGATCCCTCCTTCGGGAGGGTGTGCTTGACGTTCGTATCGCCCTTGGCCGCGGCGAAGCTGTTAACAGCAGCCCAGCCCGGGCTGGCGGCGACTATCTCGCCGGCGACGAACAAGTCGGCCATGTTGCCGTACGAGGGAATGATGAGCCGAGCGTTCTTCTTCAACCTCGACCAGAACCCGATGATCTGGTTCAGCTGCGCGTGCGTGTACCGGCTGTCAGTCCGGAATATTCCCAGCGCATGAGCCCCAATTACGATTGCCGCCACGGGATCGTCGGTCACTCCGATCTTACCCTTCAGGGACGGCTTCAGGAGATCGTTGTAGCTGGCCGGAGGCTGGATCTTCGACGCGTCATAGTTGACGCCCTGCAGTCCCCACGTGAAGGGAAGCGCCCACTGATGTCCGTTGAAGTTCCACCAGCTGGACGAGATTGCGCCCTGCCGAAATATCGGGTAGGCCTGCTGGAAGTTGGGGACCTTCGACATGTCGATCGGGGCCGGAATATTTAGGCTCACGTAGTAGGGACCGTAGCCCGCTTCGTAGGTGCTGAGGTCATAGATGCCATGACCGCCGCCGGTGGCGAACTTGGCCGTGATGTCGTTGTGTGTGCTGACGTACGTGGAGTGAACGGTGACGTTGTGCTTCTTCCGCCACGCCTTCAGCACGGATTCAGGCAGCAGATCGTAGCCCTGCCAGCTGTAGAAGTTGATCGCGCCCGCCACTTTGGCGGAACTTCCTCCGGTGGGCCCGGTGGTCGTAGTGCTTGTTCCCCCTGAGCCGCACGCGGCGAGAACTGGCCCGGCGCCGATCGCCGCCGCAACCATTGAGCCTCGTGTCAGCAGTTCCCTTCGCGTAAACCGCATCGCCGGGGATTCGTTACTCATCATCAGACGCTCACCTCAGCCTCCTGCCTTCCGGAAGACACGTCTTCCGTCCTTCCCGCCACTGACTGGGCGACATGGGCTGCTCTGCAGCCTCCGTCGCTAGGGTTGCTCGGCCTGTTTTCCCATGCCTTCCTTTCTTCGGCGTTCGCGGTTCTGGGCTAGCTGTATTACGTCCTCTGCCGAGCGGTGCGTGTCGAATCGCAGTCGAATCCGATCCGATCTGTAGAACACTCGGAAGTACTCCACTGGAGTGTCATGCTCGTCGAACGTCGTTCCCTCGACCAGAAGCAATGGCGATCCGGGTGGCAGGCTAAACAGGCCTGACTGGCGCGTGCTGCACGGCGCCATCTCTACGACCATTTCCGCATGGACTGGGATGATGCCGAACTGATCCTCCAGGACGTCATACAGCGAGTTCCCCGAGCGCTCATCGATGGTGAGTCCGGGGAAGGTTCGAAGCGACAAGAACGAAGCCAGCAGCGCCAGTGGCTCACTATCGATGAGGGCAAGGCGCTCGAAGCGGAGGACGCGGCGCTCCGTCATGCGGAGCGCCTCCGCCACATAGCTGGGCGGACGGACTGCCTCCTGCCGGAGGATGTGGATTTCGACGTCGAAGCCCCTGGCCCGCATGCTCTTGCTGAAGGAGGAGAGGACCGAGACCCGCTCGATGTTAGGTCGTTCCCGCAGGAAGGTCCCCTGTCCGCGGACACGGTAGAGCAGCCCCTCTCGGACCAGGTCCAAGACAGCCTGGCGAACCGGCGCGAGCGAGACCCGATAGCGGTCAGCCAGTTCTCGCTCGGTAGGAAGGGGCTGTCCGGATCGGACGTCTCCCCGTTCAATCATGCCGAGCAGAAGGTGCCGGAACTGAACGTGGAGGGGTGTCGACGAGTCGCGGCGGATCGACCAGGGAACCTTCGAGGAATCCCAGACGCGGGCCCCGCTTTCCGCGTACATCTCAGCTGACTCAGGCCCGTCCGCCACTCTATGACGCTATAACATTATGTGATGGCCAGTCAATGAAGGTCATTCCGCCTTCACGGCCAGATCTCGAGCTCAGGCTGGCGGATCGGCGCGCCAGCGGGTTGGATTGGCTCCGCCTGGTACCGGGGCGCCGCGCAGGCCGGGGATCTCCGAGTCGTGCCTGCACGGGACGGCCAAGATCTGCACCGCTCAGCGCTCGCCGAATCGAGTCCGATTCCGGGAGCACAATAGCAGCGCTCACATCAGGCCAGTTGCGCACAGATGCGCTGCTCGCAGGCGGTCAGCCCGGGCACGGCCTGCCCGGCGGCCTTCCCTGACCCGTTCAGTCCGGGTTGACGACCGCCGGCGGGACGTACTCCCTGACCGGCACGTCGCAGTGCACCTGCCTGTCCTGCCGCCACAACTCAACCGGGATCGAGGTCCCGATCATGTCGCGGGTGAGCAAGTAGTAGAGATCCGCCCGGTCCCGCACCGGCCGGCCTGCCAGCGCGACGATGATGTCGCCAGGCCGCAGATCGCAGGTCAGGTCGGCTGACACGCGCGTGATGACCGGTGCGTGGCGAAGCTTGCCCCCGACATTCTCCACCCGGCTGGCCACGGCTACCCCCAGCGCGCCCCGGCGGACGTCGCCGAACTGCAGTATCTGCCGGATGACCCAGTTGACGGTCTCGCCGGGAACGGCGAACCCGATGCCCACCGCACGGGAGTCGATGCATGTATTGACCCCGAGCACCAGGCCCGCCGCGTCGACCAGCGGACCGCCGCTGTTTCCCGGGTTGATGGCCGCATCGGTCTGGATGGCCCGCTCCAGCGGCCGGCCGCGCCTGGTGGGAATCGTCCGCGCCAGGCCCGAGACGATCCCGATGCTGACCGACTCCGTGTAATCACCCAGCGGGCTGCCCATGGCCAGGCAGATCTCGCCGAGGACCGGCGGATGAGCCCGCACGTGCAACGGGTCAGGCAGCGGGCCCGCCGCGCGGACCACGGCCAGGTCGGTCAGCGGGTCCGTGCCGACCAGTTCGGCCGGCCCGGCGAACCCGGTGGCGAACTGGATCTGTAAGTCATCGCCGCTGTCCTCGACGACATGGTTGTTGGTGACGACGTTGCCGCCGTCATCGATCAGGAAGCCGGATCCGGTCGAAATGCCGTCGGCCGTCTCGCTGCGGATCGTCGTCACCGCAGGGCGGCAGCGCGCCGCGATCTCGATGATGTCGATGCTGAACTGCTCGAGAGCAGTCCTGCGTGGTCCGCTCACACCATCACCGAGTCATCGCTCACCTCGGCAAACAGGGTCTTGCCGCCGAATCTGGACTGGAGCTGGTGATCGAAGTGATCGGCGATGGTGGTGGCCGCGTCCAGGCTCGCGCGGATGATCTCCACGGTCAGCTGCTCGCCGTAAAGCTCCAGCGAGAAGATCACCTCGTTGGCCGGCGTATGGACGACCCGGCCCACGGTGATGTTCAGGTTGATGTCGTTCAGATCCTCAAGCAGCGCTGGCGACCGCGGGACGTCAACCACCATGGGAGCGAACAGCCGCACGGACGGCGGATCCTCGATCCCCCGGACAAAGCACATCGTGCTGCCATAGCGGATCCGGATGTCACCGTCCGGATCCTGGTTGACCTGCTCGACCTCGAGCACCTGGGCCACCGCCCAGCAGAGCCATTCGGTCAGGCTCGTCGGCGGCTGGTCCGCCTCGTCGTCCGCGTCCGACGGCAGCCGGTCCGGCGAGACGATCGGATTGTCTTGCGCTGTCATCTCCGACGGCACCGGCGTGCGGACGTCCTCCGGCTCGCCGAATGCGGTGAAGATCGCCGCGACGGCATCGCGTAATGAGCTGGAGTTGCGGCACGACTGCAGGTAGTACAGCTGGGCGGCGACCGAGCGCGCGGGTGCCCTGAGCTTGCCGAGGCCGCGCGCCCGCAGCTCGTCGACGACAAGCTCACGCGATTCGTCATCGGTTGCGAGCCATGCATCGATCAGCGTCGGCCAGGCGTCGCGGACAAAGTCCGGCTCAGGCCGTGCGCCGTAGCGCTCCCGCAGGGCCTGATCAACTGGCGGCCGGAGCCGCAGGTCGCTGCCGAGCTGGTGCAGCAGCCCGGACGGGAGGTTGTCCCAGGAGAAGCGATATCGCGGCATGTCTCAGTCCCCCATGCTCGTGCGGCTTTCCTGACTTTACGCGGCATTCCCCGCTCCGGCTGCCCCCGCCCGGCACCAGGCTGCCCGCACGCAACTGCCCCGCGCCCCACACCCGCCCGCCTCACACCCACACCCGGCCACCCCAGCGCCCCCACACCCGGCTGCCCTACACCCGGCCGCTCGCACCCACACCCAGCCACCCCCCACACCCGGCCACCCAGCGCCCCCACACCCGGCTGCCCCACCCCCCGCGCCCGCCGCCCGTGTCCGCCGGCCTGGCGCCATGATCACGGAGCATTTTAGGTGCTGCGACCCCCGAAACTTTCCGCGATCATGAAGGGCGGCTGCTACGACCCCGAAACTCTCCGTGATCATAAAGGGCGGCTGCCTATTCGCCCGTCTGGGTGTCGTCCTGGCCGGCCAGGCGCCGGTAGGCGGGAGTGAGCAGGGTCAATAGATCCTTGCCGCGGACCAGGACGTCCGGCGGCTCGAAGGTGCGCAGCAGCAGGTCGGGCGCCCCGGCCGGGACCGCGGGCAGCGAGCGCAGCCTGGCCTGGGTCATGGCCGGCGACCAGAAATCCGCCAGGCACTCGGCGAGCGGGCGGTCGGCGACGTCAAGCACTGGCCGCGGCGGGGCCGGCTCGGCCGCGGTCAGCCGCCGCAGCGCGGCGAGCAAGTCGTCCCTGCGCCGGCCGCGCCAGGCCAGCATGCCGAACGGGTCGGCGTCGAACGCCTCGGCGAGCACGTAGCAGACCGCGGCCAGGTGCTTGCACGGCACTTCCCAGTCCGGGCAGGAGCAGGACATCTCCATGTCGCGCTCGCTGCGCGGGAACAGCGGCGTGCCGCAGTCGGCGAACACCCCCTCTATCTCGCGGGGCATCTCCCCGGCCAGCAGCCTGGCCCGGAAGAGTGCCTGGCCGGCCAGCGCCTGCTCCACCCGCCGCCACTGCGGGGTCGTCAGCGGCAGCACCTGGATCCGGACCCGGTACGGCTTCACCCGGGACCCCTGAACCTGGGCGGTCACGTAGCCGGGCGAGATCTCGAAGCCCAGCACCTGGCCGGAGCGGGCGTAGTTGCGGCCCCTGGCCAGCCTGCCGGTCATGCCGAGCGACTCGAGCACGCCGATGAACCGGCGCGACCACCACTGCTCGCCGATCGCGCCGCGTTTGCTGCGCGCCCTGATGCCGCCCTCGACGCGGCGCGGCCGGGACCGCTCCGGCCAGTCACGCCAGTCACTCATCTGGATTCCCGGCCAGGAAGACCAGCAGACCCGGCCGCGTCGCGACAGCCGGGCGGGCCGCCGTAGCCGGGCGGGCCGCCGTAGCCGGGCGGGCCCCCGTAGCCGGGCGGGCCCCCGTAGCCGGGCGGGCCGCCGTAGCCGGGCGGGCCGCCGTAGCCGGGCGGGCCGCCGTAGCCGGGCGGGTCGCCGTAGCCGGCCGCGTCGCGACAGCCGGGCGGGCCGCCGTGGCGGGGCGGGTCGTCGTAGCCGGGCGGGTCGCCGCGGCCATTCGCCGGCGCGGCCGTTCGCCGGCTCATTCCGACACCGCTTCCGGCGATAGCGCGATGACCTTGCGCAGCTCGGCGACGGACAAGTCGGTGAGCCAGCCCTCGCCAGTGCCGACGATCCGCTCGGCCAGCGCCTTCTTCTCCTCGATCATGGCATCGATTCGCTCCTCCACGGTGCCGACGCAGACGAACTTGCGCACCTGGACGTCCTTGCGCTGCCCGATCCGGAATGCCCGGTCGGTGGCCTGATCCTCCACCGCCGGGTTCCACCAGCGGTCGACGTGGATGACGTGATTGGCGGCGGTGAGATTCAGCCCGGTTCCGCCAGCTTTGAGGGAAAGGATGAAGATGGCAGGATCCGTAACAGCCTGAAATCGGGAAACCATCGCATCGCGCTGCCTTTTCGGCGTGCCGCCATGCAGGTAAAGGACCGGGTAGCCAAGGCGGGCGGCCAGGTAAGGCTGGAGCATCCGGCCGAACTCCGCGTACTGGGTGAAGCAGAGCGCCTTCTCGCCGCCGGCGATCACCTCGTCGCAGATCTCCTCCAGCCGGGCGAGCTTGCCGGAGCGGCCGTCCAGCCGGGAGCCGTCACCGAGCAGGTGCGCGGGATGATTGCAGGCCTGCTTGAGCTTGGCCATCGTGGCCAGCACCAGGCCGCGCCGCTCGATGCCGTCAGGGGCGGCCTCGATCTTGGCCAGCATGTCAGTGACGGTTGCCTGGTACAGCGACGCCTGCTCCGGGGTGAGGTTGCACCAGATCTTCATCTCCAGCTTGTCCGGCAGGTCGGAGATGATCGTCTTGTCCGTCTTCAGCCTGCGCAGGATGAACGGGCCGGTGATCCGCTTCAGCCTGGCGGTCGCCTCGGCATCGCCGCTGCGCTCGATCGGGACCGAGTACCTGGTGCGGAACTTCTCGGCCGGGCCGAGCAGGCCGGGGCTGGTGAATTCCATGATCGACCACAGCTCGGCCAGGCGGTTCTCCACCGGCGTGCCGGTCAGCGCGATCCTCGATCCAGCGGGCAGGCTGCGGACCGCCTTGGCCTGGCGGGTCGCGGCGTTCTTGATGTTCTGCGCCTCGTCGCAGACAACCCGGCGCCACGGGATCTCGCTGAGCGCATCACGATCCCTGGCGACCAGGCCGTAAGTGGTGATGACGAGATCGGCGGCACTCGCGGCGTCGGCGAGTTCCGGCCCGGCCAGCCGGTCAGCCCCGTGGTGCACGTGCACGCGCAGGTCCGGGGTGAACCGCGCTGCCTCCCGCTCCCAGTTCCCTACCAGCGACATCGGGCAGATGAGCAGGGTGGGAGCAGGCGGGGCGCCCGATGCGCGGCCCGCCGCGGACGGCGCGGACGCCGCGGACGGTGCATAGTCTTTTGCGAGCAATGCCAGTGTCTGCGGTGTTTTGCCCAGCCCCATATCGTCTGCGAGGATTCCGCCCAATCCGAGGTTGCCGAGGAAGGACAGCCAGGCGAGGCCGCGTTCCTGGTAGGGACGCAGTTCGCCGCGGAATGACGGCGGCGTTCCGGCCGGGGCGAGCCGCTGGTCGGCCTGGCCGGACAGCAGGTCCCCCAGCCAGCCGTCGGCATCCACGCCGACTACCGGGAGATCGTCGTCCGCCCCTTCCACGCCGCGGAGCCCGGCCAGCAGCGCATCTGCGGCGGGCATCGTTCCCGCCCTCTCGCGCTGGAGGAATTTCAGCGCTGCCTGCAGATGCCGGCTGTCCAGTTCCACCCACTGGCCGCGCAGCCGCACCAGGGGGACCTTAAGCCTGGCGAGCTCGGCCAGATCGTCGGCGTCCAGTTCCTGGTCGCCGAGGGCCAGGTCATAGCGGAAGTCGACGATGTCCGCCAGGCCGAACATGGGCTGCGCACCCCCGCCGCTGCCCGCTGCCTGCCTCGACCGGGTAGTGATCTTGAGACCAAGCCGCGCCTTGCGCGCCCAGTCCGGCAGCAGCACGCCGAACCCGGCGCCCGACAGCAGCGGGCCGGTCTGGCGCAGGAAACGGAACGCACCTTCGGTGTCCAGCGTGACGCTGGCCGGCGCGGCGCTGCGGAGTTCATGGTCAAGCTCGGGAAAGAGCCTGGAGGCACGGCCGAGCCCGGCGAGGAGTTCTTCCTCCGGGTAATTGATCCCGGCCGCGGCCCAGCCGCCCGCGCTAACGCCGGACCAGACATCGGCCGCGGGCAGCAGCAGGCTCGGATCGCTGGTCGACTGCAAGGCGAGCTCGACGGCCCAGGGCGGGTCCGCGGCGGCCGGAGCGCCGGAGGCACCGGGCCCGGTCCCGGCGATGTCGGGCACGACGGAGGAGGTCCCGGCGATGTCGGGCACGGCGATGTCGGGCACGGCGATGTCGGGCACCGCGGGTGCCGGCTCGACCAGCCGGAAGCAGGTGCGGACCGGCCCGACCGGGACCTGCGCCGCACTGCGCCAGGCCTCAAGGTCAGCCTTGAGCGCCGCTGCCTCGGCCTCGTCCTCCGGCGTTAGCACGGCGACTTGCGGGGTCACGCTGGTCAGCGCCGCGGCCCAGCGTTCGGCAACGGGAACGCGGGCCGGCCGCCTGCCCCGCCTGGCGGGCACCAGCGCGGCGCCCGGCTGACTGGTCAGGCTGGCCCGCGCCGCGGCATCGGTCAGCGCATCGAGAGCCCCGGTCAGCACCAGCGCCGCCGGCTCTCCGCCGGCCGTCGTGGCGCGGCACAAGGGCGGCATCGCGACCGCGAGCTCACGCGCCCGCTGCGCGTCGGCGCCGGACAGCACGGGCCGCCACCTGGCGGCGTAGCCGCCTTCGCCGGTGCCGCTCTCGCCGCTGCCGCCAGCCTCGCTGCCTTCGGCGGCCAGTGCGGGCAGAACGCGCCCGCGAGCGGCCAGGTCCCCGGCCAGCTGCGCAACCGCCGCGAGGTAGCGGACGGATCCGCCCTGGACCGCCCGCGCGCCAAGCGCTCGGGACTCGCCGAGCACGCTGAGCAGGTCCAGCCCCGCGGATGGCTCGAAGGTCAGCGCGGGCACCCGCCAGGCAGCGAGCGCAGCGCGGCCTGTCCCGGTCGCGGGCTGGCTTTCTGGCGACCGGAACAGCTCCGGTGATGGCAGCGGGCCGTCCGCCCTGGCTGGTAGCCATAGGGTCAGCTCGTCATCGACAGCCTTGAGTGCCAGCTCCGCGACAGGCTCGGCGAGCTCGGCGACAGCATCGGCGATGACGTCCGCGGCAGCGGCGAACGGGTGCGGCCGCGGCGCACGCGAAGGACGGCCCGGCCGCCGCTGCGCCGTGGCCGGGCCATCGGCGTCCTCTGCCCACAGGCAGAGCGCGCCGTACGCCCAGATCCCGTGGATTGCCAGCATTATCAACGCTCCATGAGCGACCCGGATGATGTGCTTTGCACGCTAGCAACGCCGTGCAGGCCGGCGCCCGGCAAATCGCCGCTAGCTCGGCGATCTAGCGCCAGGCCGGGCTGAGCCGAGCCCGAGCAGGGGCAGGGCCGGGCCAGGCAGAGCCGAGCCCGATGCGGGAGCAGGGCCGGGGCCGGGCCAGGCAGAGCCGAGCCCAATGCGGCCGGAACGACGCCCGGCAAACGGCCGGGAGAGCAGTGGTTCGGGCCGGCCGCCAGGACCGTCACGCCACGAATGGCTGTGCGCCCGAGTCGGTAATCATCGGGCGGCCTGCGGCCTCCCAGCCATGCATTCCGTCATCGACATTGAAGGCCTGCCAGCCCGCGCCGACCAGGGCCTGGGTGACACGCGCCGACCGCACGCCGGACCGGCAGATCACGTAGACCGCCGCGTCCCTCGGGATCTCGGCACTGCGGGCACCAAGCTGGCCGAGCGGTATGTGCTGAGCGCCAGGCGCGTGACCCGCGTCCCACTCGTCGTGCTCGCGCACGTCCAGCAGGAACGCCTCGTCCGGCACGCCGGCGGCCGGCACCCCGGGAACGGCATCTCGTATGGTCACTGGCTGCTCCCTCCGTCACGCCGCCTGGCTCCAGCCGCCCGGCCTGGCTCCAGCCGGCCCGGCCTCGCTTGAGCCGCGCCTGGCCTGGCTCGAGCGGCCTGGCCTGGCTCCGCCCGGGTCCCTGGCGTCGGCCCGGCTCCTACCTATCATGCCGCTGGCACCCGCCCCGCAGGTAACGGCCAGGCTCCGGCGTCTGGTCGGCCAGGGACCATCCTTACCCCAGGCCGCTCGGACTCCGCCGCTGTCACCTAGTGGAGTCCAACCGCAGCATTGCCGCGTGCCACGCTATCGAGACAACCCTGCCACCGTGGAAGGTAACGTGCAGTCGCCCGCATCGGACGCCGGGCAGGAATCTTCTCCGGTGCCGCTCTGGTTGGCTCCGACGTGACTATTCGTGCCGCGCTTCCCGGCGAACTCGCTATGGTCGGCGATCTCCGGGTGACCGCCTACCAGGCCGACGGATTCCTTTCGGCCACCTCCGCATACGCAGCCACCCTGCGCGGCCTCGGATCCGTCGGCGACGGCCAGATCCTGGTCGCCGTGCATGACGGCCGGATTCTCGGAACGATCATGCTGCAGCACTGGCCACAGGCTGGACAAGTAGTACGCGGACCAGATGAGGCTGAGGTCAGGGCGCTCGCAGTAGCCCCCGACGGTCAGCGTAAGGGAACCGGCCGCGCGCTCCTGCGAGCGGTCATCAAGCTGGCTGTCAGCGAGGGCATACGGCACCTGGTGCTGTGCACCAAGCCAGACATGCATGCGGCCCAGCGCCTGTATGAGCAAGCCGGGTTCAGCCGCCTCCCAGAGCGCGACTGGTATCCGGTGCCGGGAGAAATCCTGATGGCTTATGGCCTGCTCCTGGAGGCCGAGCAGCAGCGGGCCCGGGGACCGCGAACTCCGGCCGGCCCCCGGGCGCCGGGCAGGTAAACCCCGGCATCCGTGTAGGTAGAGACCCAGGCGGCATGCAGTGAAACGCCGCCGCCAGCCGACGCAGCGTCGCCGCGATACCGGGAATCGCGCCGGAAATACGCCGCGGGCCCGCCGCGTCCCGTCAGAAGCCGGTGCCAGGCCCCCCGCGCCGCCGTTCGCCAGGCTGTCACCGATGCGTGCCGCGGAATACGCCGCAGGCCAGCGCCCGGTCAGGAGCCGGTGCCAGAGCCCCCGCGCCACCGTCCGCCAGGCTGTCACCGACGCGCGTGCCACGGAATACGCCGCAGGCCGCCACGCCCGGTCAGGAGCCGCTGCCAGAGCCCCCCGCGCCGCCGTTCGCCAGGCGGTCACTAGCGCTGTCGCCGGTAGCCACGCCGCTGGTAGCGGCGCTGCCGGCCGGGCCGCCGGAGGCCGGGCCGCCGGACGCCGGGCCGCCGGACGCCGGGCCGCTGACCGCCGGGCCGCTGACCGCCGGGCCGCCGACCGCAACATGATCTTGACGGGGATCGACAGCGACCTTCCTGAGGTGCTTGGTCATCGAACGGAAGAGGAAGTACAGGGCAACGCCCATCCCCGCCACGACAAGGAAGCCAAGGACTCCAGGCGCGGCCTGGCTCGCCGCCGAGGCTCCGGCGAGGTGCATCAGAGGCTCACCCTTTCTCTGACTCCCGCGAACAGGTCGTCTTCCGGCTTCTCAGTATCCACCAGCGATCTGGCCAGATGATAATCCTCAGTAGGCCACGCTGCCCGTTGAGCATCCTGCGGGCAGGCAAACCAGGAACTCTCCGGGTCGATCTGGGTGGCATGGGCAATCAGCGCCCGGTCCCGGATCTCGAAGTAGTCGCCGCAGGGCACCCTGGTGGTGATCTCCCACTCCCCCCTTCCGTCGCTCTCGTCGTCGAGTCTGGTCAGCCGCTCGGTGAACGGCGACTCCAGCCCGCGCCGCACCATTTCCTCGTGCAGCGCCGTGAACCGGGCCCGGTGGAAGCTAACGAAGTAGTAGAGCTTGAGCGGCTGCCACGGCTCGCCGCAGGCGGCATAACGGTCGGGATCCGCTGCAGCCTCGAATGCCTCCACGGATACCTGATGAGTCTTCACGTGATCAGGGTGCGGGTACCCGCCAGACTCGTCGTAGGTAAGCATCACGTGCGGCCGGAACTCACGCACCGCCTGCACCAGGGGCGCCGCCGCAACATCTAGGGGCTGCAGGGCGAAGCAGCCGTCCGGCAGCGGGGGCAGCGGGTCCCCTTCCGGGAGGCCGGAGTCGATGAATCCGAGGAAGCGCTGCTGCACGCCGAGAATCTCCCTGGCACGGTCCATTTCGGCGCGCCGGACCCGGGCAAGATCAGACCGGATCTCCGGCCGCTCCATCGCCTTGTTCAGGATGTCGCCCCGCTCGCCGCCAGTCAGCGTACAGACCAGGACATCGACATTCTCACGGGCGTAGCGCGCCATCGTCGCAGCGCCCTTACTCGACTCGTCGTCCGGATGTGCGTGCACCGCCATCAGGCGGAGCGGCTCAGCGCACGAGCACCCTGGCTCGTCGGCCGCTGTGCTTTCCTGACGAGCAGCCTTGCCAGCTGGATCAGTGGTCACGGCAGACAAGAGAGTCCCTTCGGTAGCTTGATGACGAACAGAACCGGCTCGGCGCGGGGTCACCGGATCGCCTGCGCATCCTGGCGGCCGCCACGATGCGACGACGCCAGGAGGTCGACGCCAAGAGGTCATTGTGCAGGACAACAAGGCAGCCGCGCGCACGCATTCCCCGAGCCGCGTGGCCCGGGGAATGCGAGCTGGGCGGTATGACCGCGATTGCCGGGCCGGACCGGCCGGCGTCCTCAGCCCGGCAGTGCGGACAGGGCAGCAGGTGCGGCGGGCCCAGATCCTGATCCCGGCAAGGGCACGCAGATCCGGGCGGGCAGATATGACATCAGCAACCCGTCCAGGCGCCCCGTACCCGGGCCGCTCACGGTAGCCTTAACGACCGGCGGGGAGCCACGGCTCCGCGTGCCGCAGGAATAGCCCTGTGCGCCGCCAGGCACAATGTCCTCCGGCCGGTGCTCCGGCCGGTGCTCCGGCCGGCTGACGAGTGCTGAGACGCCGGCCGGCTGCCTGCAGGACGGCCGACGTCCTGTACACCGCCGTGAATCGTCCTTTACGCTCTCTTACCAACCACATGTCCATGCTGCACAATCGCCATACTGCGGCAAAAACGCCAGCAACACCGGATCTGCAAGATCATCATGGCCCAGACCTGGGATTTGTTGACGTGTGTACGCTCGAAGGATTACCCCCAAGGGCCCTACCTGGGCCCGGCGGACGCCCTGTCCGCTCCGCACGCGAGGAGTACCCGTGACCGAGACGCGCGACGACACCGTCACCTGGCTCACTCAGGAGGCGTACGACCGGCTCAAGTCTGAGCTGGACCACCTCTCCGGGCCGGGCCGTATCGAGATCGCCAAGAAGATCGAGTCGGCCAGAGACGAGGGGGACCTGCGCGAGAACGGCGGCTACCACGCGGCGAAGGAGGAGCAGGGCAAGCAGGAGGCCCGCATCCACCAGCTGCAGCACATCCTCGACAACTCGCGGGTCGGCGAGCCGCCGCGCACGGATGGCGTGGTCGGTCCGGGCATGACGGTGACGATCCGGTTCCAGGGCGACGAGGACGAGGTGACGTTCCTGCTCGCGTCCCGCGAGGAGAGCGGCGCGCCGATCGACGTGTACTCGCCGCGGTCGCCGCTGGGCAGCGCCATCGCGGGCAAGAAGGTTGGCGAGACGGCCACCTACACCCTGCCGAACGGCCGTGCGGCCTCCGTCGAGATCCTTGAGGCGGTCCCGTACGGCGGGATGTGACCCAGCCCGCGGCCTATCCGGCGCCGCGACCTCGCCGGCCGGCATTGATCGTCATCCGTCCGGCCCGGGCTGCGCCCGGCCCGCGCGCCCCGGCCCCGCGCCAGGCCCGCGCGCCCCGGCCCCGCGCCAGGCCCCAGGACCAGGCCCAGCACCAGCCCGCCGCTCAGGTCCCGGGCCGGCTGCCGGGCCGGGACTGGCCGACCACGTCAGTGCACAAGCTCGGGCGAGGCGGCAGCAGCTTCGCCCGGGGTTTCGGCCTTGCCGCGCAGCGGGATCTCCTTGATGAACAGGGCCACCACGAACGCGGCAGCCATGGCCGGGACAGCCCAGATGAAAACGCCGTCGATAGCATGCGCGATCGCGAAGAACACCCCTTGACGCACCGCGGGCGGCAGCGCGGCCACCGTCGCCGGGTTGAGCTGGCCGCCAGAGGCGTGAATGTGCGCGCCGGGCAGCCGCGCGCTGAGTGAGTCCGTCAGCCGCCGGGCGAAGATCGCGCCGAACACCGAGACCCCGATCGATCCCCCGATCTGCTGGAAGAACAACCGCGAGCTGCTGGCTACGCCGATGTCCTTCAGCTCGACGCTGTTCTGCGCCATCAAAGAGGTCGTCTGCATGAGCAGGCCCATGCCGAGGCCGAGCACCACGAAGAACAGCCCGGAGTTCACCCGGGTGGTCGCCGCGCCGAGCAGCGACAGCAGGTACATGCCACCGCCCATGCCGACCGAGCCGACGATCGGCAGCATCTTGTAGCGGCCGGTGCGGCTGGTGATCTGGCCGGCGACGATCGAGGTCACCATCACCCCGACCATCATCGGGGTCAGCAGCAGGCCGCTGGCCGTCGCCGACGCGCCCTGCACGGTCTGCTGGTACAGCGGCAGGAAGGTGATCGCGCCGAACATCGCCAGGCCGACCAGGAAGCTGAGCCCGGCCACCAGCGAGAAATTCCGGTTGCGGAACAGGTGCAGCGGCAGGATCGGCTCGGCTGCCCGGGCCTCGACCAGCACGAACGCCACCGTGGCAGCCAGCGCGAGTACGGCGATGCTGATGATCCGCCCGGATCCCCACGGATACTCCGTACCGCCCCAGGTCGAAACAAGCACGATCGCCGTCGCCGCCAGGCCGAGCAGCCCGGCGCCCATGTAGTCGATCTTGTGCGCCATCCGGCTGGCCGGCAGCCTGAGGACCCTGGCCAGGTAGACAAGAGTGACACCGCCGATGGGCAAGTTGATGTAGAAGACCCATCGCCAGGAAAGGTGGTCCGTGATGAAACCGCCGGCCAGCGGCCCGCCGATCGTGGCGACCATCATCACGGCCATGATGTAGCCCATGTACTTGCCGCGCTCGCGCGGCGACACCAGCTCACCGAGGATCGCCATCGCGCCGACCATGAGCCCGCCGGCACCCAGCCCCTGCAGCGCGCGGAACCCGATCAGCTGCGTCATCGACTGCGCCAGGCCGGACAGCGCCGACCCGGTCAGGAAGATCACGATCGCGGCCATGAACAGTTTCTTGCGCCCATAGAGGTCGCCGAGCTTGCCGTACAGCGGCGTGGTGACGGTCGATGCGAGCACGTACGCGGTCACCACCCAGGACAGGTGCGCGACCCCGCCGAGGTCGCCGACGATGCGCGGCAGCGCGGTGCCGACGATCAGCTGGTCCAGCATGGCGAGCAGGATCGCGAGCAGCAGGCCCGGCAGCACGATCTTGATCTCACGCCGGAGGGCAGCGGCCTGCTCATCCGGCGCCGATACCGACTGCGCTTCCGCCATGATCCGACTCCCTCGAACGGCATGACTCGGCCGGTCCTGCGCCCCAGTTTCCCCGAAACCTACCTGCCGACCGGCTAGCATCTTTCGCAGAGCAGGCTAAACTCCCAACTAACCGGCCGTCAAGTAAATTGGCAGCCACCGTCCTGAGACGCGGCACAGCTGACATGAGCGAGACGATGCACGACCCGGCGACCGCCGCCGGCCGGCAGGCAGCGCGCCTCCCCGACGCAGCGCGCGCCCGCCAGATTGCTAACGACCACCAGCCAGTACGCGGCCAGGCGGCGCCGGTGCCCGCGGCGAGCACGGCAGTCCCGGCGCGGCACGAGGCACCCGGACCTGGGCCGCACGATGCACGCGGCCGCAGTGACACCAGGGCGCGCATCCAGGAGGTCGCCGTCGCGCTGTTCGCCGAGCAGGGTTACGAGAAGACGTCGCTGCGCGAGATCGCCGAGCGGCTCGACGTCACCAAGGCGGCGCTGTACTACCACTTCAAGTCTAAGGAAGACATCGTCCGCAGCCTCGTCGAGGACTACTTCGGCCAGATCGACGCGCTGATCGCCTGGGCGAGGACCCAGCCAGCGTCGCCCGGCATCCGCAGCGAGATTCTCAGCCGCTATGTCGGCATCGTCGCCGAGGGCGACGAGGTATTCCGGATGCTGCACCAGAACCAGGCCGCGGTGAACAGCCTCGCCACCGCCAAGAACCGCGGTGAGCTGTTCCGCGAGCGGATGGGCGCGCTCATCGAACTGCTCACCGGCCCTGCTGCCCCGCTGGAGGAGCGGCTCCGCGCGGCCATGGCGCTCGGCGGCGTCAGCGTCGGCTGGATGTTCTTCGCCGACCAGGTCCCCGACCGGGCCGAACTGTGCACCGCGGTGCTCGGCATCGCCAGGGACATCGCCGAGGGCGGTCCCGCGGCCGGACGCGCAGCCGGATAACGCCGGGCTCCCCGGGACAGGCGCTACCCCGCCTCCTCCGGGCAGCGGGGACGACGGGCCCTGGTGCGGTAGCCGGGGGCGTCATTTCGGCAACGCTGCTGACCCTTGTCAGGGGCTGGCCCCGGCTGGCCCCGGCTGGCCCCACTGGCATGGGCTGGTCCCGGCTGGCCCAGCTGCGCCCCGGC